>Ga0209666_1002970_pt1 | contig 12489 bp, 4 predicted proteins | sample SaaInlV_125m_DNA_FD_184679 | JGI IMG/M metagenome (GOLD analysis project Ga0209666, IMG submission 184679) | Marine microbial communities from expanding oxygen minimum zones in the Saanich Inlet - Saanich Inlet SI037_S3LV_10m_DNA (SPAdes)... | ecosystem: Environmental > Aquatic > Marine >...
TCGCGGTGGTGACCCCCGGCGGGGAGGAGGTGACGTTCGGGTCTCTGCTGGCGCACGCCGAGCGCGTCGCGGGGAGCCTGCGCGCGGCAGCCACGGCGTCGAGACGGATCCCGCCGGCTGGCGGGATGAGCGGGATGGATCATCCCGACGCAAACGCGGGTGGCGTTGAAACCTCCGCAACCTCCGAGAACTCCGCGGACGTTCTGCGCGGCGCGCGCGTGGCGGTGAGCGCTGTGCCCGGCGCGGAGTTCGTCGCCGCCGTGCACGCCGCGTGGCTGTGCGGCGCGATCGCCGTGCCCATCGCGCGCGGCGCCTCGAAGGACGAAACCGCGTACGCGCTGCGGGACGCCGACGTCGCGGTGTTCGCGCTCGTCGCCGAGCGCGCTGAGCCGCTCGCGCCGTCGGAGGCTACGGCTCCGGGGGTTCCGCCTTTCATGGAAGAAACCCTCGAACACGAGGCGGCGCTCGAGGCCATGGAGACCGCGGGGATACACGCCGCGTTGGTCCTCGTGCCTCCGGCGCCGACGGTAAGCGAGGAGGTTCCGCGCGATCGATCGACGTTTGTCGCGAACAAACGCGAAGGCGCCCGCGGTTCGGACGTCGCGCCTTTGCTCGGAGAGGAAAAAAACCCCGGAGACGCGTCGTCATCCGCGGATGGCGCGCTGATCATCTACACGAGCGGCACCACCGGCTCCCCCAAGGGCGTGCTGCACACGCACGGATCGCTCTACGCGCAGTGCGCGTCTCTGTGCGAGGCGTGGGCGTGGCATCCCTCGGATCGCATTTTACATTGTCTTCCCCTGCACCACATCCACGGCGTCGTCAACGCGTGGCTGTGCGCGCACTTCGCCGGCGCGTGCGTGGAGTTTGCGCCCGTTTCGCGAAACGGGTTCGCGCCGCGCACCACCTGGATGCGACTGCGCGACGGCGCGGACGGCGGTGAGAAGCCGCCCATCACGGTCTTCATGGGCGTGCCGACGATGTACGTCATGCTGCTCCGCGCTCTCGCCCGCGCACACGAGGCGCGGCCGCGCGAGGCGGCGGCGTCGGCGGCCGCGGCGCGGAGATTGCGCCTGGCGGTGAGCGGCTCGGCGGCGTGTCCGGTGCCGGTGATGCGCGAGTGGGAGAAACTGACGGGCGCGGAGACGCTGCTGGAGCGCTACGGCATGACCGAAATAGGCATGGCGCTCTCCAACCCGCTGCGCGGCGCGCGCGTCCCGGGGACGGTGGGCGCGCCGCTTCCCGGCGTCGAAACCAGGCTCGCGCCGCTCGAGCCAAACGAGTCAAATTCGCCCATCGGCGATTCGCGTTTTAAAAACTCGACGACGACGCCGAAATCGCCGGAGGTTTTCGACCCGGTCGCGGGCCCGGGCGAGCTTCTCGTGCGCGGCCCGGGCGTGTTCGCGAGGTACTGGAACCGGCCGGAGGCGACCTCGGCGGCGTTCACGGAGGACGGGTTCTTCTGGACGGGCGACGCCGTCGAGGCGGCGGATGGCGGCGTCGGCGAACGCTGGCGCGTGCTCGGCCGCACCTCCGTGGACGTGCTCAAGACGGGCGGGTTTAAGGTGAGCGCGCTGGAGGTGGAGGCGAAGCTGCTGGAGCACCCGCGCGTGCGCGAGGTGAGCGTGGTGGGCGTGCCCGACGACGCGTACGGGGAGGTGGGCGTTGCCGTCGCGGCGCTCGAGAGCGACGGGACGGAGGCGCGGAGTGACGAGGAGAGGAAACGAGCCGACGCGGAAGACGCGTCGGCGCTGCGTTTATGGGCGCGGGAAAAAATGGCCGAGTACAAAGTGCCGCGCGCGTTTGTGTTTGTGGACGCCATACCCCGGAACGCCATGGGAAAGGTGAACAAGAAGAGCCTGCGCGCGGAACTGGACCTATTGAGTTTGCGCGGAGAAAAGTAATCGTACGGTCCATCTCTCGGAAACAATCGTCATTCAACGTGTACTACTACCGACGCCGCGCGCCTCAACCTCCGCCGCGAAGATCTCGTATAGGTATAAAGAATCGTCTTTCAAAAAATCACGTACGACATACGGTACGTCACTTTTTCCCCAGCAGCTTTTCCCCGAAGGCGAAGTATACGGCTCCCGCGAAGAAGAGCACCGCGCTGGTCACGGCGACGTACGGCGCCTGCGAGTGTGTCCCGTACGCCACGCAGAGCGCCATGAACGCCAGCGTGCGGTCGAAGACGGCGATGATCGCGCGCACGTTTTCGGGGACGGGTTTCGGAACGCCCTCCGGCGAAAACGTTTGCGCGCAGTTTTCCACAAACGCGCTCCTTCCCAGCAACGCGACGCCGATGCCCACGCTCCGCGGTAACCAGTCTGGAACGAGGAACGCGGGCGCCGCCAACAACGCCAACCCTACTCCATCGGACACGATCTTCAGAAGCACTAAACCGAGGAAATCCGACGCCGCGCGTCTCTGCTTTGCGACGCTCACGTCGAGCGCCTTCAAGCCGCCTCGAATCTGCGCGCCGCACTGCGGTCCGAAATCAAACGCGCCGAGGAGCACGCCCGAGAGCATCACTAACATCTCCGCGAACTCGCACGAAAACAGCTCAGGGGGACTGGGCGGCGTGCCTATTCCGTAGGGGAAACACTCGAAGAGGATGTTGTTGCAGATGAGCGCCGCGACGGCGACGTACGCGATCTTCACAAACTGCTCCCACCCCGGAGCGTTCCACACGTAGTTTTGGCGCCCGCTCGGGTGATCGGGCTCGTCGTTCGTCTCCGAGTCGGCGTTCGATCCGGTGGAATCGGGGCCATCCGCGGCGGGGCCGAGGTTACCGGCCATCGCGCGCGTGGACGCGCGGTCGCCGCGAGCGAACGCGCGCGAGGCGACGCCCGCGGTGCGGTGCGAGCGCGGGGCGCACGCCCGGCGTTCGAACGGCGGTCCACGGGAAGCCGCGACGGAGATCGACCGACGCGCGTCGCGGCGCGGCGCGCCGGCGCCGCCCGCCGCGCGCGCCGCCGCGGCGGGGAGCGCGTTGGCGATGACGAACATCTCCAAAGAGCTCGAGAAGGGTCGGTCGCGACTGCGCGGCGCCTCAAGGTTTGAAGGAGGGTGCCCACGTTGTTGTCGAAAAGAGCGGGGCGGGGCGAAAAGAGCACTCGAGAGCAGCCAGCTTGGCAGATTCCTTCAATCCGAAAATCCGATCGCGGAACGGCGTTTTCGGGTTCGCAACAAAAGTTTTTTCACAAGCGGCCGAGCGTCGCTCCGGCCTCAATCTCTCAACAACGCCGTCGACCGTTTCGGGGACGCCGCTCCGGCGCGCGCACGCGAGGAGACAAAACGAACGCCTCGCGCGCGCGACAGCGACGCCAACGCGAAACGGTCGTCATCGTCAACACTCAAAAGTGAACGGTCCGACTCGACGGCGGTCGAGTCGAAAACGATCTTCGAAGATCTTCCAAGCGTTCATTCACCTCGCGTTGGTTTTCTTCTCCGCCGGGAACGCCGGCAGCGGCAGGTTCTCCCACACCTTGACACCCTCCGGCGGCTGCGGCGTGTCCCCCCGGAGGAACCGCTCGAGGTCCGCGGTTGTAACCACCTCGTCCAGCTTCTTCTGCAGCCAGTCGCCGCTCACCTTCTCCGTCTCCGACAGCTCGTCGCCGATCTCCTCGAGGCACCGCAAGTTCTTCTCCACCAACCCGACGGCGATCCACAAAGCGGAGGTCAGGGTGTCCTTCACCTCCTTCTCCACCGCGCGGTTAGCGCCGTCCGCGACGCCGCCGCCGAACAGCGCGTCGTCGTTCCCGCCGGACGACAGCGTCGAGACGGACATCGGACCCAAACTCGCGCTCAGGCCGTACTCGGCGACGGCTTTGTACGCCAAGTCAGTCGCGCGTTGGATGTCGTCCAGCGCGCCCGTGCTGACGCGCGAGCACGACACAATCTCCGCCGCGCGGCCGCCCATGAGCGTCACCAAACGTCCGCGGAGCTCGTCCGAGAACATCAGCTTGCGGTCCTCCTCGCCGGGCGGGATGTACGTGAACCCGAGCGCACCGCCCGAGCGCGCCACGATGGAGAGCTGCTCCGGTCGCGTCGTTCCGGGAATGAGCGTCCCGACGGCGGTGCCCACGACGGCGTGGCCGGCTTCGTGCGCGCTGACGACGACTTTTTCAGCCGCGGTAAGTAACGAGCGCTTCTTCTCGATCCCGGCGACGGTTCGAAGCACGGCGTCTTCGAACTCCTTCTCGCCCACCGTGTTCAACCCCTTGCGTCCCGCGAGTAACGCGGCTTCGTTGACCAAATTCGCGAGCTCCGCGCCTGAGAACCCCGCGGTCATCGTCGCGATGTCGTCAACTTGGAAACCGGGCGCGAGCGGTAAGTTCCGCGACCCGATGTGCACGCCCAGAATCTCTTTGCGGCCCTGCTTGTCCGGCCGCTCGACGGAGACGGTGCGGTCGAACCTACCCGGCCGTTTCAAAGCGCTGTCTAACATGTCCGCCCTGTTCGTCGCCGCGAGGCAAATCACGAGCGACTCGCCGTCGAACCCGTCCAGCTCAGTGAGAAGCTGGTTCAAAGTCTGCTCGCGCTCGTCGTTGCCCATGCCCCTCATGCGTCCCTCGCTCCTGCCTTTGGCGACGGCGTCGATTTCGTCGATGAACACGATGCTGGGGCTCTGCTCGCGCGCGCGCGCGAAGACGTCGCGCACGCGCGCGGCGCCCATCCCGACGTACAGCTCGATGAACTCCGAGGCGCTCACGCTGATGAAGGGCACGCCCGCCTCGCCCGCCACCGCGCGCGCGAGCAGCGTCTTGCCCGTACCCGGCGCGCCCACCAACAAAACGCCGCTGGGCGGCCTCGCGCCGAGACGCACGTAGTGCTCGGGCCGTTTCAGGATGTCCACGATCTCCTGCAGCTCCTCCTTGGCTTCGTCCACGCCCGCGACGTCCGCGAAGGTGGTGCTCGGGGGCGCGAGCGAGCCGCGCTCTTTGCCGCCGGTCATGCGCCCCGCGCTCGTGGAGGGTCCGCCGCCCATGCCCCGCATGAACCCGCCGCCCGGGTTACTCTTCCCTCCGTTACGCCGCGCCGCGCCGAGTTTGTTGAACTGTAACATCGCCAGGCCGACGACGAAGAGCGTGAGGAACGTGTTGACGTTTCTTTGTGACTGGTGTCGCTTGTCGATCGCGCCGAACTCGACTTTGTTCTTGTGCAAAAGCTCGTACGGCACTTGAGCGTCCTCCGGGCGCGCCGCGCTGTACGCCACCTCGATCTTCTCCTCCGTCATGGCGAGCGGGCCGGTGCCTTGTCGTTTGATCACGAAGGGCTGCTTGGGCTTCCAGGTGAGATACGCGCCGTCCACCGTGAGCTTCGAGATGTCATCCGCCTTGACCGCGGTCATGAACCGCGAGTACGACACCGGCACGAGGTGCGTCGCGCCCGACCCGCCGCCCGAGCTGTTCTGCGTGAACATCTGCGCGGCGAAGAGGAACAGGAAACCGTTCGCGAACAGACCCAACAGTCGCGCGGGCTGGAAAAACGCGCGGAGCCACGCGAAGAAGTTCCCCACCCCGCCGTTTTGGCCGTTCGTCTTGGCGGGCTTATCGTCGCGTTTGCGAGACGCATCCGAGCTCGAGTCGTCGTTGAGCTTGGAAGAGGGGGGGCCCGTCGGCGTCGCTTCGGCGCCCGCGGGCGCGGGAACCTCCACGCCCACCACCTCCTCCTTGGCATCCGACGCCGCGTCGTCGTCCGCCGCGTCGGCGGTGGCGTTCGAGGAGGACTTGCTCTCGTCGTTCGCCGCGCGCCGCGCGACGGAGAGGCGGACGCGGCGCGCGCGCGGCGGGAGGGCGCGCCCGCCCGCGCCGAGCCCGGGCGCGGTCGCCTCGCGCGCGGCCGAGACGACCCGACGGGTGGCGACGGGCCGCAGCGCGAGGGTTCGCGGCGCGACGCGCGTCGAGCCGCTCGAGCCTCCGCCGCGCGCGCGGCGGAGCGCGCCGCGCGTGCCCGCCGCGCGTCCGTCCGCGGGGAGAACCCCGGCGCGCATCGCCGCGTGCATCGCCCCGCCCGGATCTGACGGGGCCCTTTCGCGACTCGGTGCCGAAAAAGCTCCGGGCGCCCTCGGAATGCCTGAGCGCGGCGACCGACTCGTCCGCCCGAACGCGCGGTGGCACGAGAACCTCGCGGGGGTGACGCGCGACCCGACGTGCGCTGCCACGTGCGAAAAACGCGCGTGCGAATCGGACGCGAGCGTCGCGAGAAGTGCCCTCCAGGGCGATGCACCCGCGAAAAGGGGGAGACCGCGACGTCACCCTTTTGCCCTGACAGGGTGGATCAACGTGTTGATCCATTTCTCCCGCAGAAGTTTGAGACTGCGCACGCTGTCAGGGTGCCCACCTGCCCCCCCTCCGTTAGTTTTCGCGCGGCACCGAAACAACACTCGCAGGTCGAAAAAACTTTTCGCCGTCTCCCCGCTCGGCGCCCCGACACATCGGCGCGCGCGGTAGTGGTCCGCGGGGACGCCTCCCGCGAAGATGGGCGCGAGGCGCGTGATGTACTGGCGTCAGCCAGCGAACCGCCGCACGATGCAGAACTACCTCGAGCTCGCGCGCGCTGTGTCCTCGCGCCTGAACGTGCTGGACGCGCGCGAGACGCGGTGGAGCGCGGAGGTGACCCTGCGACGCCGCGCGAACGAGCCCGACGCGCCCGGGATGTTCGTGTCCCTCACCGCGCGGGACGTGGCGGAGGAGGTGTTCCACGTGACGCTGGACGCGAGCGGCGGTGCGGGGTCCGGGTTTGTCGCGCGGGAAACCGGCGACGGCGTCGCGACCGCGCCTTCCTCTTCCGCGCTCGTCGCGGACCGCTCCGTGCTCGTGCTCAGAGCCGAGAGGCGCTGCGTTGAAGATCCAATCGAAGTCAAGGAATACGCGCATCGGTGCGCGACGCACCGCTTGACGCACCGCGCGAAGATCGAGGGCACGCAGTTCTGGAGCGGCGACTTCGCGGTGCGCGTGGGAAAGGTGGAGAACATGCAGGGCACCTACGCGGGCGCCGTGCTCGAATTCGAGTACGGACCCGTGTCCGTCCCGGAGGCGGCGGAGCCGGCGCTGCGCGAATTCACACATTTCGCGACGGAGGCGCTGCGAGACGTCGTCTCCGGCGACGTTCGCGGCGACGTTCCCGACGAAAAAGGCACGCGTAACACCGCAGACGACGGTCAGTCACAAAGAAAAGAAAACAAAGACGCGTCCGAGTACGAGAACGCGCTCGTGGCGGTGCCCGATTCGACGCTCGCGGCGTTCGGGCTAAACGCGCGGCCCTTCGGCGACGCCGCCGCGGCGACGCTGTACGTCGCGTGCGTCATGTCGATGCAGTCGTAGGGAGAAGAAAATTTTGAAGCGGAATCCAGTGTTTGGTTAGTCTAGAAGTTTTGTCAATGCACGCGCAGCTCACTGTTTCAAAAACGAAAAGCCACGAGGATTCAAAAATACCTCCGCGCAGGTGCTTCGTCCCACACGTCTGGCGCGCCCGCCGCCGCGACGATGGACGACTCGTTCGAAGACGAACACGGCGACCCTCCCCTGACGCCGAGGGAGAGGGAACTGCCCCGCGATAACCTCGGCCTGGGCGAGGGGTACCAGACGGTGCGTCCCCGACCCGCATTTCGGTCCGCGTCCGAAATGAGACGCGCAGAGCAGACGCCCGCCGATGCGCTCGCGACCGTTCGCGTCCTGACCCCCGCTCTCCCCGCCTCCCCCCACGCGCAGGCCCAGTCCAAGGCGAACGATGCCGCGCTCCCCACGCCGACGCCTCTGAGCCCCGTGCGCATGGGCGCGCTCGACGACGCGCCAGCGCCGAGCGCGACCAGCCCGTCGCGTCCCTCGGCCGTGGCGGAGCCCGCCGCGCCCATGAGCCCGCCGCAGGCTGCCGCGGCCGCGGCCGCGGCGGTCGCCGCCGCGGCGGCCACCGCCGCCGCGGAGGTGGCGCGCCAGAGCGTCGAGCTCGCGCGCAGCCGCGAGTTCGAGAGCGCGTCCGAGTTCGTCCCCCCCGGGACGCCGCTGCGCGACGCGCTGTTGGACGCTCCCGAGGTGACCGATTTCCAGCTCGACCGGGACCTCGAGCCCGAGTTCCACGGGTTCGGGGACCACCCCGTGCAGCCCGAGCCCTTTGTTGTTTCGTCGGGCGACGGCGTTTCGTCGGGCGACGCGGCCGACACGGGCGCGCGCGACCCGCCCGTCTCCGAGACGCACTTCCTGCGCAAGGACGGCGGGAACCAGCCCGCGGTGATGAACTCCATCGCTGGTTTGTTCGGCTTGGCGGGCGGCGCCTCCAGTGCAGACGCGGCGGCGGCGGCGGCGGCGGCGGAGGAGGCGAGCCGCGACGCCGCGTTCGAAGAGGCGCTCGAGCGCGTGCGGCAGTCAAGACGAGACATCGCGGACAAAGCCGCGAAGGGCTTCTCGGACATGAAGGCGTACTACGAGGCTGAGCTGCGCAACGCGAAGGCGCCGGCGGAGGGCGACGTTACGGAAACGGAGGTGCCCCTGAGCGTCCTCGCTCGGCCAAACGGGTTTGCCTGGGACCTGGACGAGACCGCTCTTCTTCGCGCGCTGCCGACGGAGGGCGAGCTCTCGGATCAAAGAGAGGCGCGCGACAGGCAGAGGGCCTCGGTGGAGAGCGTCTGGCCCGAGCCCTGGAAGGGGAGCTACTCGCCGCCGAACGAGAAGGAGCCCGCGCCGGCGCCGTTCCCGCTCGCCGAAGCTTTTGTGGAAACCGCCGACCGCGCGCCGGCGAACCCGCCGGACGTGGCGTACCCGACGGAGGCTGCGGAGGCGGCGTCCAAGCGCGCGGAGGCGGTCGCCGCCGCCGCGGCGGCGACGCAGAGAGGCTCTCGGGCGGGCGCGAGGAAGAACGAAGAGAAGAAGGATGAGGATGCCGAAGGCGCCGCCGCCGACGACGTCGTTTTGGGACGGTCGTCGCCTCCGATTCGCGCGTCCGCGTCGGGAGCGCTCGCCAAGGCTGCGTCCGTCTCGGAGTCGACTTCGCTGGCGAAGCGCGTGAAGGCGCTTCAGGCGGACCTGGCAGCCGCCGAGCGGCGCGAGAAGCACGCGGAGCGCGTCGCGGACGACGCCGAGCGCCGGTGCGAGGCGCTCAAAGAGGAGCTCAAGGAGGCGAAGAACAAGACGCAGGCGCGGGACGCCGAGGCGCGCGAGCTCGGTCGCGCCGTCGCGGTTCTCAAGGCTGGCGCGGACGAGGCCAAGGCGGAGTCCACGGACGCGGCGCGAAAGCTCACCTCCGTGACCTCCACGGCGGCGCGCCTGGCGAGCGAGGCGAAGGAGTTCCACGCGCGCCGCGCGACGCTCGAGCGCGAGAACGGAGCGCTCGCCGCCGCCGTGCAGGACCTCAAGCGCGAGAACGTGGGGCTCAAGAGTAAGCTCGGCCGCGCGGAGGATGACGTCGAGCGCCTGCGCGAGCGCCTGGAAAAGGCGGAGGAGGACGCCAAGACGAGCGCCAGGGACCTCGAGCGCGTCTCGCTCGATGCCGAGGCGGCGCGGCGCGAGGCGCGCGCGAGCAAGGCGAGGGACGAACTCGGCGCGCGCGAATCCTCGGGCTTGGCGTCGTCGCTCCGCGACGCCAAGGCGGAGGTGGCCGAGATGCGCCGTCGGTGCGAGTACCTGGAGAAGATCGCCGCGTTCGCCGCGGCGGCGGGTTCGGAGACCACACCTGGAGGCGTCTACGTGGAGGGCCGCCCCGTTCCGGGCAGGGACGTCCCCGCGAACCGCCCGTTCAGCAGCGCGTTCCGCGGCGGCGCCCCGCCGGCGCCCGACCCGAAGGCGCACCGCCGCGACGGCGCGGCGCCGGCGCCGCGGCCGTTTTCGTCGGCGTACCGCGACGCCGACGAAAACGCCGCGCCGTACGGGCAAATAGGCAACGCGACGAACACCGACGCGACGCGCTTCTTCGGCGGCAAGGACCCGATCGAGCCGCTGATGAAAAAGCGCGATGAGGAAAAGAATTTTCCTCGCGTCCCCGTGCAGAAGAGCGCGTCTGCGTTGTCTGCGACGGACGAGCTGCCCGCGGCGGGCGTGTCCTCCCGGCGCGGCGGCGGGCGAGGCGGCAGCCTCGGCGCCGGCATGGTGCCCGAGCCGGGCGCCGGGCGCCGCGAGGCGTTCGCCGCGGAGTATGGCGACGAGCACGAGGGCAAGGACACGCGCGACCACTTCGGGAGCGGCATGGACGTACACGCCTCCTTCGAGGGCGCCGCCGCCGCGCGCGAAATGGCCGACGCGCGAGCCGCCGCGCAGGCGGCGGCGCGGCGCGACGCCGAGGCGCGCGCCAAGGCGGACGCCGCCGCCGCCGCCGCCGAGGCGGCGGCGTCGGCGGCGCGCGCCGCCGAGACGGCTGAGCGCGCTCGGCTCGAGGCGGCCTCCGCCGAGCGGGAGCTGGAGAAGGCTCGGCAGGCGCGTGCGGAGACCGCGGCGGAGAAGGCTCGGCAGCGCGCGACGTTGCCGCTGGGTGTGCCTCAGGCGCGCCGGGAGGACGGCGAGAGGCCGACGACGACGACGCGGCGAGCCTTGTCGACGCAACCGTACTCGGCGGCGGAGGCGTCGCGCAAGGGCCGCGAAGGCAGCGGCTGGTTCGACGCGCTCGGCGAGACCGCTGTCGCGGAACGCGCGCGCTCGAGCGCCTCTTCTCGCGCCGCGCCGCCACCTCCGTGGCTGCTCGGCACGGAGACCGACCGGTCCTCCGGCGCCGGAGGCGGGGACAGAATCACCGGGCGCGCGGCGGCGCCGCCGGCGGCGGCGGCGCGCGACGCGCGCCCCTTCGCCACGGCGGACTCGTTCGCGACGTGGTCCTCGCACGTGGCCTCCGCGGAGGCTCGGCTGATGGCGCTGAGCCAGGAGCGGGACCAGCTGGAGGGCGAGCTGTCGCGCATGCCCGAGGGCTCGGGCCGGACCATCGAGCAGAGGCGCAAGAAGGCGAACGCGGAGAAGCGGCTGGACGAGGTGCTCAAGGCGTCGAGCGCGGCGAGGCACCAGCTCAAAGCCGCCAACCGGAACCTCGGGCACGCCGCCGTCTGATGAGACGCAGACGACGCGATAGGTCCACATACTGTAATATGACACGGACGTGTCCGCGTGATGACACGTATGATGTTCAGAATATCGATACTACGCTCCGAACGCTACGCGGACGTGACTGACTAAGGGAGTCCAGCTAAGGTAAAAAATAAGACTCTATCGCGCGTTTTCGGCGTTTTCTTCCGCGTTTTCCGCCGCCGCGCGCCCCCCGGCGGAATACAAATGGAAGCCGCGCTTCGCGATCGCCGTCGCCGCGGCGATGACAAGCCCCGCGCCGACCCCGATGCCGGTGTTCCCGCTCGCCGCCGTCGCGACCGCCGTCGCGAGCAACGCGTACGTGTCCGGCTCGCGCCACAGCGGGGTCATCTCCGATCTCACGCGCGTCGAGGTGGGAACGTCCTCGCTATGGACATCAGACGGAACGTCAGCCGGACCGTCGCGCGTCGCTTTTTCCCCGTCGCGCGACGGATCCCCCTTGTCCGCCGAAAAGTCTTTTTTTCTTTGGATTTCCCTCGTCGCGCCCCCCCTCGCGGTTCTGTTCCCCAGGAACGCGCCGACAGCGGCGCGCACCAGCTCCACGCTCGCGGCGCCGAGCATCACCCCGAGCACGGTTTTCGGGAACGCGCGAAGCAGCGTGAGTAAAGAGCCCCCGAAGAGCGCGCCCAGGAACAGTTTGCAAAAACCGAGGAACGCGGTGGCGGCTCCCCGTCTCGCGCCAAAGTGGTAGTGCGCGGCGAGGCCGCCCGCGCCGTGGCAGCACGGCATGACGCCCGCGGCGGCGCCCGCGAGGTTCATCAGACCGACGGAGGTGGCGACTCTTTTGGGCGACGCCGGTCGGTCCGGGAAGAGCTCCTTGGACAACGCGCACACCGCGACGACGGAGTTGAGCGTGGTGAGCGGCAGCTGCGGCAGACCGGCTTTGAGGATCCCCGCCGCGATGTCTCGCCGCGTGAACGTCACCAGCTTCGGCGCCGTCGGCCCCACCTCTAGGCTCGAGAGCGAGCCCGGTTTCGTGGCGGAGAGCACGAGCCCGGCGAGGACCAGCAAAAGCGCCGTCGGAGGCGTCGAGGACCCGGAGGAGGCGGTCGTTGACGGGTCCCCGTCCGGAGGAAGCGTCCGAGAGCGAAATCCGCAACAAAATCCGATTCCGGAATCGCGGTTTCGTCTCGCGCCCGCGCCGGTTCCGCTTCCGTCAACGCGCGCGTCCTCGACGTCTAAATCCGTCTCGTCGTCGCACGCGGGCGGCTCGCACCTTCGAAAGGTTTTTCGCGCGAAATCGAACGTCGCGACTAAAAGCGCGGCGAGCGCAACGACTAACCCGTCGGTCGCGAGGAATGGCCTGACTCGCGCTCCGTTTGTTTCGTCGTGGAAGACCGCCATAGTGAACGCCCTGACGCATAAAAGCACGCCGAGTCCGATCTGCATGCCGTGCACCACCGCGCGAGGCACTATGCGGTTAAAC
>Ga0209666_1002976_pt1 | contig 12470 bp, 12 predicted proteins | sample SaaInlV_125m_DNA_FD_184679 | JGI IMG/M metagenome (GOLD analysis project Ga0209666, IMG submission 184679) | Marine microbial communities from expanding oxygen minimum zones in the Saanich Inlet - Saanich Inlet SI037_S3LV_10m_DNA (SPAdes)... | ecosystem: Environmental > Aquatic > Marine >...
GAAAATTTGAATATACAAAAAAAAATACAAGGGCCATTATTTTATGAAGATGTTGAACAATATTTGTAAATTTTTTTTTATTTTCTTTTTTATTTTTCTTACAAAGATTACAACTGCATCAGAAAATCAACTCTTTGATTATTATAAAACTATTAGATGTTTGGTATGTGATGGTCAGAGCATACAAGAGTCCGATACAGAATTTGCATTAAATTTAAAAGATCAAATATATAAAAAATTTAACAATGGTTTCAGTTTAGAGGAGATTAACCAAGAATTAATAAAAATTTATGGTGAAGAAATTTCTTTTTCTCCATCAAGTAATCATTTGCTTCTTTGGTTCATGCCACTTTTATTTCTGATAATTATCTATTTCTTTGTAAGAAAAAAATATAAAAAATAACTATCTAATTAAATTTAATCTAATTTTTAAATTGCTTTGATCATTTGGGGCAAGATGTCTATTCAACCTCTTATTAACGATACTAAATATTCCAATAATTAATAATGTAAATAAAATAAAATAAAAACCTACGATAGGATAGGGCACAAAAGGATTAAAAGTCTTTTCAGCAAAATAACTTGCATAATAAATTGCATCACCTTTTTGTCGCCATGCGGGGAAACCTGTAAAAAATACTAAAGTGGTAGCATGAAATAAAAAAATTGCTTCATTGGTATAGGATGGCCAGGCTAATCGCATCATGGTTGGCCAGATTATACGTCTAAATTTTTTCATACCACTAAAACCAAAGGAATCGGCGGCTTCTATATCCCTACTAGGAACAGCACGAAGGGCACCATAAAATATTTCTGCAGCATAAGCAGAAGTGTTTAAAAACAAAACAATCAAGGCTCCTAACCATGCTTTGGTTAGCCAGCGCGTTTCAACAGTCACTGTTAAAAATCCTAATTCAATATCCATGCCTAACTTAGGAATAATGATGAATAAGTCATAGGCAAAAAAGAACTGAATAAACAAAGGAGATCCCCTAAAGATAAAAATAAAAGCACGAGAAGGTGCGTTGAATAACCAAAATTTTGAATTTTTTCCCAAAGCTAATGAAGTGGCAAAGAAAAAACCAAAAAAAAGAGCAAACATACCAAAATATATATTCCAAATCATACCAGAGCCAATTAACACGAACTGTTCACATAATGTAATATCCGCTTTGGGTAAAAGGCGCTCACCATATCCCAATGAACGTAAACTATAATCAGAGATTGTTTGAAGACAGCTCATATTAATTAGCCTTACCTGCCATAGTGGCTTGACCTATGGATAAGCGATTTGATAGTCGATCTAATACAGATTGTGATACATAAGTTAGAGTTAGATAAAAAATCATTAGAACAGCAAAGTACCAGGCTCGCCAGTCTGGGTGAGGATAGTCATACACACCTGTTTTAATTCCTCCTAATTCTTTAGCCCAATATACTATGTCCTCGATTCCCAATAAAAACAGAAGTGGTGTTGCTTTGATTAAAATCATCCATAAGTTTGATAAGCCTGGGAGAGCGTAAACCCACATTTGTGGCAGCGTTATCCTTCTAAAAATTTGACGCGGTGTAAAACCATAAGCTTCTGCTGTTTCTAATTGAGATTTTGGAACTGCCGCAATGGCACCCGAGAGAACATTGCCTGTAAATGCCCCAAACACAAATCCAAAGGCCAGTAAGGCTAAAGAAAAACCATAAAGATCGTGCACCCATTCACTCGCTGAGCTTAGAGGAAGTTTTGCAACTGAACATACAACGAAGTCATTACCTTGTCTGACGGCTTCAGTGACTTCAGGACAGAGAACTTTATGGCGTAAATACTCAAAAGCTTGATCCAATGCAATAGGAATAAATAGAAAAAAAACAATATCAGGGATGCCTCTTATCATAGCTAGATATCCTTTTCCTAAATAGCGAACTAATAATATTGATGATCTAGATGCAATCGATCCTGCAAATCCGAAAGCCATTGCTAATGGCGCAGCTAAAGATATTAAAAGCATAACTACCAAAAAAGAATTATAAAAGGACATGTGCTTAGGTGTTGTGATATAACAAGAAAGCCATAATAGTCCTTCAAGAGAATTAGGATCAGCGCAATAACTAAACATTAAGATTTCTCGCTAGCAGTTGCTTGTTGAGGCATGAAACCAGAAAGCAAACGATGTCTTTCACCATTCATAATCTCAGCAATACCAAGTTTACCTGCTAAGGGGGCGTTAGTAATTCCTGAATGCATCACTGCTAAATAAATGCCTTTGATATCTTTACTCAATTGATTTTTTAATCTGCCAATTTTTGGCCTACCATCCACAGGCAGTGGTCGACTTCCAATTGTAAAATAATCAAGTGTCATTGTTCCATTATAGTTAAGCCTAGATGCCATGTCTTGTATAAGTTTTTCGGCAGCTATCTGCATATCTTTTTCTTTACTTGCGTCATCATCAAATTTTCCACCGATAATCAATCTTCCTTGATCATCTTGCCTGGCATGAAAATCCTTACCAGTAATGGGGTGTTTTAATAATGAAGGCAGTGGTTTTGAGTATGCTAAAAGGCCCACACTAGATTTCATTTCAAAGTTCACATTTATACTGGAGAGCAATGTAGGGGCACCAAGCCCAGCTGCTATAATAACCTCATCAGCGTCAATTATATCTTTTTCAGTTTTAACACCTATAACGTGGTTATTATCGTAAACAAGACCAGTGACTTTTTTTTGTTGAACTTCACATCCACTTTGATCAATTAAATTTGCTGTTATTTTAGGACCCTCAATTGCTAAATCATTTTCTCCAAAACCAGCCATCATTGGAGTTTTTCTTAATTCAGGTAAGCTTTTTTCGATCTCTGATTGAGGCAAGATCTCCACTGAATGTCCCCAATTTTGATGTTTGACGATAGTTTGATTCAAGTCTTCCTGATCCATATCCCAAATAAAAGCACCTTTTGAGGTAGGCATAATATTATTTAGTTCTTGTAATAATTTTGGCCAATAATCAAGATTTGCTAATCGAAAATCAGCATATTTTTTATCATTATCGCTATAGCCATTCACCCAACCCCATGTATTGCTAGTGGCTTGTTTTGTGTCACCAGGAAGAGCGTCTGTTAAAATAGTTATTTTCTTTAAATCATATTTGGATGCATGGTAAGCAAAGGATGCCCCGACAATGCCTCCTCCAATTACAATAATTTTTTTCAAAATCTAATGTAAGAGCTTGGGGCTTGAACCAATTTATTTATATAAAAGTATTAACCAAAGAGGGTTTGAAAGAATGTGGAGACACTAATGTTACCTCCACATTCATAAGTTGTCGTAAATAATCTTAAAAAGTATTTGCTTCTGCACCAAACCATTTTTTGATTAATGCATTTAGAGATCCATCATCTTTCATAGAGCTAATGGCTTTATCCATTTTTGCTTTCAAGTCTCCATCAGATTCACGGACACCCATACCAATGCCACCGCCAATAGAAACTTCACCAATTGCAGCAAATTCTCCATCAGACTCAGCAATGAAAGGTAGTAAATAATCGCCATCAGCTAAAACAGCATCAGCTTCACCGTTTTGAACAGCAGAAATTGTTTCTTCTGCGGAAGCGAATTCAACTAAAGTTGCTCCACTTTCAGCAACATAGCCTGCCTGAATAGTTGCAGTTTGTGCTGCAATGACACCGCCGTCTAGATCAACATCTGATCCGCTTAAACCCATATAGACTGATGGTGATGGTGGAAAATATTCTTGAGTAAAGTCAATTACTTCATCGCGCTCAGCTGTGATAGACATACCAGCAATAATTGTATCGTAATTACCAGATACTAAATTAGGGATGATTGAATCCCACTCGTTGATAACCCAAACACAATCTAGGTTCGCACGAATACAAAGCATGTCCCCTACATCTTTTTCAAATCCATCTACTTCTCCATTGTCATTAACAAAATTGTATGGAGGATAGGCTCCTTCAGTGCCCATTCTTACTGTGTCAGCCCATGCAGAACCCGCAATCAATAAAGCGGCAAAAGCTGATAATATTGTCTTTTTCATAATTTTCTCCTTTAAGTTCTTCCTCTATTAAATTGAATAATTAATACATAAAAATATAAACTAAAAATATCTAAATGAATAAACTTTTTATGAGAATGCTCATTTGCTTATAAATAAAGAATATCAATGAATGTGAAAAAATGGGATATTTGCTAAAAATATGAAAATATTAGAATTATCCAAACTTGAAAAAAGCTTTAGTGATAATAAAGTTTTACAAGGAGTAGATCTGGATGCCAATCAAGGTGATGTAATCAGTATTATTGGAAGCTCAGGTTCAGGTAAAAGTACTCTTCTTAGATGCATCAATTTTCTCGAAAATCCCAGCTCTGGATTAATTAATGTTTGCGGACAAACAATAGACTGTCGACAAGAAAATTTACTTAATCCCAATAAAGAACTTCAATTAAAAATAATATCTATTCGAAAAAAACTAGGCATGGTTTTTCAAAGTTTTAATTTATGGTCGCACATGAATATTTTAGAAAATATTATCGAGGCACCCGTCCAAGTGTTAGGAGAAGATAAACAAAAATCTGAGGATGAGGCGATGGAACTTTTAAAGTTAGTTGGGATAGAAGACAAAGCAAAAGAGTATCCTGCTCACTTATCTGGAGGGCAACAACAAAGAGCAGCTATTGCAAGGGCTCTTGCTATTTCTCCAGAGATATTATTATTTGATGAGCCCACCTCTTCCCTTGATCCAGAACTTGTAGATGAAGTTTTATCAGTCATGAGGAAACTTGCTGAGGGAGGCAAGACAATGTTAGTAGTGACCCATGAAATGGAATTTGCCCGTAAAGTCTCGAATAAGGTTATTTTTTTACACAATGGGCTTGTTGAAGAAGAAGGACATCCTGACACAGTATTTACAAACCCCCAATCAGAGCGATGCAGAAATTTCTTATTTAATAGACGAGACTATTAAATTTTTATAATTTACATTCGTGAATTCACTGCTCCTATTTTTAATACGCATACTAGATTTTTATACCTTAATTATATTTTTCTATGTTGTCGTTTCGTGGTTGTTTCACTTTAATATACTCAATAGTCAAAATGTTTTTTTATGGAAGATTTATGAAAGTTTCCAAAAGCTAACAGATCCTCCTTTAAATTATATAAGAAGGTATCTCCCTACTTTTGGTGGCATTGATATCTCTCCAGTTCTATTGATTTTAATTATTTATTTATTTAAAGATTTACTCATTGAGTATTGGCCGAGAGGATAAAAGGAGATTTTAATATGGCAAGTATTATTGACGGAAAAGCATTCGCAGCAACAATAAGATCACAAGTAAAAGAAGATGCAGATCGCCTAATAGAACAAAGCAAGGTGGAGCCTTGCCTAGCAGTTGTTTTAGTTGGCGAAAACCCAGCTAGTAAAGTTTATGTCGGTGCTAAAACTAAAATGGCAGCGGAGTGTAATATCAAAACTAAAGATTACAAATTAGATGATACCACGGACCAAGATACTCTTTTAAAATTAATAAAAATGCTCAATGAAGATCCTGATACTCATGGAATTTTAGTCCAATTGCCCTTACCTAAGCAAATCGATGAAAGAAGTGTGATTGATGCAATCGCTGTTGAAAAAGATGTCGATGGCTTTCATGCTATAAATGCTGGCAGATTATCTATTGGCGGAGATATGCTGGATAAAGCTTTTATTCCATGTACACCGTTAGGTTCATTATTGCTCTTAAAAGATAATGTTGACGATTTGACAGGAAAAAATGCTGTCGTTGTTGGGCGATCCAATATCGTTGGTAAACCGATGTCTCAGCTCTTAATCGAAGAATCTTGTACAGTAACCGTTGTTCACTCAAAAACAAAAAATGTTGAAGCGATTTGTTCTCAAGCAGATGTCGTAGTTGTTGCTGCGGGAAGACCAGAAATGGTTAATGGTGATTGGTTAAAAGAAGGTGCTGTAGTTATTGATGTAGGTATCAACAGAATACCTGTTACTAAAGAAGATGGTAGCGAAGGAAGTAAAATTGTCGGCGACGTCGATTTTGAAAGTGCCTCAGAGAAAGCTTCTAAAATTACACCTGTACCTGGTGGGGTAGGACCAATGACTATTGCTTGTCTTTTAAGAAATACAGTAACTTCAGCTTATAGACATGCAGGCCTCGGAGACCCAAGGGGAACTGTCGACTCAGAATCTCACGATCAATACAAAGATAAATATATTAACCACTAAGGTTAAGTTTTAATCCTGCCTGAGATTGTACCACCTGGAGTAGTGACGTTTCCTTGTTCATCAATTACAACAGGACCTGAGACTGGATCGGTAACACCTAATTCAGGTGTTATTTCCTCCAAAAGATCACGAATTGTATCAAGATAAGCAATCATTTGTTGTCGGGCATTTACAAGACTTTGTTCATCAGCCCATTCCATCATACTACAATATGATCTATCTCCGGTTTTGATGACCTTTCTAAACAGAACTCCATCAGGATTAATAAACTTTTTTAATGAGTCTTCAAATTGAGCCTCTACTCCAGATTTAACAGTGAATCTCACTACATTCATAAATTTAGCCATATTTTGACTTTACCAAAAAATTAAACAAAATCAGTAATAATTACCAAAATAAATATTTTTTGTTACTCATTTCGGGTTTCCAAATAACCCATTTTAGGTTTAATGTATTAATTTTACTAATGTCAAATTCAAAAGATTCTAAACAAAAATTCACTATCGCTGCATATGCATGGTTGATGTTTATTACAGACTACTATCGAAGGGTGAGTCATTTAGATTTGAACTTTGATGAAATGATGACTTTAAATACAGTCGTCTGTCAATGGATTTATAAAGTAAATGCCCAAGACCCTATGTCAAGGCAGGAAATGTTTGATATGACGGGTTCTGAAATCCAAGAACACTTTCATGGCTCCCGTCTTTCTATACTAAGTATTGCTAACATTCTTAATCAACCTAAAGAGTCAGTTAGAAGAAGAGTTCAAAAATTAATTGATTACCAGTTAATTAAAAAAGATGAACATGGAGGTCTTACCATCAGTGAACATTATACAAAATTAATTGAAAATTTTAGTATAGAAACACAAAGAGAACTAGCAAAACTTTTAAAAAAATTTGATCAACACGATATTATTAACCCTCTAATTCAATTAGGCGATACAGCTCTATAGTGAAAAAATTATTAGCATTTTCATTTTATGATGTTGGTAATTCTGTATTTCCAATGATTATAGTATCCGCTCTTACATCTAGTTACTTTGTAAATCATGTTGCTGATAATCCACAAACAGGAACTGCCTTATGGCAATTAACAATTGGAGTAGCTGGAATTTTGGTGGCATTGATGATGCCTTTTTTAGGCAACTCAGCAGACACGCTTAAAAACGGCAGATTGGTTTTTCTTCGACTATTTACAATACTTTGTATCATTTCAATTGCTCTTTTTTGGTTTGTGCAACCATCATCAAACCATACCTTTCTTGCTCTCCTAATTTTATTAGTAGGTAGCTTTACATATGAAGCATCAAATAGTTTATACAATGCGACATTAAAAAATTGTAATAATTCAAATTTGACTTTTAGTTCAGGAATAGGATTTGGTTCTGGCTTCTTAGGTAGTGTAATTATTCTTGTTATACTTTTACAAACTATAATTCTACCTGAGCAAAAATTATTTGATATCCCAACAGATAGTCAAATACATTTCAGATTTGTACATATTATTTTAGCACTTTGGTTTTTGATTTTTTCTATTCCTTTACTTTATTTATGTAAATTCAACCAAGTAAGTGTTGCGCCAAACATGAAAGCAACCTCTAGAATAAAAGATTTAATTTGGAATAAAGGCTTAACCAACACAGGCAAATTCCTTGTAGCTAGGATGTTTTACGTAGATGGTATGGTGATTATCACCACGGGCATTGGTATTTTTGGAACATCTGTTATTGGTTTGTCTATGAGAGAAATATTGTTTACAGCTATAATCGCCAACATTGCTGGTGCCTTAGGATGCTACATATACGGCATTTTTTTTAAAAATAACAAAAGGATTATTATGAACAATCTTTTAATATTAATTATCATTGTAGCAGGGATTTCTATTAGCAAAACACCATTGCAATTTATGATTCTAGCAATTACCGGAACTTTTTTTTCTGGTCCCCTTCAAAGTTCAAGTAGAGCAATCATGGCTACTCTTACCCCAGATGATATTCAAGGCATTAGTTTTGGAATGTTTACTATATCAGGAAAGGTAACTGCATTTATTGGACCAATCTTAGCAGGCGTCATGACTTTTATTTTCTCACAACGAGTTGGTTTTGGTTTTTCTATAGTTTTGCTATTGTTAGGTTTTTTTCTAATGGCAAAAGTTAATTATAAAAATAATTAGTAATTTAAAATTTGATCTCTTAACTGATAGAATTCGTTACTATTTCGGTTTAAAGATAATCCAAAAGATTTATTTTCTTTACTTTCACAACGTTTGTATGCTTTTATGAATGATGAATAAGGGGTAAGCCCTACTGAAGGTGTTTGAAGTATTCCCTCCCAACAGAAAGTTTTTAGCTCAGCTCTTTTATCTTGAACACTAAACCCACTTAGATCAACACATTCAAAAAGTAGCTTTAAAATATTAATATAATAATCAAGTGGTATCTCATGATGTTCAATTTCTGGGAATAAAGGTGTAGTGCTGTCTTTTGGTATAATATAGGAATCAGATAAATAGGTGCACTCCTCAGCAATAATAGTAAATTCATTTAATATACTATTTGCAGAGATATCATTTCCCAAGTTGTCTTTTAGAATTATTTCACTTGGTAGCATTTCATCTTTTAATCGACTTTTTTTCATAGAGTCCTTAATTTCTTTTTTTATTTTTTGACAATGTTTTTCAATTTGTTTTAAACTTTGGGATAACATTTTTAATGTTTGATGATTCATAATTTTTTTATTTTGGATGGAAAATAAAGAGTCAACTGCCTCTAGTTCATCAGCCAACTTTAGAAACTCTAATTTTTGATATTGTTTAATAATTGGCTCTAGTTTAGAGAAAATTTTAAAATCGCTTGCTCTTTTGTAATCCATTATTTCAGTAAATTTTTCGAAGTCTGATACGGTAGATTTTTTTAAATAAAGTCTATCTTTTAAAGTCTCCTCTATCTCCTGTCGGTAAAGGTGACTAAAAGTTTTTTTTTGTTCCTTTTCTTCAATCCATTTTGATTTAAAAAATGAACTGGGAGAAGAAGGCATACTAGGCTTTTTGCCATCTAACTCTAATAATTTTTCATGCAAGATAATCATTTAAATATGATAATACCCTTATTTTATTAAATATTTATATATTTGCGGCTCAAAATGGGTAATTAATTAAAAGTTAAGTTCTCTTATTAATACAGCGTAAACTGTTTTATAAAGTCTCTCGGAAAGAGAAGTTGGTTTTACTACAATTTGAACATTACCAAGAGTTTTTTGGTCTGAAAATTTTTTATTTGAAATTAAACTCATTTTAATTATATAAAATGCTTCTTCCGATTGAATACCCCCAGAGGGCTTTTGTCTCGCAGCAATGGGGCCATCGAAAATTGAGGTGACCATTGGATATAAATCAAAGTTATTTACTGGAGATTGACTAATGGAAGATATTTGAGCCATAAGACTCAACTCATTATTTAAAAGACTTGTAAATATTACATCCTTATTTCTGATTACTTGGTCTATATCTCTTTCAGATATAAAAGCGATGATATTGTGAGAGTTTTTATTGACTAAAGAAAAAAGAGGATCTTCTTTGTTAACCCATTGATCTTTTTTAAGCTGAAGGGAAGATATAATTTCTCCATCGAAGGGTGATACAATTTCTAGAGAAGACCTAACCTTTAATAAATTATTAAGTTGTGTTTTAAATTTTTGTTTTTCACTTTTTAAAACCAATAATTGGGATCGAGATAAATCATCATCTAGAGAATTATCAATTTTTATACTAATTAAATCAAGTTCATCTTTGGTTTGAGAAATGAATAATTCCAATTCAGGTGATTTTAGAGATATCATTAATTGATTAACTTCAACGAGCTGACCCTCATTGATATATATGTCTTTAACTTGAGAATTAATAGGGGCATAGATAGAAGTTGATTGATCAGCTTGAAAGATTGCTGGAATTTTTTGATAATTCTTCCAAGGATAAAAGAATGTAAAGATTAAGAAAGCTAAAACAAAAATGGTTCTTAAAAGTTTAAAAGATAGAATAAAATCTGATTTTAATTTCCACCACGCTAAAGCTTCTTTTCCTATTGGAATGCCTATAAACCAAATTATCTCCACAGCAAATAAGATGATACCTAGTAATTTGAAGGCATAAAAATAAACAAGCAAAGCAATACCGATAAAAAGAAAAAATCGATATATCCATGTAGACCAAGCATATAAGATCAGCAAATTTCTTCGATGAGGCTGCATGGTCTCAGGTGCATTTTTATTGAGACCAAATAAGATTTCTCGGAGTTTCCACTTAGCTAAAGCAAACGCACGGGGTTGAAGGTTTTCTAACTTTAGATAATCCGCAAAAATATAATAGCCATCAAAGCGCATAAAGGGGCTGATGTTGATTAAAAGTGATGATATCCAGCTTGTTGTAGCAACAAAAAAAGCCACACTTTTAAATAAACCGGGCTCAGAAATACTCCAAAAAAAAGTAGCAATAATTGCTAAATGTATTTCAGTGGAAATACCAGCAAAGTTAATTATTAATCTTTTTTTATGATCTCTTAATCTCCATGCATTAGTGTTGTCAGTATACAAAAATGGAAAGAAAACTAAAAAAGCAATACCCATCGAGTTAACGTTACATCCAAAATTTTTAGCAGTGTATGCATGTCCTAATTCATGAACTGCTTTGACAGCAACCAGGGAAATGGCATAAAATAAAAGCCCATTCCAATTAAAAAAATATAAAAATGTGCTTTTAAATTCACTCCAGTTTTGAATAACTAAATAAAAGCCAATCAATCCAATTATATAAATCAACTTTTTAAAAAAATTAGTTCCCAAAAATTTTGCCATACTCAAAGTTTTATCAAGAAAATTATCTGGCTTAATTAATGGGATACGAAAAAATAAATAATTATGTATGAGTTTTAATAGCCAATGTTTTTGTTGACTTTTGTATTTATGAATTAGAATTTTTACATCTTCTGAATTTTGGTGAATGATTAAATCATTTAGCTTTAAAAAAGAAATAAAATCATTGAGTTGGTCTTCTTGAATAGAAATTCCTTTTTTTTCTATTTCTTCAATAAAAAGCTTTGACTCTACTCCGGCAATCCAATGTTTTAACATTCGAAAAGCATTTAATCCCAACGTAAAATATTTATTTGTCAAACCATCATAAAGCATCCAAGAAGGAGAACCATCTTCCATTGCGTTACCTGAAAATATTTGTAAATCTTGTCTGATATTCGGAGTGATCATCTAAATACCAAGAGACTGTCGAATGAAAATGATTGGCTTTCTAAATAAATAAAAATACAAGTGAACTTTTTCTCCAAAAATTTTTGCTGAGCCTCGAAGGCCTATTCGAGGATTATTACCATTCTCGGTTAACTGTCCGGTTACTCTATAAGCGAGTATGTTGGCTGGTGTAAGTTCTGGGTCGTAAGAAAATTTTGTAACTTTTGCTTGTAAGACATTTAAAGGATCGGAGTCTAAGAAAACATTGATATTGGCATCTTTTTTAATAGTGATGGAATCTTGAACTGGTATCATTATCTCTACTAGTATTTGATCAGGATCTGCAACGATCATGATTGTTTCTCCTACCTTAAAAGGCTTACCCAAAATGAAAGATCTATCTTTTATTACGGCTACTCCTGATGTAGGAGAGAGGATATTTGACTCATCTAATAATAATTGTTGGTAGTTTACTTTCTCTTGAGCAATTTGGATTTTTTTTTGTAGTTGAGCTAGTAAAGCTTTATCTTGTTTACTTTGAAAAGAAGATTGTTGGGCCTGTAATAATTCAGTTTCAATAACAGCTAACTCTAGTAATGCTAAATCATAACTGTTTTGTAATTGAGTTTTTTCAAATGAGACAATAGGCTGTTGGAATTCAATTACATCATTATTTTCAACTAAGACTTCCTCTATCACCTCTTCTAATGGGGAATTAATATGATAAGGATTTTGCGGTATCACTTCAACAGATCCTATTGTTGATAAAGAAATAGGAACAAACATAGTTCCAATCAAAGCTGCTGTTAGAATTATTCGAACAAAGGTATTTTTGAGAAATTTTATTAGTTTTTCAAAAGGATGATCTTTTTGCAAAGCACCCATTGCATGACCAATGGCAGAACTTAGGTGATTAAGGTATTCGATCTCTTGTTCGCTCCATTCACTATTTTTTACTAATAACAAAGCTGCTTG
>Ga0209666_1002977_pt1 | contig 12467 bp, 10 predicted proteins | sample SaaInlV_125m_DNA_FD_184679 | JGI IMG/M metagenome (GOLD analysis project Ga0209666, IMG submission 184679) | Marine microbial communities from expanding oxygen minimum zones in the Saanich Inlet - Saanich Inlet SI037_S3LV_10m_DNA (SPAdes)... | ecosystem: Environmental > Aquatic > Marine >...
CAGCATCCGATCCCACGGGGGAGGAGGAGTGCTCGAGACACGAGGTACAGGGATCATTACTAACACTCGTTTTAAAAGTCCCAGTCCCACATTCCACACAGCTACTTCCATCCGTGGTAAAGCCAGCATTGCATTCACACGAAGAAATCGAAGTAGAACCAGAGGGACTGCTCGAGTCAGAGGGACACACCACACAGTCCGAGTTCCCCACAAAGTCTTTGTAATGTCCTGCCCCACATTCCACACATGCCTCCCCAGCATTAGGAGCAGTATATCCTTCCACACAAATGCAATCCGAAAGAGCACCAGACGCCTCCGCAGATGTGGTCGTGAAGCTGGGGCACACCTGACACTCTGAGTCCCCTACGCTCTTATAAGTCCCAAACCCACAGGCCGTGCACCCAGTCCCCGAGGCATCAAGCACCCCCCCTTCATACCCGGCATTACACACACAGTCCCCGGCGCTCGTACTCCCACTACTCAACGAGGATGAATACACAGGACACACCAGACACTCCACATTGGACACATAGTCTTTATACGTGCCAGCCACACACGCCTGGCACATGTCCACGGCACCCACAACACCAACAAGCCCAAAACCGGGACTACAAAGACAGGCTTCCACGCCCACTGAACCGGGAAGCGAAACACTGTTGGCTGGACAGGCAGAACAACCCGTGTCCCCTACAGCATCCTTAAACGTATTCTCACCACAGAACACACACACACCTTCAACCCTGTGCCGCCCGACAATACACTCACAATCGCTCACATCCGAAGACCCAGCTACGGATATTGATCCTTCAGGGCACTTCGTCACACGCCCAAAAAACGAACTGAGCCCTAGGCCTCGAAAAGAAAGGATGGATCCATCAGCACACCCTACATAGCACAGGACTTGAAAGAGAACAAGTATCCACACAACATACTTTATTAGCTCCACACACAAACTCGAAACTCGGAGAGCCATTTCTATCCCACTTTCACCTCCAATATAGTATCCACCACCATCAGCTAACTTTCAACACGATCCTCCAGAAACAAGATGAAGTTATTCCGAAACGTATTCTCTGTCTCATGTGAATATTGCGTCGCAGAACAGTTCCACGAGAACACTTTCCACTCAAACTCTGCCAAATCCTTTTTGGTTAATTGCTGGAGGCGGGAGCGCAAATCACGAATAACTTGATTCGGAATCTTAATCTTCGACTCACATTTTTCAGTAACACGCATTGCAATATCGCTCAGGAGAAAAACATCATATAGCACACTAGCATCATCGCAGCCAACATACAGCTTCGTCGCAATGCAGAGACTGCAAACCACCAGCTTCAAGCTGTGCGCAATCAACGCTGACCCCACCCCATCTTCCCAGAAAACGTGGTCCGTGAAAAAGGTATCCCCGTCTTCACCGCATACGCTGTTCACCACATGAAAGCACATGCATGCTGCGTCGGAAACCACCTCCAAGACCTTGTTATCTTCAAAATTGACACCACTCGATGAACTCTCGTCATACACGAGCTTTAAACACATGAACACAAACGTGAACACCGTATCTTTGAACGCATTAGTTGGAATCATCATCTTCTCTCCACTGTCGTTGTCACATACTTTCGCAAACTTGCGATGCGTTTCCGTCATGTTCACCTCATCATCCACGTCCGCGTCATAATTCACGTCCGTCTCACCCTGCGTGCCAATCCCCATCGCATCCGCAAACCTTCTTTTCGTGTACGGCGCCCTGCTGCATTCAAGCATCGTGGCAGGCAGTCCTCGGAAAGTCGTGGAGTGTCAGTGAAACGTCCACATCAAATATATCCAATCTCAATCCAGTGCAAAATGTTACAACTATTGATTTGCGCCTGTTTATGTCAAAATTGCAACTGTTAGGATGGATTTTTTCCAAAACACGTCGTTTCGAAAAAAATATTACCGTTTTATTTTTACTACACAAAATCACATTTTATTACGCACAAACACGATCAAATTTGAGACTAAAATAATCACTGTTCCCCATTTTACTACACAATTTGCATTCCTGCGTTTCAAATACGAGCAAATTTGAGACTAAAATAATCATTGTTCCCCATTTTACTACACAATTTGCATCACCACGTTTCAAATACGAGCAAATTTGCGACCCATACTGCCATTCATTCAAATTCCAGAATTTCAGAAGTCAAATCACTACCAAGATAATAAAAACACATTCTGAAAATAAAAAATTACCCCTGCCCCCGACAACCCCCCCTAAACGCGTAAGGGATACTGACCGGGAAAAACACAAAATGGATCTCAAAATCTTCCAGCTCGCACCAAGGAAAAACACCGCCACCCACCACAACCTATCCCATGGGCAGGCCCTCGAATGAACGGGGAGTTGGCACCCAACATGGTTACCGCGTCGTCGCGCAGCGCGCCATCTCGAACGCGCAGAAGCTCATAAGACGCGAGCCACCCCACGAACCACCCAGAAATGGCGAACTACTTAACGAACTTGAGCGTATGAGTCGTCGTTTGAACCATTTCGAAACTATGTTGGAGGACCAAAAGAGTTTGAATGCAACGCTACTCGTTCTCATCTCTAAGCTGGAGGACGAGAAGAACAATCACGCGAAACAGTTGGAGCATATGACAAAACTTCACTACAAAAGCTGTGAGCTCTTCAAACAGCTGGGCGTGAGGGACAAGTTTGAAACTACCAAGAAGTTCGCTGCATTCTACAGAGACAAGTTTGAAACTACCAAGAAGCTCGCTGCATTCTACAGAGACAAGAAAGCAATCGATCCATTTGACAACATGGAGATTCCACACATTCAGCCTACCTACCATCAAAATGGCGCGTTTTATGGAAGTGACCAATCCGCTAATAACTTCATCAACGTGGACCATTTCTTCGTCTGATTCAGTTCTCGCTTTCAGTTCTCGCTTTCAGTTCTCGCTTTCAGTTCTCGCTTTCAGTTCTCGCTTTCAGTTCTCGCTTTCAGTTCTCGCTTTCAGTTCTCGCTTTCAACATCAACGCATCCGGTTCACACCATACCCGACAAGCACGATGTTCACAACACACGTACACACGGTCACAAAGACCCTCAATGATAATACATAACTCGCAGTGGCCTCTGCCGCCGCAAGATAGTGCCCACACACAATAATCATCACACAAAACATATGGATGAGCATCATGGCCGTGGCCAGATTCGTTTGTGTTTCCAATAAATCTAGAAAAAAGGGAATCATAATCAAAGCCATCACCGTAGAGACCACCATGCCAGCCATCGCATCAAGCTGTGTCTCGGCTCTGTACCGAGCCATGTTCACGAAATACAACACCACAAGACTCAAACCAACACTCAGATAATAAGCAGCCCACCCGTGCACAGGCTGCACCGTCAGAAAGATAAAGAATGCATTCATGCACAATATCTCGAAATAGTAACTCAGATCATACAGAAAAATGGCCCCGTTCCCACATGAATACACTGCATCATCCCATGTCAACGATTCGTAGAGCACACCATCACCAATCAGTCGCAACCAAATAAGCGTAGAAACCGAAACAGCAAGGGCATGGGGCATGCAGAGAAGCAGATAATCAATCTCCATACACTCACTTCCAAATGAGGGTCCATTCCCACCACCAACCACAAAGTAATTATACGACCCATCTTCCGACTTATACTCCGAGCCTCCCACCACTCCACCCCCCTTGTACTCCAACGCCGAAAAGTTCGTCTGGGGCACACATAGAATCACAGTCGAGGCCGTATTCACATCCTTCCTCCATTGATTCCCCATGCTAATCAGCGCTAGAGTCACGGGCTGTAAGAAGCAGAACAAAATCAACCCACGACGCACAAAACCGCGGAGAAAGTCTTGCAGACAAACATGCAAACGGAATCCAAGACACTCGGGAGTCAGGCACTTACACTCTTCACACACCCGCACCAACTCCCGCAAACACTCACAGCACGTCCGCACATTGCAAAGAACGAGCAAAAAGATCACAATCGCAAGTAAATAGTTGTCGTGAAAGGTAATCTCCATTACACCACAATACAAACAAACTCAAATAAAACAAACTACACCAAGAACCAATTTAATACACAAAGTCGTAAAGGGCTATTTCCTCATGATAGTCTGCTACGGGGTTGACAACCTGTGCGTTCTTGCACATATTTACATAAGTGTGATACCCCCTTGAACAACTATATCGTATGCTTTGCTTGGTTTCGGTATTCACTAACGTCATGTACAAAAAATGCTCTTGGTAACTAGAGCGCCGACCATATTCCTTCCGAAACCATTCAAATGCAAGAGCAGGCTCATCAAAAACTACTTTAAAACTTATGTCAAGCTCTAGTTCTCTTTGCACAGCTCTTTGGACAGAGAAAAACATATGGCCTTTGTCATAGAACGCCTGCAAAAATCTCTTATCCTTTAGATTATCATCTCCACACATGAATAGATAAAACTTGCATGGCCCATCTCCAATCTCAAGTTGTTTCGAGACAATCATGGCCACGTCTTTTGCAAGGTCATTGGCCGTGACACTCATACTTACAACAACCCAAACGTAACCTCAAATAAAACAGACCACACCAATCTGAGTTTATAACACAAACACACATTCATTCAATGTATCAAGAACTCACTTGCCACAGGTGCGGACACTCATACGCAAGACATGAACACTGCACTTATTGCGCCAAGAGACGAACCAGAAACATCATCACGGCCTTGATCACCATCAACATGATCCTCGTGATCATTTACTGGCTCATACAATCCACGTAAATGGAAGATTCAATGCAAGATATATGAAAACCACACCCCACGTTAATCATCCTTCTTTCTCTGATCTTGTACATCATCACCTACATCATCTACATCGTTATTCTCAACAACCTCACCCCCTTCACCCTCACCCCCTTCACCCTCACCCCCTTCACCCTCACCCCCTTCACCCGCACCCCTTTCACCCTCACCCCTTTCACCCTCACCCATTTCACCCCTGCCCCCCTCCCAGGGATCCATGTACACAAAATTTGACCCAACAAACAACGGAAGCACACCCCCCCCAACCATGGACACACAAAAGCTTGTACACGCAAGGCCAAACAACACACTGCATATCACAAGCACGTCATACCACAACGTCTCTCCCATCATAATCCAACCAAAACCACACAGAAATACTAGCATATCACACAACAGCGTAATTACCACATATTAAAGAAGAAAAACATTACTTGCAATGCCCAAAGTCCCAAAACTCGCCATGCACCGTGTGCTGAAGCTACTCATACTCGGTTTGTGTGTCAATGTTTCTGGTGTGTGCGGACTCACAACATCACCGAATGGTGTGTTATACGATACATTGCCCGCATGCACCAATTTGCAGGCATATTTTCGAATCACAAATGAAGCTAATTTTGATGGAGAGTATGCTACGAAATGGCAAGAATGTTACAAAAGCGTTCGTAAATACAGCAACGGTATGCTTGAATATGACGACTTTGTTTGTACATGTCGCAAAATACCTACAGAGGGGGCTTACCATGTCAATGAATTCTATATCTTGTCAATTTGTTTATCATGTCCAGCTGGAGAGGGGCTACAAAATTGCGGGAACAACAATAAAGGTAATTGTAACAAATGTGCCACCGGAACAATTAAACCAACCGAGGGTCCCGCAAGTTGTACGCCTTGTGCCTATGGAAAATATTCATCAGATGGCATGACGTGTAATGATTGTCTTTTATGCAATGACAAACCTAACACATACAATCCCACGTGCATGGATGAGCAACGCGAGCAAGGAACGTGTGTCTGTATAGAGGGGTTTTATAAAGAACCTGCTAAAATACAGTGCTCGCCAGTCCAACAAGGCCTTTATAAATATGGCTATGGAGATCAACTCTTAACAGAGAATTCAGGCAACTGTGCAACCAAAAAGGGATTAGGTTTCACAACCATCTCCACGGGCAGCACTTCCATCGAAGACTGTGTCTGTAAACAAAACTATGAACTGGATTCATCAGGAGCGTGCAAACGGTGTTCCAGTGATACGCCTTACAATCCCATCAATGAATCGCATTGCCGAGCCTGCCATAACTACGAATACTGGAATCACAATGCCTGTCAAAACCTGTCGAGACTCTCCTTTTCGTTCGATAGCACTAGCGGACAATTCGACATCGATCACCAAGACAACTATCGCACCACCAATCCCAATACATTCAAGTATCAATCACAAAACCTTCAACTCCCCTCAAATCATTACCTCGACATCAAAACACACCAAGGCGTACCATGTGATTCATGCCAATCCTCCTTTCATCAAAGACAGGCGTGTGGGAAGCCACAAAGTATAAACAATCAAAAAACTATGTGGGTCACATGGACCGATTCCAATGGAATCCCCCGTGAAAATAGGCTCACAAATCTACCGATTATCCACGACGACTCCGAGCAATTCAACTCGTATTTCTGGTGGAAATACGCCTACGACAACCTCAACCTCCAAATCACACGCGAGGGGCGTTGTCAAAGGTGTGCTGAATGCCAAAAGGGATACTACCAACCAAATTGCTTTGACGCCAAGGACTGTCAGTCATGTGAACCAGAAATAGCATGCTCAGACAACGAATACTATTCCCATAATCGTTCAGACTTCGAAGGAATCGGAACAGACAAAAAAAAGGTAGGAGGATGCCATCGATCTATCAACATAGCACAGCAGCCATACGAATGTAAACGATGTCAGACATGGACCAAGAAGGGAAACTCCTACTATTTACTTATGACATGCGGTACACAACTTTCTCAGGAACGATGGGATCCACTCATAAAGGTGGACGACAACCAAAAACTAAAATCTCTTGCCACCACCAACAAAGTACTCAATCGATACAGTGCATTTGATGAAAGAATTCCATACTGTGCTCCGGGGTGGTTTGTAGACCCCGACAGTTCAGGCTGCACACTTATCACTGATACAGACCACACAAACCCATGGAACACCAATTGTTGCAAGATATGTGGAGATTCAAATGCAGCACAGAAAAAGAGAGGCCCAGACTACACAGCATGCACGGGTGAAACAGACACCAACACGGAGATTTATGTGGATCGATGTGAAAATGGTTGGTACACTGCATTCGACAGTGGCAATGAAGTCTGCAAGCAATGCACTACGTGTAGTTAAAAATTTCAAAATTTAAAATAAACACATACGCTTAAACTTGCCCCCGGCACTCACACGGTTCCCGGGACGGAGCTCAACACTCAAACACATCCCTCCCTGGCTCTTAAGATCGAGACATGCACGCCCCTCCTTGCATGGCTCAGCTTCTAACTTCAAAAGCAGATTCTTGAACTGACCGGCCTCCACAATCAGCACATGCGCCTCATAATAAGAGCCCGAACACCCTTTGTCCACAAAGCAAAGTGAATCAGGCAAAGTCTCGACCCCCTCCTTCGAATCCACCTCCCTGGCTTCGGTCGAGCTCAAACAAAACATGATATGGTGCTTCCTGCCCTCAGAGACAATCGTTGAGGACTCAACAGCCCACGCAAAGTCACCCTCCGTGCCCCGCATCACCGTTAACATCCCATCCACTTCATTGATTTTGCTCACATGGTGATGCCTCGTGAGCAATTTGCCCTCCGAGTTTTTAAACGTGTTCTCCCAACAATTGCCAAGGTCTGCATCTCGCAAAGCAGTTAATCCAAACACCTTATTCACATCCACCAAAAAGCCCACGACCTTGTAAGCAAACCCCTCACCATTACAATCCATCACAACATCCCCCTGCATATTCGACCGCATAAGAACTTTCACACCCCCGCACGCAATCGCAATGTTCAAATACTTCAATCGGTCGCGACGGGACGCATGGGGAAGCACATTAGAAAGACTCTTCTCCTCAATCACGGCGTTATTAGAAACGCTCGTGTCTTCCCCGACTCCCGCGTCAAAACACACTATCACAGCAGGATCGCCGTCCGTCACAAATGCCTCCTTGCTTACATTACACACCGTAATACAAAGGCTGCTCTTGTCCATGTTCTCCCTCATGCTCCAGTTCTTGTCTTCATTGCATTCATTCACATCCCTGAAGTCCTCCCTGTTCATCGGAAGATAAGGCACGCTTGACTGCAGCACCGATAGCTCCTCCGCCTTCGATGGAACCACCTTCATCTTCTTGAACTTCAGCATACGCCCATGCTTTGCCTGCTCCACATTCGCCGAAGACACTTGAAAATACACTACACTAAACGCAGGCACCACACGCATCTTGCTTAAAGTCTCGGCATTGTCCACAAAGAACTTGCCCATGAAGTCATCACTCCGAAGAAAGTGTGCCATGCATTGTCCGGGTTGCATAGTACCAGTCACATCCTGTACCATACCCTCCATCTTAGATTCCCCGCCTCCTTCCAAATCCTTTGAAATGTAGCTCCTACGCTTGCCACGGTCCTTGTTCGTCTTGCCCTTCTCAAAGGTATGAAACATGGTCTTCCAAGTCTCAGACTTACAAACCTCATACAAAGGAAGTAAATCATCCTCCTTCTCCCCCTTCTTCTTCGTAGACGTGTAAGGAACACTGCTGAAGCCAGGAGGACCAACCTGAAGCACCATAAAGGGGAAACGATACCAATCATTTCCATTCGCGAGCTCCCGAAAAGACTCCATCGTCACAGGAATATCCTTCATCACAAGAGCAGCAATCTCCACATCGGGATTCCTTGGAGCAATGTTTGTACCAATCTTCGTAGTCATCATCCCTTGCATTTGAAGAATAGCCTCCACGTCCTCAACAGAGACAACATTCGTAGTCTTCGTTGGCTTTTTATTCACATTCTTGGTATCGGTTTCGGTGTTCTGCTTGTTATCGACAACGCCTTCAACATCAGCATTATCAACATTAACTTCCGAATGCGAACGCTTGTGCTTCATTTTGAGATGGGTTTTAACTCCACGTTTTTGTGTTTCGGCGAGAATATTTTTTTTTGGAGACAATTCGATGAGTTCTCACATCAAAACCATCAAAACTCAAGTATTTTACAAATATTTAAAATACTACTGAAATAAATAGAAATCATTCCGAATGGAATAGATTGTGTTCCAATACAAAATCTTTATACTGAAAAATAAATTAGAATGTGTTCCCGTATAAAAATATAGTACCAAGAGAGGAAATAGAATGTGTTCCAATAATAAAAAAAACAATACCAGTTGGTACTAAAATGATGCATTTTATCGTGTTCACATCACATACAAAAAAAATATATAGTACATAATGTTTAATTAGAATTTGTTCCATGTCTGGTACAAATTGCCACCCCGGTACTTAATTTTGTACCAAACGACCTGGTACAAAAATCTGGATGAGTACCACATGTCCCTCCCCCCGTACGTCAGCCTATGACTTTTCGTTACTTCTTACTACTATTTTACTTTCTTTTTCTATGTAAGTGTATAGAGATACCCCTTTACGGATATATATATATATATATATATATATATATAGTAATAAATATATATACTATATAGTAGTTAGTAGTTAGTAGTAAGTAGTAGTAAGTAAGTAGTAGTAAGTAAGTAAGTAAGTAGTAAAAGTAAGTAAAGTGAGTAGTAAAGTTTGTACCATTAAATTGGTACCAAGGGAAAAAAATAGGAAGTGGTTGTTAAGGTGTTTTTTTTCTTTGTATGAGCATTAAAAATTTAGTATTAATAAATATTTTTGTCAACTTTTGTTTAGTACAAACATTTGATGGTACAATATAATATTTGTGTACCAAAAACAAAAGAAAATGTGTTCTATGATGATACGGTAATTTGAATTTGTACCAGACACAATTTATGTTGGTACAAAAGTAATGGACCTCAGACTAAAATCACAAATTCATCGTCTCTTTCTTTGCGCAAAAACCTGGTAGTCCCCAATTAAAATGTGATGTTTTTAAGGAAAAAGAGGGCTATTTTGACCCATTTTGAAATGAAAGCTATATAATATCCTTGTTTTGGGGTGAAACGAACGTCATTTTTGTAGGTTTATTTTGACCTGAAATCATTGTCTTATATTTGAGATAAGCGTGAATTAAGGAGGGGCAACACTGACTGTGATCGCGATAATTAACAAAGTTTTATTTAAGATTGGTTATAAATCATTCTTGATCCGAGTCAAGAAGAAGCTTGTCATGCACCAGATCATCTGGACGTTGTGATTGATAATGTTTAAAACACTTGTAGAGTGTTTTGGAAGATATGTATACGGTCGCCATCGTTGGAACAATTGTAGAAAAAGCAATCAAACACGTAACCAGAGTCATGTTGACCAAGGAAGCCGATTGTGATAGCAAATATCCACAATACACATTTTTAAGACTCATTATGCACGTGACCACGAAATTGGCGGTCCATACTTCCCAAACAGACACATTGCCAAATTCTACAACACACGCATCAATTTGCAATGGTATTGAAGACATTGCCAGAAGAATCAATTCAAACCATAATACACCCTGCTGACGCAGTTTGTCAATAACATTTTCAATGTCTGCGTTGGGTTTAGGCTGTATCAGCACAATGTAGACAAAAATTAACATCAATTCCCATGAACAGCATAAGATCCATCCATAGAGTAAACCAAGCCAATATCCATAAAGAATTTTGGTCACGTGCATAAAAGGGAAACACATCAAAACCTGCAAAAAATGTAAAATCAAAAGAAAAGTAATTTGATGCAATTGGTTGCTGATCTGCAGTTTGTCACTGATAGACACAATTACTGATTTCCACTTAGTTGCATTTAGCTCTCGCGGTACGTGTTTGTCAATTTGAGCACCCCATATGCACGAAACCAAGAGCCCAGTCAAAACAGAAAGACATATACACCACATGGAACGCATTGCATTGATAGTCATGTTTGTTTTAATATCAAACCCCACACAAACGTTTTGTTTGCCCGTATCTGAACTTCACTGTTTGTGAAACATATGGTGAGTGTTTCAACCAAAACAATATATTTGACATGTCAATACTACTTGCAACATGTCAGTTCCATCACATAAAGTCTGCAAAGGGATTGTGGAACCTGTACAACATTTTTCAGATCAAATTATCTTAGATTATGATCAATTTACAAACAAAACGTCAGTGTTTTTTCGAAACGAAGATGAAGAATTTTTAGACCAAAGGGGTGGTTGCCTGTCTCGAGTTCATCAGACAAACCAATACACGCAATGTCTCATTTCCTACCAATTTGACCAAAATTTCTATAAAACTTGTGATGTGTTGTTTAAAAATGACGAGTTTGAAAAATTCAATACCTTTTTAGATTCAAGAGGTTTGCAAGTACAACACACTGATACACCTCATACACCTTATACTTTCAAGACAAGGAATTTTTGTACTGATTTGAGCAGTGTAAAATTGACCTGGTACTAACTAATTTGACCACGAAACCAAAAGCCCACTCAAAACAGTTCGCCATATGAGGGCTATCGAAAGACATATACACCACATGGAACGCATTGCATTGATAGTCATGTTTGTTTTAATATCAACCCCCACACAAACGTTTTGTTTGCCCGTATCTGATCTCAAGCTCCTGAACGGCATTCAGGGTTTAGGGGAAATGGCTGCCAAGGGGAAAAGGGCTGCCAATGATTGCACATGTGGGAGCGCTGCGCGAAGCCGCATAGAAGGGCTGCCAGGGGGAGAAGGGCTGCCAGGGGGAAAAGGGCTGCCAATGATTGCATAGAGCTCCTCATCCTTGAGAGTGAGCTCCGCCTCCTTGCGAGTGAGCTCCTCATCCTTGCGAGTGAGCTCCGCCTCCTTGCGAGTGAGCTCCGCCTCCTTGCGAGTGAGCTCCGCCTCCTTGCGAGTGAGCTCCACCTCCTTGCGAGTGAGCTCCGCCTCCTTCATGTGTAGGTGAAATGAATTGTGAGTGAACTCCGTCTGCTTGCGAGTGAGCTCCACCTCCTTTGCTTCCGCCCTGACACTCAACTGTTTCTCGAAATCAAAGAGTTCCGTCTCCTTATTCCAGAGCTGTTTTGCCTTTTCCTCATGCCATTTCAAAAGGCGAAGCGTGGTCTTCTCTTTCTCGACAGCAAGCCTTGCTTCCAAGGTTTCCTCCAGAGTGGCGAGCTCCTTCTCTTTATCATTGAGTTTTTGCTTCTTTACAGCAAGCCTTGCTTCGTTGTCATCCATGGTGGTCTCGGCAGAGTTGCGGTTCTTCTTCATGGTTGGAAAGCGTGGATTTTGAGAGAATTTGACTTTCCACTCTCGTTTTGTTTTTATACTGGATTTTGACGCGAAGCCATTTACTCGGTACGGCTGGTACTAACTAATTTGACCAATGTCAAATTTGACCCGGTACTAACTAATTTGACCAATGTAAATTTGACCTGGTACTAACTAATTTGACCAATGTAAATTTGACCTGGTACTA
>Ga0209666_1002979_pt1 | contig 12464 bp, 10 predicted proteins | sample SaaInlV_125m_DNA_FD_184679 | JGI IMG/M metagenome (GOLD analysis project Ga0209666, IMG submission 184679) | Marine microbial communities from expanding oxygen minimum zones in the Saanich Inlet - Saanich Inlet SI037_S3LV_10m_DNA (SPAdes)... | ecosystem: Environmental > Aquatic > Marine >...
TATCAATCCTTCTATCCTGTTAGAAGGTGAGAGATCTAACATGGTAGAAGTGATAACATATGAAACTAAACATATTAGAGCAGGAGACTCAGCATTTTATCAAGGTCCTTTCTCAAACCCTGATTACATGATATCAGAAGAAGTAGCAGTATCAACCTGGGTTAAAGCACCTGTAGTCGTAGAATTAGAGGTCACAGAGGATGTCACACCTAATGTCACACCAATCGTGACTGATATCACACCAGATGTCACACCAATAGTACCTGTAATTGTGACTGAGACTGTAGAGGTTGTAGAAGAACCTAAAAGAGTAACCAACAACAAAGGCAACACTCACTGGGATGTGAATGATGCCGACCACCCAGGAAGCAATGAAATGTCCTCACAGGAGTTTAAAGATATGAAAAAGAAACACGCATACTGGAAAGCATATGAGACAGCAAGCAAACTGTATCCAAACCTATACCCAGCATATGTTCATGACCACATCCATGAGGAAGTAGCAGTGGTAGAGGAAGAATCATTGACAGTAGTAGTACCAATTGAAGTTAAACCAAGAGTTATCAGTAATGAAGTTATTGTACCTATTCCAGCACCAGTCGTAGTAGTACCAGTCATACCTAGTGTGACTAGCAGCGAAGTGGTAGTAGAGGAACCAGTCGTAGTAGTACCAGTCACACCTAGAGTGACTAGCAGTGAAGTTGTACCTGAGACTATTGTACAGCCAGTGATACCAGAGGCAATATCAATAGTACCATCAATCATAGTCAATGAAGACTTTGTAATGCCTGAATCACCAGTGTTACCAGGAAGCATCACACCAGTAGTACCAGTACCTGGACCACTTGAATAATGGCTTCTGCATTTGTTTTAATTAATTGTACTCTTGGAAAAGAGGAACTTGTATTACAATCATTACGCGAGACACCAAGAGTATCCACCGTCAGTGGTGTCTTTGGTGCTTACGATATCATAGTCAAAGTAAGTGCAGATGAACTGCATGACATGAGATCTTTGATTACCGAGAAGATACGAAAACTTGAACACATAAGAAGTACACTTGTTTTGATGATCATAGATGAACAAAGCGATGACTAGATGCATACATATCCTGGGCAATGGTTTCTGTAATGACGAGACATCATCTGACACTGATAGATACTGCCTTAAGCATCAACTTAGAACTTAGGGTAACTTTAAATAATAGGTAATACGTATTATGTTCATGGTTGCAAAGAAGGTAAATTGTACTATCCCTGAAGAATACCATGCCTGGTGCAGAGCAAATGCAATATCACCCTCACGTTTATTACAGTTAGCCATTGAGGAGGTAATTAAAAATTCCTCGAAGTGATCCTTTTCTTGAAGTTTTATTAGAAATACACCCACATATAAAGTTCAAATCACCCACTCCACGTAAGAGAAAAAAATATAAACAAAAATATGACCCTGTGAAAGCCAAAGCATACTATCAAAAGAATAGAACTGCTAGATTGGTATATGCAAGTAATCATAAACCTGTAGATCAAATAGAATATGGTAAAAAATGGAGGTCTAAAAATCCCGATTATAATAAGAATTATAGCAAACAACATCCAAGACCATCAATGCATAGAGCAATAGAATGTCCAGAAACTATTAAAACACGTTTGTTATTACGCATATTCAAGCGTAGTATACTCAATAGAATACCAGGACCTGCACGTGATAAATACACTGCTTCAAAGAGGCAATGGGCAAAAAGTGATAATGGCAAGAAATCAACTGGTGAATGGCTTGCAAAACATCCAGGTTACATGACTAATTACTTACGTAAAAAAATGACTAGACTTGGTAAAGTATTTGATATGTCTGTAGACACTTATGCATATGCAAGGATGTCATGGGCTAAGGATCATAAGGCAATAGGTGAGTGTTCTTATTGTGGTTCAACTGGTGACTTACATGCACATCACTTACTTCCTGTATCTAAATTTCCAGGGATGTCATTAGTTGATAACAATGGTATCTCTCTATGTATTCCCTGCCATAAAGAACACCACCGACTTAACGGAATTAACTAATAAAAATACTGTTTTTTGGAGGCCCTTAAAGCCCCGAGAGGTTTTCACAAAAAATTTCGTTAATACATATACTTTAACGCACGAGGGATTCCCGAACACTGTGGTAACTGCTAGCACGTGTATTATTCACTTGCCGAACTATTAAAATGATCCAAGAGTTTTGTAAAATTCTCTAAATTGGGCTAAACGCTTTTGCAGACTTTGTGTTTTTTCAATAATTTCACAGGAAGACCTCCCCTATACCCCCTATACTGTGCCTAATATGACACTTGTTTAATATCACTTAACTATTTTACAAGTATGTTAAGTAATACTGTATAGATAGTATGAAAAGGTTCAAAAAATTTTTTCTATACTTTTATGTAGTAACAATAATACTTCTTTATTGTAATTTAATTATAAAGGAACGAGGAAATGAGGATATGACTCTTTTTGAATATTAGTAACCGAAAAAGTGAAATATTAACTTTATATACTAGGAATATGCGTTTGAAGAGTATTGGCATTAATTGAAATTATGGCATCGGCATTTACACAGTATAGAGCAGGCTGTGTGTATGCGATTCAGTCTGGAGATTTTGATGCTGCCATAGTATTTATTCGCGCCATGGTGGCAATGCTGCCAGTGGTCCATCGGCCCGAATTACCACCCATCCCACTTGCCGGAGATATAAGAGCGGACCTAAACAACAAAGCCGCAAAATGGCGCTGGGTCACAGACTCATGCTATCTTGTAGAGGAATCAATATCCAAGTGGATCCACACCAACTTGGCAAGGATCAGTATGTAATGATGATAGAGGAAGATATAGAAGGTTTACCAGAAGCGCCTTATAGGGAAGTTGAAATTATAGATGAGACTCAAATGGCTGATGCAGGATCAGACGAATCTACCACCGTTGCAGGCAATGACTGGAAAGAGTTCGATATGGAGATTGTCACCGATCAGGGTGTTGCGTCACACAAGGGCGGTACAGGTTTTGACAAGACAAAGATCACAACCTATAAACACGAGGATAAAACGTATGCCGTGCCACAAAGGTGGTATTGGGGTAATATCGTCAAAAGGATGCTTAACCACAATAAAGCCCATGGCTTCACCGGGTGTGTACTTATTGGTATGTCAGGCTCAGGCAAGACTACACTCACAAATACCATCCTCCACAAGATCCATGATTACGGTGAGAACTATATATTCAAATGGTTCAATGGTCACCAGTTGACCGAATTGGACAAACATATCGATAAACTGCAGGTTGGTACTCCTCACGTATTGATCTTCGACGATGCCTCATACACCATGGAGGATGCGACCAAGTCACAAATGGCCAGCCTGGCCAATGCCCTCACAACCATCAGACACAAGGTAAAGTCCAAAGTCATCATTATCTTCAATATTCACTATTCGCGTGCAACCAAAAAATTCTTTAGAAATCAACATTTCACGTTCCTGACATCCGTGACTACGGAAGAACTCGGAAACCTCAAGGATCTCTTCCAGGACAAGATGCCGGTAGTAAGGCAGTTCGGTAAGAAATACAGGCAAATGGCACTTAACGGATCATTTTATGTTCCACTGGACTATTACACCGGAAAGTCGGCAAAGTACATTATTAACGAACCTTTCCGTGTCGGGCTTGTTTCCGAGATTACCGACCTGCACTTCTTTCTTTACCCCAGACAGTCATGTGAGTTATGCAGACCTGGTGCACCACCAAAACTGGAAGTCAAGACCGTAAAGCAGGTCAAGTCAATGTTGAGGAAATATAAGAATCAGGGGGCTCTTTTGACTACGTTGGCTTTTTGGTGTAAAACCCATAATATCGGTCCAGTCAACCCCCTGGAGAACGCACACAAGTCATACTGGAATTTCTTTGAAAAGGTGTCAAAAGACGTAAAAGCACCATGGCAGCAGATACTCAATGAGATGCGTGACGAGTCACCCAGAAGAACACGTCAGTCAAAAGGCACACAACTGGCAAAAGACGTGGATGCCTTTGGTGAGGTCATGGCGCCAAGAGGACCTGGTCGCCCTCGACTTACTCAGCAGCAAAGAAGTGATCGTGCAACAAAGGATCAAATACAGGATCCTGATGATTACGGCAAGGACTTGGAAGAAAAGACTGAAACGGCAGAAACAGTGGTCCCTGACGTAATTGACGAATCTACGGAACAACCTTACGAGGAATTTCCAGACTATGATTCAACCTATGTGAGGCCTCCGGATTGAATATAAAAATAAAGTTCATATATGGGGGGTTGGTAGTCTAAACATGTTTGATGGTGGGTTATTCCTTGTATTGCTAGGAATTGGTATATTGTTCATTATTCCGCGTTTCCCTATTCAATTCAAACTGATGGCAGTATTCATCTTTTTCGGACTGGGCACCGTATTGATAGCAGGCTATGACGTAGGCTTTGAATCAACGAGTATCGTCACTGGTGGTGCGACAACCACAGAAATCTTTTATTTGATTGGAGACTCGGATCCGGCTACATTTAACGAAAACAGTACATGGGTTGGCTGGATACTTATAGCAGTAGGTGCTTTGACTAGTTTCAGTTTCCTTTCCGGATACATAGGAGGCAGGTACTGATATGGTCATGTATATGCATTTAGTTATGTTTTTTATCTGTCTTAACTTTGGACTCGGTATAGCACACATACCCGACACGCCACTGACAATACCGGATGCATCCACAGCATCATCAGAAGGGTGTACGCGTGACATGTGGGTGCAAGGACTGCTTGTTAGGGTTGATACTGGTGGTGTAATAACATACGTTCCTGCAACCGATGCCACCACTGGACAGCCAGTGATATACGACTTTGAAGGCAATGCCGCCACATTGGGTGGTAGTAACGGTACAGGTGTCGGTACAGGTCTGGGTCTGTTCAATCCTTTAACCGAACCACTGGACATATTCTATACAGCAGGTGAGACGTTCAAGAACGTGGTACTTGGTGGATATGTAACCAACGTACTTGACAGTATTACGTTCTCATGTGATGTTGATCCTACATCCGCTACGTATGGACAAGCCATTGACAGTGAGGTAATGATCTACTTTAAAGCAGGTGTACATATCATCTTTGGTCTTATGCTATTCCTCTTAATCTTCTATATCATAACAGGCAAGCAGTTTGGAATATAAGAACTAAGACTTAAAATAAAGTACTATTTAAAATTTATTTCATTTATTTGACTATATAAATCTGTTTACATATTATGTTCTTTTATATATGATATGTTTTTCACTTACTAACATGATCGATATTTCCTATATCATGGGATTCATTGGTGTAGCCGTAGGCCTCATCATCGGTATCCTGATATACAGTGAAGTAGAGGCCGCTATTGATTGCCCTCCAGCAGCAACTAACGCTGATGGTAACGAGGCATGTACTAGAGCAAAATCCATTGCATGGACGGTAATTAGTATCTTACCAATATCAATGTTCTTTGCACTATTTGCAATCTTTGGTGGATTCTCACGAATGGCATAATTGTGAAACCATTAAAAACAACTAGTTCACTTTAGACTTTTTGAATACTCTCAAGCAAGAAGCCGAATATTGTTGTGTATATAAACCTCCTTTTATGTCCGCTCTTTTATATAAGAGTTAATTGACATATCCTACATGATTGATATCTCCTATATCATGGGTTTCATCGGTGTAGCCGTAGGGCTTATTATCGGAATCCTGATATACTCAGAGGTTGAAGCAGCCATAGATTGTCCTCCAGCAGCAACAAACGCTGACGGCAATGATGCATGTACAAGAGCAAAATCCATTGCTTGGACAGTAATTAGTATACTTCCAATTTCAATGTTCTTTGCATTGTTCGCCATCTTTGGTGGTTTCAGCAGAATGGCATAATTGTGAAGTCATTACAAAAAATTAGATCACTCTAGACTTTTTGAATACTCTCAAGCAAGCACCCAAATTAAATTTTAAATAGCACAGAACCTGTACGGTATATCATGGGTGAACGTTTGGTAGAAATACCTATTTCCAAGGCATTGAGAAAAAAGATCAAGGCAAGAAAGAAAAAACTCACATATGAACAGTACTTAAAGAAAATTTTAGGGGCTGGAAACTAAATGGCAATTAACATTATTCTGCGTGGTATCATTTCCGTATTCGCCATAGGTATCGCAATGGTTGCATTCATGCCAGCCGTATGGGACTTGTACTACAACCAGGACCTGTGGATCGACGCACCGGCAGAGGCACTGGCAACAAGAGACAATATTTACGCCACGTTTATGGCATTACCGTTATTCATGATAGGAGCAGTGTTCCTGTGGGCATACATGAGCACGACAAGGAGAGACTATGGTTATTAGTTCGTCAACCCACGTTGCTGCACGGATGGGGTGTCTTTGATTGAACCGCGCAGACTATGCATTAATTGCAATTACGATAGTGGCATCAATGCTTGTTTTGGTTCCATTCGTGACACAGAACGTTGAAGGTCAGGTTTTACAGAACGCAACAATCCCAATAACATACGCCAACGGTACAACTGTTGACCAGCCAGCGTTTACAAACTCAACTGGAACGTATCTGATTTCAGATTGGGTTGAACCAGTTGTCGCAGAACCAGTTGTCGCAGAACCAGTTGTCGCAGAACCAGTTGTTGAAACCACACCATCTGAACCACTCGTCATGACACCCGAAGCAACTTTTGTTCCAGAAGGAATGTCACTTTTGGCACCTGAGTATCCAGAAGGACTGTACCGTGAGGCGTTTACGTTATGGAGTACAACTGACGGAGAAAGTGTCGGTACTTTTGGATATGATCTAGGGCATTGGCTGATTACTGATCAGGTAAATTCATCAGGACTTCCAATCTATGTTCCATACATCCTAGATGATCAGGAAGATCTTCTAAAGGTCAGCTCAGGCAATGTGTCATTCACAGTGGACAAGGCTTCCTGTGACCTGACATTGTACGAAGGCGGACTTTTGCATGACAAGTCAAGACAAACGGTACATGACGAATTTGTCTCAAGATACTCGCTAGGAATGACCGACCAATGGGTTGACACGACCACGAACAATGCAGAGTGCAAGGTAGAGTTTTTAGAAAACAGTGACGACACCCTTGACGTAATAACAACTAGGGAAGATGCATCAGGAAAGTTTGTAGTAAAATATTTTTTCAATAATATCGCATTGAAACAGCAGTCGGAATATACAAACTATTCCGAGGTTGATTCAAAGTTTGGCTTCATTCAGAAGGTAACGATTCCTCGCAACGTGGTGGTTGACGGTGACACCATTGACCTAAAAGACCTAGACGGGTTATACTTGGACAGAACGTGGGTGATGGAAAATAACGCACAGATATTTCAGGTGATGAGAGACATGGACTACAACATGGACATTGGTATTGATCAGTTGTGGGCTATCCATATCGACTTTGACGAAATTAAAAACAACGCCATAGTGTCTTTGGATTACGCATATCAGGATTCCGCACTGCCTGTCGGTGACACGACAATCTTAGATCCTACATGGCAGTGGGGAGCTCCGCAGTCAGGAACTTACAGTGGAACTTGTTCTAACGGTGCACTGTCCATACCACAGGCAACTGACGGATTAAACTATGTCGGTAGTACAAATTATCACGCATGGCAGGGCATAAGGGGTGCCAGTTCGGGTGCTGGAACTGCCGCATGTACCGCAATTCTTGACTATCAGGGATTGACAGATGTAACAACAGTTCAAACATACTACGGTGGATATGGCTGGTGGGGTGGCGGTTCTTCTAATTTTAAAGGATATTATTCCACTGACAATCAGTCAACATGGGTACAGTTCACTTCACAGGCTGGAAATTCTGGATACTCAGGTGCTAACACGGCAGTAGGATCAACAAGTGTAAACATCAATACGGCAATCACTCACATGAAATATGTGTCAACAGGCATCAGTGGTTGGAAATCTGTGGTTGAAACTAGACAGTATTTCAATCTAGCAAATTCACCAAACGCTGTAACTGATCTTTCAGTTACACAAACAACTGACAATCAACTAAACCTGTCATGGACAGTACCGAGTGGTGATGCACCAGCCTCGTACGAAATCCATAGAAGTCTTGACGGCAATCTTTGGTCAACTGTAACTGCAAGTACAGGAAATGCTGGAACTTCATATTCTGACGTTTCTTTAGATCCCGACACGGAATACCAGTACAAAATTTGGGGAAGTAACGCAGGCGGTACGAGTGGAGTAAGCAATACCGCAACGGGTACGACTTGGGGTGGACCTAACGCACCTACTGGACTTACCGTTACAAGCGGAATACCTATTGAACTGTCATGGACAGCAGGCACGACATCTGGATCATCCGTGACTGGATACAACGTAATTAGAACGCTTAACGAATTTGGTTTGACCGAGTTGCCAAACTCATCTGGATCGGATGGACAGATAACGTTCACCGACAACGAACTGCTTGTACACGGTTTTCCAGTTACGGACTCATCAACTAACAGCATAGCCATCAGTCCACCAACATCTGTATTGACCACCGAGGATGTGATATGGGATACTACGACAAGTTCCAACGTAATCATAACAGGCAACAAAGTAACAGCCAATTCGCCAAGCGGTGCATGGAATAAAATTGCCCAGTCAACTCAGTCATTCTATCCTATAAGTGAACCTGAAATACAATGGCAAGCAGGGGGTGGATTACATCAGATGGTGGGTTTATCCACAGGTGCATTATGTAGTGACTATACATGTGGTGAGTACTTACTATACACAGTCTCAAGCGGTAACTTCCAAATTTATGAAGGTGCAGTAAATCAGATTACAATCACAGGTGGACACGCCACTTCTGACGTACTGAAAATTACAATGGATGCAAACGGACTTGTAAAGTATTATGACGGTGCGACTTTGCTTCACACAAGTACCAACCCAGCCGACACTACCGTTCAATATTATGCACATGCCATAGGACATGATGCCACTTCGTATGCAGACAGTAACGTAGTGACATACACACCGCTTCCACAAGTCACTGGAACGTCAACTTCTGGAACTATCGGAACTGCAATACAGAATCCTGATATGATATTCTCAAACTCCGCACTCCCTGACAACACTGACGTACTATCCGTTGGTGGCTATGTGAAACTTGATGCAACAATTATTGGTGGAAGTTATGATGAAGCAAGTACAAGTGATGCAAATGCGTCTTGGTTACAATTTTCTTATGTCCAAACAGGTATGAAAATTGATACAGGTTCAACCTTAATTGGTAAGACTATTGATACAGTTGAGTTTGATTTAAAGAAGGCTGGAACTGTTCCAAGTGGTACTAATACATTCAAAGCAATAGTATATGACAGTTCAGATAACATTAAATCAGAATATTCTAATTCTTGTTCAGGTGAATCATCTTCAATAGGTACTGGATATGCAAGACATTCAGTTACCATTCCACAAGTTACTTTAGCTGATGGTGATAGAATTGTTGTTTCATGTGTTGGTACTTCGTCAAGTAATGGATTAGCAATTTCAGGATTTTCTCAAACAACTTCTGGAACTTCACACACTAAATGTGATTCTGCAACTGCAAGTGCTTCATGTTGGGTTGATAATTCTGCTATAACATCAGATATGGGTGTCAGTTTTTCCGGAGATGATTTTTTACCAAACACAAAACTTCTCGGACTCAATGGCGTAACGTTCAACGTGGGTGCGACAACCGCAAGCGTTGAGGAAACAAGAGAAGTATGGGATTCTGCAAGTGCAGTTGGTTTCGACATTAGCGGTGCAACCGTAACTCCGACACATACCAGCATAGGACATAACAACTGGATTAGAAGTCTTGACATATTTTCAACTTCAAGCAGTCCATCTTTCTCATACACATTGGGCGGTACATCTTCTCCAAACACAAATCAAATCGTAGGAATTACTAATGAAGCATCAGCACCAAGTAGCGGTACAACATACGGTGAGATTGACTTTGGAATATATACTGACGGTTCAGGACTGTTAATAATTGAAAACGGTGGAACACCGAATAATTGGGCTTCCTATGGCAGTTGGAGTATAACCGATACGTTCAGCATTGACGTAAGTTCTAGTGGCACAGTTGAATACAAATCCAATGGTGTGACATTCCATACGTCAACGAATACTGCAAGCGGTGACTATTACTTTGTAGCAACCAATTATAGATTTGGTGACATTACTTTTGATGCTTCAACAGGTGGTACAATCATCTCCGCAACTGGACTCACTGACAACACCTCAACCCCACAGCACTACACCTTCACAAGGGATGCTACAACCACAACCACCAACTACAAGGTACACTCTTTCACAACAACTGGTGCATCAACGTTTGAGGTAACTGCTGGTAGCGGTGACATAGAATATCTCGTTGTCGCTGGTGGTGGCGGTGGTGGTTCAAGTAACGGTGGTGGTGGTGGTGCTGGTGGATTTAGAACTAACGTATCAGGTGCTACTTCAGGTGGTGGATCAAGTGCTGAACCAACATACGGTGTAACTGCTCAAAGTTATACTGTTACAGTTGGATCAGGTGGTGCTGGATCAACAGGTACTCCTCATCGTGGTAGTGATGGAACAACATCAAGTATTGTACCTAGCAGTGGAACATCAGTTACAACCGTAGGTGGTCAAGGTGGTAAAGGTGGTGCTGGTGGTCAAGATGGTGGAACTGGTGGATCTGGTGGTGGTGCTGGTGATGCAGTAAACACTGGTGGTTCTGGAACTACTAATGAAGGATTTGCTGGTGGAACATCATCGAGTCAGAGTGCACCTTACCCTGCAAATGGTGGTGGTGGTGCTGGTTCTGTTGGTGGTACAGGTTCAGGTTCTACATCAGGTAGTGGTGGAGATGGTGTATCATCTTCAATAACTGGATCGGCATTATTTTATGCTGGTGGTGGTGGTGGTGGAGATGCTGGTGGTGGTTCAACTGTTGGTTCAGGTGGATCAGGTGTTGGTGGAGCTGGTGGTTCAAACACTAGTGCAAATAATGGTGCAACTAATACTGGTTCAGGTGGTGGTGGTGGTGGTGCACCTGCTGGTGCTGGATCTGGTTCTGACGGTATTGTAATTATCAAATATTTAGATGACGGAAGCATAACCGCAACGGGTGGTACTGTAACAACAATTTCAGAACAGTCAAACTGGAACATCTATCAGAACGGTGTTTCTGTCGGAACCGCACTTGATACTACCACAAGTCTTGGTGCTAACAGTCCAAGAGATTCAACCAAAGACGGAACTAACAACGGTGCAACAACTGGCGTAACTGGACAACTTGGGAACGCTTGGGATTTTGACGCAAGTGATTATGTAGATGCAACAGGATTACCTTTAACTACTGATATGTCTATTTCATTTTGGATTAATCCTGATACATATACAGTAGTTACACATAATCCAAGAATATTACACAATTATGATGGAACTAATCAATATCAAGTAATATTACAGGAAGCGAGTAATTTTATATGCGGTAGTCCATCTTTATCTCAAGGAGCTCAAACAACTACAATACCAAGTTTATCTACATGGACACATGTTGTTTGTACTAAGGATAATACAATTTGGAAAATATATCAGAACGGTGTAGAAACCACAACAACTTCTGGGTTTGGTGGAAATGCCTCGCCTACAACACAAGCATTTAGAATTGGTGCTGATATAACAGGAACATCACATGCAGGAAATATGGATGGTAAACTTGACCAAATTTTAATTTATGATAAGGCTCTTTCAACTTCTGAAATATCTGCATTGTACAACTCTGGAAGTGGCACAACAACCGTTCCAACAAACAACCTGATTGCACACTATGACTTTGAACAAACTGGAAGCACGTTAGAAAATCAAGGAACATCACCATCACCTTACACGACAAACATCTCAGGCACACTCGATGAGTTCTTCATCAACTCCGACACCCTAACCGCAACTGAGATTGATGATATTTCTTCTAGGGGAGTCGGACACAGCCTAGTCGGCACTCCTACCGCAACGTCATTTGACGACACAACTGGCGTGGCAGGCGACACATACTGGTACACGTTGCAAAGCGATTCCGCACTAGGTGCATCCCCATACCTTATACCACTTGTTTCTGGAACTGCTGGATCATTACCTAATGCACCAACAAATGTAATAGCAACCAACGGTGTAACACAGGCCAATGTTTCATGGACTGCAAGTACTGATCTTGGTAGCTTATCATTACTTGCTTATAAAATATATACTAACGTGGACGGTGGTGCTTGGACCTTCATACAACCGTCATCACTTGCAACGACACACACTGAAACCAATACCGTCTTGGGCAGCACATACGGATTTAAGATAGTTACGGTCAACGCGGCAGGC
>Ga0209666_1002980_pt1 | contig 12463 bp, 9 predicted proteins | sample SaaInlV_125m_DNA_FD_184679 | JGI IMG/M metagenome (GOLD analysis project Ga0209666, IMG submission 184679) | Marine microbial communities from expanding oxygen minimum zones in the Saanich Inlet - Saanich Inlet SI037_S3LV_10m_DNA (SPAdes)... | ecosystem: Environmental > Aquatic > Marine >...
CGCGGTCAACAGGGTGAGCTTGGAGTCGAACATGCGGTCGTAGAGCTCGCACCGGTCCTTGGAGTTTGGGAAGCGTTTGGTCAGAACGTTCTCCCGCGCGTCCGGCGTGGGTCTGCGGCTGGCGTAGGAGAAGCTGTCGGTGGAGCCGTGCACCTTCTCGGTGTCGTGCGACGAAGCTCGCGAGTAGGTTCGTTCGAATGAGAGGTGACTTTCTTCGTATCCCGTCGCGTCGTCGTCGTTCTCGTCGCCGCTCGCGGTGTGCGCGATGCTGGCGTCGTTCCTCGCGGGCGTGGTCGCGTCGAAGCCGTGCTCCAGCCTCCACGCGTCGTGCATCGCCCTGAAGGCGTTGTCCCTGAACAGAAAGGAACAGAAGACGTAGGACTTTCGGTCCGAGGCGCGCACGAGCTCGATGGCGGACACCACCCCGACCTTGTTCACCTTGCGCACGAGGGAGATGTCCGCGAGGGAGATGAGCCGCGTGGTGACGATACCGAAGATGTCCGAGTGGAACCACACGCGCGCGCCCCTCGAGCCGGTCACGATAAAGACACGTCCACTCACAAGAAGACGCGAGGCGCGGTAGGAGCCGACGAAGGATCCGAGCAGCACGTCGCTCGCGTCGGTGGGAAAGTGCTCCTCGAGCCACGGCGGCGCGGCGTTAGCGTTCGCGGACGATCGTTTCAAGCACTCGGTCATGGCGCGGTCGAGTTGTGGCTCCGCGAAAGGGGGGGGGGCTTTTTTGTTGGGGTTGCCGAGCCTCGTAGTTTTCAACTTCCTCCCCCTTTTAGGTCACAGCTGTGTGCACCATGGCACCCAAGACCGCCGACCCCGCGCACGACACCCTCGCGCTCTCCGAGTCCGATGAGGACCTCGACTCCGATGTGCTCGAGGACGTGCCCCTCTCCGCCGATACCGACGCCGCGCTGAGGCGCGTGAGCTCCGCGTTTGACGCGAAGGTTTCCGCCGCGCTTTCCGCCGGCTTGGCGCCGCCCAGCGCGACCGCCGTTCCGCGCGACGCGTGCCTCCAGGAGCAGCGCGACGCCGCGCGTGCGATGCTCTCCAAGGTGAAGCGCGCGCTCCTCGGCCCCTTCGCGCAGATGATCGAGAGCAAGCGGGAGGAGGCCGCCACACTGGAGGAGGGGAGGAACGCTTCTTCGGGCGCCCTTCTTGAAAGGCTCTCGTCGCAGGCCAAGGGCATAGAGTCCGAGCTTAACATGCTCAGCGACGCCGCCGGTCTCCGCTCCGTGTGCGAGCTGTACAGCGCGGCGGAGGATGAGGAGATCGAGGCGCGGGCGAGGAGGAACAGGTCGAAGGCGTGAAGGGGAACGTGCAGAGAGTCGACGACGAGGAGAGAGCCGAACGACGACGAGGAGAGAGCCGAACGACGACGAGGAGAGAGAACGTTTGAACGACAGAGAGAGAGTGCGTTTGTGATGACATCGAATTATTACGCTAAGATCACGTGCGTATCGCTGCACAACGAACGATCAGTCCATGGGCAATGGCTGCTCCATGGGCTCGGGAGGCGGCGGGGTGTAGTACCTCACGGGGCTCGGGTCCGAGAGCGGCCGAGGTTCCTCCAGGCTCTTGAGGTCCCGCGAGATCTTGTCAATCTGCTCCAGGGTGTCGATATCCTCGCCGAACACCTCCCTCGAGGACTTGCTCAGCGCCACGTCGATCGCCGCCGCGAACTGCTTCGGAGTGGCATCGATGGGTCCGTCCAGGTGCCCAGGGATGATCCTCTCAAAGTCCCACGCCGCCACGCACTCAGCCCACCGCTTAACCTCGTCCCGACGCCGCGGAAACGCCAAGGTGTGAAGAATCGGTGGCACGAACATGTCCTTGTCCGTCAAGTTCCTAAACGCATCCTTCCACTTGGACTCCCAGTAGAAACCGTCCAGGAACGACTTGTTTATCTTACTCGGGTCGATGCGCACGTCCACCGCGGCGGGGTTGAAGAGCAAACCGAAGAGAACCGTCTTACCCCAGCCCGCGCTTCTCGCCTCCGCTGTGTTGGGCAGCATCCGGTCCGGCGCGTCCATGCCCCGCACCAGCAAGGGCTCCGGCTCGATCGTCGCCACCGGCACCGGGTCCTGGGACACGTGCAGCACCACGTCGGTGACCAGCATCGTGCGTGACTTTTTGTGGTAAAAAGCGGTATCCACGAACCACGGATCTTTAAAGTTCCGGAGCGAGCTGCCTCCCACCTCCAGGGTGTAGTGCTCGATCTCGTCCCCCCACGGCACCGCCCCGACGCCGGACGTGGAGTCCAGCGGGAGGTACTTCGGGGATCCGCGCGGGTAGTACGGGACGTAGGTATCGATCGGGACGTCCACCGGGAAGGTCCAGTTTTGCCGAGGGAGCCACACGTCGGCGGCTGGGAACTTCTTGCTGAACGGACCGGAGTAGATCTTGTGCTCGATCGCGGCGCTGCCCACCACGATGTGCTTCACCGGCCCGTACGTGTCCACGATGGGCGCGAGCATGTCCATGAGCTCCTGCGTCGGCGCCACCGGGTTGTGCACCCACAGCCCGCCGTTCGCCATGGCCACAACCGTCATCCTCACGTTCACCAGCACGTCCAGCAGCCCTTGGAGCTGGTCGAACGTCCACACCTGCCCGGGGACCACCTCCGCCATCGCCGTGGCCTTGCTGCCGTAGGGCGCGAGGGGAAGCGCCCACCAGTACGGGTACCACCGCTCCGGATGCGCCTCCCGCGTCGCCTTGGCCCAGAAGTTCTCCTGGAGGGTGACGACGTCGGGGGCGGGGTAGTCGAACGCGGTGCCGGCGAGCGGGGAGAGCGCGGTGGTGGCGATGGACGCCGCCGCGGAGAGGATGCCGCGGCGCGACGAGTTCATCGACCCGCGTGTGGTCCGGACGGACTCGTCGACGTCGGCGTCGTCGTTGGACGCGGCGCATCGCGCGATGGCGACGGCACGGCGAGCCACGGGGGCGCGGCGATCGGCGCGCGAGGACGCCGGTCGGAACCCGGATTTGGTCGCGGGGGCGACGCCCGCGATGTGCGCGACGGTGGCCATGTCGGCGACGGGCACGGTTCGGTGCGAGTGCGTCGGGGAGGGACCGAGCGCTGGTCGGTTCTGGCTCGGACGGGCAACGCTTCGTGCTTTATCTTCTCTGGGCCAAACGTTTGTGTGACATGTGGCAGGAGACGCGCAACCGACCGGCATCTTGAGTCATTACTCGTACACCATCCCCGCTATATTTTACTGTACGGTCGGACATTCGCCGATACGGAAGATATTCGGGGCGTTGTTACGCTCGCATTGGCCGGCGCGTGTACGCGATGTGGACCCGTATCGCGGCGCTTTACGCGCTCTTCGTGTTTACGGTCGATGCCGCGAGGCTGGCGCCGCGTACAGCGACGATACAACCGTCGCGACACGCGCTACGAGCGGACAACTCCGACTGGATGGCGGAGGATGCCGCAATTCTCCGTGATATGACCCTCGCGGACGTGGTCCTCCCCGGCACGCACGACGCGGGTGCGTACGCCCTGACGTCCAAGTTGATGCCGGGCGCGAGGTTCCCGACGCCATGGGAGGCTGCGGCGATCGCGATAGCCGAGGACCTGGGCATCAACGTGGACCGCGTGATCACACCGTGGGCGCTCACGCAGAGCCTCGACGTCCTCGCGCAGCTCGAGTTTGGGTACCGGTACGTCGACGTGAGGGCGGGGTGGAACGGCACGGGGTGGTACGCGCATCACGCCGAGGTGGGCGTGCCCGTGACGGACATCCTACACGACGTCCACACGTTCATGCAGGAACACCCCGGGGAGGTTGTCGTCATGCAGGTGAGCCACTTGGACGGGTTCCCCGACGCGACACAAGTCACCGAACTCCTCGATACATTGGATACGATCTTGGGTGAATACGCCGCGGGGCCGAGTTGGGCGAAAGGCACGGCGTTCGGGGATTTACACATAGGAGAGATGGTGGCGGCGGGGCGCAGACTCGCGGTGGTGTTCGGCGACGGCGACTACGCGGGAAAGTCGTCGGAGACGCATCTGGATGAAAGTTTCGCCAAATCCAAAACCAAAGTCGCGTGGCCGCCCCAAGTGCTGCGCAACGCGTACGCCGACGCCGACGACCCGAACGTCGTGATGAAATACGTGCGCGGGAAGGTCGTTACGTTTAACAACTCGACGCAAAACGGGACGATGTCCAAGATATCGTGGACCCTCACCGCGCAGGCCAAGACGGTGTTGGGGATGTTCGAGCCCGGAACTCAGCCGAGGAGCCTCCGGGAGTTGACCGAACGAAGCCGGCCCGCGTTTGGGGCGTTCGCGGAAGAGGTGGTCCAGTCGGGGTGCAGGGCGGGTAACATCATGAGCGTCGACTTTGGGGGCGGCGCCGGGGACTACGCCGTGTGGGCCGCCCGCGCCATGAACAAGATGCCGAAGGACTCCGTCTGTTCGATGACAAACGTTGTGAAGAACGTCGTGTCGGAGTGACGGTTGTTATATCTACATAATCTTACGTTGGAGTGGTGGTTGTTATACATAATCTCACGCGGCTAGGTATCGTGCTCGTATCAGTAGACCTCCGTCTCCCCGAAGTGCAGCGACTGCACCGAGGTCCTCGCGGCTCCCACGCCCGCGCGGTCCCTGTTGTTCTTGTACCCAGTCGCCTCGTCCGCGTTTCGTGCCGCCTTCGCCCGTCTCGCCTCTTCTTGCTGGTCAATCACCCTCTGCTCCCGGTTGAGCCGCGCGGTTTCTTTCCACCACTTGTCGTCGCCGCCCACCTGTCGCATCGCCTCCTGGTGGAGCCGTCTCGCCGTCTTCTCCGTCACCCCGGGCGGGTTCGGGAAGTGCGTAGGGTCGGCGTCGTCTGGTAGCTCGGCGAGTGACCCGTGTCGAACGCTTCGGTTGCGCGAGAACGTCTGCTCAGCCTCTTGGAGCAGCTTGGTTCTGTGCGCCGCAGCCTGCGCGTGCGTGTGCGCCGTACGCGCGTGCTCCGCCGCCAACCGACGCGCCTGCTCCCGCCCGTTCATCCAGTCCTCCATGGTGACGCCGCCCACTAGTTTGCGCGCGTCAGCCTTGCGGGTTTGGATCATGGAGTCGAGCAGCTGCGGTGATATCCTGCTCGGCTGGGGCGCCTTGCGCGGCGGGGAGTCCAGCTCGCTCTGTCCCAAGGATGCGGTGAGCACGTCCGTGGCGTCGGGGTCGGGGTACTCGCGGTCCAGCGCGTCGTTGGCTTGTGGGAACTTGGCGTCGTCGACCCCTTTCCTCATGGCGCCCGCGCCCTTCTGATGATGTCCCTCGGGTCGGGTCGCGGCCTCAGCCTTGAGCTTGGCGACTTCCTTCTTGGCCTGGAGGCGCCTGAACGACGATTGCACCGTGGTCGCGGCGGTGTGCTCCTGCTGCCGCTGCCAGTCCTCCACCTCGCCGGCAGGGAGCTCGAGGAGCATCGCCTTCTGCTCCTCCCTCTGGCGCATGCGAAACTCGCGTTCGCGCGTCGCCTTCTCGTACGCGAGGATGTCCTCATCCCTCTGCTTCTGCTCACCGAGCTTCTTGCGCGCCTGAAAGCCGCGGAAGCGCGCCTGGAGCTTGGTCGCCGCCTCGTCCTCCATGTTGTTGGAGAGCGGCGATGTCAACACTGACGAAGGACAATGTTTGAACGGTCGACTGAATGATGAGTCGGAGAGTTTGGATAAATGAGGCATGTCGCCACTCTGTTTGCTCGTACACAAAATTCATAAACGAGGCAAAGTTTGATTTTGCACATTTTTTCGCAATTATTTTTCCTGTTTTCCTGCTGCAACAAAAACTTCCTGGTGCCTGGCGCTGCTGCCGAAACGTCGAGCTAATAATGTTACGCAGTCAAACAAGTTAGCCGCCCGTGATGGACGATGCGATAGTATACGAAACGATCAATGTCACCACTACATGACCACCACTACATGACCACCACTACATGACGACACAACACGCCTTCTTCTTCTTGGGCGCCCACCTCGGGTCCACCTCCGACGCGCTCACCCCCAAACTCTCTCCCATCTTCGCAAGTCTGTTCACCGCGTTCCTAAAGTCGGAATACGTGTCGAACCCCCGGTCTCCCATGATCTCGGTCCACTTGGCATCGATCCTATCACGCACGGCCGCGCTCATGCCGGCGCCGCCACCGCCGATCTTACCCCCACCCGCGCGGACCTTCCCGACGCCACCCCCGCGCCAATCGCTCTCCGGGATGCCGCACCGTTTCCACATCTTAGATCGGACAAAGTGGTCGTCGAATTTGGTCGCGTTTGCCCGCATGAACTCGAACCCCGACGCGTGCACGACCTCGTCCAACTCGGCATCGGTGAGGTCGTCGAAGCCCATGAAGGCTGCGATGCGACGAACGCACTGGGGTAAGTTTTCTTTCAGATCCTCGAAGCACAGCATCATGATCGAGTCCGAACGCGTCTTCGTGACGTCCTCGTCGAAGTACTTCGCGTCGAAGTAACCTAGGAAGTGCTGCCACACGTGGCCGCTGTGGCTGGCTCCCGCGAAGATGGCGTCGGCGAACTCCGCGTGGGTAATTGCCCCGTCTTCGATGCCCATGTACGGCGGAAGAAAGTTGTAAAATGAGTAAAACACGTCGACGGGATCCCGGACCACGCAGATGTACTTGGCGCCCTTCGCGATGTCAGTCCACGCCTCGTGGCTCTTGAACACCCGCGGGGTACACACCTGGGCGCTGTACAGGTCCTGTAAACAGTCCAGCGCGAGGATATCCCACGGGACAACCTCGGTGATCTCCCCGAAGCCCATCGGATCGATGGAATCGTTCGTTCGCCGCGCGTGGACGCACCGAATCTGGTGGCAGATCTGCGTGCACCACGTGGTTCCGCACTTTGGGTACGTCACCACGAAGACGTCCGTGGGCTTGGCGCGGAAAGCTCGGCCGTTCTCGACGGATAGCACGCTGTGCATCATGGCGTTGCGTTCGCGCATGAGACTCAGCGGATTGATCGCCTTGTCCGGCGAGGGATTAATCGCCTCGTCGTCGCTGGTGCTCGAGTCGCTCGCCGCATCGCGAATGGGGGCATCGTCGGAGGCGACGTCGGAGTCCGAGGAGTCCGCATCGTTCTGCTTGATGACACCGCTCCAGTCCGGAAAATCGTCCTCCGAGTCACTCATCGTCCGTGCTCTCTGAACTAGTGTCGCTTCTCGTTGTTACCAAACGCCCCGCGTTCAGAGGAGTCCAGCGCCGAAAATACACTTATTCTGGTTAGCATATATGACTACGTACATGTGGATCTAGTGAAGTTCTATCGAGTTTTACATAAATACACGTACGAAAGATCCATAATTCGTATTTAACATTTCGCTTTTTCGGCACGAAAGTGGTGACGTAGTGCTATAACTTTTTTATCCGCGCTCAGCGTCGCGCCACCCCATTCTTTGGATACGAGAGTGAGAGAGATGGCTTTCGCTATGTCCGCCACCGCCAGCGCCAGCTCCCTGAGCTTCGGCCGCAACCTCGTCGACCAGCGCCTCAAGGTCGCGGTACGTGTCACGTCCCCCTCGCCGGCCGGCCGTGGCTCGGAATTTTCCACCTCCATGGCGTTAAAAGTGAACAGTAGTGGATAAAATGGTCCGGAACTCGGCGCTGACATCCCCCCGTCCCCGTCCCACGCAGGCTCCCTCCGCGCGCGTTGTCGCTCCCCGCCCCGCGCTTCAGGTTGAGAACATGGTGAAGGTGCGTATCCCCGTCGCGTATTCGCCACGCGCGCGTTCCCGGTCCGCGGAAACAAAAAAACCCTAGAACCTGAGGGCCAGTCACAGATTCCTCCCGTGTGCATGCATGGCCGCGGACGTGTTCAACGCACGGCACTGACCCGTGTCACCCCCACTTCACACACAGATCCGGTTCACCCGCCTCGGTCGCAAGAGGACCCCTTTCTACCGCATCATCGCGATCGACTCCCGCAAGCGCCGCGACGGTCTTCCCCTGGAGTACCTCGGCTGGTACGACCCGCACGCCAAGCAGTCCAACCTCGACGCTCCCGCCATCAAGGCGTGGCTGGCCAAGGGTGCCCAGCCCTCCGACACCGTCAGGAACCTCCTGAAGAAGTCTCTCATCATGGATTAAATGTCGCCGGCGCGCGCTTTCCGTGATGTTTACCGTGGGTGTATAGCTAGAGCATGACTTGCAATATTGGCAGAAAATAGCTTCTTTGACAATCTCGCACATCGATTTTGCCCTCATCATCACTCTTAGCGACGCCGGGCTCGATACCGCCCGAGACGTGGGTCGACGGGATGACGGCGCCGAATACCGAACGGTTCACCCGTCTCACGCCCGCGCCCGATGACGTCGTCATCGACCGGGACCAGTTCACCAAGACGGTCCCGCTCCTCGCGCTGCGCGTGCCAAAGGTGAGCACCGCGCGTTGTCGATTAGATTAACCACCGCCGCCGCGTCTCGTGTCCAACCCCGTATCCCCTCGTATCCCGGTGTACTGACCAAACATTCGCGTCCCCGGTCGGCGTACAGGCCAAGTGTCAGTTTTTCATGAAGGCACTGCGCGGTATCGTCCTGGACATCCCACGGCAGCAGTCCGTGGTGACGGACCCCACCGATGAAACCATGCGTCTCTTGCTGCTGAAGGAGGAGGTCAAGGACGGGTCGCTGACCGAAGAGCTGAGCGAAGAGAGGCGGGCGGAGATTGGCGTGGACGCGCTGGAGCGAACGACGCACGAGCTCGTGTTTTCGTACGAGTACTTCAACGCCGAGCAGGTCCTGCGCAGGCTGCTGCCCGAGGGGTGCGACGTGCCGGGATCGTTCGAGACGGTGGGACACATCGCGCACCTCAACCTCCGCGACGAGGTGACCGCGTACAAACACGTCATCGGCCGCGTGTTGCTCGATAAGAACCCGCGGCTCAAAACTGTCGTGAACAAGGTCGGGGCGATCGAGAGCGAGTTCAGGGTGCCCACGTGGGAGCTACTCGCCGGGGACACGAGCCTCGAGACGGAGGTGCGGCAACACGGCGTCCCGTTCAGGCTCGACTTTGGGGAGGTGTACTGGAACAGCAGGCTAGAGGCGGAGCACAAACGGCTCGTCGGGCAGATCAAGCCCGGGGAGATTCTGTGCGACGCCATGTGTGGGATCGGGCCGTTCGCGGTGCCCGCCGCCCGGGCTGGACGGAGGGTGTACGCCAACGACCTGAACCCCTCCTGCGCCGCGTACACAAAGATGAACTGCGTCAACAACAAGGTGAAACACCTGGTCAAGTGCTACGACGTGTGCGCGCGTGAGTTCATTAAAAAGTTGCTGGCGCCGGGTGTGGTGAAGGACACGGGCGAGACGACGGTCGGGGCGGACGGTAAGAAACGGGCGGTGCGTTGGGCGGCGACGGGTGAGGATAGCGACGGAGAGCCACCGGCTGGGGCGATTTTCGATCACGTCACCATGAACCTCCCCGCCACGGCGATTGAGTTCCTCGACGTCTTCAAGGGTGCGTTCGACCGAGATGTGTGGGCGGGGCACCGGCTCCCCGTGATACACGTGTACACGTTCAAGCGCGCGACGGAAAGTGTGGAGGACGTGGTGCGGCGCGGTGAGGGTCACCTCGGGGCGGCTATTAAAGACCCGACGGTGCACGAGGTGCGGGACGTGGCGCCCAACAAGATCATGCTCTGCCTGTCGTTCAGGATCACGGCGGAGGCGGCGTTTCCACCGGAGGATACGACGGAAGGAAACGAGGCGAAGCGCGCAAAGACTGGTGCGTAGAGGTTTAGTGCTATTCTCGTTACGTTAATCGTTGCTATTCGTTCGTTCAAGGCATGCTCACGTGCTCTGTCGGTGTCATCACTTCCGTATCCTCCTTCCGCACCCGCAGTCGGTACATCATGGAGTGGAGGTGCTCGCGGATGTGCGGCTCGATCTGCGCGGCGAGCACGTTGCTCTCCGTGGCCCCGATTGACTTGGTAATTCTCACGTGGTGCTGAAGCGCGTGCAGGGCGCAGGCCCGCGTCAGGTCATCCGCCGCGCACCGCCTCGCGAGTGAAAAGTACTCCCGCAGCACCACACACCCGACATCCTCCAGTCCACTCAACGCCTCCTCCAAACGACCCTCGCAGTGGCGCTTGAGGCCGTTCAGCTCGTACTTGTGCGCGATCGGCAGAAGCTTCTCCGCGAGCGACGGGGTGGGGTGGGTAGGTGCGTCGGGCTCAACCTCGCACTCGACCTCGATGGCGCCGTGGTACACGTACCGCATCAGCCCGTGGAACTCATCCTTGCGCATCACGTCGCTCATGTTCACGCGCACCGGCATGTGGGACTCGCCCTGTTGCGTGTCTGCTACCACCTTGTGCTGGTCGATGAGCCGGTGGAACTCGTCGCTGACGTGCGTGAACGCAATCTTGTGCGCGTGAAACTCCCAACCCCCGTCGCGGTCCGAGAAGAACGAGATGTCGCTCAGCTCGGGGTTGTTGAAGTGCTCATCCGCGAGGTGCGTCTCCGGGGTGGCGGGCAGCGGCACGGCGTCGTTGGGGTACCTCGCCGCGAGCATCTGCTTCATGTTGCACGAAACCTGGTACAACGCACCAGCCGCGTCCTTCCTGTCCCGGGCGACGGGCATCGCCGAGAACATCTCAAGTAAGATGTCCAACCCACCTTGCTCGTCAAAGATGATTCGTTGCTGGTCGTCGCCGCACAGGTGCGCCAACGCGACGGCGATGCGCTGCTGCTCATCCTTGTTCGAGGATCGCATCAGGTAGACGAGGTACTTGAGCACCTTGCCGTCCACCTTCTCCTCCAGCCTCTTGAGCGTCTTGTTCACGCAATCCTTGCTGGGCTGAGCCTTGAGCTCGCCGCCCATCAGCCGCTGCACCGTGCCCTCGCGGATGATGTCGGGGACGTTATCCTCGTTGTCCGCCAGTCCGTACAACGCGAACGCGGCGTTGTGCTGCAGGTTGGTCTCGTCCGAATCTAACAAGTCGAGCAAAGGTCGAAGGCCGTCGGCGTGGCAGATGCCCACCTGGTTGTCCTTGTTCTGCGCCAGACGACCCAGGGCAAACGCCGCCATCTCCCTCAGCTGACTCTCGGTGTGGTTCAGCATCTGGATCAGCGGTGCCACCGCACCCCGCTGGACGATCTTGATCTTGTACTCGATGTTGCTGTCGTCGGTGGTGGTGGCGAACTGTCCGAGTAACAGTGCCGCTTCTCTCCTGCTCTCGTTGCACTCGGAGGAGAGCAACCCGATCACGGGCTGCAACGCGCCCTCATCCAGCACCCTCCGCTTGATGTGGTTCGACGAGTGCACCAAGTTACCGATGACACCCACGGCTTCGTAGTGAATGTGCGGGTCGTCGGACCGGACCATGAAGATGAGCATGGGCAACGCACCCTCCTCCACGATCTGTTCCTTGTTCTCGTTGTTCTTAAACGCGAGCGTCCTCAGCGCCGAAGCAGCCGCCCTCTGAACCTTGGCGTCCCTGGTCTCGAGCAGCGCGACGAGCGGCGGGATGCCACCCTCCGTCCGTACCCTGTTCTTGATCTGGTTGTTCTCGTGCGCCAGGTTGGTCACCGCATCCGCCGCCCTGCGAGCCACGGACGGAGCCACGTTGCCGCTCATCTGCGGCGGGTACCTCTTGAGGAGCGCCACCAGCCCGGGGAGGGCACCCGCGTTGGCGATCCTGTTCTGGTGCTTCTCCTTCGAGGCGAGCAGCCCGATGGCGTAGCACGCTTCTTTCTCGATGTCCCCGATCCCCGGCGCGCGGTCCTCGCCGATGTCCTTGGCGAGGTTGAGCAAGGGCACGATGGCCTCAACCGCGTCGGCGCTGACGACGAGGTCCACCATCTTGTTCTCCTCCTCGGGCTGGACGGCTCCGGTGGACGGCGACGGGGTATCCTTGGCGAGCTCCGCGAGGGTCCTGACGCTCTGCTTGAGCGCGACGAACATGTTCCGGTCGTCCGGGTCCTGCGTGATCTTCACCCGCGTCTCGTTGATCATCGCCACCAGTTTCCTGTGCTCGTCAAGCGCGATGAGCGCGCCAGCCGCCGCGCGCTGCACCTTGTTGTCGCGGCGCTCCAACAGGATCCTCAGCGCGCTCACGCCGCTCGTCTCGCCCGTGCCGATCGGTTTGCGGAAGAGGTCCTTGAGCTCATCGTTGTCCGCCACCATCTTTTGCACCGCATCCGCAGCCCTGCGAGTCACCTCGTGCATGAGCCCCGCCGTCCCTTCGTGTCGCTTCCGCGTCGCCGCCGCCGCGTCGCGGGTATCCGGCTGCGGCAGGTCCAGCATCCTGACCAGCGCCGTGTAGGCACCCGCGTTGGCGATCTTCGCCCTCCTGGCCTTCTTCTTCTCATCCTCGTCCTTACTCCCCGCTCCGAGCAGCACGGAGAGCGCGGTGCAAGTCTCCTTGTCCAGCTCGGCCAGCGACCTCGGCTTGCACTGCTCCCAAACCTCGTGCACGGTGCCGGGGTTGAGCTGCCCAACCTTCTGGCTC
>Ga0209666_1002981_pt1 | contig 12462 bp, 9 predicted proteins | sample SaaInlV_125m_DNA_FD_184679 | JGI IMG/M metagenome (GOLD analysis project Ga0209666, IMG submission 184679) | Marine microbial communities from expanding oxygen minimum zones in the Saanich Inlet - Saanich Inlet SI037_S3LV_10m_DNA (SPAdes)... | ecosystem: Environmental > Aquatic > Marine >...
GAACAACATTAACCGTTAACCGTTAAACGTCACACGACGTGTTTTTCTCTTAGGGCTGGCCTAAGCTTTTGTTCGCGGTGTACGAGCGCGACGCGGTGGCGCTGGTGGATTCGTTCGTGGGGTACGCGGTCGCGGCGCTTCCCCTGAACCCGGGTTCGCACGACGTCTCCGCCAGTGTGTTCGTGGCGAACGACCGAAACGCGCGTAATTTGCAGGCGATGCGCGACTATTTCACGGCGGCGCGTCCCGAGCTGGAAGGATGGCGCGCGCAGATGCTCCACCGCGAGGAGATGCACGCCGCGCCGGTGGTCACGAAGGGGATGGGAACGATCCACATGAAGGTTTCCGTGCTCAGTAAGAACCTCGACATCTCGGGCCTGCACGTCAAACCCGTGCCGTCTTCTCGCGCGCGCGCCGGAGGGCGATCGCCGCGCGGCGGGCGATCGCCGCGCGGGGACCGCTCGCCCCGGGACAGGCGCTCGCCCTCGCCCGCCAAGGGCGACGACGCGCCACGGGGGCTGGACTCCGTGCGCCGGAGGTTCGCGGACGCCGTCGCGGCGGCGTCGCCGGCGCAGAGCGAGTCGGACGCATCCGCCTCGGAGGCGGGCTTTGGCGCGCGCCGCGCGCGCCGCGCCGCGGACGCCTTCAGCGCGGCGGCGGCGCTGGGTCGCGCGGGTGCGCCCGGGGGGGAGGCCGCAGCGCCCGCGCGCAGGTCGAGACACGCGCGCGCCAGCGCCGGGGACGCCACGGCGGCGCTTGTGAGCGCGCGGCGCGCAGAGCAGGAGCGCGCGGGCGCCTCCGGTTCGACGGGCGACGCGGAGTTCTCCGCGGCGGCGTCGCGCGAGGGACAGCCGTCGGCGACGTTCGCGCACCAGCGCGAGCCGATCGAGGACGCGCCTTTGGCGTCCGGGCGGGACGCGCGACGCGCGCTGCGCGAGGCGCGGATGTCCGATCCGAACGCGAACCCGGGCGGGCGGCGCGAACGACGGGGTTTGTGAGACGAGACGTACGCGGACGAATGGCTTTTTCTACTACGACGCGTCTCAAGTCTGGTCACTTCATCACCTCTATGGTGGGCTCGCCATCGTCCATTTCCGCGACGCCCGCGACGACGGACAGCTCGCTCTCGAGGCTCTCTAAAAGCAGCGCGCACGCCTCTGGGTTTTGCGAACACGCGTCCTCCTCGTCCATCCACTCATCGTTGATCTGCTTCAGCAGATCAGCCACCAGCGCCACCCCGGCGCGTCCCTCCGAGTCTTGGCCCAGCGCCCCCACCGGGACGTCTCCCTTGACGCGCCAGATGAAGCACCGTATTTTATCCTCCGGGCCTTCCTCGCCCTGCACCATCAGCATGTCCACGAACTCGAACCGCGGACCTATCAGCCACTTGTCCGTGGTGACGACCACGGCGCCCGGGCGCATCACCGCCGCGAGCGCGGCGGAGAGCTCGGGCAGACGCAAGCCATCCGGCGAGGGGAACGCCGTGCTGTACGCGAGCGCGACGTCCGCGCCCGCCAGCGCGGACGCCGCGGCGGCGATCGCGCCGCCGTCGCCGACCCCCGCGGGGTCCTCGGGGCACGACGCGTCGAACAAACACTCCACGCTTCCCGACCCCAAGTTCGCGTCGGCGTGAACCGAGCGCACCAACCCTTTGGGCAGCACGTTTTCTTTCTCTAGCTTCTCGATGGCGGCGGCGCCGAGCCCCGCGAGCGGCTTCGAGGCCTCGATGCCCACCACCGAGCGCCACGCGCGCATGGTCGAGGCTGCTAATATGAGCCGTCCCGCGCCCGAGCCGATGTCCACTAACGAGGGCTGGAACGCGTTGGGGGTCTCTTCGAACGGGCAATCCTCCCCCGGGCAGTCGCCCTCCTTGTGGAACGCGGCGGCGCGCGAGATCTGGTCCGCGTCGTCCACGCTCCCCTCGCTGCTTCCCCAGCCGTGCTCCGCCGCGACGAGCACCTCGTCCACCGCGGGGTGCTCGAGGATCGCGAGCAGGCCGGTCAGGGGGAACTCCCCGTACGCGCCCTGCACCTCGTCGTCCAAGTTTTTGCTCGCCACCTCGAAACGCACGCGCCGCGCCTCGCCGCCGCCGAGCACGCCGCCCGCGACGTCCAGGAGCGCCTTGGCGTCCGCGGCGGCCGCGGAGGTCTTTGTGTTGGCCGTCGCCGCGGACCCGGCGCGCACGGAGCCGGGCGTCGCGGGGACGACGCCGCGCGCGCCCAGGCGGGAGAAAGCGCGGGAGGGATGGCCAGGCTGGCGGCCGACACCGTTTCTTCCCAGCGATCCGCGCGCGGCGCCGGCGCGCGACGCGCCGAGAACGAGCGTGGACGCCATGGAAGCAACGGAGCGGGTGCGTGTCGACGCGCCCGCGCGATCGGCCCGGCGAAAGGGGAGGGGTGCGCGGCTCGAAGGGAGTGCCCACCGCACCTCGGTCTGCGCGCGGGGAAGTAAAAAGCCGAGTAAAAAGACCCAAAAAACAACCAGTCAGCGCGCCACAATCATCCGATTGGTCGCGGCGATTGACGGGGCGCGACGTCCGAGTCAGCGGCGCGCGAGATACGCAGGCGTCTCAGAAAAGCCCTCGGCGGGTGATTTAACTCGAGAACAGACCCTGGATCGCACGCGTTTTTCGTTTTCGGTTTCGCGATACGCCGCGTCGGCGCATCGCCTCCTTTTGCCAATCTCTGCAGGTTTTCGGTCTCGTCGGTTGTGCTTTTAACAATGCCGCGTGGGCACATCACGCCGCGCGCCGCACACGCGCGCGAGGCCTGGCTTTTCCCCGGCTCCGAGCGGCGCACCTTCGCCACCCGACGACGTCCATGTCCCTCGCGGGCGCGCGCGCGGGCGCGCGCCCGGCCGCGTCCCGCGCGTCCCTCGCCGAGTCGGGACGCGCAACCGTCGCGCAGATTTCGCGTCGAGGCTTCGTCGCGCCGCGCGCCGCGCGTCGCGCGCCGCGCTTCGACGCGCGGTTCCGCGTTCCCGTCCGCGCCTCGGCCTCCTCCGAGCCCGGCTGGAGCGACTACGACTCGAAGCACGCGTCTCGCTCGCGGTGGCCTCGCGAGCGCCGCGCCAACCTCCCCGCGAAAAACCTCAGAGCTCTGCTCGCGGCGCCCGGGATCATCCAGACGCCGTGCGCGCACGACGCGCTTTCGGCGGCGCTCATCGAACGCGCCGGGTTCAACGCGGGGTTCATGTCCGGCTTCTGCGTCTCCGCCGCTCGGCTGGCGATGCCTGACGCGGGCCTGATCAGCTACGGCGAGATGGAGGACGTCGGGCGACACATCTGCGAAGCCGTGAGCCCGGGGTTCCCGTTCATCGGCGACGCCGACGACGGGTACGGCAACGCGATGAACGCCAAGCGCACGACGCGCGGGTACGCCCGTTTAGGTTTCGCCGGCATTCTGATGGAGGACCAAGTAGCGCCGAAAGCGTGCGGACACACGAGGAACAGACGCGTGATTCCGCGAAACGAAGCCGTCGCGCGCGTGAAAGCCGCGTGCGACGAACGCGACGAAGGCCCCGCCGGAGATATCGTGATCTTCGCGCGCAGCGACGCGCGAAGCGCCGAGAGCCTGGACGAAGCGCTGTGGCGTGCGGCGGCGTTCGCCGACGTCGGCGCGGACGCGCTGTTCATCGACGCGTTACGGTCGCGGGAGGAGATGGAGGCGTTCTGTAAGGTCGCCCCGAACGTGCCGAAGATGGCCAACATGTTAGAGGGCGGCGGGAGCACGCCGATATGCACGCCGCGAGAGCTGGAAGACATGGGGTTCAAAGTCGTGGCGTACCCGCTGTCGCTGCTAGCGACGTCGGCGCGCGCCATGGAACGCACTTTGCGGGAGATCCGGAACGACGGGTACCCGGACGAGAGCTCGATGCCGACGTTCGAGGAGCTGAAACGGATCGTGGGCTTCCCGGAGTACTACGTCGACGAGGCGCGGTACGACACCACGCACAAAGCGCACGTGCCCAACATACCGCCGCCGATGAACAGGTAGTCTACTAGGAGCGAGGAGAGAAGGGCGTTGTGTGTGTCGGAAAGTGGCGCACTGATGAGAGCTCTCTGCTATGGTATCCGCGACGATCGGAGCGTCTCACACGAAAACACGAAACGCAGACGTCGAATCGACGCGTGTCCGAACCGAGAGATGGATGCCTCGTAGCGCACTCCGCCTCGCGCGGTGTGCGCCGCGAGATGGGGTTCGCGAAGACGGTCACGACGCACCTGCGCAACATGACCTCCAACTTCGGGAGGACGTGCATGCCCTGGGGCGTGAAGCGGAGCGTTGCCGCGGGGTGCAGCGGCGCGTTGTTCGCGCTTCCGGGGGTGGTGGCGTTCAAGGAGGACGACGCCACGACGACGGCGATGCTGTGCGCGTTCGTCGCGCAGGCGGTGCTCTCGGTGATGTCCGACTACGTGTGCACGGGGAGGGACAGCGTGTGGCACGGCCTGGACCGCTGGATGTCCAGCGGGATGACCGTATTCATGGTGTGGTACGCGCACGCCGCGCTCTCGCCGAAACACTGCGCCATCGCGGTGCCGCCCCTCTTCTGCCTGTACAACAGCAAGAACGCCATCGCGCGCGGGGACTGGCCGCGGTACGTCGCCTGGCACACCGCGTGGCACGTCAGCGCGGTCGCGGGGTGCTGCGCGGTGATGTACCTGGTGAACGGGTGGGAGGGCGTGAGCGCGGTCGGGCGCGAGGTGGGGCGGATGACCCGCGCGGTCAAGGGAGAGCTGTGACGGGCGCCGAGTCTCGATCGAGGCGGGGCAACCCGGTCGACCTGTCACCAGCGTTTCGGAGTTGAAAGAGTTCAACTCCGAAGATTAACAACGACGCATAACGCTATCCCACGTGGCAGACTCGAACGCGCACGCGCCCTCCCACCGAGAAGCGAGCGCCCTCCCCGCGATGCGCAGCTCGCGGACCGTCGCGAAGCCGCGAAGCTCGCGCGCTCGACCGGGCGCGACCGGCGCTTCCCCCGAAGACGAGTTGTCCTTCGACGACGCACATGCGCCGTTCACGACCGAGCCGCCGACGGAGGAGGAGGCGCTCCCCCCGAGCGACGCGTCCGGCGGTCCGGACGTCGACGCGGCGAACGTCGCGGCGGAGACGCGCACCGCGCGTCCGTCGCTTCGCGGCGACGCGTCTGCCTCCTCCCTCCTCGCCGGCGCGTCGTCCTCGCGCGCGCACGTGCACGAGGACGGCACGAAGGATTACTGGCGCCAGCTGCGCAGCCGCGCGGTGATGCGCCAGCTCTCGGTGATGGCGAAGGTGAGCAGCCGCGGCATGCGCCTGACCGAGCTCGAGAAGGCGCGCGCCGGGAAAGAAAAAGGCGCGCGGGAAACGTCTTCCGAGGGGAGCGTCGAAGCGAATGCGGCGGTCGAACCCGAGCTCGAGCCCGAGGACTTAGACGAGCTCGAGGACAAGCTGAGCGCGTGGTTGCAGTGCTCCGGTCTGCACACCGTGGACAAGTGGGTTTTGAACTACCGCAAGCACCCCAGCTGCTGGGCCGCGCTGCTGATGATGCACGGCGTCCCCGAGGTTTCCGGACGCCTGCGCGCGAAGGTTGAAAACTACGCCATCTACTCGGCGCTGTTCTTGTCGTGCACGATCCAAGCCGTGATGTCGCCTCCGGACGCGATGCAGTGCTCCGAGCGTGACTTCGACACGAAAGCGGCGAGCGCGCAGTGTGAGGTGACGCGCAGAATCGCGGTGTACGCCCTGCTCGCCGCGATCGCCATGCACTTCTACAGCATCATCCTCGCGATGGCCTTCGTCAACGCGCTCAACGAAACCGCGCGCGAGGCGGACGTGTTCCGCATGTTCGCGCGCGGACAAGGCTATTTGGCGACGTTCAAGTGTCAGCAAGCGTTTCGCAGGGGCGCGGGGTTTTGCATGCTCGCCATAGCCGCGGTCTCCCTGGAGTACATCGGCTGGGATGCGGTGGCGTGGATCGCCGTTTTGCTCGCCTACGTGCTTTACAACTTTTCGAAAACGTCCAACCTGCTCTTCACCACGGGCTCGCTCGTGCACTACTGGCGCGAGGAGCTTGGGGGTAAGCCAGACGCCGACGACCCGTACGAGATTGCGCCCGCGGTGCACGTCTTCAAGGAGCGCGTCAAGTTTTCGCGCGGCGTCCTGGGGGACGAGGATTTTGTCGATGAGGACGCGCTCGGGGGGAAGGCAGACGGGAAGCTGTGGAAAGGCGCCGGAGAGGACCGAATGGCACCAGGCGGCGGCGGCGCCAAAACGTGGACGACGGCGTCCTTCGTCAACCCGAGCGCGTGGTCCTTCGGATCGAGCGGGAGCGCCTCCTCCGCGAAGAAGGGTTTCGAAACGGCTACGGCTGAAAAAAACAAAGAGCCGCTCGACAATGCTCGACGGGAGAGCGTCGAAGAAGTCGCACGAGACGAGCGGCTTCCGAGGCCATCGCCGACGCGTCAGACGCACCAGCAAGGCGCGTCGCCGGAGAACCTCATCGCGCACCACGCGGCGAAGAATCGCGCCAAGGATCGCGACGCGAAGAAAAAACGCGCGTACAACGACCAGCATCTAGGGACGCACGTCGGGAGCAAAGCCGTCTCGATACTGTAGTACAGCAGTCTATTGGCTATGGTATGGTATTGATACTAACACGCTACTCGTGCTACTCGTGCTACTCGTGCTGCGCTGTGTCTCATCTAGAGCTACTACATACGGAAGTATTCGTCACGCGGCGCTTCCGGGAAGAGGCTCGGGCTCGGTTAAGGCGTCGTCTCCAACTAGTAATTTTTTTCCTCCTCGTCCTTCGGCGGCGGATTTTTTGGCACACAGAAACCGTTCGCGGAGGAGGTACGCCGACGTCGCGGCGCCCGCCGCCGCGAACGCGTTCAGCGCGCGCCACCCGATTACCTGTAAGACAGCGCCGCTGAAAGCCGCGCTGACCGCGACGAGGGAAAACGCCAGCGACTCGCACGCGCCCTGGATCTGCAAACCCTCGTCGCTCAGCATCGCGCTCCCCGCGACAAACACCAAGTGCCACGCGACGCCTAAGATGATGAGCCCGTCGCGAAATGCGGCGTACGGAATCACATCCGAATCCGGAACGAACGCGTTGGCGAAGACCGCACAAGTGACGAACAAAGAACACCCGATGTGCGCCACGTTATCGGGGCCGATTCGGTTCACCAAGTCGCCCGTGCCCACGACGCCGGGCGCGAACATCGCGAGCAGATGAAGCTGAATCGCGTCGGCGGCGTCGTCGAAGCCGAGCCCGCCCTCTTTCTCGCCCGTCATCGCCAGCGGCGCGGCGGACATTATTAAGAACATTAAAGGCCACGCGGAGGCGACGCACGCCGTGCCTTTCCGCGCGTTCGGAGATGACGAAGATAATAACGTCCGGAAAATGTTGTCCTTCGCCCGTCCGTCGCCCGTGTGCGCAACGCCGGGCGCGTTTACGAAACCGTCATTCACGGTTCCCGCGCTTCGGCAAAAAACGACGAAGACGCCGAAGAAAAAATAACACGCCGCCAACGCCACGAAGCACCCGCCGTATTCTGCATTCGAAAGCCACGTTCTTGAAACCTTCGCCAGCTCGGGCCCTAAAAACGCCGCCACCGCACCGCCCGCGACGCACACAGCGAGCGCGCGTTTCTTGTCGGACGCGGAGACGGCTTCGGCGGCGACGAAACGCGCCTGCTGCGCGACGGCGTTGGCGACGCCGATGGCTACGACGCCGACGACGCCGACGACGTATGACTTTATAGTCACGTCCGCGGCGACGAGAAGCGAACCGAGACTTCCGCACGCCGCCCCCAAAAGCAACACCGGCCTGCGTCCGCGTCGCGCCGCGGCGCGCGCCGCGGGAACCGCCGCGCACGCCCTGGCGGCGAACTCGAGCGCGAGCGCGAACGTGCCCAGCGCCTTGCTCCCCGTAACGCGCTCCGCGGCGATGGCGAGCGCGGCGACCACCACGCCGAAGCCGCTCATGGCCGCGGCCTGCGCCAGGGCGGCGAAGAACACGTCCGGCCACCCGCCGAGGGGGCCCAGGCCGGCTCCCTGCGTGGCCCCGAAGCACGTCGCCGCGCGCGAACGCGCGGAGGGGGGCGCATGCCGGACATGTCGGTCTCGGTCGTGCCGAAGCGCGAGCGCGTCTCCGTCGCTCGGCCCGGGGTCACCCGCGCGCGCCTCGGACGCCGGGGACGCAGACGCCGGCGTCTCCCCGCCCGGACGCATTCCGCGCCGGAAGGTCGCCCCGCGCGCGCAGATGGCCGGCGCGACGCGGTCATAACGCTACTGAAAAGGCCGGGCGCGGCGCCGATACCAAGTGCTTTTCGAGCTAAAATCGATCTCCGGCGACTGGCGGGCGTGGCGGCGGCAAGCCAAAAGCCACGACTTGGTCTTCGACCGCACACTCGCGCCCGCCGCACGCACGCGAGCGCACACGACCGCGTCCGCCGAGCGTCTCGCGAGGAAGCGCGTATCAGAAGCACGGGCGACGCACGCCGCGGACGCTCCAGAGGTCGGAGCCCTCCAGTCTCGCGGTCACAGCGCGCCGGGCTCGCTTCATCTCCGCGAGGCTGAGGGCGGGCGCTCGCGTACGCGACGCGACAAAAAACACCCCATTGCAGTGAGCATTCAGTCTCGTGAACCCCCAAACTCGGTTTCGCCATGTCGGACATCATGGAGAAGATCGCCTCGATCGAGCTGGAGATGAGCCGCACGCAGAAGAACAAGGCTACCGCCGCGCACCTCGGGTCGCTCAAGGCGAAGCTCGCGAAGCTGCGCCGCGACCTGATCGAGCCCAGCGGCAAGTCCGGCCCCAAGGGCGAGGGCTTCGACGTGACCAAGACGGGCGACTGCCGGGTTGGCCTCGTGGGTTTCCCATCCGTGGGTAAGTCGACGCTCCTGAACAAACTCACCGGCACGTTCTCCGAGGTTGCGGCGTACGAGTTCACGACGCTCACGTGCATTCCCGGCGTGATCCGGTACCGCGGCGCGAAGATCCAGCTGTTGGATTTGCCCGGGATCATCGAGGGCGCGAAGGATGGCAAAGGCCGCGGACGGCAAGTCATCTCCACGGCGCGAACGTGTTCGCTCATCGTCATCACCCTCGACGCGCTCAAACCGCTGACGCACAAGAAGCTCATCGAGCACGAGCTGTTCGGGATGGGCATTCGTTTAAACAAATCGCCGCCGAAGATCACGTTCAAGAAGAAAGATCGCGGCGGCGTGGCGTTCACGCCGAACAACAACGGCGACACGACGTTTTTGGACGAGGAGACGGTGACTAACATTTTGAAGGAGTACGGGATCGTGAACGCCGACGTGAAACTCCACGAGGACGCGACGGATGAGGATCTGATCGACGTCATCGAGGGCTCGCGCGTGTACATCCCTGCGGTGTATGCGATCAACAAGGTGGACCAGATCACGGTGGAGGAGCTCGAGTTGCTGGACAAGATGAAGCACTACGTCCCGATCAGCGCGCACAAAGAGTGGAACCTGGACGGGTTGCTTGAGACGGTGTGGGATTACCTGGACATGGTGCGCGTCTACACCAAGCCTAGAGGGGTCACGCCCGACTACGAGGACCCGATCATCCTCCCGAGGAAAGCGTGCACGGTGGAGGACTTCTGCAACCGGCTGCACAAGGGCATCATCAAGAACTTCAAAACCGCGCTCGTCTGGGGGGTCTCCGCGAAGCACAGGCCGCAGCGCGTCGGGAAAGAGCACGTCCTCGAGGACGAGGACGTCGTGCAGATTGTCAAGAAGGTGTGACGGTCCGCGAGAACGAGAATGGGCTTTTGTGTCTTTCTTGTTGTGCGATCTCCGGCGAAGAGGGCGGCAAAAGAAAAGGCGAGAGCGTCCCGGCGGACGCGAAGAGCGTGAAACGAACGCTCGCCACTTCCACGCACGGGTCGCTTAAAAGTGAAACTAATCATATCATAAAATATCGGAACCGCTTTCAAAACGCGTCCAGCGCCGCCTCGGCGCGCGCCAACCGCCGGCCCAGCCGCCTAACTTCGTCCAGCTCCACCGCCACGACGGCGCGCGTCGTCGCCGCCGCCACTAAAGCGTCGTCCGGGGGAATCGCGCGGTTCAAAAACGCAAACGTTTTGTTCGTCTCCGGGACGCGAATCGTTTTTTTAGAGACCGTCTCTTTTTCTTGCGAGAGGTTCCGTACGTCCGCCGCGGCGGCGAAGACGTCGTTCTCCTTCCCCGAAGAGTCAACGACTGAAACGTCACTTCTTCTTCCGCCGGGCCGGCGAACGCCGAGAGGTTTCGGTCGCGCGCCTTCCCTTTCCGCTTTCCCTTCCCTTTCCGAGACGCCCCGCGCGCGCGGGCGGAGCGGCGGGCGCGCGGGTGATCCCCCGTTTGTTCGGTCTACCGGCCGGAAGGACCCGAAGGGCGACGCGTGGCCCAGCGGCGGGACCGGTGTCGCCGGTCGCGCGGGGGGAGACGCGACGACGCCTTCTCGGTCGGCTCTTTCGTCAACGAAGGCGTCTTCTTTTTCAGTCGCCGACGCGGACGCGCGCGTTCGAACGGCGAGTCCCGCGATGGACACCGGCGAGCCGACCGGCGAGCCGACCGCGAGCCGTCTCACGGGAAGCGGCGGCGTTCGCGCGACGTCCTCCGAGTCGTTCGCGTCGTTCGCGCGGACGCGTAGCGTCGGGTCCGCGGTCGCGCAGTAATGCGTTTCCGCCCGCTCACGTTCCGAGTCGGTCTGCGTCTCCGCCTCGGCGACGCGCCGCGCCGCCGACGGCGCCGACGGCGACTCGAGTCGTCGCGTCGTCTCCGGAACAGGCGGAGACGCGTCTTCGCCTTCCGCGCCTCTTCCCTCGTGCTCGCGTGTCGTCTTGCGCGAGACGAAGGAAGTCGCCGGCGTCTCGTCGCCGACGGCGTCGACGGACCCGCCGACTCGCGACGTTCGCGACGATGACGGCTCTCGTTTCTCGGACGGAATCGCCTCCGGCGTGGTAGACGCGCGTGCGCGCACCTTCAGTCTCGAATTCGCGCTCGCCGCGCGCGACGCCGGCGGCGTGGTCATCGCGAAGAAGCTCACCTCCGGTGCGAGGCGATGATGACGACGATGCGCCGGCGACGGCGAGGGGGACGGAGGCGAGTCCGCGCGCGCGCGCGCGTCGCCGCGCGGCGCGCGGTTCGAATCGTCACCGGAGAAAACCGAAAGGTCGCCTCCGCCTCGTGGCCCCGCGGGTTGCGAAGGCGTCTCGAAACGCGCGCGAGACGTCACCAATTCGCGAACGCGAACGGGTTTTTCCGCCTCCGTCACTCCGCGCGGCGACGGAAGAGGTGACGGAAGAGGCGCGTCGCGCGGGTGATCCGCCGCGCTTCGAGACGCCGCGAAGCGCGTCTCTTCAAAAACGCGTTCCTCCGGCTTTTCTTCGACACGGCTCTCCGAGTGCACCGCGCGCGGAGGTACGTCGCGCGCGGTTCGCGGGGACGCCGCGAAGGGCGTCTCCCGGGTTCCCTGGGGACGGAGGACCGCTCCGAACGTCGTCGCCTCCGCTTCGCGTCGCGCCGGAGACGGCGTCGTCGCCGCCGCGCGTCGCGCGCGCGCCGCCTCGGCCCTTTTGGTTTTCTCTTCTTCGCGCCTGGTTTCCCTGCGCGCGTCCCGCAGCTCGAGCACGAGCGCGACGCGCGCGCCGTCGCGCACGCCTCCCTCCAGCGCGAGGTCCAGTTTAGTGGGCCGGAACGACTCGAGCCGCGCGAGCGGGAACACCGCCGCGCCGAGGCACGTCATCTTTTCGCCGCTTTTTCTCGTGGACGCTCTCTTGTCCCACACGCTGACCCGCGCCACCTGCTCGTCCACGTCCTCGCCCGCCAGGACCAGCTCCGCGCGCTGCATCCAGTGCGGGTTGGAGGTCATGGAGCGCGCGGCGCTCACGAAGCGCGCGTCGCCCACCTCCACCGCGGCGACCAAGCGGGGGACGCGGAACGCGCAGGTCTGCGGTTGAGGAGAGGTTCACGCAGAAAACGGGAGGGGATGAAGGAGGGGATGACGGAGGGTCAGTCTCGGACGCGTCGACTCGCGTGGACGCGGCGGGCTGAAAAGCGGGCGCGTCGACGCACCCTGATGTTCGACCCGGACTTGAGGTCGATCACCAGGCTCGGCGGGGACGCCCCCGACGCCGGGGGGGACGCCATCGCGCCGACCAGTCGCCTCGCGCGTCTGCCAATGAAGCCCCACCTGTCGGTACGTCCGATGACCAAAATTGAAATTGAAACGGCACGCTGAAACGCGTTTCAGCGCGAAGTGAAAGCGCACCCCCTTTCTCCGATAAAAGGTACGGGTAGATCAGAAACGCCTACTACCTAACGGTGGTCTACGAGTGTGCTACGTGACTCTAGCTACAAAAAGGAGTCTAGCTAGTGATACCGTCCCGCCGGTCACGTCGGCGCGTCGCGCCCCAGCGCGCGTCGCAACGCGCGAACGACATCCTTCGTCCCCCCCCCCCCC
>Ga0209666_1002988_pt1 | contig 12437 bp, 13 predicted proteins | sample SaaInlV_125m_DNA_FD_184679 | JGI IMG/M metagenome (GOLD analysis project Ga0209666, IMG submission 184679) | Marine microbial communities from expanding oxygen minimum zones in the Saanich Inlet - Saanich Inlet SI037_S3LV_10m_DNA (SPAdes)... | ecosystem: Environmental > Aquatic > Marine >...
TTAAGTATACCGCGGGGTGGAGCAGTCTGGTAGCTCGTCAGGCTCATAACCTGAAGGTCGGCGGTTCAAATCCGTCCCCCGCAACCAATTCCAGACTAAATTTTAAAATTAGATTTTTTACTATCTATTAAAAAAGCTTTAACTGTCTCTTTTGTAAGTTGATCAAATGATTTTCCAAAGTTTTCAATTTTTTGAATTATTGCAGGTGGTACAGTTATAATGTGGCAACCTAATTGTTTTGCTTGTAAATAATTATAAGGCTCACGAACACTAGCCCATAATATCTCAACATTTTTAAATCTTTTGGCTAACTTAATGCTTTTTGAGAATTCTGGCACAGGATCTTTTCCAGTATCACCTGCTCTACCTGCAAAAATAGAAATAATTACTTTTGTCTTTTTATTAATTAATCTTAAAATTTTTTCAGTTTGTTTGGCATTATAAACAGCTGTTATGTTAAGTTTTATATTTTGATTATTTAACTCTTTAATAATTTGGCCCATAAATTTACCCTTAGAATTAGCAACCGGTACTTTTACATAAACGTTTTTCCCCCAAGTATTAATTTTCATTGCTTGAATTTTCATTTCCTTGTACTCATCAGCAAATACTTCAAGGGAAACTGGTTTGTTATTACATATCTTAAGAATTTTTTTTGAATAAGATTTGTAATCTTTTGCTCCAGCTTTTCTCATTAAGCTTGGATTGGTTGTAAATCCTTTAACAATTTTTTTTTTATTAAATTTTTTAATTTGATCTAATTCTGCAATGTCACAAAATATTTTAGTGTTCAAATTTATTCCTATAGATTTTTGGTAATATCTTCTGTCATTTTTTTAGCATCCGCAAATAACATCAGAGTATTTTCTTTATAAAATAGATCATTATCAATTCCAGCATAGCCTGGCGATAAACTTCTTTTTACAAATAGTACTGATTTACATTTTTCAACATCTAGTACTGGCATTCCATAAATTGGGCTTTGAGGATCTGTCTTTGCAACTGGATTTGTCACATCATTTGCACCTATAACAAAAGCTACATCTGCATTTGCAAAATCATTATTAATTTCTTCAAGTTCAAATACTTCATCATATGGGACATTTGCTTCAGCCAATAGTACATTCATGTGCCCAGGCATTCGTCCTGCAACAGGATGAATTGCATAAGAAACTTTTATGTCATTTTTTTTTAATGTATCAACCATCTCTCTTAAAGCATGCTGTGCTTGTGCTACTGCCATTCCATAGCCCGGTACAATTATAACTGATGAAGCATTCTTCATTAAAAAAGCGGCATCATCTGCATTTCCACTTTTAACTGGTCTTTGCTCTTTATTTTGTGATGATGAGGATTGTTCAGTTGCTCCAAATCCTCCTAAAATAACATTAAAGAATGACCTATTCATTCCTTTACACATTATGTAAGATAATATTGCTCCAGATGATCCAACTAATGCTCCTGTAATTATTAAAGCTGTATTTTCTAAAGTAAAACCAATTCCAGCTGCAGCCCAACCTGAATATGAGTTTAACATTGAAATCACAACTGGCATATCTGCACCACCAATTGGAATGATTAATAAAAAACCGATTAAAAAAGAAACTGCCAATAATATCCAAAATAAATTGGAAGATTGCGTGGAGCAAAGTAGATAGGTTAATACAATTATTGAAATTAAAATTAAGGCATTTAGAGGATGTTGTCCTTTAAAAGTTATAGGCGAACCTGACATTATTCCTTGAAGTTTTAAAAAAGCAATAATTGAACCTGAAAAAGTGATCGCACCAACTGCTGCTCCAATTGACATTTCAATTAAGCTTCCAAGCTTAATATTTCCTGGCGAACCTAAGCCAAAAGCTTCTGGATTTAAAAATGCAGCTATTGCAACAAATACAGCTGCAAGCCCAACCAAACTATGAAAACCAGCTACCAATTCTGGCATTGCAGTCATTGGAATTTTATATGCAATAAAAGCGCCTATTAATCCTCCTATTAAAAGAAATATTAAAACAACTACAAATCCAGTTGAAAAATTACCAATGGACAAAAAAGTAACTGTAATCGCAATAATCATTCCTAAAATACCAAAGAAATTTCCTTGTCTGGATGTTTCAGGTGAAGAAAGTCCTCTTAAAGCTAAAATGAATAAAACGCCTGAAATTAAATAAAATATGGCTGATAAATTTGGTGATAACATTATTTATCCTTTTTCTTTTTTTTATACATTGCAAGCATTCTCTGTGTTACTAAAAAACCACCAAATATATTAATAGCTGCTAGTGATATTGCTAAAAACCCAAAGATACTTGAGGTGTTAAATATAAAATCTGAGTTCCCTGCTAAACCTGCGATGATCGCACCTACAATTATGACAGATGAAATTGCATTGGTAACGGACATTAAAGGTGTATGAAGTGATGGTGTTACGCTCCAAACCACATAATATCCAATAAAAATTGAAAGGATAAAAATACTTAATCTGAATATAAAAGGATCTATTTCCATAATCTTATTTTATTAGAGTTTTTTCAATTATCTCGTCTTCTAAATTTATATTAATTTTATTATTTTCTTTATCATATAAATTCGACACAAAATTAAATACATTTTTAGAATATAAATTAGATGCTGAGGTTGGAAGTTTATTTAATATATTGCTTTCCCCCATTATTTTAACACCATTAATATCTACAATTTCATCAACTTTAGTGTGTGCAGTATTTCCACCTTGTATAGCAGCTAGATCATAAATTATCGAACCTGAGCTCATGTTATTAATCATACTTTCTTTAATAATTACTGGTGCTTTTTTTCCTGGAATTAAAGCTGTACAAATTACAATATCAATTTTTTTTAATGTCTCTGATAATAATTCTTCTTGTTTCCTTTTAAAATCTTCTGATGCTTCCTTTGCATAGCCACCTTCGGTTTCTAAATTTTCAGCCCCTTCAACTGTTAAAAACTTACCTCCTAAACTTTCAACCTGTTCTTTTGAAGCCATTCTGACATCTGTTGCAAAAACAATTGCACCCATTCGTTTTGCAGTTGCAATTGCTTGTAATCCAGCAACTCCTGCTCCAACCACTAACACTTTTGCAGCTGGTATTGTTCCTGCTGCAGTCATCATCATTGGAATTGCTTTTTCAAAATGAGCAAAGGACTCCACTACTGCTTTATAACCTGCAAGGTTTGCTTGGGAGGATAATATATCCATAGACTGAGCTCTTGTTATTCTTGGAAGTAATTCAAGTGAGAAAGGATTAATCTTCTTTTTAACTAAATCATTTATCTTTTCTTTATTATCGTATGGGTTTAACACCCCAATAAATGTTTGATTTTCTTTTAATGAAGAACTATTGTTTTCTTCTAATAAGCCCAACTGAATAATAATATCTGCACTTGTTATGATTTCTTTTTCATCTTTTGAAATTGATACTCCTAATTCTTTATATGCATCATCTTTAATTCCAAGATGACTTCCATAATTTTCAGCTAATGAAACTTCAAGACCAAGTGATATATATTTTTTTGCAATCTCAGGAGTAATTGCTATTCTTTTTTCAATTTTTTGATTTTCTAAAATGGAGGCAATTTTCATACATTGATCTTATAGTAAGAATATTGCCATTAAAACTAAAACACCAATAACTGCGATTGTTCCCCACAATACAAATTTTGTAAAATTGTTCCAAGTATTTTTATGGTTTTCATTATCCATAAAAATTACTTCTGTCTTGCTTTAAACTTTGGGTTAGTTTTATTGATAACGTACACACGACCTCTTCTTCTAACTAACTTAGAATTAAGATCTCTTTTTTTAATTGATTTTAAAGAACTTTTAATTTTCATAATGTATCTCTGATGCCTGGCAACGTCCTACTCTTCCATGTCTTAAGACAAAGTACCATCGGCGCTGAAGGGCTTAACTTCCGAGTTCGGTATGGTATCGGGTGTTACACCTTCGCAAAAATTACCAGGCAAGTTTTTATACATTTAAAATCTTATTTGTAAATTGAAATTTACAAAGAATTGATTTTTTTTGATAATATATACATTTTTTGCTGATTTTTGAATGACCAAAGCAAAAATCCAACTGGATAATAGTTTAGGATTGACAGCCAATTGTTAAAAAAGTTTCCATTTGGTGCCAATGGCCAAATTAAAATTGCAATATTTATCAACAAAGATATTTGAAAGTTATTCAGAAATTTTTTACGAGACCCAAGTTTTAAAAACAAGCTTTTTAATAGTAAATACCAAACAAATATATTTATAATCAAATAAATACAGAAACTAAATATCCCTGTTTCAGAGATTAATTGCAAAGGTAAGTTATGTGGATGCGTAGAGCATGTTAATCTTGAGTAATTATATTTTGGAACTTTGCATACTTCTCTAAATTTTTTTACCCCCACGCCAAAAATTTTGTTGTCTAAAAAAATATTCCATGCAGATCTATAATGTTCGTTATATTGCTCCGAAAATATAAATTTTTTTTGAGTGCCTTTATTTATATTTGATTGCTCAATCGTAAAGTCTATTAATCTTTTTTTATAAGGTGTGTCTGATGTTATTAAGAAAGAAAAAGAAACTAAATAAATTATTAAAAGAAAAAATCTTGTTTTTTTAAATTCATGTAAAAAAATAATAAATAAAATTATAGTAAAAGTGAATAAAAAAAAACTTGTTCTTTCCCCGCTTAAAAAAATTGTAATTTGGATTAATAAAATATAAATTATTGAAATTGGCAATAATTTTTGATGTTTTTTTTTGTTAAAAAAAAAGAAACTTAATCCAATTAAAAATGGTGAAATTCTCATAAAATACCCACCCATTTTTAGTTCTTCACCAAAAAAACTACTAATCCTATTTTCTACAATTATTTCCATGTTAAATATGTTATATCCATTTATATATTGAAATATGCTATCAAATATTAATATTGAAAATGAAAAAATAAGTACAAAGTAAATATATTTTAAAATGTTTTTATTTTTTTCTAATAAATACCAAACACATAATGAAAATAATGCAAATCTAAAATAAAAAACAGAGTTTTTTAAGTCTGTAAAATTATTTTCAGATAAAAATGAACTTGTTAAAATAATTAACCAAAAAAATATAAAAAATAAAATGAAATAGTTAAAATAATATTTTTTTTCTTTGATAATAAATAAACTTGATACTGCTAATATTGATATTGCTAAATCAGATAAGAATGGACCAGAGATTAAAAGAATAGGTAGTAATATTAAAAAAAGATTTAATATATTTTTTATATTTAATGAATTGCTTCCCATTTTAAATTATTCAAGACTTTTTTTAAATTCGCTTATATAATTTTTAATACTAGATTTTCCAATTCTATTAATTACTTTGTTTGATAGATTCATTCTTGTTAGTGCTGACGAGTATCTTTCGCCCGATCTTTTTGGTAAATATTTTATCTTTCCCCCAAACATCTTGGCAATCTCTAATACAGAATAAATTTCTTTTGCAGATATAGAGTAGTGTCTACCCTCATTTTTCATCCACGCTTCTATGCAAATATCTATTGTGTCATTTATGTGCGTAAATTTTCTCGTTTGGGTACCAGGCTTTACAACCGTCAGCGGAATTTTTTTTTTATACTGTTCCTCAAAAATACCTATGATAGTTGCCATATTACCTTTGGATATTTGATTTTTTCCATAAACATTGTAAAAATAAATTGCCTCATACTTAAAATTAAACCAATTTTTTAAATTCTCTAACAATTCTAAATTTTTTGATTTTGAAAAAGCGTATGGTGATAAATTCTTATTTTGTCTTTTTCCAAGACTGGCAGAAGTTGCGGAGTAAATTAATTTTATATTATTTTTCAAACAAAAATTTATGACTGAATTTGTACCTAAAATATTTGAATTAAAACATTGATTGTAGTTTAAAAAACTTTGATAAATTCGAGAGAATTCACCAAAATGAAAGATTGACTTTATATAGCTACATTTGCTTTTTAGAATTTTTGCAATTTTTATTGTATCGCTTTTGATGTATTTAACATTTTTATGCTTTACATGATTTCTTATTTTGCCAGTAGAGTAGTTATCTATGCTGATTATTTTATAATCAGAAATTTTAGTTAATCTTTTAATTATATTTGATCCAACAAATCCTGCGCCCCCTGTAACTACTATATATTTTTTCATAAATTAAGATTTTGGTAATCTATTTTTTATTTTTAGCAAAAATAAATTATATTATTTTTAAATAATACACTTTAAGTTTAATAGTTAAAAATTTAACTATTAGAAAATCTATTTCTCTGTATTTATTCTAAAATATATATACATTAAAATATAAGTAATAGTCAAAAATATTAATGCCAAAATAATAAGCTTTAAATTTTGATAGTACCTAACAAAAAATAAAGGTCCTAGCCAAAAAGGAGATAATAAAATTATAATTAAATTATTCATTAGTTTGGTATTAATACTTTTTGTTTTACCAAGTTTAAAAATCAACGAATGAAGATGCATATTATCTGCCTCCAAAGGAGATTTTTTTTCATAAAATAACTTTCTAATAAATGAAAATAATATTTCAATTGAAGGATAAAATAAAATCAAAATTGCATTCCAAGACATTAGATTTTTATGAACACCAAAAAATTTAATTATTAGTATGCTAATAATAAAACCAATCAAATATGCGCCGAGATCACCAAGAAAAATTTTTCCTAATGGATAATTAAATACCAAAAAAATTATTATCGAATAAATGAATACTAATATGAAATTATGGAAAAAATTATCATTAAATTCATTTGCGAGATAAATAAGAGAGAGTAACTGAGTTAAGAATGTGGCACCAACTATTCCATTTGCTCCATCAATTAGATTTATTCCATTAATTATAATTAGAGTTGAAAATGTAAAGAATATGAGTAAAAAGTATTTATTTGCAAAAATAGAATAATAAAAAGAGATGTCTAACAGTGGAAATTCTGTTTGGTCTAAAAAAAAGAAAATTAAACAACTAATTATCATAGATATAATTCTTGTTGAAGGCTTTGTGTTTTGAAAAAAATCCTCCTTTAAAGAAAAAATAAATATTGGAAAGAATGAAACTAGTATTTTAAATAAAAATTCATTTTTATTATTTTCAAGAAAAAAAAGGCATAAAATAAAAAAAATAAAAATTAGAAAACCACCAATTCTAGGAATTTCATTTTCATGAATGCGTTGTTTTTTTTTATAAAAATTTAAATTTAAATAAAAAAAAATTTTTTTCCAAAAAATTATTGTAAAAAAATTTAAACAAATTAAGATAATCAATGGATATTGTACTAAATGATAAATTGATATTAATGAAAACATTGCAATAATCTTTAATAAAATTTTTTAATAAATGTGTATTATCATAACATGATAAATATTAATTAATTTCTAAGAATAAAATTAAAAAATATGTACAAAGTTGCAGTATTAATGTGTACCTTTAATGGAGATAAGTACGTTTACAAGCAAATATTAAGTATTATTAATCAAAAAAAGGTTAATGTGGATATTTTTGTTATTGATGATGGATCTACAGATAATACGATTAAAATTTTAAAAAAATTTAAATCAAAAATTAAGATTTTTAAAACTCAAAATTTTAAAAACCCGACCTTAAATTTTTTGTATTTAATTAAAAAAGTCCCACAAAACTATGATTTCTACAGTTTTAGCGATCAAGATGATATTTGGCTAAAAAATAAATTAAATTATTCGATAAATACTTTAATTAAGTATAAAGGGCATGTTTTAGGTTCAAGAACTTTATATACCGATAAAAATCTTAAAATATTTGGAAGAAGTCCTTTATTCAAAAAAAAGGTTTGTTTTGAAAATGCTTTAGTTCAATCTATAGCAGGAGGAAATACAAATGTATGGACAAAAAAATTTAATAAAATCCTAACAAATTTAAATTATAAGTTGCCTGTTTCACATGATTGGTTTTTATATCAAACATCAACATTTCTGGGATATAAATTTATTTATTGCAAGAGACCTTTAATACTTTACAGACAACACGAAGATAATTTAGTTGGTTCAAACACAGGTTTTCTAAATATGTGCAAAAGAATTACTATGGGATTAAAAGGTAGGTTTAAACTTTGGAATGATATGAATTTTTTTCATTTAATGGAATTAAAAAAAAAACATAAAACAAATGATAGACTTATAAAAACTTTAATGGACTTTTATGAAGCAAGAAAAATTAAGAACCCATTAAAAAAAATTTATATTATTTTTTTTAAATTAAAAATATTTAGACAAACATTTATGGGGAATGTTCTGTTAATTTTTGCGATTTTAATTAATAAAATTTGAGTTTTTAGATAATTCAAAGTTTATCATTTTACTAATTAAATTATTAAGATTTGTTTTCGGTTTCCACTTTAAGTTTTTGTATGCTTTTTTGTAAGAGCCTCTTAAATAATCTACTTCTGCTGGTCTATAATATTTTTTACTAATTTTAATTAATATTTTGCCTTTATCTAAATCAATAAGTTTTTCGTTTAATCCTTTTCCTGTCCATCTTGTGTTTATTTTTAATTTTTTACAAACAAGATTTACAAACGATTTTATTGAATATTCTTTTGAAGTACAAATAACATAATCATTAGGTTTTTTTTGTTGTAGCATCTTCCACATAGCTTCAACATAATCTTTTGCATAACCCCAATCTCTTTTTGAATAAATATTTCCCAGCTCAAAAAAATTTAATTTATTTAATTTAATTTTAACTAAATTCTCTACAATTTTTTTTGTTACAAACTCCTCTCCCCTTAATGGCGATTCATGATTAAACAATATCCCGCTACAAGCAAAGAGGTTGTAACTTTCTCTATAATTTTTAGTTATCAAATGACCAAAAACTTTTGCAACTCCATAGGGACTTCTTGGATATAAAGTTGTATTCTCATCCTGTAATTTTGTTGAAGTTTTTCCAAACATCTCAGAGCTTGATGCTTGATAAAATTTAGTTTTTGGTTGATAATTTTTTATCATATCAAGTATTCTTAAAACACTCATGCCAGTGACATCACAAGTAACTAAAGGCACCTTAAATGAAGAGCCAACAAAAGATTGTGCTGCCAAGTTATAAAATTCATCTATTTTATAAATTTTAAATAGTCTTAAAATACTATTTATATCTGTAAGATCAAAATCTTCGTATTTTACTTTATTTTGAATTTGTAAATATTCATGTCTCCAATTGTTACCTCTTGCAGATCTTCTGTCTGCAGCAATTACACGATAATTTTTCTTTAATAAAAAATCACAAAGATAAGACCCATCTTGCCCAGTAGAACCTGTGACTATAGCAGTTTTTTTTTTCATTTTATTTTTTGATTTAGTAACCATTTTAATTTAAATATCAAAATAATAATGAAGAAAATAATAATAACAGGTGGTTGTGGTTTTATTGGTTCGTATATAGTTCATTCTGCTCTTAAGAGAAAATTCAGAGTGCTTAATATAGATAAAATAAGCTATGCAAGTAGAAATTTAAATATAAAGCATAAAAATTATACTTTAGTTAAAGCTGATCTTATAAATACAAAAAAGCTAGAAAAAATATTTAATAAATTTAAACCTGATTTTATTATAAATTGTGCTGCTGAAAGCCATGTTGATAGATCTATTGATAACCCAGATATTTTTTTTCAGTCTAATGTATTAGGCACATTAAATTTATTAAATGAAACAATTAAACTAAAAAAAAAAATTAGATTTTTACAAGTATCTACTGATGAAGTTTTTGGATCTCTTAAATTTAATAAAATGAAATTTAATGAAAATTCCAATTACAAACCTAACAGCCCTTACTCGGCTAGCAAGGCTTCTGCTGACCATTTGGTCAGAGCTTATGGAGAAACTTTTGGACTAAACTATGTTATAACGAATTGCTCAAATAATTTTGGTCCATTTCAGTACCCAGAAAAACTTATACCAGTGGTTATAAAAAATTTAATTAATAAATCTAAAATTCCAATTTATGGAAATGGTAAAAATATTAGAGATTGGATTTATGTTCAAGATCATGTTGATGCAATCTTTAAGTGTCTTTTGAATGGAAAAAAGAGTAATACCTATTTAATTGGCTCAAACAATGAACTATCAAATATCGAGCTTGTAAAGATTATTTGTAAGCGTTATAAAAAAATAACAAATGATAATTTCAATTATTTGAAATTGATTAGCTATATAAAAGATAGACAAGGACATGATCTAAGGTATGCGATTAATGCAAAAAAAATTAAAAATCAACTCGGTTGGAAACCTAAAAATAAATTTCAAATTAGTTTAGATAAAACGATCAAGTTTTATATAGATAATAGAAATTTTATAAAAAAGTTTTATACAAGGGACACTTGGCTTAAAAAAAAGTATGCATGATCCAAAAATATTATTATTAGGATCTAGCGGTCAAATAGGAAAAGCGTTTTTAAAAAAATATAAATCAAAATTTAAAATATTCTCGCCCTCAAGAAAAAAAATGGATCTTTCAAAAAACAATTTTTTAAATTTAATATATAAAATTAAACCATCAATAATTGTTAATTTAGCAGCTTACACAAATGTTGAAAAAGCTGAAATTGAAAAAAAAAAAACTAAACAAATAAATTATTTATCTGTAAAAAAATTGGTACGTTATTGCGAGACTAATGAAACAAAACTAATACATATTTCCTCTGATTACATTTTTAAATCAAATAAAAAGAGATTAATTTCTGAAAATGAAAAAAAAAATCCAATTAATTTTTATGGATATACAAAATATTTGTCTGAAAATGCAATTATAAATTCAAAAATAAATTATATAATTTTAAGAACATCCTGGGTATTTTCTGAACACAATAATAATTTTGTAAAAAAAATTATTAATGTTTCAAAAGTAAATAAAATTTTAAAAGTTGTAAATGATGAATACAGTAAACCAACGTCTGCAAATTTACTTTCAGATGCGATCTGTTTATCCATATATTTCCTACAAAAAAATAATTGTATTCAGGAGGTTTTTAATGTTGCAAACAAAAAAGTTACTTCCAGATATAGCTACGCAAAAAAAATAATAAATTGTTATTATTTAAATCAAAAAAAACCTAAAATTATCCCAATAAATTCAAAAGATTTTAAAACGCTAGCAAAAAGATCTTATTACTCAGCTCTATCTTCAAAAAAATTTGAAAAAAAGTTTAATTTTAAAATAGATAACTGGCACAATGATCTTAAAAAAGTTATACGAAGAATAAAATGAGAAAAGGAATAATATTAGCAGGTGGTAGTGGTACACGACTTTACCCTTTAACCTCTAGCCTATCAAAACAAACTTTACCTGTTTTTGATAAACCAATGATTTACTATTCAATGTCAACATTGTTGTTGGCTGGAATAAAAGATATTCTCATTATTTCTACACCTAGAGATATCAAATCCTTTAAATCAATATTTAAGAATTCAAAGATTTTAGGTTTAAATATTAGTTACAAAATACAAAAAAAACCTAAAGGAATTGCAGAGGCTTTTATTCTTGGCAAAAAATTTGTAGGCAATAATAAAGTAGCCCTTGTTTTAGGTGATAACTTGTTTTTTGGAAGAGACTTCCAACATATACTAAAGGAAAATTCAGACTCGAATAAAAATACGATTTTTACATATGAAGTAAAAAATCCAGAAGCATATGGTGTCCTTCAAAGATCAAAACATGGAGTTCCGATAAAAATAATTGAAAAACCAAAAAAATATATTTCAAACGAAATAGTAACTGGATTATATTTTTACAACAATGACGTAATTGAACTAGTGAAAAAATTAAAACCATCTAAACGAGGTGAATTAGAGATAACAGACTTAAATAAAAAATATTTAAGTAAAAAAAAATTAGATGCAGTAAATCTTGGAAGAGGTTTTGCATGGTTTGATGCTGGAAATCCAGAGGCTTTGTTGAATGCTTCAAGTTTTATTAAAAGTGTTCAGGAAAGAGAAGTTTATAAAATAAGCTGCATAGAAGAAATTGCATATAAAAAAGGTTTTATTAAAAAAAAACAATTAAAAAGATATCTAGGCAGAATACCTAATGGAGAATATAAAAATTATTTGAAAAAATTAATATGAAGAAAATATTGGAAAAATTAAATGGATTAATTGTTATACAAAATCAAATATTCAAAGATAAAAGAGGTTATTTTACAGAGAATTATAACCAACAAAAATTTTTTAAAATTGTAAAAAAAAAGATATTTTTTGTTCAAGATAATTTATCGGTTTCTAAAAAGGGTGTTATTAGAGGAATGCATTATCAAATTTCTCCCTTTGAACAAGGTAAATTAATATGTGTCGTTAAAGGAAAGATTTTTGATGTAGCGGTCGATATAAGAAAAAATTCTAAAACTTATGGTA
>Ga0209666_1002992_pt1 | contig 12432 bp, 5 predicted proteins | sample SaaInlV_125m_DNA_FD_184679 | JGI IMG/M metagenome (GOLD analysis project Ga0209666, IMG submission 184679) | Marine microbial communities from expanding oxygen minimum zones in the Saanich Inlet - Saanich Inlet SI037_S3LV_10m_DNA (SPAdes)... | ecosystem: Environmental > Aquatic > Marine >...
CGGAGAACAAGAGCGGGTTTCCCGGCGCCGGCGAAAAAAGCAAAAGCGCGCGGCGCGTCGTCGCGCTGGAGATGGAGGACGACACGGACGAGAGCGAGGAGGAGGGGGGCGACCTCCCCGGGCACAGGGACCGCTAGTTCGTGTTTTTATCTGTGTGTATCTGTGCCTATCTGTGGTGTTCGTGTTTTCGAATCGTGAAGAGAAAGGTGGCTTCGACGCTCGGAAACAAAATGTTCGCGCGAAAACAAGACGTACAATTGTACGTCGAGCGCGCCGTGGGATTTGCGAAAACGACGTTTGGAAAGTCTGAGACTTTTTCTGGAGCCCGCCAGCCAGCTCGGCGCGCTCGGATTCGTCGAAAGGCCGTATCTCGACGTTCCCGCCTCGAATGTCGGGACGCGTCGGAGGCGTCGCCACACCGAAGGGCGCGCTCGTCGCGCTCGTGTCGAGCCCGCCATGTTCGCGCGCGCCGCAGCGGCGCCGTGCGCCGCCGCGCAGTTCGCGCGCGCGAGGCGCGAGACGGGTCGTCTCGCGCGCGGCTCGCGTTCGCGCGCGAAATCTGGGCGGCGCGCCTCACCCTCCGGGGTGGACGTCACCCCGCGTGCCGTGTCCATCTACGACAAGGTGCGCGGCGAGGACGAGCCTCCGTCCACGGTCCCGGACCCGGCCTCCGTCCCCGACCAGGTGACCACATCGACCTCCCCCGCCGAGGCGCCGGCGGCGCCCCGGCGCGCGCGCCCGACGGTGCGCGCGGGCGCGCCCGTGGTGGCGCCCCGGGTGATCTCCAGCAAAGCGGCGATGCTCGCGTCGGCGGAGGACCTCGCCGGCGAGTGCGACGCCGACGCGGACGACAAAAGCGGTTTCGATCGTGAAGCCGATCGGGAGGCGGATTTGAACGACGGGATCGTGCGCTGGACGGTGAAGTACGTCGACAAGGCGCTGGACGACATCGAGCGCGAGAAACCCGCGGCGGCGGGCGTCGCGTGGCGGCTGAATAAAGCGGGCGAGCGCGTGGCTTCGAATCCGACGGTCAGACGCGGCGCCAAGTTGACGGCGGACGTCGGCATGGAGGTGCTGAAGGTGGGCGTCAAGGCGGCCGCGCCGGTCGTGGGGAACATCGGCAAGTTCGCCGCGAAGCAGGCGTTCGGGGCGGCGGTCTCGGGGTTCAAGAACCCGCTGGACGAGTTGAAGCGGCCAAACGCGGAGAAGAGCGAAGCGCGAGCGTCGTCGACGTCGCCGAACGGAGAGAAGAAGAAGAAGAAGATCGTCAAGCTCACGGCGGCGGAGGCAGAGGCGTTGCGCAAGGCGGGGAAGACCGTGCGCAAGGTGGAGAAGAAGAAGGGGGGGTTCTTCGGAATGTGAGGGGCGCCGCGCGGCGGCGCCTTCGACGCTTCGTAGCGAGCTAGTAGTGGCTCGCGTAGCTCGTTTCAATCAGCACGCAGGAAACCAGAAAGAATTGGATCGCACGGATCCATCTGCAACAAAGCACCTCTGCCACGCACACTGCCGTCTGCCGTCGCGTCAGTCGCGCTGCGTCGAATCTGACGTGGAAAGAGAGGGCTTTTTATTCTTTCCGACGACACGCTCGGCACAACGGCCACGCGCCCTCCCTCGAGCACACGCGCGAGAGGGAAGGCAGCGCGCGGGAGCGTCGCGCGCGGGGTCTCAGGAAGGCGCCGCGCCGGTCCCGCGGGGTCGGTAGCCGCCGTTCGGAGGCCCGACCGGCTTAGCCCCCTCTCGGTTCGTCCGCGCATCTTCTTCGGGGCGCATTCATGACGGAAGCGGAAGGCCCCGTGCCTCCCGAGCTGGAGGTGACCGCTGAGGAGCTGAAACACGTGCAGGCGAACGTGTACGACCACACCGTACTGTGTCTCCCCGCGGCGTACGTGCGCGCGGTGCCCGGCCTCGCGCCGAACGTCTCCGGCGGGTACGTCCAGAACTCGGATGACCCGCGCGTGAGCGACGTGAAAACCTTGTGGGTCGGCCGAGCCGCCGAGCTCGCCGCGGCGATGGGGAAGTTCAAAGCCGCGACCGCCGAGCGACGCGCCGAGACCGGTGAACCGGCGGCGTCCGAGCCCGGAAGCGTCTCTTCCGGGGACGGCGTCGCCGCGATCGAGTTCCTGGCGAACGTCGAGCCGAAATTGGCGCCGAGCGACGATGTCCGAGGCGGCGGCGATTGCTCGGCGGCGAAACCCGCCGTGGTGTTCGTTTCCGGCTCCTCGGGCGTCGCCGGGGACACGCTGCGGTACTTGCGGATCCTCGCGGCGGAGGGCCACCTGGTGCTGTGCCCCGACGACTTCTGCGGCTGGCCGCGCAGGCTCAGGCACAGGACGCCGCGGTCCGTGCGCCCGTGGAGAAGAGAGCCCGACGCCGACGACGCCCGGACGCCGGCGCGAACGGCGCGCGGAGACGAAGACGAAGACGAAAACGCGTCGGACTCGGACACCGATTACTGGTCGCTCAACCTGCTGTACGCCAAGCGCGAGGCGCCTTCCGGCGAGCTGGTGTACGAGTCGTGCGCGGAGCAGTACACCAGCAGCGATCGCCTGGCGATGGTGTACGACACGACGCTCGCGGTGAAACACGCGGCGCTCACGAAACTGCTGCTTGACCTGCCCAAGCCCATGGCGCGGCGCGGCATCTACCTGGCGGGCAACTCGGAGGGTGCCATCGTGCTTGGGATGATGGACGACTCCATGCTGGACCCGACCTCGGAGACGCGGAGGATGAGTCTGGGCTCGAGGCCCTCGGCGGGGGCCGCGGGCGGCATGTTCTCGGGTCTGATCTCCGGGCTCTCGGGCCTGGCGCTGGGCGGCAACAGCGTCTGGGAAGCGAAGCTGTTGGGCCGGATCAACATCGCGTACTCGCTCGAGCCCAACTACTTCACGTACAGGACGATCAAGAAGAGCCAGGGGGAGTTTGCGCAGGAGGAGACGAGCGCCGCGGACATGAGCGCGGCGGTGGCGCCCGAAAAACCATCCGACGTCATTCGGGGTCCTTCCCGGTCCACGTCCTCCTCCCCCGCGCCGCCTCCGCGCGGTCTGTTCGGCTCGCGGTGGCGCCGCGACGTCCCAACGCTCTGCGTGAACGGCTCGGCGGACCAGTTCTTCGGCCGGCGGAACTCGGTATCGGAGAAGGTGATCCACCGCTCGTCGGACTCGCTCATCAAGAAGGGCGACCGCCCGAACATCACCGGCGACGCCGGCCAGAGAATCGCGGAGCTCGGCATGTCCTGCGCCTTTGTCGCGCAGATGGAGGGCGCGAAGCACGCCATGTGCGCCACGCATGACGCCGCGCTACGCGAGACGCTGCGTGCGTTCCTCGAGGCGCCCAAGGAGTGCGCGGGCATACCCGACCGGTGGGAACGCGAGGATGGCGAGCGTGGCGAGCGCTGGGACAGGACCATGCTGTGGCACAGCGTGGTCACCCCGGGGCAGTGCTCCTTCGCCAGCATCGCCGCGACGGAGACGCGCGCAGAGCACCGCGCGCGTCGCTCGGGGAAGAACGCGCACGGAAAAAATGCTCTTCTCGCGGTTCCCTCGGTCGCGGAGAGAAAGAACGCGTCGCCGCCTCTCGTCGAGTCGACGCGGTCATCGCGAGACGGGACTCCGGCGACGTCTCCGGACGCGTCGATGCACGGCTCGGCATCGTTCCTCGACCTGACCTCCAGTCTGGCGCGCCTCGTGAGGCCCGCGTCCTGGACCCTGCCCGCGTCGCCGCTCGCGCTGGGCAAGGCATCGGCGCAGCTGGTGAGCCAGCTGAGCGGGAGCGTGCCTCCGTCGCCGGCGCGCGAGGGAGTGAAGCGCGACGAGGGCTCGGATGAGGTTCGCGAGGGTGACGCGAACGCGCGGGAGCCCATCCCGGAGACGGAGATTGCCGCCGCGCGCGCCAGACCCGCCGGGCTCTTCGCCCGCCTGGACAAGTGGGTGCGCAAGAAGATGGCGCCGAGAAAGTGAGGGCGGGCTCGGATAAGGTGCGCGTGTACCGTACGTTTAGTACTTCCGTACCGGTAAAAATAGTAGGCACTCGCTAATAGACTACGTAGTCTGCCGTCGTCACGGAACGAACGTCTCGTCGTGAAAAACGTCATCCCGTCTCGGCGGCGGCTTTTTTCCTCGCCGCCTTTCGCGCGCTCACCTCCGCCTTTGTGAACTTGGTCTTCCGGGGCACGCGCTCGAGGGTGAGGGTCACCTTGAGCTCGCCCGCGACGCGGCCGAACTGCGTGAGCGGGACCACCCTGTCCATGCTGGCGCTCTCGCCGGACGTGAGCGCGTCGGCGAGCGGCCCCAGGTGCAGTCGTCCGTAGCCGATGGGGTCGTCCATCGTGAGCGTGTCCTCGTCCATCACCCGGAACAGCAGGTGCTCCTTGGCGATCACCGCCGGGTCCGCCGATAACAGCGGGATCACGGGCACCTGCGCGTCGCACCGCCACGTCGGGTTCAGGTTCGCGACGATGGTCTTCGTGCGCCACCGCGCCGGTTTTCCAACCGCGCGACTCGCCGGCGGCGACGACAGCAGAGACCCGAAAAACGTCACGTACGGATCCGAGTACCCGTTGATGTCCGCCGGCAGCAGGTTCTTGCCCTGTAACATGCGGAACCGCAGCTGCCAGTCGCAGTGCTCCGCGGCGTCGTACACGTCCGGCGCGCGCAAACAAGGGAACAGTCTCGTGAACCACGTCTTTTGCTTCTCGCTCGGACGCTTCTTCCGCGCCGTCGGCAGGCTCGGCGTCGTCTTGGCCACGCGACGGCCGCCGGAGGACGCGCTATTAAAACCGCCGCGCTCGTCCGACGCCGCGCCTGCTATGTCGTCGAACACGCGGGACCGTTCCTCCTCGTCGCGCGCGTTCGAACTCGAACGACCGTGTAGGATACTGTTCGGCTGCGTATCCGTTTCGCCCCGCGTCGATACAGACACAGACGCGCTCCGCGAAGAAGACGTCTTGGAGAAGCTCGAGCCCGCGACGGATCCGGCGTCGCTCCCCGAGCGCGAGCCGCGTTTGCCTCGCGCCGAAGCGCGCGGCGTCTCCGCTCCCGCCTCCGCGGGGCTCTCGTCCTCGAAGTGCGTCACCGATTTGTGCGCGCAGAGCTCCACGGACAGACCCGCGCTGACCGGTTTGTGGTCGCTCGTGCCCACCTCCCCCGCCGCGGTAAGGAACGACTGGTCGCACCAAAACCCCTCCGCGGTTTTCCACAACACGCGGTCGCACCACGCCGGCGTGCGCTGTTCCTTGTACACGAAGCCCTTTGAACGCTGTACTTTGAACGTGGGCATGTGCGCCTTGGCGGGGTTACCCTCCTCGAAGCCCATGAACGCGTCCCCGCGCTTGCGCGCCGCCGTGAGCTGGTCCGTGTCGAACACGGCGAGACGGCGCGCGACGTTCGAGGGGTGCGCGGCGTGTCTCTCCGCGCCCGGGTCGGCGGGAGCGTCGGCTTTTTTATGCACGCCGCGACCGCGATTTATTTTGTCTTCGGTTCGCGACACTCGTCCCGCCGGCGCCTTGGGGTCGACCTCGCCGACCGAGAGCGCCTCGATCATCCGGCGCACGCGTTCCTTCGAAGGGTTGCGGTCGATGCGCTTGGTGTTCGACGCGGTCTTCGGCAAACCCCACTCGCAGCGGTAGTTCAGGTCCCCGAACCAGACGAGGTGGTGGAACGCCTGCACGCACTCCACCTTCTCGCCGAAGAAACACCCGCCGACAATCTCGGCAAAGTCGTCGTTGCGCCGGCGCTCCATGTCGTCGTGCGCGGCGAGGTGCGAGTTGATGAAGCACAGCGACGTGTCCCAGACACGGCAAGAAACACCCACGCCCCCTTTGTTGGAAAGCACGTGCCCGATCCCGGTCGCCTCCGTGCTGCTCCGCCAGCGGTGAGCAGCGGGCGCCACGTCCGCGCGCACAAAACACGCCACTCGCATCTGGCCCAAAGAGTGTTTATGAAGCAGCACGTACGAGTCTCCCAGCGTGCCGGCCAGGCACGCCAACCAGTCGCTCTCGCAATCTTTGAACCCTTGTCTCGAAGCGTAGTCGCCCTCCTGACACCCCACCACCACCATGTCGAATTTGCCGAACTTGGAAGGGCACACACCGTAATCGTCATACGAAACGTCCGGCGGCGGCGGTTGCGCGTAGAGCTTCTCGTTTGCTTTTTTGATCGCCTTTTCGGCTTTTCCGGCGCTCTTCGGCGGCGTTTTCGTCGCGCCCTTCGACACCGGCGCGTTCCTGTTCCCGTCCGCGTCCGGGTCGTCCTCCTTTGACGCGAGCTCTCTTGGTCGGTCGGGCGGCGGCGGCGGCATCGCCGGCCGGTCCACCGCGCCGACGTCCAGCCAGGCGCGCAAGTCGGGCGGCGGCGGCTCGTTGCCGACGTTCCACGTGCCCACCAGCAGTTCCAGCTTGGGGCTGTCGTGCGCCGCCGGCGCCTGCACGCACACCAGCTGCATGCGCACGCGCCCGCCGCCCGAGCCGGGGATGGCGAACTCCGCGGGCTCGGGCATGCGTTTGCCGCTCGCGCGCGACCACGCGAAGGGTTTCAGCGGGATCTTGAACGGCGTGCCGATCTGCGCGGGCACGGCGCCGCTGCCCACCTGGTACCCGTACGCCTTGACCACGAGTTGGTCCGTCGCGGGGTCCCCGACCCACAGCGAGGTGTGCGCCTCCCACGGCCTCCACCGGCCTTTCGTGGACGTGCTGGTCTTCTCCACGTGCCCGTCCTCCACCTGCAGCTTCAGGAACGTCTCGCCGGCCGCCTTGGTGTCCGCCTCGAAGAGCCGCACGCCCACGCGCCACGGCAGGGAGGATTCGGTGTTCCGGCCGGGCGGGACGCTGACGTACGCGCCGCCGCGCTTCACGGTGGAGGGCTGGTAGAAGTAGTCCGCCTTCACGAGCTCGCTCGCGGACTTGCGCATCCGCGGGCCGCGGTCCGGGGTGGTCGGGTCATCCCGCTCCGCCATCGCGCGCCCACAGGCGCAAGAGGCAATGCGACGCAGACAATGTGTCACAGTCCACACGAGAGGAAAACGCGATCGCCTAGAATCCCGACGTCGTTTTCGAGAACCTCATCAGTATTCAGTTCGACGCTGTCTCCTCAGTGCTCGTCGCGCGGTGGCGCACGCGAGGCGACCGCGGCGCCGAGATGCGTCTCTTGCCGCGTTCCCGCGCGCTGCTCTCGCTCGCGGTGGCTCTGATTCTCGCAGCCTCCGCGCCCGGGACGTCGGCCGCCTCGGTCGCGGCGACCGCGGCGACCGCCGATTTCTTCAGGAACAGCACGCACACCAACAACTGGGCCATCCTGGTGGACACGTCCCGGTACTGGTTCAACTACCGGCACGTCGCGAACACGCTTTCGTTTTACCGCACGGTCAAGCGGCTGGGCATCCCGGACAGTCGCATCATCCTGATGTTGGCGGATGACTTCGCGTGCGACGCGCGGAACGCCTTCCCCGGCGAGATTTACGGATCGCGATCGCGCGCGGTGAACCTGTACGGCGACGACATCGAGGTGGATTACCGCGGGTACGAGGTGACTCCCGAGAACGTACTGCGCGTGCTCACGAACCGACACCCGAAAGGCACGCCCCGGTCGAAGCGCGCGTTGACGGACAAACGCAGCAACGTTTTGCTTTACCTCACCGGTCACGGCGGAGACGAGTTTCTGAAGTTCCAGGACCAACGCGAGATTTTGAGCAAAGACGTCGCCGACGCGCTGCACCAGATGAAACGGAAAAACCGGTACGACGAGCTGTTGTTCATCGCCGAGACGTGCCAGGCGAGCACGATGGCGGCGCAGTTCTACTCGCCCGACGTTCTGTCTATCGGCAGCTCGGGAAAAGGCGAGAACTCGTTGTCGCACCACAACGACGACGCGATCGGTTTGAGCGTCATCGACCGGTTCACGTTTTACACGCTCGAGTTCATGGAGCGCGTGCGAGGCGGCGCCGCGCCGGAAGACGCCGCGACGGCGAGGGACACCGTGAACGATTGGTTCCGGAGCCTGACCAAGGCGAAGGTGCGGAGCACGGCGGTGCCGGACGTCAGGAACTACGCGCGCGATTTAAAGTCCGTGCGTGTCACGGACTTTTTCGGGTCCGCCGCGGAGGCGTTCCCGCGCGCCGAAGGGTACGGAGGCGCTTTTTCGTCACGAAGCGAAGACGAAAAAAAAGAAAAAGAAAAAGACGAAGACGAAGACGCGTCGACGTCTTCGCGTCTCGTCGCGGAAACGTACGCGGAGGCGAGTGAGTCGTATCGGCCTCTCGAGGAGGTGCTCTTCGCTTCCGATCCATTGGTCGAGAGAAAAAGAAACGGAAACGCCGTTTCGACGTTTGGTATTCCCGCGGGGAGGATCGCGGCGTACGTCGCGTGCGTCGCGTTCGCGCCGGCGCTTGCCGCCGCGTCGCGCGCGATGCAAAAGCACTTCTAGCGAGCGGCGAAAGAGGCGCGGTCGTTTACCTTTCTAATAGAACGCACGAGCGATAGACCACGTAGAACGTAGAACGAGACGGTAGCGTGCATGACTCCTTTCGCGTGTCGTGTCGCCCCCCTTGCCGCTACTTCTTCTGCGTGCCCGCGAAGGCGAAGTCCGCGAACAAGTCCGCGGAACGAGTCCGCGGGTGTTCGTCGCGCGAAGCGGCGTTCGCGACTCCGTCGCGCGAGACGGCGGTCTCCGCCTTTTGTTTTTCAGCCTTCTCCTGTTTTTTTAGTTTCGGCGGCGTCGTCGTGCGCTTGTGCCGGCGGTCGAGCCGCTTCGGGATGTACGCGGACAGGACGGCGTCTTTAGAGGGACCGGGAACCGTCTCTCGAGGGGTCATCCGGAGGGGTACCGCGTCGTCGGCGGCGGCGGCGGCGGCGGCGGCGTCCTCCTCCTCCTCGTCGAACGCCGCGGACGTCGACGAGTCGTTGTCGTTTCCCCGCGCGACATCCGCGTTCTCTTCGCTTTTCCTCGCGTCGCCGTACACGAGCTCACGCTCCAGCTCCGCCACCGCCCGCTCGCACACGTCTATGCCCCGTGTCGCTGCGTCCGCGATCGCCGCGGCGGCGGCGGCGACGCTCCGCGCGTCGCGCGCGACGTCGACTTTTTTTCGCGATTCTTTCGCTAACGCCTCCGCGAAACTCGCGGCGGAAAACTCGCGCGTCTCCTCCTCTTCGTCCGAGAGCTCGAGGTCGGAGAAGCGCGGGGAAGAGGAAGAAGTGTCTGAGTAGGAATCACACAAAGGATCGCGTTCGTGTTCTTCTTTGTCTGACGGCCAGTCGTGCGTCATCGGCGGCGCGCGTTCGTCGCCGCTTTTTTTTCGTGTCTCGGACGCCTCCGCCGCCTCCGCCTCCTCCAGCGCGGCTTCGCACGCGTCCAGCGCCTGGAGAACCTCCGCCTTGGTCTCGCGCACCCCCCGCGCGCGCTGGGGGGAGCTCAGCATCCAGAGCTCGCGCGCGCGCGCCCTTTCCGCCTCCTCGGCCGCCTCCGCGCGGCCGCGGAGCGCGTCCACGCGGTCCAGCATGGAGGTGGCGAAGCCGAGGAAGCCTCCCGCGACGCGCGCCACCTCGTCGCCGAGGCGCTCGCCGGGGGACGGCGCCGGAGGCTCGCCCTTGAGGAACGTGCCTCGCGAGGCGGCCGCGGCGGCAGCCTTCGCGGCCGCCTTCAGCGCGGTCGCGGTCGTGGTGGGCGACCGCGCGTCGTCGGGCGCATCGAGCGGGGCGTTCGGGAGGCGCGGCGAGTCGAGTCGCGAGGCGCCGAACAGGGGGGGCAGCGAAGTCTTCTTCGCGAGGTCTTCTTCGCTGCCGTCCTTCCGCGCTTCCGTGAGGCGGCGGCTGTGTGCCGCGGCGCCTGCGGCGGCGGTCACGAGCGACGCGGGGCTCCACTCCGGGGTAGAAGGCATCTCCCGAGACGCGACTGGTCGCGTCTCGCGCGGTGACGCGCGTCGCTTTCTGCCGGGACGCGAGCGCGCCACGAAACTCGACGCACAGCTGTAGACTGCACTGCTGGGCGTTTCATGGCAGCAGTTTGAAAAAAAGCCGCGCGAGGGTTTTTTCAGTGATGATGACATCCGCGCCTCGATCGGCACACCGCGTGGCGCCGGAGCACGCCACGCGAGCACCGGGCTCCTCGCGACGCCTCGGCTGGGCTCGTCGCGACGCGGACTCGGGTCGCGAGGACTTTGACGAGAGGTTTCCCTCGCGGGGGAAGGCGGGCGCGTTCGCCTGAGATCTCGAGAACCGCGCGAGCGGCGGTAGAGAGAGCGCCATGGGAGGCTTCGCCGAGGTCCCGCTCGAGTACCACGGCGAGCCGCGCGTGGTCCTCGTGGACGGCGCGTCCGAGCGCAAACGCGCGACTGAGATACGCGATGCCGCGGGCGGTGCTTCCCTGCGCACGGGCATCCCGGGCGACCCGCGACGCGGGATCCTGACGTGGTCGATCACCGGCGACGACGGCGCGGCGATCCGCGTCGCCGAGACGTGGATCGCGTCGGCGGGGACCGGACCCGCGGACGCGAACCCTCGAGCCGAAGGTCACGAAACGACAGAGGTTCCTTTGCCTCGATCGCACGTCGTGCGCGTCGTGTTCCCGAACGCGTTGCGGTCCATGGCGTGCGTCCTAGAGCGAACCGGAGACCCCGACGTCGCCGCCGTCGTCGTCGTCGTCGACGTCGCCGGCGTCGCGCGCCGCGTCGCCGTGCCTTCTTTCGCCGCCGCCGCGCGGCGGCGCGCGGAGACGCGCGCGGGCGCCTCCGCGCGCGACGCCGCGCTCGCGGCGTTGACGTCGGCGGACGTATCGTCGCACGACGTGGCGAACGCGCTGGCGCCGCTGGAGGGCCCCACTGCGATGTGCGCGGTGGGCACCAAGCTCGTCGCCGTGGGCGGCGCCAGCGGTCGCGTGGCGCTCTTCGAGTCCGCCGCGGCTTCGTTCGAGTCCGCCGCCGAGCTCAAGCCGGCGACTCTGGCGCGCCTGTGGAACGCGATGGCCGGGCCGGCCGGGCCGGGCGGCGCGTCGCGCCTCGCCATACGCGGCTTGCGCATGATCCCCCGGGAAACCAGGGACGCGCCCGTGCTTCTGGCGACGGTGCGCGAGGACTGCCACTTGCAGGTGTGGGACGTGACCGCGCCGACGCGGCCGGCGTCGGTGATGGGCGCCGCGCTCCCCGCGAGCGCGGCGGCGGTCTTCGGGGGCGTCGCCGCCGACGGCGGCGACGCGCGCGGCTCCGGCGCGCGCGCCGTCTCCGCCGTGCACGTCGCGGAGGGCTTCCTGGCTGTCGCGACGCGGGCGGCGGACCCGGCGGAGCGCGACGACGACGAGACACCGCGCGTCGGCGGCTCGTCATCGTCGACGATTTCCGCGTACCGCCTGGACGTCGGCGGTCTGACCGGCGGACCCGCGGGCCCGGCGGTGACGTTCCGCGCGTCCGTGGACGTTCCCGGCGACGTCGCCGCCGTCTCGCTGTGCGACGGCGCGCTGTGGTCGCTCTCCACCGAGGGTGTCGTGCGCGGCTGGTCGCTCGACGACCTCGCCGCCGGCGCGGCGGCTCCGGGCGCCGGACCGGCGGCGTTTGGCCTGGACGACGCCGCGGACGCGCTCGCCGCGTGGGACGCGCGCGACCCCGCGCGGGGCTCGGGCGCGGCGTTCGCCATGCTCGGGTGCCACGCGGAAGGGGACGCGACGATTGTTGACACGAGTGGCGCGCGCGCAGTCGACGTCGCCGCGGACCTGACCAACGAAATCGCCGCGCGCGGCGCGGCGGACGCCGCGGCGCTGCGCGACGCGCTCTCCGTGCTGGGCTGGCCGCGCGCGGCCCCCGCCTCCGCCTCGGCTTCGAGCGGCGGCGTGCTCGCCGCGGCCACCTCGGCTGTGCTCCGCGCTGCTGGCGGGCCCGACGCGCCCGCGGCCGCCGCGGTTACGGCGTGGGCGACGCTCGCGCCCGCGTACGCCGCGGCGTGGCGCGCGCGGAACAAACCGCTGGGCCTCGCCTCGGCGGACGCCGGCGGCGGCGACGTGGCGGCGGTGGTGCGTCTCGGGAGCGTGGGCGTCGCGCGGCCGCTGGACGACCTCGAGGCGTTCATCGCGCGCGCGTGCGCGCTTTCGTCCCGGGACGATCGCGATCGCGCGGAACACGAACGCAAAGAAAACGAAAACGCGTCAACAAAGTCTCCCGCCTCTCAGGCGCTCGCGCTCGGCGCCGCGCTGGAATCCACCTTGGGCGCGCCGGCGAGCCGCGCGCTGGACCTCGCCGCGTTCGGTTTCGGCTCGGCGCACGACGACGCCGAGGAGCGCGCCGCGCTCGCCGACGCCGCCGCCGAGACGTTCGCGAACGGAGGACCGGCGGAGGACTGGCTGGACGCCGCCGCCGCGCACGCGTTCGGACGCGTCGCGCCCGCGCCCGCCGGTGGCGTCGACGACGTCGCGCGCGCGGCGCTCGCGGCTGCCCGCGCGCGGCAGAGGCGCGCGGCGGCGG
>Ga0209666_1002996_pt1 | contig 12424 bp, 18 predicted proteins | sample SaaInlV_125m_DNA_FD_184679 | JGI IMG/M metagenome (GOLD analysis project Ga0209666, IMG submission 184679) | Marine microbial communities from expanding oxygen minimum zones in the Saanich Inlet - Saanich Inlet SI037_S3LV_10m_DNA (SPAdes)... | ecosystem: Environmental > Aquatic > Marine >...
CCACCCGACGATTCGCCGTTCGCGTCGCCGTTAGCTGATGAACCATCCAGCTTGACCTTGCCGGAGATGACGTCGGACATCGTCGAGAAGCCTCCTTGGATCCCGCCCGGAAGTCTGACCAGAATATTCCCGGGGTGCAAATCCGCGTGGAGGAAATTATCGTCGATGAGCATCTTGAGCAAAGTCTTGACGCCGATCGCGGCGAGCTCGCGGTTCTCCACCGGGACCATCTCCGCCGCCGCCTCCGCCGCCGCGTTCGCCGCCTCCGCCGCGGCGTGAATGCGCGAGACTGTTAAAAGGGTTTAAGGGTTTGTGTCAGTCACGTTGCCCGTGCGAGCGTTAAAATAAATGAACTCACCGTCGCCGCGAATTTCGAGTTTCGTTCGTTTCTTATCCCGCGCCGCCGCCTCCTCCTTGGCGACGCCCTCCGCCTGAAGCTTAGCGCCGAGTGCCGCCTGGATCGCGGCGTCGATGCTGGCGGTGTGCGCGTCGTCCATCAGGAACGTGCTGATGGACACGCCGTCCTCGAAAGTCTCCACGAGAACCTCCTCGGTGGCGAGATTTCCGACGGGGACGGGGAAAGAAACGTCGCCCCAGAGCGAAAACGCCTTTTCAAACTTTTGAAGGTTGGAAGCCTCCAAGGTGAGGTCCACCTGCTGCAGCATGTGCACCCCGAACTGTACACAAAACACGACGTCAGTCAAATTGCCGCCATACAGAAATACGAAATACAGAAATACGGAAATAGAAATAATCTCACCTGCTGCACGGTGTGCTCCAGCTGGAACGGTTTGAGCACCTCGACGCTGCGCGTCGCGCGGGCGATCCACGCCAAGATCGCGAAATCCCTTCGAAGCGCCTCCACGACCCCGGGGTGTCGAACCTTCACGGCGACGTAGCGGCCCTCGTCGGTTTTGTCATCCGGTCTCTCCCCGAGCGGCTTCTCCATCGTTCGATCGGAAGCCTTACTCAAACTGGAAGCAACGTCCCCAGCCTTGACCACGGCGCTGTCATCCTCCTTAGTTCCACCCATGGGGTTGACCGGGAGGTAGCTGCTGGGGTTCCACTCCCACTTCCCCGCCGACTTGTACCACTCGCTTCGCATCTTCAGAAGCAAACCGCGCCATTCGCCCTTGGCCAGCAACTCAACCCCGCTGCCGACGCTCCTCAATAGCCGCTCGTGAATCGTGAAGGTCCGCGCGCCGTTCTTCTCCGCGACGCCGTTACGCAGCTTGGCGCGGTGAATCTGCGCGATGCTCCCGGACGCGATCGGCGCTTTGTCCATCCACGCGAAAATCTCATCCAGCTGTTCGCCGCCGTAGGCTCGTTGGAGAATCTCGCGGGTTTTCCGCCAGCTGTGTTCGGGCGCTCCGGCTTGGAGCATCTCGAGCTCCTTGCACAGCTGTGCGGGGAACACGTCGTACCGCGTGGACGCCCACTGCCCCCACTTGATGAACGCGGCGCCTCCGGATTCAAGTGTCCGTCTCAGCAACGCGTACCTGTGAATGAATGAAACGCGACGTCAGTCAGTCTAATCGCTCATACACGAGTTAAAAAAAACGTACCACAGCCGGGTGGCCCAATCGCCCCACGGCCCGTAGAGCAGCACGGGCGCGGTGAGAACGCACGGCGCGAAGAGGACGGCGAGCTGGACGGCGCGTACGATCGTCGCGGCTTTCTCGAACGCGAGCGCGAAGCGCTTGGGGACGCGGAGTCGTTCCGCCCACGTGACTTCCGCCGCGTTTACGGGCACGATCATCTTGCCAGCTGTGTTTTCTTCGTCGATCTCGGGCTTGCCGTCGCCCCGGGCGCCGCGGCGCTCGAGGCAGTGCGCTGTGGTGGGCAGTAACGTCCCGCCGCCGCCGAGGAAGATCATCATCGGGAGCCTGTGCGCCTGCATCTCGCGGAGAACTCGGCGGGCGGCGAGTTCCCGGAGCTCGTGCGACGCGGCGACGACGCGTCGGGAGATGCCCGCCGCGTTCGTCGCCGTGGCTGTGCGCGCCATGCCCAGGCTCTCGCGCCAGACGCCTTTGGCGAACTCGCGCGCGATGTGCGAGGGCGACGCGAGGACGCCGGGCGGCGCGACGCGCGCGAGGGACGCGTTCGCGCGCGCCACCGCCGCGACCGCCGCGTTCCATTGCGTCGGCGATTGCCGCAGCAGTGCCGCCGCGAGCGGGGACACCGCCTTTGGGACCTGCTCGGCGAGGGATTCGGGAACGCCTCGCGCGATCCAGGACGCCGCGGTGGACGCGACCTCGGACCCCGCCGCGATGCGCGACGCCGCCGTGCGGATCATGAGCCGCGGTCGGGTATCAGCCAAGCGCGTGAAAGGGAGGAACAGCCGCAGAGAGACGAGGGGGGAATCTCAACGATGCCACGTCTCCGGTTTTCTGAGATCGGGCGGCGAGGACTCTCGGCGGGCGCAACCCTAAACCCGCGGTGTGCGCCGGTAGGGTTCGACTTCGTCGATGGGCGCGCTGGGCTCTACACGCCTTGGCGGGTTCGTACGAGTCGCCACCGATGCCTCGTCACCTCCCGCGGGCGCTTCTGCTGTTCCCAACAATCACCGGTGCCCTCTTCTCTCGGAACGACGGTTCAGGGCTCGGTGCTTCTCCGCCCTTCGTTCGAGTGAAAATAACGAACCACAGTGTATTTAGTAAAAAGCAATGTATTCGCGTGCAATACTAATACCAATTATACATTATTCACACCACGAAACAGTGATGAGAGTATTTGATGAGTATGTCTGAAATCAAACAAACAAAAGTGTGCTAAACTGTTGGTACACCTCCTCCCTCTCCTCGTCCCCATGAGTCGAGTGACTTCGACTTAAACCTTGAGCAGAACCTTGAGCAGCGCCATGCGGACGTACAGCCCGTTCCTCGCCTGCCGAAAGTACGCCGCCCTCGGATCGGCGTCCACCTCCGTGGTGATCTCATCCAGCCGGGGCAGCGGATGCATGACGATGGCGTCTTTCCTCATTGCGTCCATCACAGCTGTGTCGATGTTGTAGATGCCCCGGCACGCCTCGTACTCGTCGAGCCTGTCGCCGAACCGTTCCTTCTGGATGCGCGTCTGGTAAAGGACGTCAACCTCGGACGCGACGCCGAGTAGGTCTTCCGATTCTTCCCATTTGACGCCTTTTTCGTCCAGTTCGTCTTTGATGTCTTTGCCCATCTTGACGACGTCTGGCGCGATGAAGTAGAAGGATACGTTTTTGAAGTTTGTCATCATGGACGCGAGGGAGCGGACGGTTCGGCCGTTGGCGAGGTCGCCGACGAGGCCGATCTTGAGGTTCTCGAGCCGTCCGAGCTCGTTGTAGATGGTGTAGGTATCGAGCAGCGCCTGCGTCGGGTGTTGCCTGCGTCGTTACATCATCGTTTGAGAAAGAAATTCGTCAGATTTGGTTGAAAGATGCGGTTGAAAGATGCGGTTGAAGCATCGAGAAGCATCGAGAAGCATCGAGGTAGTAGGAAGTAAACGTTCACACGTACCCGGGTCCATCGCCCGCGTTGATGACGGGTGTATCCGCCGCGTTCGCCGCGCGTCTCGCGGCACCCGCGGTGAAGTGCCGGAGCACGATGATGTCGCTGTATCCCTCCACGGTTCGTATGGTATCCTCGAGCGTCTCGCCTTTCGCGGCGCTGGAGTACTCCCCGGCGGACTCGGTGGACAGGATCCCGCCGCCGAGCTTGCCCATGGCGCCCTCGAAGGAGAGGCGCGTGCGCGTGGACGGCTCGTAGAACAGTGTGGCCATGTTGAACCCTTGCAGCATCCGCGAAGCCTCCGATCCGGGCTTGACCTCCGCCATCGCGTCGGCGACGACGAAGAGCTCCTTGAGCATCGCCGCGTCGAACTGCTGCGCCTCGATGCAGTTCGCGAGGTCCTTGAGCTTGGTGGTGGGCATGCCGGGCATGGGCGTCGCGGCGCACGGGACGCCGCGCGCGGTGGACGCGCGGCGGTGACGCGGGGTGACGCGGGGTACCGACGACGCCCGTCGGCTGATGACGACGTCGTTGTTCGTAACGGCGGCGTTCATGGTCGGATGTGGAACGGTCTCGATGCAGGGTTTGGATGCGAAATGCGGCGACGCGCGGCCGTCACACGGGTGCGGTGATGTGACACGAAAGGCGCGCGCGTGGGGACGTCGCCGGGCGTTGTGGCGCGCGCCGACGTATCGAGCGTATCGAGCCCGAACCGATTTTTGAAAAAAAACCCACTCACACGTGGCAGTAGTGGCGCCAAAGTTTGCTGCCGAGTATTTCAGTGGCCGATTGAAGTGCTACGTACTCTCATAAACTAATCGGATACGACTAAACGCGCTATCATAAGTAACACGCTACCTAAGACTCATCAGACCCGTGCCGCTCCGGCCACGTCCACTTCGGATCCAGCAGCATCGCCCGTAGATCCGCGCGCTGCGGCTTGAAAAAGTCGTCCAGCCTGTGAAAAAAAAACCGTCAGTCGAATTGCCCATACGCGAATTAAAATAAACTCACCTCTTTCGTGTATTTGGCCGGATATCGTCGGCGGGCCATTTCGTCGCCATCGCCGCATCGTCAGGCCTGCACTCCTCGTCGCACGCGTCCATCTCATCCAGCATCGTCTCCGTGATGTCGTCCAGTTCCAGGTGCTCCAACGCGAGTCTCAGCTGTGCCTTACGAACGGACGCGTCCGCGTGAAACACGTCCTCGGTTCGTAAACTGCAAACAAAACAACACGTCAGTCAAATTGCCCACTAAAAAATAAAAATAAACTCATAAATAAAAATAATCTCACCACAAAACGTGCTCCGAGCCGAACATGGAGAGCCATCCCTCCAAGAACGTCGCGTACATCGTCTTGATGAGCTGATCGGCGTGGTAAAACACGGACTCGTACTTTGGGTCGTACGACTCGAACCGGTGCGCGCATCCCTCCCACCCGTGCTCCGCCTCGCACGTCTCGAACGAAGACACAAAGAGGTCCACGAATTTATCAAACCCTGTGAATAAAACATGACATCAGTCTCTAGTTGCCCATACGAGGATTAAAAGAAACTTACCATCCGCGCCGGCGCCGAAGTGCTTTCCGTAGTGCTCGTAGTTGTGAAACGCCGCGTGCAGCCGCGCGGTGGGCTCCCTCAGCACCGCTATGATCTTGACCGTCCTGTCGCCGTACACCGCGCGCATTAAGTGCGGCACGGACAGCGCGTGGCCACCCGGAGATTCCCTCGGCGGATCCTTTATTAAAGGAGTAAAAAAAACACGTCAGTCAAATTGCCCGTACGATGATTAAAATAAACTCACCTTCTCGTTGGCTTTTTCGCCGCATCCCTTCGTGCTGTTATTACTCTCCTCGTCGCCGTCGATGCACCGCCTGCGCTGCGTCGGTGAGTCTTCGGGCGCCCCCGCTGGCGGGGTGTCGGGTAGGTCCTGGCACTCTTTCCAGCACGTCGCGACCGTTTCTTTAAACGCTCGGTGCAGCCGTTGCGATTCCGTCCACGTGTTTGCGAGGACGCCGGGTGAGTCGTCGCCGACGATCAGCTTCCCGCGTTTCGTCTCGTCGCGGCTCGCTCGTTCGAAAGAGTCGTATCGATCCAGGTAGGCGCCCATCGGCCTGTCCTCGTTCCAGAAGTGCGTCTCCGCTGACTTGTACACGTGTGGGTGCATGGATATCTTGGCGTTCAAAGCGCGCCCGCCGCTCTGCCACGCGCCGACGACGTGGTAGTACGGGAGGCAATCGCGGTAATCAACCTTGAACGGGACCATGAAGCATGGGTTCTTACTGTCGTCGTCCCATTGGCCGCCCGTCGGAGGCACGACGCGGAAGGCTTCCGGGTCGATGTCGTGGAGAACAGCTCGGTCGTCGTCGCTGAGGTACCGCCATTCCGCTCGTCTGAACGCGCTGAGGGGCGTGCGAGCCTCGCCGTTTGCGTCGATCTCCACCCCTTCTCGGATCCCACCTCTGAACGCCGCTGGAGTCGTGTCGTGTCCTTCCACGATGCGAAGCGGGTCATCGCCGGTCGAGGCGTCATCGCCGGCGTCGGATGTTGCGAACGGGGACGCCCCGCCGCGAGCTCCGAGGGTGGTCGCCGCGAGGACGACCGTCACCACGACAGCCGCCGCGACCAGGTAGTCGCGGCGCATTCCTCTCTGAAAATAAAATCGACGGGATCCTCGCACGAAGCCTCTCACGAGCTCCAAGAATCATCGTCATTCATTCATTTCGCGCGCCGGGGGACGCCGCCACGCCACGCATCGACCGCGGGGGAGGGGACGCGATGGCCCTCACCGCGCTCACCCCGCCACGCGCATCCACCGCCGCCGTTCGCGTCGCGCACCCACGATGCCCGCGAACCTCAAACCGAGCCGCGAACCTCCAACGCACCACTCGGCACCTTCCGACTCCACGAAGGATAACCTGGGTAGCATCTTCTTCGTCGAACGACGACGGTGAGATGGTCGATTCGACCCGCACGTTCGACCCGCACGCGCTCCGAGTTCGGCACTTCATCAACCTCAAGAACGGCATCGAAGCGGTTCCGACCCTCCACGCCATGAACGTCCACGACTACGCCTTTTGCCGCGTGCAATCCACCATGTGCGAGGTGGGAGACATGGAAAAAGTGCTCTGCGAACTCGACGCCAATCTCCTCGTCTCACTCGCGCTCGGGTACAGCTGTGTAGTCTACGACTTTGGCAGCAGGGACAAGAAAAGGGGAGTGCCACGGGCGCTGTGGTACGGAACAGAGTTTGTGCGGTACGCGTTGGACTGGTACTGGTTCGACGCGAAGGACGACACGCAGACACCCATCCTTCGGTGAGAGTTTCTTTACATTTCCGTATTCACTTTCATCTTCGTACGGGCAATTGGACTGAGACGGCAATTGTGTTTTTCCTGTTTATACTAATTCACAGAGGCAGAAGAGTGAACGATATGTTCCGGCGCAAGCTGAATAACTTGTCCAAGAGCACCAAGAAACGTCTCAAGTACTACCGAAAGTTCGTCCCGGACGATGTGGCAACGACGAGGCCGGGGGTACGGCTCTTAGGGGCGTATACGGGGACGGACAACGACGACGACGAGGGGTACTACGCAGACGTCCTGAAACACAGCTGTGCGCCCAATGTCGTGATTGATTCACATGAACGCGTCGGTGCAGGGCGATTAGACACGGAGGCGGAGGTTGTGGAGGAGTTGACGGCGCGGGGGTTTTCGATGTTCTACGGGGGTGAACGGGACGAAGAGTGGACGAACAGGTGGGTGCACCACGGGGAGAAGGCGGTCGAGGCGGAGGCGGAGGCGTAGGAGCTTTTAGTGAAGACTTTTAGAAAATTATTTATTTGGAGGCCAAGATTCTCATCCGCGATTCTCGAGGAGCTTTGGGAGGAAACAAACCGGGGAAGCATCGCGCGGTGACACTCTGACGCACCGCCTGCCGCCATGCGCGTTGCGGTGCTCGTGCTCGCGCTCTGCGCGGCGCTCGCCAACCCCGCGCTCGGGTTCTACCTCCCGGGCGTGGCGCCCCAGGACTACGCCAGGGTACGCGGCGGCCCCCCGCCCCTCCCGCCCCAGATCAACATTCTTTCATTTCCACGGCTCACCAACGTTCAGTCGATTTTCCTCGCACGCGTTCGACCCCATTCGCGCCCCCCCCATCATCCCACGCTGACCCCGAACCCTCCCATCGACCACCAGGATGACCTCATCAACTTCAAGGTCAACTCCATCCGCAGCGACAAGGCGCTCCCCATGGAGTACTACAAGCTCCCTTACTGCCAGCCCGATCACATCGTCTCCTCCGCCGAGAACCTCGGCGAGGTTCTTCGAGGCGATCGCATCTTCAACTCGCTGTACCAGATCCAGATGCGACTCGACGAGCGGTGCAAGGTGGTCTGCCGCGTCGTCGCCCTCACACCGCCGCAGGTTAAGCAGATCCACGAAGCCATCGAGTACGAGTACCGGTGAGTCTATTTTTTATTTCCGTATGGGCAATTATACTGACGGCACTTGTGTTTTGTTTACAGCGTCAACATGATCCTCGACAACCTCCCCGCGGCGGAGGTTCGACAACACCTCGACGAAACAGGCGCACCCGTGATCAACGAAGAGACGGGCCTGCCACGTAAGTACTACGAACGCGGCTTCCCCGTCGGCATTAAAGTGAGCGAGTCCGAGGATGGCCCGCACTCCTTCTACATCAATAACCACGCGAGGTGAGTTCTTTTTATTTCCGTACGGGCAATTAGTATGATGACGCCGTGTTTTTCGTTTTATCTGATATTTTGCTAATCGTGTTTTTAAAACAGGTTCACCATCCTCTACCACCGCGACCCCGACACCGACCTCGCGCGCATCGTGGGGTTCGAAGTCGAACCCGCCTCCGTCCGGCACCAGTACGACCGCTGGGACGACGCCTCGCCGAGGCTCAAGACGTGCGCGGGCAACGCGGACGAGCCGCACCCGCTCGGAGAATCACCTCAGCTCGTCTCCGCGGGTGAAGAGATCGGTGCGTTTCTCCCATTTATTTAGAACCTATTTATTTCCGCCGTACGGGCGATTTGAGTGCTGACGTCTCGTGTTTTGTGTTACAGTCTTCACCTACGACGTGGTGTTCAAGTCATCCCCCGTGCGCTGGGCGTCTCGATGGGACACCTACCTTCAAACCCAGGACCGCGAGATTCACTGGTTCTCGGTGGTGAACAGCATGATGATCTTACTGTTCCTCTCCGGGATGGTGGCGATGATCATGATCCGCACGTTACGAAGGGACATCACGCAGTATAACCAGCTGGAGACGGTGGAGGAAACCGCGGAGGAGACTGGGTGGAAGCTGGTACACGGCGACGTGTTCCGCCCGCCCCCCGCGCCCGGCGCCCTCTCCGTCTGCATCGGCACCGGCTCCCAGCTCCTCGGCATGACGTTCGTCACCATGGTCTTCGCCGTGCTCGGCTTTCTCTCCCCGGCTAACCGCGGCGGGTTGATGACGGTACGTCTATTTCAATTCTCGCACAGGCAATTAGTATGACTGACGAAGAGTGTTTTGTTTTGTTCACAGGCTATGCTTACGCTCTTTGTCTTCATGGGTGTCGTCAACGGTTACGTCACCGGTCGCATGCTCCGGGGGTTCGCGCTGACGGACTGGACCGGCCACACGGCGAAGACGGCGCTCGCGTTCCCATCCGTCGTCTTTGGCGTGGTGTTCGCGCTCAACCTGCTGATCTGGGGCCGGCGCTCCGCCGCGGCTGTTCCATTCGGTGCGTGTCTTTTTATCGAGTGTCTTTTTATTTCGAGTTTCTTTTTATTTCTGTATGGTCAACTAGACTGACATCGTGTTTTTTCTTTTACAGGCACCCTCGTCGCTTTGCTCCTCCTGTGGGGCGCGATCAACACGCCGCTGGTGTACGTCGGCTCTTACTTTGGCTTCAAGACGACGCCGCCGGAGACACCCGTGCGTACGAACAAGATCCCACGGCAGGTCCCGCCTCAGCCGTGGTACATGTCGCCTTGGTTCAGCGCCCTCGTCGGCGGAGTACTCCCATTCGGCGCGGTTTTCATCGAGCTTTTCTTCATCCTCACGTCCATGTGGTAAGTTTATTTTAATCATCGTATGAACAATTAGATTAGACTGATGTCATGTTTTGTTTACAGGCTGCACCAGACGTATTACATCTTCGGCATTCTCTTCCTTGTGTACGTCATACTGGTGCTGACGTGCGCGGAGATCACGATCGTGCTTTGTTACTTCCAGCTGTGCGGCGAGGACTACAGGTGGTGGTGGCGGTCTTTTTTCACTTCCGGAAGTTCCGCGTTGTACGGTGAGTTTATTTATTTTTTTGGTTATTTTGGTTATTTTGGTTATTTTGGTTTTCTGGTTATCGTACGTATGGGCAATTGGACTGACGTCGTGTTTTGTTTTTCAGTGTTTTTGTACAGCGCGTTTTATTTCGCCACGAAACTGGACATCACCCGGACGGTTCCCACGATCATGTACTTTTGCTACATGGGGCTGTTGTCGTTGGGTTTCTTGATGATCACCGGCACGGTGGGGTTCGTGTCGTGCCTCGGGTTCGTTCGCGCCATCTACGGCTCCGTGAAGATCGACTGACGTTAGCTACTAGACGAGTGCGATGTAATGTTATCGATGATTTCACGATGAGCTCACGTAGTATTAAGTTGGCGGTGAGCTAATATTGGCAGCCGCGATGTTGGAGTGAGTAGGCGCGTCGCTTACTCGTAGATCCAGGCCTTGGCGGTGTGCTCGTAGTTGGTGACGCCCTCGGGGAACCAGAGGCCGATCTCGTGCTGCGCGGACTCGACGGCGTCGGAGCCGTGGATGACGTTGCGGCCGAGCTCGATGCAGAAATCGCCTCGGATGGTGCCGGGCTCGGAGGCGCTGTCGGATGGTGGATGGGAGTGACGGGACGGGGACGTCAGCGGCGGTGGAGGGTCATCATGGGCGGTGGGTTTGGCTCGATACGAGTCGTCGGTGGCTCGTGCGGGTGCATGGGACGCGGATGGCGTCGTCGGATGATGGGCTGCGGGGTCGCCGCGCGCCCGCGATCGCGCGCTCGAAGCGGCGGAAAAGGCGGCGGCGCGGCGAGGGGTCCGAAAGCACGATTTATTCCGAAACGATCGGAGGGTACTCACAGAGGGTTGGTGGCGCCGATGATCTTGCGGCCGGTCTTGACGACCTCCTTGCCCTCCCAGACCATGCACACGACGGGGCCGGAGCACATGTAGTCGACGAGGTCGCCGAAGAAGGGCTTGGAGCTGAGATCGGCGTAGTGCTTCTCGGCGTGGGCCTTCTCCGTTTGCATCATCTTCATGCCGCGGAGGAAGAAACCCTTCTGCTCGAAGCGCTGGATGATGGTGCCGACGAGGCCGCGCTGGACGCCGTCGGGCTTGATCATGATGTAGGTCTGCTCGGTGGACATTTTTGTCGAGTGTGTCGTGTGTGGTTGGGTGTGAGTGGCGAAATCACGCGTGCCGATCGATAAAAAGCAAAGTCGGAGAAAAATTCCAATTCTAATTTAACCCCAAATAGGTCCGATACATGACTGTTCTTCGGTGCAGAATCCAACGGAGCAATTCTGGCCAGTCGCTCGGAATCGGCGCGACGGTTCAAAGCGAGATATATTCTTCCCGAACGCACGCGCGGCGCCTCACTCTGCTCCGTGCGTACACACGGGCGACTCAGTCGACCGCACTCGAACACCGAACGTGATGGGTCTCGGTGCGTTTCTCAAGGGTGCCGTCAAGGGCGTCAAGGGCGCCGTCAAGAAGATCCTCCCCAAGAAGGACTCCAACTCCGAGGGTGGATCCCCCGCGCCTTCCCCATCCGCGCCCCTCATGAACTCCGCCTTCGTCTTCATCAAGCCCCACGCCAACACCCGCGCGGTGCAGGACCTCGTCGTCGCCAAGCTCACCTCCAAGCGCGTCAAGATCCTCTCCGAGGGCGACATCGCCGCCGCAAAGATCGATAAAGACAAGCTCATCGACCAGCACTACTACGCAATCGCGTCCAAAGCCACGCTCCTCAAACCCGATCAGTTACCAGTCCCGGAAGACAAGTTCGAGCAGAAGTTCGGCATCGCGTGGAAACAGGCGCTCGCAGACAAGCTCGTGTACAACGCCATCGACGCGTGCACTAAGCTCGGAGTCGACGCCGACGGCCTCGACGCCAAGTGGCAGGCGGCTAAGCAGGCGGGCGGTGAGTTTTTCTTTATTTGTATTTTTATTTGTATTTTTATTTGTATTTTTATTTGTATTTTTATTTCCATACGGGCAATTATACTGACGTCGTGTTTTTTTAACAGACATGGAGAAATTCGGCGGCGGCTTTTACGGCGCCAAGCTCGAGGGCGGCATCTTCGTCTTCAACGGCTTCTTCATGACCATGCGCTCCGCCTTCGTCGCCCCAGGCGCGTCCATCCACTACTACGTCGTGGAGTGGGACCCGAAGGACTTGAAGTGGTCCGAGTTTCGCGGCGATCTGTTGGGCCCCACCGATCCGGCGCAGGCAAGTTTATTTTTATTTACGTATGGGAAAATAGGCTGACATCGTTTTTTTTCATCACAGGCGCCGCTCGCGTCTCTTCGCGGGGAGATCTTCGCCGAGTGGAAGGCGCTCGGGTTGCCCAACGAGCCGTTCACGGGCGAGAACGGCGTACACGCGTCCGCGTCGCCGCTCGAGGGCCTCGCGGAGCGCGCCAACTGGCTCAAGGCGTCCGTCTCCAAGGACGCTTTCGGTAAGTGCGCGTTGGCGAAGGGCGTGCCGAGGAAGACCCTCGATTCCTGGTTCGTGGATCCGCAGGTGAGCCACCCGGGCGGCAAGGGCAGTGTGTTCGACCTGCTCGAGGACATGGACGCGGATGAGTGCCTCGCCGCGATGCTCACCGTCGAGCGCTGAACGCCGGGGAAGGTCTGCGTTGAGAGCCGG
>Ga0209666_1002997_pt1 | contig 12423 bp, 8 predicted proteins | sample SaaInlV_125m_DNA_FD_184679 | JGI IMG/M metagenome (GOLD analysis project Ga0209666, IMG submission 184679) | Marine microbial communities from expanding oxygen minimum zones in the Saanich Inlet - Saanich Inlet SI037_S3LV_10m_DNA (SPAdes)... | ecosystem: Environmental > Aquatic > Marine >...
GATACAGAGCCGGAAAAATATCCAGTGCTTCAAGACTGGCCACCTGATCTTCACGCAAATATTGACCGTGAATCAACACCGTGCGCCGATCTGCTGCCGGATTATTTTGCTGAGCTACAGTGGCGGTTTTAATAAACTGGTCAATGGCAGCATCACCATTGCCATGCACCATAAGCTGCCAGCTATTCTTGTAGGCCAGCTCGAACCACTGCAGTGCCTCATCGTCGTTGAATGCACCATAGCCCGCATAGCTAGCATCCTGATTTAAAGGTGGCTGATGATAGGGGTGAGTAAACCAGGCGGTTTTACCCTGAGGCGAGCCATCGAAGGTAAGTTTTACCCCACCTATACGAAAGTGGTTACTGTATTCGCGAGACAGCAGAGGCCCGTGAACTGGTGAATCCTCCTTGATTTTAACTAGGTCCGGGTAGGACACCAGATCCAGATTCAGAGCGCCAGCGGCAGAGACTGCAGCAAAGGTTTTTAGCGAAACCGGGTCAGTTTTGCCGTCCTGGACAGTGGTAAAACCATTGGAGGCGTAGACAGTTTCTCCCGCCTTGAGGGCCTGCATATACTGAGCCGGGCTGAAGTCTGGCACCATATTATAGACCACAGCGAAATGGGCATTTTCCTGCAACACGCCATTGGGAGTTTTACCATCGGCTTCCCGCTCGATAATGCCTCCTGGCGGATTGACAGACTCGGCATCAATGCCAAATATCTCCAGTGCTCTGCTGTTGTACACCCCCAGATGCCCGGACTGATGAAGAGCCATTATAGGTAGCTCTGTCGACACGGCGTCCAGGTCATGTCGGTTGGGGTGGCGCTTTTCGGCCAGTTGAGAGTCATCGTAATTAAAGCCAATCACCACCTGGTGTTCTGCAACCACAGGGGACTGCTCTATATAGTCCCGCAGAGTCTGCTGCATCTGAGCAATATTATTTACTGGCCCATCTGGAGCTGGCAGCAGGTTGGCAGAGATGGCCTGAATAGCCACGCCAGATAGATGACTGTGAGCATCGACAAATCCGGGTAGCAGGGTTTTGCCTTGGAGATCGATCAGTTTGGTATCTTTCCCCTGATAACTCTCTATCACTGAGTTAGAGCCAAGTGCAACTATGAGCCCATCTTTTACGGCTATGGCCTCCACAGTACCAACATTATCGTCGACCGAAACGATCTGACCATTGATGTAGATACTAGTGGCCTGGTTGTCAGTGGTTGTCACCGGCTCGTTGCAGCCGCTCAAAACTGCAACCATCAGGCCCGCTACCAAGGCTTTGCTAGGGGAAACTGTCATGGAATTTATACCCTTATTATTGTTATAACCTCAACCCTACAAGACTCTGGCAGCAGTCGCCACTGTTGTTGCCTCTGTAATTGGTACAATGGCGGTATGAGTATAGATATTGGCAAAATAACTGATCTGCACTGCATCAATAAGGTGGTCACCGCTGCAGTCATGTCCTGGCCCATGCCAGAGCGTATCAGGCGCCTGTCGGTGCCTGTACTTAGCTATGACAGCGAAGACTTTAAACATTACCGCTTTGCACTGTACAGAGACAGTGGTGAGATAAGGGGTGTGGCGGCCTGGAATGCTCAGGCGCCTATGCTCACAGAGTTTGGCATAGGCCGATTGCTACATGGCCTATATATCTCGCCCGGCTCTCAGGGCAGAGGCCATGGGCAGACTCTAATGGCCGCTGTGCTATCAGAGGCCGTGGCGCTGGGAGCTGATGGGCTGGTGGTAAAGGCAGAGCGGCCGTCCATAGGCTTCTTTGAACACTGTGGTCTGCAGTCTCTGTCTGCATTGGGCCCTACAGATTACCCCTATCAGTACTGGTACCAACTCAGGGCTTGAGCCTGGGTTAATTTCCGTGAACCCTTGGTCTACTATTGCAGGTAAAAGGCGCCGGTATAAGTGCTACCATCGGATGAATAATTAATAACTACTGTTTAAAGAGAATTTCTATGAAAAGCAATCGAGAGCTGGATATTGTTGTCTATGGGGCTACTGGGTTTACTGGTCGTTTGGTCGCCGAGTACCTGAATAATCAGTATGGGGTGAATGGCGAGGTGGTCTGGGCCATGGCCGGTCGCAGCCTGAGCAAGTTAGAGCAGGTTCGCGACGAAATGGAAATCTCTAATGATGTGCCACTGGTGGTTGCGGACTCCTCTGACATAGATTCCATTAATGCCATGGTTGAGCGCACCGCGGTGGTCTGCACCACTGTGGGACCCTATCAGCTGTATGGCAATGAGCTAGTAGCCGCCTGTGCCGCTGCCGGCACCGATTATGTTGATCTCTGTGGAGAGCCGGGCTGGATGCATAAAATGATTGGCGCCCACAGTGCTGCTGCAGAGGCCAGCGGTGCTCGCATTGTATTCTCCTGCGGTTTTGACTCAGTTCCCTTTGATTTGGGTGTGCTATTTTTGCAGCAGACCGCAGAGCAGAAGCTGGGTTCTACTGTACCCCGCGTGCGGGGCCGTGTGCGTGCTATGAAGGGCACTTTTTCTGGCGGTACTCTGGCTAGTTTTCGCACCACCATGGCAGCGGCAGCCAAAGATCCTGACCTGATTAATGTGCTGCGCAACCCATTTTCTCTCACGCCCGGTTTTACAGGAGCTGAGCAGCCGAAGGGCGATAAGCCTGTATTTGACGAAGTACTGCAGAGCTGGATCGCGCCCTTCGTGATGGCCAGCATTAATACCAAAAACATTCACCGCTCAAACCTGCTTATGGGTCATCAGTACGGCACCGACTTTGTCTATGACGAAATGATGCTGACCGGACCGGGCGAGCAGGGTGAAGCCATTGCCAATCATATTGCCAACGATAACTCCATGGCCGAAGACCAGACTCAACCTGGCGATGGCCCGGATAAAGAATCTCGGGAAAATGGCATGTACGACGTGCTGTTTGTGGGCGAGGCCAGTGATGGTCAGTTGGTCAAAGTCAGCGTGCAGGGTGATAAGGATCCCGGCTATGGTTCCACTTCAAAGATGATTGCCGAGAGTGCAGTTTGTCTGGTCAAGAACCCAGAGGCAGCCAGTGGTGGAATCTGGACTCCGGCACCGGCCATGGGTTCATTGCTGATAGACCGTTTGCAGGCTAATGCAGGCCTGACATTTACTATAGAAGACTAGGAATGCTTTTAATGACTAATAAAATAGGATATTCCCTGGCCATTGGTATGGCCATTTTTGTCACTGAGGCAACCGCTAATATTGATGAAATTGTTACTGTAGCCACCAGAGCAGAGGCCGATTTGGCCCAGGTGATTGGCAGTGTTTCAGTAGTGGATGACAAAGCGCTTAAGTTGGTGTCCCACGCCCATGTGCAACAGGCGTTGTCGCGGGTTGCTGGCGTTAACCTGCATCGCGGCAATGGCCAGGAATATCTCCCGGCAGTGCGCTCACCCGTTCTAACTGGTGCCGGTGGCTGCGGAGGTTTTCTGATGCAGGAAGATGGTATTCCCGTGCGGGCGGCTGGTTTCTGCAATATTAATGAACTGTTTGAGGCCAATACTGAAATGGCCCAGCGCATAGAAGTATTGCGCGGCACAGGTACAGTGCTGCACGGTTCCAATGCCATGCACGGAGTCGTCAATATAGTGACTCCTGATATTTCGGATCAGAGCAGCCTGGGGCTGGAGTTTGGTGCCAATGACTACGGCAGGGTCAAATTTAAGTCTGGCACCGATACCCTGGGTATTGCGGCCAACTTTACCCGCGATGGTGGCTACCGCGACCAGTCTGGATTTGATCAACAGAAAGTCTCGTTGCGCCACCGCTATAAAAGCCAAGATCTGCAGATAGATTCTGGGCTTACGGCAACCAATCTCAATCAGGAAACCGCAGGCTTTATAACAGGTCTGAATGCCTACAAAGACGATTCGCTGGTAAAGAAAAACCTTAATCCCGAGGCTTACAGGGATGTGCGTTCTGCCCGAGTCTGGTCGCGTATCAGCAAGTCAGAGCAGAATTACCAGCTTGTGGTGACACCTTATATTCGCTACAGCCAAATGGATTTTTTACAGCATTTTTTGCCCGGTGACCCACTGGAAGAAAATGGCCAAAAAAGCCTGGGTGTGCAGGTGGGTTACTACCGAACCCTGGCTCAGGGTCTCAATGTTATCGCCGGCTTTGATGCCGAGATGACCGATGCTTTTTTAAAGCAATCTCAGGATGCACCCACCAATGGCCCTGCCTTTTTACAAGAGACCATTCCCCAGGGCCAACATTATGACTACCAGGTAGATGCCAGTATGGCAGCGCCTTTTATGCATCTGGACTGGGAGATCAATGACCAGTTATCCCTGAGTGGCGGCCTGCGCTTTGAATCCATGGGTTACGACTACAGTAACAATATGCTGACGGGTCGCACCAGAGCTGATGGCAGCGAATGCGGGCGCGGTGGCTGCCGTTACAGTCGTCCCGCCAGTGGTAACGACGATTTTAACAACTGGTCCTCCAACCTGGGAGCTCAACTTAGACTGAGCAATAGTCACAGCGGATTTATCCGTTTGGCTCGCGGTTTTAGGGCGCCACAGGCTACAGAACTCTATCGCTTGCAGCGTGCCCAGCAGATCACAGACTTGGATTCGGAGAGCATCGATAGTCTGGAGATCGGTTTGAAGGGCAACAGTAATCTGCTTAGTTATAAGCTAGCTATTTATCATATGGAAAAAGACCATGTGATATTCCGGGACTCAAGCTTTTTCAATGTTAGCGATGGTGAGACCCAACATCGGGGTGTTGAATTGGAGCTGGATTACGATATTAATGAGCAGTGGTCATTGGGGTTGAGTGCCACCCAGGCCAGCCATACTTATCGCAATAGCACAGTACTGGGTGGCGTGGATATTCGCGGTAATGATATAGATACGGCACCAAAGCATTTTGGCAGTGCCAGATTGGCGTTTACACCCAGTGATCGTCAGAGCCTAGAGCTGGAATGGCAGTCTATGGGTAGCTACTATCTCAATCCTGAAAACTTACACCGCTATGAGGGCCACAATTTGCTGCATCTCAGAGCGGGCTGGTCAGTTTCTGAGTCTATGCGCCTCTATGCCAATATTAGCAATCTGACCGATCGGCACTATGCAGAACGGGCCGATTACACTACATTTAGTCAACAGCGCTATTTTCCTGGAACTCCCAGAACAGCCCAGGTTGGCCTAGAAATCAGCTGGTAGCAATGTGGTTGAGTAAACCAGTTCAACAATGCCGTACGTAAACAAAGGGCCGCACCTGATTAAGGGTGCGGCTTTTGTATTTAGGCACAGGAAAAAAGCATAGGAAAAATTTCACAGGGATAATTATCACAGCCACCAGAGAGGTTGCTCTGCATGAATCTTCATCCGCTAAAAGATTCTTTGATTAACGAGTTGCACAATCGTCCCTTTCCCGTTGTGGAATTGCCCGCCCAGGTGTCCAGCCTGGTCTTTCTGCACTCCGGTGACCGTCAGGCTGAACTCGATAAACTCTCCGAACTCGCCCAGTCGCACGGAATGCCGGCCCCAACAGCCAATGCCGATTGCTATTACCAGAGCTTTGATAAATTTGATCTGCGCTGGGAATATCACAATGAGTTTTCTACCTACACAGTTATCCGCCGCGGTCAGCCAGAGCAGCCTTTTTGTGCCCCTGTGTTTTCTCTGCTAGGCGAGCATTGGGTAGATAATCTTGAAGGTCAGGTGATTGCTGCCAATCACATAGATTTGCGGCCAGCTTCGACTGCACCAACCAGCCAGGAACAAATCTCCCAGCTATTTAATGATCAGCGTTTGGTAGGCAGCAAAATATATGATGGTCTGGCGACAGTCTGGACCTCGGTGCAGTCCGAGGAGGATGGCTTTATTCGCACCCTGGTAGTAGACGAGGGTTTGGCGCCATCCCAGGCTGGCAGGCTAATTCGTAATTTGCTCGAAATAGCAGCCTATCGTTCCATGACATTGCTGGCATTGCCCACAGCCCGGTTGCTAATGCCTGAGGTACGTCATCTTGAGCAGCGCCTGGTGGAAACCAATGGAAAGCTTAATCAGCTCAATAGCCTGGATGACGAACAGGCTCTTATGGAGGAGTTGATTGCAGAGGCAACCCAGCTGGAAAAGCTGGTGGCCGACCATAATTTCCGTTTCTCTGCCACTGAAGCTTATTTTAATTTGACCGAGAGTCGACTAGATATGCTCAGAGAGCAAAAGATTCCGGCTATTAGAACCCTAAAACAGTTTCATGTGCGGCGGTTTATTCCCGCTTTTAATACCTGCATGTCAGTGGTTAGGCGCAAAGAAAACCTGTCCAAACGCATCAGCCGTACCAGTGAATTGCTGCATCTAAGATTACAGCTGTCCCTCGAAACACAGAATCAGCAGCTGTTAGCCTCTATGGATAAACGCAGCGAGATACAGTTGCGGTTACAGCAGACAGTGGAGGGGTTGTCAGTTATTGCCATGACCTATTACAGCATGAGCCTGATTGAGCTGCTACTTAAGCCTGTGGTGGTTGAAAACTATTTGCCCATCTCGCAGGGCATAGCCCTGGCCGCTTTAACACCTGTGGTATTTTTGGGTGCGGTGATGCTGACATTAAGGATTCGCAAGAAGCTGCACAGTTAGACGGCGCGCTGGTTCCACTGGATACATTCATCCAGGGTTACACCCTGACCGCCAAAGATATCCAGAGCACTGCCAATGGTAAGGTCCACTGCGCCCTCAGACAGTGACTCCACCAGCCTGAGATCTTCCAGTGACCTGGCACCGCCCGCATAGGTGCAGGGGAGGCTGCAACATTTGCCCAGCAATCTGACTAGGTCTTGATCTATACCGGCCTGCAAGCCTTCAACATCTGCAGCATGCACCAGAAACTCAGCACAGTGAGCTTCCAGTTCACTGATAGTCTGTGCATCAACAGCCGTGCTAGTGACAGTCTGCCAGCGGTCAGTGGCTATCATCCAGCCGCCATCAGTTTTGCGGCAGCTCAGATCAAGCACCAGATGTTCGGCGCCAACCTCTGCTTTTATTGCCTGCAGACGAGGCCAGGAAAACTGGCCGTTTTCAAAAAGATAGGAAGTGACAATCACATGAGAGGCACCAGCCTCTAAATAGTCTGCAGCATTGTCTAGGTTGACGCCACCGCCAAACTGCATTCCCTGAGGGTAGGCTGTCAATGCCTCGAGAACCTGCTGCTGATTATTGGGTCCCAGGGCAATCACATGGCCGCCGGTCAGCTGATGCTGGCGATAGAGATCAGCATAGTAAGCGGCGGATTGGCTGCTGACAAAATTAGTATTTGCGCCTGCATCGGTCAGGCTGCCACCGACGATTTGCTTGACCTGACCCTGATGTAAGTCGATACATGGACGAAAAACGGTCAAAGCTGTGGCTCCACTGATGATTTTGATGGCCCTAGTATAGCCTAAGGAGCAGGGGTTATTAAAAGGCTCTGGCGACTTTAGAGCCGTTGGCTCTGTTCAGCTTGGAGCAGATCATATTGCCAGCCGCAATCAGTTGTTGCAGGTCGACGCCATGTTCAATACCCAGGCCATTGAGCATATAGACCAGGTCTTCAGTGGCCACATTGCCAGAGGCTCCCTGCGCATAGGGGCAGCCACCCAGCCCGGCCACAGAGCTGTCGACCACAGCTATACCCTGTTGCAGCGCGACAAGAATATTGGCCAATGCCTGACCATAGGTGTCATGCATATGAACTGCCAGCTTATCCACAGGCAGGTGGGTGAGTAACGTACTCAGCAGAGCTTCTGTAGAACCTGGCGTACCCACCCCTATGGTGTCACCCAATGAAACCTCATAGCAGCCAAGAGCCAGTAACTTGTCAGCCACCTCTGCAACCTGCTGCGGCTTTATATCGCCCTCATAGGGGCAGCCGAGCACGCAGGAGATATAGCCACGCACTGTTATATCAGCACTAAACGCTTTTTCTATCAGAGGAACAAATCGGTCAATGCTGTCGGCAATACTGCAGTTGATATTTTTTTGACTAAATGACTCTGAGGCCGCAGCAAAAACCGCCACCTCTTTTACTCCAGATTCAAGAGCTCTTTCCAGTCCCTGCATATTGGGGGTGAGGGCAGCATAGGTAGTTGAGCTAGTGGCTGGCAATCGGGCAAAAACCTTATCGCTGCCGGCCATCTGCGGTACCCATTTGGGGCTGACAAAGCTGCCCGCCTCAATATAACTCAGGCCTGCATCGGCCAGCTGAGTAATCAGCTGAACTCTGGTATCTGTATCCAGGCAGGTGGTTTCATTTTGCAATCCATCCCGGGGGCCCACTTCGACTATTTTTACGGATTTTGGATAATTCATTCTGCACTGCTCTCAAAGGCTAAAAGTTCAGCACCGCCAGTCACTAGATCGCCAGCCTGAAAATAAAATTCAGTCACAGTTCCATCGCTGGGGGCTTCAATACAGTGCTCCATTTTCATGGCTTCCATCACTAGCAGGCTGTCGCCTTTGCTAACCTGTGCACCCACCTCAACCTGCAAACTAACCAAGGTGCCATTCATTGGCGCATGGAGGCTGCCATCGCTGCTGTCATCGAGCGCTAAACCCAGGTCCGGAATCACTTCAGCGCAGCGAAAAAAGCCCTGTGGCGTAAACAAATCAAATCCCTTAGCAGTGGTAGCAATTTTGCTATGGCTCAGATCAGAATGGGGTTCGGCAGCTACATTGACCTCATTTTGCTGTATCTGAATCTGAAGCTGGGGCTGTAGCAGGCCCCAGCTATTGCTGAGATGCCAGGGAGAGTTAGGCTCTGTCGAATTGTGAGCCACTGCCTGAGCTTGCTGCTCACGCAATTCAATAATAGCAGCTGCAGCCAGGGGCGCTGCATAGTCAATATCGCTGTCGCGCCGGCGAAATATTTCAGCTTCATGCTCTTCGATATAGCCAGTATCCACATCGCCATTTTGGAAAGCTGCACTGGTAGCCAGATTATAGAGAAAGCCAATATTAGTGGTTAAACCACCGATACGATATTCACTGAGCGCCCCAGTTAAACGCTGCAAAGCGCGCTCGCGATCTGTATCCCAAACCACCAGCTTGGCAATCATTGGGTCGTAATAAATACTGACTTCATCGCCTTCAACAACGCCAGTGTCCACTCGCACATGGGCGCTTTCGGCCGGTGGCTGGAGTATTTTAAGACTGCCTGTGGCCGGCAGAAAATCATGCTCAGGGTCCTCGGCATAAATGCGTGCCTCAAAGGCATGGCCTTTAATCTGCAGCTGATCCTGAGAGCAGGGCAGTGGTTCGCCGCTGGCAACTCGCAGTTGCCATTCCACCAAATCCTGACCACTGATCATCTCAGTCACCGGGTGCTCGACCTGCAGACGAGTATTCATCTCCATAAAGAAAAACTCGCCCTGGCTATCGAGTAGAAACTCCACAGTACCAGCACCCTGATAGTTAATTGCCAGAGCAGCCTTGATAGCCGCCTCGCCCATTTGCTGACGCAGTGCCTCAGACATGCCGGGCGCCGGCGCTTCCTCAATCACTTTTTGATGTCGACGCTGCACAGAACAGTCCCGCTCAAACAGATACACCGCATTGCCATGGCTATCACAAAATACCTGTATCTCCACATGCCGTGGTTTTAAAAGGTACTTCTCCACCAGCATAATATCGTCGTTAAAGCTATTGCGAGCCTCTCGCTTAGCTGCCTCCAGAGCCTGATCAAATTCCTCCTCGGCATACACAGCGCGCATACCTTTGCCGCCACCACCAGCCGCAGCTTTAAGCAGCACCGGATAACCCATTTGATTGGCTGCTTGCCTAATTACCTCAGCAGATTGGTCCTCACCATGATAGCCAGGCACCAGAGGTACGCCGGCATCGGCCATAATAGTTTTTGCCGCAGACTTTGAACCCATGGCCACAATAGACTCGACTGGCGGGCCAATAAAAATCAGATTATTAGCTTCACAGAGGCGGCAAAACTCAGCGTTTTCTGACAAAAAGCCATAGCCCGGATGAATCGCCTCAGCACCAGTTTCCAGTGCGGCCTGAATAATTCTATCGGCCACCAGATAGGATTCGGTGGATGGAGAAGGGCCTATATATACAGACTCATCAGCCATCTGCACATGCAGTGCATGGCGGTCAGCGTCCGAGTAAACCGCCACGCTAGCCACACCCATAGAACGGGCCGTTTTAATAATACGGCAAGCAATTTCGCCACGATTGGCAATTAAAATCTTATTAAACATAACCAGTCCTAATTTTTTATCCACTGAGGTTTGCGCCTTTCTAAAAATGCCTGCAACCCCTCCTGACCCTGCTCGCTCACGCGAATAGCAGCTATGGTTTCGCAGGTCGCATCGATCAACTGCTGATCAATAGGCTTGCCTGCCACATCAAACACCAGCTGCTTGGCCCCAGTAACTGCTTCAGGCCCATTGGCGAGCAGAGTATTAATTAGCCGATCTATCTCTTGATCCAGCTGCTCAGCATCGACCACCTCATTCACTAGGCCCAATTGCAGTGCTCTGTGAGCGTCGAAGCGTTCAGCGGTAACAAAGTAGCGCCGCGCCGCGCGCTGACCAATAGCGGCAATCACATAGGGACTGATAGTGGCCGGCACCAGACCAATCTTGACCTCACTCAGACTAAAACTTGCAGCGCTGGCAGCTACCGCCATATCACAGCAACTGACCAGCCCCACAGCGCCACCAAAAGCTGCCCCCTGAACTCTAGCGATAGTGGGTTGAGGAATCTCATTTAGCGTCTTGAGCATCAGCGCAAGCGCGCTGGCATCTCGAAGATTTTCATCATAGGAATAGCTGGCCATGCGCTTCATCCATTCCAGGTCGGCACCAGCCGAAAAACTCTTGCCCTCAGAACCCAATACCATAACCCGAACATTAGAATTGTCGACGATCGCAACAAATGCCTCTGTAAGCTCACCAATAATCTCATCATCAAAAGCATTATGTTTATCCGGATTATTCAACCTAACCTGGGCAACCCCATGATCATCAATATCAGTAATTACTTTATCCATAATTCACTCATCAAAAAATTACCCTCGATACAGAGACATTCAGTGCTCAAAATCTGATCACATCCTAAAGAGCCCAAATTTAGTCTCTCCAATCTCCCGGTTGTGACTTGCCGAAATCGACAGTCCCAACACCATCCGCGTTTCCGCCGGATCAATTACCCCATCATCCCAAAGCCTGGCCGACGCGTAATAGGGATGCCCCTGATGCTCATAGTTATCAATAATAGGTTGCTTAAACTCAGCCTCATCCTCAGCACTCCAGTCAACACCATCGCGCTCATACTTATCTCGGGTCACCTGGGCCAACACCCCAGCCGCCTGCTCACCGCCCATCACCGAAATCCGCGCGTTGGGCCACATAAACATAAAGCGGGGGTCATAGGCGCGACCACACATACCGTAATTACCAGCCCCAAAAGACCCGCCAATAATCACCGTAAACTTAGGCACATTAGCCGTAGCCACGGCCGTCACCATCTTGGCTCCATGCTTGGCAATACCTTCATTCTCATACTGCTTGCCCACCATAAAGCCAGTGATATTCTGCAAAAATACCAGAGGAATCTTGCGCTGGGCACAGAGCTCAATAAAGTGCGCGCCTTTCTGGGCCGACTCACCAAACAGAATGCCATTGTTGGCCACAATACCCACGGGGTAGCCAAAGATACGCGCAAAGCCACAGACCAGGGTGGTGCCATAGAGCGCCTTAAACTCATCAAAATCAGAGCCATCCACCACCCGGGCAATCACCTCCCGCACATCGTAGGATTTACGAGAATCAGCAGGCACCACACCGTAAATTTCATGGGCATCATAGGCAGGCTCAATAGCAGTTTTAAAATCACCATTGACCGGCTTAACACGGTTGAGTCTAGCGACAGCCTTGCGGGCCAGATCTAGAGCATGATGATCATTATTGGCCAGATGGTCTGCTACGCCCGAGGTGCGACAGTGCACATCGCCGCCACCCAGCTCCTCCGCGGTCACCAGCTCGCCAGTGGCTGCCTTCACCAAAGGAGGGCCAGCAAGGAAAATAGTCCCCTGCTCCTTCACAATAATCGACTCATCGGCCATCGCCGGCACATAGGCGCCACCAGCAGTGCAGGAGCCCATTACCGCCGCAATCTGCGGAATATTGCGCGCCGACATATTGGCCTGATTAAAAAAGATACGACCAAAATGCTCGCGGCCGGGAAATACCTCGTCCTGCCGAGGCAGATTGGCGCCACCGGAATCCACCAGATAGATACAGGGTAGATTATTCTCAGCAGCAATGGCCTGCGCGCGCAGATGTTTCTGTACCGTCAGTGGGTAGTAACTACCACCTTTAACCGTGGCGTCATTGGCCACTATCAGGCACTCCTGACCGCTGACTCGGCCAATACCAGTGATAATACCCGC
>Ga0209666_1003006_pt1 | contig 12405 bp, 17 predicted proteins | sample SaaInlV_125m_DNA_FD_184679 | JGI IMG/M metagenome (GOLD analysis project Ga0209666, IMG submission 184679) | Marine microbial communities from expanding oxygen minimum zones in the Saanich Inlet - Saanich Inlet SI037_S3LV_10m_DNA (SPAdes)... | ecosystem: Environmental > Aquatic > Marine >...
AAATTATAATATTATATAATATGGCAAATACTTTAAATTTAGGAACAGATGGTAATTGGGCAACTAAAGAAAATTCTTTGTTGGGCTACAATTCAGAAAGCGGAAACTACAAACCTCTACCTTTCGATTTTACAAGAGCATCAAGTGCTACGGTTGTAAATAAAGAGGGTTTAATAGAAACGGTACAAAGTGGAATACCAAGAATAGACTTTTTAGGTAATACTAACGGTGCTTTATTGTTAGAACCGCAGAGGACTAATTTATTTCTTAATAGTGAGCCTACATCCAATGAAGGAGCAACTGCAGGAGTTTCTTATGAATCTTTTGATTGGGCAATAGGATTTACTAATTGCGTTAAATATGGAGATAATAGTACAATAAGATACAGATATGGTGCAACTGCTGTTAGCGCAACTCAATATGCCGTATCTGCATTTGTTATTATGGATGATTTAAGTGAACCAGTTGTAGGTGGTTTGTCAAATAGTGGTGATTTTTCTTTTGCAATTGGCGGTTCTCTTGCTTATAGTGTTAATCCTAATATTTATATGGGCAATAATATTTGGAAGGTTTCTGCAAGTATACCATCTGGTGGTAATTCTGGAAATAACGGAATAATAAAATACACTACACAATCAAATAAAGGATTCAGGGTTGTAGGGTATCAGTTAGAATCTGGCAGTTACGCTACATCGTATATTCCTACCTCTGGAAGTGCAGTAACGAGGTTGCTTGATAGTTGTAGTAATGGAGGTAATGAGCAAGTAATAAATTCAACAGAGGGGGTTTTGTATTTTAACGCAATGACTAAAGATAGTGCTTCAACTTCAAAAGCTATATCAATAAGTAACGGAAGTAATACTATTTTGTCATCTTATTTTTATGGCGCTTCTATAAATGTTGTTTTTAATATTAATGGAGTTAATCAATTTTATGCAAATTTTAGCATTACAATAGGACAAGAATATAAGATTGCAATTTTATACCAAGAAAATAATTTTGCTTTATATGTTGATGGAGTAAAGAGAGTCGAAGAAACAAATGGTTCTGTACCATCAATAAACACCTTTAATACATTAAATTTTGCTCAAGAAAGTAGTAGTAATTTTTACGGAAACGTAAAAGATGTAAGAGTTTACAACACCGCATTAACAGACGAAGAATTACAAGCATTAACAACAATTTAAATAAATAAAGATATGAATATTTACAAAACAGTATTTGATACTGAACAACAAGGAAAAGACATTTTAATTCAAAAAGGTGTTTGGGAAGAAGTAACAGAGGAGGGTGTTACATCTATGAGATATATCAATGGAACAAAAGCAGTTGTTAATATTGGTAAGGTAGTAGAAGTACCTGGTACTTATGATCCAGATGGAAAAGTAATAACACCAGCTATTGATTATCCAGGTTGGGCATACGATATAATGAGTACAGATGAATTGGATTTTGGAGATAAGGAAGTATATCCAGGAGATAAGTCTGCACATCAGTTTTATGGTTATCCCCGCGGAGCGGAAGTACCCAAAGAAGATATAGCGGAGGAAGAAGAATAAGTCTTCGTTGTAATAAATAAGGCATATAATTGTAGCTTTTACAAATTATATGTGATTATATAATAAAATCTAATTAAATGAATCAAATAGTAAAACAATTTAGCTTTGGCGACAAAGGTAGAGAAAAAGTGTTTAAAGGTATTGAAACACTTACAGAAGCTGTTGCCTCAACATTAGGAGGAGGTGGTGAATGTGTAATTTTTGAAGATGCTCAAGGAATACCTGTAATAACTAAAGATGGCGTAACTGTTGCAGAATTATCGGTGTTATTAGATCCTGTTGAAAATATGGGGGCCTCATTAGTTAAGCAAGCTGCTAGAAGGACAGTTGCTGAAGCCGGAGATGGAACAACTACCTCTACGGTATTGGCACATGCAATATTAAAAGAGTTTGCTAAATCCCCTATGAAGTTTACTAGTAGGGAAAAAAGAGATGCAATAAACAATATCGTAGATAAAACTTTAAAGCATTTAGAAAAGCAAGCTAAACCTGTTAATGGGGATATGATAGATGAAGTTGCTACAATATCAACTAATAACGATGCAGAGCTAGGTAAATTAATTGCTGATGCTTATAGAGCTGTAGATCTAACAGGAGTTGTTATGATGGAAACAGCACAAGACGGTAATACAAGCATCGAAATAGTTGAAGGTGTGCAATACGAAAAAGGGTTTACAAATAATCATTTTGTAACTAACCACGCAAGTAATACAGCAGAGTTAAATAACCCTAAAATATTGTTAGTAGATTCAGCTGTAGATACTATTAGACAAATACAAACCATACTAGAGTACGTTATAAAGAATAACCTACCCTTACTTATAGTCGGTGATGTTGACGCTAAAGTCGCGGCAGCACTTGCAATGAATAAAAATAAAGGCGCTATAAAAGTCAATATAATTCCAGCTCCAACACATGGAGTAAATAGAAAAGAAATATTTGACGATTTAGCTTTGCTTACAGGAGCTACTGTAATAAGCGAAAACTTAGGTGATGATTTAGACCTTATTGATTTATCATGTTTAGGCACTTGCGTAAAAGCCGTATCCACATTTAAAGATACTGTTTTTCAAATAGCTGATGAACAATCAGAAGATATTAAATTAATTATTGAAAGCATAAAAGAACAATTGCTTATAGAGAGCAATCCCAACAAAGTAGTTAAACTTGAAAAAAGATTAGCCATGCTAGCTGCAAAACTTGCAATAGTAAAAGTTGGAGGTAATTCTGAGGTTGAATTAAATGAAAAGAAAGATAGAGTAGAAGATGCAATATGCGCAACTAAAGCTGCTATAAAAGAAGGTGTGGTTGCCGGTGGCGGAGTTGCACTAATTAATGCAATCCGAAGTATAAAACCAAAGTCATCTAGTGAAGAGCTAGTTATTGAAGCTTTGTATTATCCTTGCAAAACAATTATGAAAAATGCAGGATTAGAATATGAGCCCATAAATAAAAAAGACTTTGGGGTTAATGTTGAGACTGGAAAAACAGTAAATATGTTTAAAGCAGGTATTATAGATCCTGTATTAGTTACCAAGTCGGCATTAAAGAATGCTGCCTCAGTTGCTTCGACTATTTTGTCTACCAACTGTGTTATGTCTAACGTAAGAGGATAATATGAACGCAATAGGTAGAAACATAATAATAAAAAAATTAAAAGAAGGTGTTACTAAAACTAAAGGGGGTTTACTCCTGGCTGAAACGCACCGCGAGGATATAAGATACGTAGAAGCCACTGTGGTATCTACAGGGTCTGAATGTGCGGGGATAAAAAAAGATGATGTTATATACTATGATAGGCACGCTGGTCACAAGATAGAACTAGACAAAGAAACCTATCACGTTATTAAAGCACAAGATGTAGTATTTGTTTTATGAGAGAGTTAACAGGTCAAGAACTAAAAGAAATAGGACTGTTAAAACATTATAGAGTAATACGAAGATGGGCTTGTAAAAAAACAGGTTTAACCGATGCCGATCTAGAACTTTTAATATATTTCGATTGTTTAGGTAAGTTTACAAGAAAAGATTTTGAAGATGGCATACTTATTTACTCTTGGGATAACAGGAGGTGGAATAGGCTGCTCAAAGAAGGCTGGATAGTTAAATGGAGAGGATACAACGGGGCTGATAAAACTTATAGTATATACGAAATCAGTTTTAGAACAAAAAATATAATACAACAGATTTATAGGATAATGCTCGGTAAAGAAGATATACCAACTTCTAAAAGACGTAATCCAGCAATGAAACGAATTTCTTACAGTGACAAAACTTTAGCCACTGCTATAGAAAAAATTAACAAAGATAAAACAAGATAATTATGGCAGGAATAGTATCAGGATTTGGGGCAATGGGAAGTGCTTTTGCAGATAACCCAGCAATCAAAGCTTTAGCTCAAGCTCAAGCACGTAAACAAGAAATGCAAGGAGGAATTGCAACTCCTATGGATGATTCAGGCGCGTCAGACTTAGAAGCTAGAGTAGCTGCTTTAGAAAGCGGAGGTGCCCCTTCTTCAATGAGCCCGGGGGCTATTGCTGCGGGTGTGGCTATGTACGGTTCTCAAGATGCAAGAAATAGGTCTATTGACCCTAATATATTTAACAGAAGATAATTAATAAACGATATGGAATATACAAAAAACATAGACCCTAATCCTCCAGGTAAAAACTCAGGGGAGGTAGGAGAGAATACTTTATGGGATGGACCCTTGAGTCAAATGGGTAGACCTCACAAGAAAGGATCTTCCTCAGGAATAAACGGGATGCAAATATTAAAGTACCCTTGTAGCTACGAATCTAAGCCGATTACAGAGTGTGCTAAGAAAGGTAGGTACAATGAGTCTTACTAAAAATTTTAACAAGTCCGAGTTTGAATGTAAGTGTGGTTGTGAAATGCCGGAAGAGGTGTTATCTGAAATAACTAAACTTGCTGGTAATCTACAGGTCATTAGAGATTTTATAAGAAAGCCTATGATTCTGACAAATGCTTACAGGTGCCCAAAGCACAACAAAGAAGTAGGAGGCGTGCCCAACTCTCAGCATATATTAGGCAAAGCTTGTGATATTCAAGTAAATGATATGTCTCCTAAAGAAGTTTTTGACACTATAGCAAACTTGATTGAACACAGTCATATATCTGAAGGTGGATTAGGATTGTATAATATCTTCGTACATTACGACATAAGAAAAACTAAAGCCCGTTGGGATAAAACATCAGAATAATGGCAAGAAAATCGAAAAGGACAAAAGCGCAAATTAATGCTTCATACGAAAAGCAAAACAAAAAAATGCGTAAAGAAAACCCAGGAATGGGCAAGAGACTTACTAGTGGGACTAATCCTAGAAGAGTAAGTTTTGCTTGTAGATTCGCAGGTATGAAAGGCCCTATGAAAAAGCCAAACGGAGAACCAACACGAAAGGCTATTGCTTTAAAGAAATGGGGATTTGGGAGTGTAGGAGCTGCATCAAGTTTTTGTAGTAAAAATAAAAAAAAGTAATATGAAAAGCAAAAAGAAAACTCCTTGTTGGAAAGGGTATATAAAAAAAGGTACAAAAAAGAAGGGGAATCGAACAGTTAATAACTGTGTAAAAAAATCTTAAAAATTTAAGGTATGAGTGACAATCCTAATTTAAGAAAAAACGGTGGAGACGGGACGTTTGTGGGCAATGCTCTAAGAACTATAGCCGGCGTTACACCAGATATACTTAACATAGTTGGTACTCTTACCGGAGCGGAAGGTTTTAATAAACTAAGTGACGCGATAAGAGGTAGTTCAAGTATATCTCCAGAAGATAAAGATGTATTACTAAAAGAGCTAGAAAAAGACATTGTAGTAGAACAAGAAATATCTAAACGTGAAGTTGAAATAAGTAAGCGCTGGGAGTATGATATGAAATATGGAAGTTGGCTAGCAAGAAATATAAGACCTTTAGTGGTAGCTAATTTTACGTTCTTAATAGATATAGTAATTATAACTTCGCAATGGGGCAGGCCTTTGGCTGAAGCATACTTACCTCTTTTAATGACAATGGGGGTTACCGTAATAGGTGGTTACTTTACACTAAGAGAGTACGGAAAAACAAAACAAAAATAAAAAATAAAATTATGCCTTACAAAAAAAAGCCTACAGCTAAAACAATAAAACAATCCCGAACTAGAAGGAACCAGACCCTTGCCCCAAGCATGAGCAGAAGAGCTTACGACAAGCAGTTTTCTACTACAAAAGGGCATACTAATAACGCAAAAAAATATAAAAAATCATGAACAAGTACAACAAAAAAATGATGCATGAAAGAGAATTAATCTACGATGCAAAAGGACAACTTCACCGAGCTGACAAAAAATATAAAGCTGGTGATAAAAAAGCAAAACAAACAATGATTCACGATCGTGAATTAATATACGATGCTAAAGGAGCCATACACCGAACTGATATTGCTAAAAAGGGAGGACACCCTATACATAAGCACATGAGAAAATAACAGAATAGGACTGTACAAACCTAAGCCAAACACTAACACTAACACTAACACTAACACTAACACAAACACAAAAAATGGCAAAATTTATCGAAATTCCAGTGACGAGCGCAACCGCTCACGTAGCTGGTAAAAAATTAATTAATGTAGAAGATGTATCAACAGCTTTCTGTAGCGCTGCTAACGCAGTTAAATTGTTTTTAGGAACAGGACAGAAGCATGTGTTGCTTACAACAACCGCTGCAAAAGGTATTGACGTATTAAACGCTATCAACGCGGCTATGACGGCTAATCCTGGTGGAATCAAAGCTAAAGTACAATTAGCTTCAGGTATTGAAGTTACAGCATTAACTGTAGCATAGTAATCTATAATAGCCCTATGAATTAAAGTTTGTGGGGCTATTTAATATCAATTAAATCAAATAAAAATGAGTAAAGTAAAAACAATGGAATCAAAAGAACAATCAATTAGTAAAGACCAATTAGAAAAAGTACAAGCGTTGCAAAGTGATTTGCAAAGGTATTGTGCTCATATTGGAGGACTAGAGGTTGAAAAAGCAAAAGCAATTTATCAAATAAACATGCTTGAAAAAGACATGGAGGATTTTAAAAAATCCATAGAAGATGAATATGGCCCTATTAATATTAATTTAACTGATGGCACTTACGACAAAGTAGAGCCCGCAGACAAAGAATAGGGTTATGAGCAATATTATAAGAAAGATAAGTATAGGTGCCGACTACAAGAACGAAGCAATGCATTACTCTGTTAAGCAGACAGTTTATGGTGGGCATGAAATTTCTCATATAATATTTGAAGAGTCAGATAATTCTTATAATATATTTATAAAAAAAGAAGACGAGATAATGCCATGGAAGAAATTTAATTCTAACATGGCTATATCCGTTGAGTATGACCTAGAGTACTAATGAGAAGTATATACGATTTTATCATAAAGCCTGTAGGGCAAAGATATGATAATCAGGTTAAGGTTGGAGAAGTGGACCTTATAACCAACACTTCTATAGAAAGTTTTAAACACGTTAATAATATAGCTGAGGTTGTTGAAACCCCTGCAGCATTTGCGACGCCCATAAAAAAAGGCGATTTAATAGTCGTTCATCATAATGTGTTTAGAGTTTTTTATGATATGAAAGGACTTAAAAAAAATAGTAGATCGTTTCTTAAAGACGGACTCTTTATGTGTGCAATAGATCAAATATATTTGTACAAAAATAAAAAGAACTGGAAATCCTTTGGTGATAGATGCTTTGTTGCTCCGGTCAAAAATAAAGACCCTTTTAGCAGCGATAAAACAGCTAACCTTATTGGTATACTAAAGATAGGTAATAAGTCCTTAGAGCGCGCTGGAATCAATCCAGGAGACATAATTGGTTTTACACCTAATAGCGAATGGGAATTTGTTATAGACGATCAGATTATGTACTGTATGAAATCAAATGATATTGTTATAAAGTATGAACTCGATAGAAACGAAGAAGAGTATAATAGCCGCTGGGCGGGAAGCAATTAAAGAATTAGTAAAGGTAGCAAAAGAAAAGATCGTTGACTCAGAAGAAGATATATCTGCTGACAGACTTAAAAATGCTGCCGCTACTAAAAAGCTTTGCATATTCGATGCTTTTGAAATATTAAGTAAAATTCAAGAGGAAGAAAGTATGATTGCTGAATCAAACAATAAAGCAAATAAACCTGCGTTTAAGGGATTTGCAGAAGGGAGATCTAAGTAATGGCTTACGAACAAACTTTATACAGGGTTGTAAAAGACCATATTAAACCAGCTGTCATTAAAAAGAAAAACCGATATTCCAAATGGGAGTACGGATATAATGCTGAGTACGATACCGTTATAATTAGTAAAACAGGTAAGATTGGTGAGATCTATGAAATAAGTGGTATAATGATTGCTCTACCTAAAACGGAAAACGCAGAAGACATGGGCGACAGCAAATGGAAAGCTGTAGAATATCCTAAGTCATTAAAAAAAATTAAAAGTGTTCAAGATTGGAATGCTTACCCAAATAGTTTTAAAGAACAGTGGCACCCATATATAGATGAAGAATTTGAAAGACGTGAAAAAGGTTTTTGGTTTATTAATAAAGGTAAGCCTACTTACATTACTGGTACTCACTATATGTACTTGCAGTGGTCCAAAATTGATGTCGGATTACCGGACTTTCGAGAATCGAACAGATTATTCTTCGTATTCTGGGAGGCCTGCAAAGCGGATAAGAGATCGTACGGTATTTGTTACCTTAAAAATCGACGCTCTGGATTTTCATTCATGTCGTCGGGAGAAACAGTTAATTCGGCTACGATATCTTCAGACTCTAGATTCGGTATATTATCCAAATCAGGTGCTGACGCCAAGAAAATGTTTACAGATAAAGTTGTACCGATCTCGGTAAATTATCCTTTTTTCTTTAAACCAATACAAGACGGTATGGACCGTCCGAAAACAGAACTAGCATACAGAGTACCCGCTTCTAAATTTACGAGACGTAAGTTAGAAGAAAACCAAGCAGCTCAAGAGCTTGATGGATTAGATACAACTATCGACTGGAAAAACACAGGTGATAACAGTTATGATGGTGAAAAATTAAAACTATTGGTTCATGACGAATCAGGTAAATGGGAAAAGCCAACTAATATACTTAATAACTGGCGAGTAACAAAAACTTGTTTAAGATTAGGTAGTAGAATTATTGGAAAGTGTATGATGGGGTCAACATCAAATGCTTTAGACAAAGGAGGTAAAAACTTTAAAAAACTATATGATGGATCAGATGCATCGATTAGAAACAAGAACGGTCAAACTAAAACGGGCTTATACAAACTTTTTATTCCTATGGAATGGAATTATGAGGGTTTTATTGATCAGTATGGCTATCCTGTGTTTGATATTCCAACGGAAGAAACATTAGACCCTCAAGGTAATGTTATTACAGAGGGTGTTATACAACACTGGGAGAATGAAGTTGAAGGCTTAAAAGACGATGCCGATGCCTTAAACGAATATTACAGACAGTTTCCCCGTACGGAACAACACGCTTTTAGAGATGAAGCTAAGCAATCTATATTTAATCTTACAAAGATTTATCAGCAAATAGATTACAATGAAGAATTGAAGAACTCTGCTATGGTTACCCAAGGTAACTTTCAGTGGGAAAACGGCGTTAAGGATACTAAAGTAATGTTCTATCCTAATAAAAACGGTAGGTTTTTTATTACTTGGGTTCCTGATCAAGGACAACAAAATAACTTAATAATAAAAAATGGCATTAAATATCCTGGTAATGAACACATGGGAGCTTTTGGATGTGATAGCTATGATATTAGCGGCGTTGTTGGTGGCGGCGGATCTAACGGATCGCTTCATGGATTAACAAAGTTTTCAATGGAAGACGCTCCGCCTAACCATTTTTTCCTTGAATATATTGCAAGGCCATCAACAGCTGAAATGTTTTTTGAAGATGTACTAATGGCTTGTGTTTTTTACGGAATGCCTTTGCTAGCAGAAAACAACAAACCTAGATTGCTTTATTATTTAAAGCGTAGAGGATACAGAGGTTTTAGTATAAACAGACCGGACAAAACATATAATAAATTATCTATAGCTGAAAGAGAAGTGGGGGGAATACCTAATTCAAGCGAGGACATAAAACAAGCACACGCTTCGGCTATTGAAACATATATAGAAGATTTTATAGGAGAAAAGAAAGATGGATATGGGGATATGTATTTACAAAGGACTTTAGAAGATTGGGCTAAGTTTGATATAAACAATAGAACTAAGCATGATGCTTCGATAAGTTCAGGGTTAGCTTTAATGGCTTGTAATAAACATAGGTATAATCCTAAAGGTATAACAAAAATTAAATCTTATTCTTTGGGTTTTAAAAAATATAATAACGAGGGGACTACTTCAAAAATAATATAATAAATGAATATAAGTACAAATACTAATAGCTCATTCCCGGATCAGGTTGTAAGTGATGCAGAGAAAGCAACGTGGGAATACGGGCTTCAGGTTAGTAGAGCTATTGAGCAGGAATGGTTCAATTACGGTGGAAGTGGTTCAAACCGTTACGCTACAAACTGGAATAATTTTCATAATTTAAGATTATATGCCAGAGGAGAACAAAGCGTACAAAAGTATAAGGACGAGTTAGCTATTAATGGTGATTTGTCTTATCTTAACTTAGATTGGAAGCCTGTTCCTATACTTTCTAAGTTTTCTAACATAGTTGCCAATGGCATAACACAAAAACAGTACGACTTAACTTCTTATGCTCAAGATCCAGAGTCTTTAAAGAAAAGAACTGATTTTGCGGAAGACTTGTTATTTGATATGTTAACTAAAAACGAGCAAGCTCAAGCATCCGAGGTGGTTAACGTTAACTTAAGTAGATCTAATATATCGCCAGACAATTTACCTGAGTCTTTAGAGGAAAGAGATCTTCACATGCAGCTTAGCTACAAGCAAGCTATTGAGGTGGCAGAAGAAGAAGCTATTAATACCGTATTAGCTACTAACGAATTTGATTTAACTAAATCTAGAGTAAATCAAGATTTGGTTAATATAGGAATAGGTGTAACCAAAACATCGTTTAATCCAGCTGAAGGCATTGTAGTAGATTACGTTGATCCTGCTTATTGCGTTTGGTCTTACACGGAAGATCCTCACTTTGAAGACATATATTACGTAGGCGAAGTTAAATCTATAACTATACCAGAGCTTAAAAAAGAATTTCCTAATATATCGGACGAAGAGTTAGAAAGAATTCAAGACATGCCAGGTAATCGAAGAATGATTCGAGGTTTTGAAAGCTATGATTACAATACTGTTCAAGTATTGTATTTTGAATACAAAACATATACCGACCAAGTCTTTAAAATAAAGAAAACAGATTCAGGTTTAGAAAAGGCAATTGAAAAAACTGATCAGTTTAATCCGCCTCCTAACGATAACTTTGAAAGAGTTTCAAGATCTATAGAGGTATTATATGAGGGAGCTAAGATAATTGGTACAGATATAATGCTTAAATGGGAAATGTCAGAAAACATGACACGACCAATGGCAGATACCACCCGCGTAGAAATGAGTTATTCTTTATGTGCCCCAAGAATGTACAAAGGTAAAATACAATCTTTAATAAGTAAATGTGTAGGTTTTGCCGACGTAATACAACTAACTCATTTAAAAATACAACAAGTATTATCCAGAATGGTTCCCGATGGTATCTTTTTAGATATGGACGGTTTAGCTGAGGTTGATTTAGGCAATGGAACAAACTACAATCCGGCTGAAGCATTAAATATGTATTTTCAAACCGGTTCTGTTGTAGGTAGATCACTTACACAAGAAGGAGATATAAACAGAGGTAAAGTGCCAATTCAAGAATTGTCTTCATCAAATGGAATGGGCAAAATACAATCTCTTATTACAGCATATAATTACAATATGCAAATGATTAGAGATGTTACTGGATTAAATGAAGCAAGAGACGGATCTTTACCTTCTGCTGATTCATTAGTTGGTCTACAAAAAATGGCAGCTAACGCTTCTAACGTAGCTACTAAGCATATACAAGATGCTAGTCTTTTCTTAGCGCTTAGTACTTGCGAAAACATTTCTTTAAAAATAGCTGATGTACTAAATTTTCCACTTACTAAAAATTCATTAATGAATAGTGTATCTACGTTTAACGTAGAAACTCTAAAAGAAATGGAAAACCTAAATTTACACGATTTTGGTATATATTTAGAAATGGAACCCGACGAAGAAGAAACAGCTGAGCTACAACAAAACATACAAATAGCTTTGCAAACGAAAGAAATAGATATTGAGGATTCGATAGACATTAAACAAATCAAAAACCTTAAGCTTGCTAATCAAATGTTAAAGCTTAAGCGCAGAAAGAAGCAAGAAAGAGAAGAAGCCTTAACGCAAAAGAATATACAAGCTCAAGCTGAAGCTAACGCTCAAGCTTCTGAAAGAGCAGCAATGGCTGAGGTTGAAAAACAACAAGCTCTTACTGCGGAGAAAGTAGCTATCGAACAGGCTAAGTCACAGTTTGAAATACAAAGAATGCAAACTGAAGCTCAAATAAAAAAGCAATTAATGGCAACTGAATTTGAGTACAATATGCAATTGGCTCAAGCACAAATAGGTGCTACTAAAAATAAAGAAGCTGAAATAGAAGACCGTAAAGATAAACGGGTGAAAATACAAGGTACTCAGCAAAGCGAACTTATACAACAAAGACAAACAGAAGGTATGCCTAAAAACTTCGAATCACAGGGTAATGATGTGATGGGAGGATTTGATTTGTCTTCGTTT
>Ga0209666_1003011_pt1 | contig 12382 bp, 13 predicted proteins | sample SaaInlV_125m_DNA_FD_184679 | JGI IMG/M metagenome (GOLD analysis project Ga0209666, IMG submission 184679) | Marine microbial communities from expanding oxygen minimum zones in the Saanich Inlet - Saanich Inlet SI037_S3LV_10m_DNA (SPAdes)... | ecosystem: Environmental > Aquatic > Marine >...
CGTGGGCCTGGCGATTGATCCATCAAGAGCCATGCGTTGCTTGAGACTGCATCGCAGGGTAGGAAGGCTTCTTGTTCAGCCTGCTTCTCAGGCAATCCATGGTCAGCCAAAGTCCGCAAGTGATGGATCTCACCAGCCTGAGGGCTGTGCTGGCGGATTTGCGTGCCCGGCTGCTACCGAGCCGGTTTGAGAAAGCTCAACAGCCTGATCCTCAGACGCTGCAACTTGGATTTCGCACCCTGCGAGGAATGATTTGGTTGGAACTGAGCTGGAAAGCAGAAGTTCCCCGGTTGGTTGAAATTACGGCGCCACCCAAGCAGGGTGCTGGAAGCACCCTGGCGCAACAGATTCAGCATGGACTCCGCCAACTGGCGCTGACTGAGCTCGATCAGGAAGGATTTGAACGGGTCGTGCACTTTCAGTTGGCGCCTCGACCTGGACAGCCTCCCCAGCGCACCTTGGTGCTTGAACTCATGGGGCGTCACAGCAATGTGTTGTTGCTTGATGAGAGGCAACGCATCACTGCGATCGCACGTCAGGTCCGCTCGCACCAGTCGAGAATCAGGCCGATTGGCACAGGAGATGCCTACAGCCCCCCTCCGGCCCTTCAAGGCATTGCTCCCCGGCTGGATGAGCCTCAACAGCGCTGGAGAGAGCGCTTGGAGCTCTTGCCGCTAAGCCTGGAAAAGGCGATGCGAAGTGCCTATCAAGGCATTAGTCCTGTTTTGGCGAAACAACTGGCTGGCGAGGATGAAGACGCTGGCAGAGCGCGATTGGCGACAAGCGTTCATGCGCTGAGCGAGCGGGAGTGGCAGATGTTGTTCCAGCGCTGGCAGAGCTGGCTGAAGGCACTTGAGACCGACGGGTTTGAGCTGCTATTCGATGGGCCCAATTCCTATCGCGTTTGGAAGCCTGCGTCTGCAGTGCCGTCTGCAGTGCCGGTGTTGGAAGACCGTTCAACACCTGAGCAACCCCTAAGTTTGCGTCTAGGTGAGTACTACGCCACCGTCCTTCAACGGCAAGACCTCAATCGTGCTACTCAGGATTTGCAAAAGCAGCTCAAGCAGTTAAGAACCCGTGAGGAGGCCCTGATGGCTGACCAACGGGCTGGCCTGGAGGAGACGGGTGCTGCCGATGACTTGCAACAGCAGGGAGATGCGTTGTTGTGTCAGCTGAGTCCGAATCGGGAGACCATTGATCGCGCCCAAAAGTTGTACGGAAAAGCGCGAAAGCTGAGAAGGGCAGTCCCGGCTCTGAAAGAACGGTTACTGCATCACCAAAGCCGGCTCGTGTTACTGGAGGGCAGTGAAAGCTTTCTCGAAGAGCTGACTGGTGCTGATTGGGACGGATTAGAGGCGCGCACTCAAAGCCTTCTAGACCTGCGTGAAGAGTTGGATGATCTGTTGGCTCCCAAACGGCTTCGCCGTCGCCGCCGACAGGGGTCGCGTCGCGTCGACCCCCAGCCCCTCGAGATTCGCAGCCAGGCGGGGCTGCTGATTCAAGTGGGCCGCAATCATCGTCAAAACGACTGGATCAGTCTTCGGCGGGCACGACCTGGTGACCTTTGGTTTCATGCCCAGGAGTGTCCGGGAAGTCACGTTGTGTTGAAGGCATCGGCTGGTTTTGCGGACGAAGAGGACGTGACCCTCGCTGCTGATCTGGCTGCATGGTTTAGCCGTGCTCGGGGGAATCGCCGTGTTGCTGTGGTCAAAGCCCCTGTGGAGCATCTTCAACGGATTGCTGGTGCAGCGCTTGGAACGGTGCAACACAAAGATGGTGAGGTCGTCTGGGCTGAGCCAGATCGAGCAAGACAGCGACTGAGCGCCGGCAAGCTCTTAGCCTGAGTTGACCCAATAGCAGTCGGACTGATCCCTCCCGAGCCGAACGAGAAAACAGCACTTCCCGCTCCCGAACCGATTCGGGTGAATCTTCAACCAGAGCAATTTCCACCCAACGATGTGGAAATGTCCCTGGTGGATCACCTGGAGGAGCTGCGTCAGCGTGTTTTTCGCAGCCTGATTGCGATTGTGATTGGCGCTCTGGCCTGCCTGCTCGCGGTGAAACCGTTGGTGAGACTGTTGGAAGAACCCGCCGGATCGATCCGATTTCTTCAGTTGGCGCCTGGAGAATTTCTATTTGTTTCGTTCAAGGTTGCCGGTTATGCAGGACTCACCTTGGCGATTCCTTACGTCTTGTATCAAGGTTTGGCGTTCGTTTTGCCCGGTCTCACGAGAAACGAGCGTCGTCTCATCGCTCCCGCTGTGGCGGGCTCAGCAGTGCTGTTTTTTGCAGGAATTGCTTTTTCCTGGTGGGCACTGATTCCTGCAGCCCTTGGCTTCTTAGTGAGTTACGGGGCTGATGTGGTGGAACCGATTTGGTCAATCGAGCGCTATCTCGATTTTGTGCTTCTGCTGATGCTCTCCACGGGATTGGCATTTCAATTGCCCGTCTTGCAGTTGTTGCTTGGATTGTTTGGCTTAGTCCGTTGGAAGCGGATGCTCTCGGCCTGGCGTTGGGTCGTATTGCTTGCTGCGCTTGCAGGAGCCGTATTGACCCCATCCACCGATCCGATCACGATGTCGCTGCTCGCCGGGGCGATTTCAGGCTTGTTTTTCGTTGGTGTGGCTCTTGTCGCCGCCGTTGAACGATTCAGACCAGAAACTCCTCCAGACGGTCCTCCCCCTGCAGCTGCAGGCTGAGTGCTTTCCCGAGTCGAGGACGGTCTCGCGTCTCGTTTAACCAGGTGCGGACGGCGCCTGCTTGGCCTAGGCGGTTCACCACGTCCACCACTTGGGCTAGGTGGGTGCGGTATTCCTCCTCATTTAACGGGAAGGATTGTTGCTCGAGATAGGCCCACATCACCTGGAGATACATCCGCTTGCGCCTTACAACGAGTTGCATGTCGTAGCTGGCTTGCCAGCGCTCGCGCAGCAGGTCGATGACCTCATCGACCGTTAGTGGAGGGATGGATTGTTCGAATGGTGGGTCTACAAGCACGGAAACGGCTGAGTGGATCATGTAAAAGTCCAGTCGTTGCAAAGCTTGACGGGACCTTTACCCTCCATAATGGACCTCATTAAGTGTCGATTGAGCGTCAGCCATGACTCAGATCCCAGCCAGTGATGTGCCCGGTATGGGCCGTCGGCAGTTCATGAATCTGCTGACCTTCGGATCCGTCACAGGCGTGGCCCTGGGGGCGCTTTATCCGGTGGCGAATTACTTCATCCCGCCCAGAGCTGCTGGTGGTGGTGGTGGCACCAGTGCCAAGGACGAGCTCGGCAATGCGGTAACCGCGAGCGGTTGGCTGAGTAGTCACGCTGAGGGTGATCGCAGTCTTGTCCAAGGCTTGAAAGGTGACCCCACCTACTTGATTGTGGAAGGCGCTGATGCCATCGGGAGCTATGGCATCAATGCCATTTGCACACACCTCGGTTGTGTCGTGCCCTGGAACAACGGAGCCAACAAATTCATGTGTCCTTGCCACGGCAGTCAGTACGACGCCACAGGCAAGGTCGTGCGCGGCCCCGCGCCTCTGTCTTTGGCGTTAGCCAATGTCAGCGTCGACAACGACAACGTGTTTGTCAGCCAATGGACTGAAACCGATTTCCGGACGGGCGAAAAGCCCTGGTGGTCCTGATCAGCCCCTGCTTTTTGCTGTCTCTCTCCTACCTCGCTTTCTCATGCGTCGCCTGCTCTCCTCTACTTTTGCCGCACTGATCGTCGGCCTTGCTGTCTTCAGCGCACCCTCCGCAAGTTGGGCCTACCCCTTCTGGGCACAACAAAACTACGACTCTCCCCGGGAGGCCACCGGCAAGATCGTTTGTGCGAACTGCCACTTGGCCCAAAAGCTCACTCAGGCAGAAGTTCCCCAGTCCGTTTTGCCTGACAGCGTTTTCAAGGCAGTTGTCAAGATTCCCTACGACACCGATGTTCAAGAGCTGGGTGCTGATGGCAGTCAGGTTCCTCTCCAGGTCGGAGCTGTGGTGATGCTTCCTGATGGCTTCACGCTCGCTCCTCAGGATCGCTGGACCGATGAGATCAAGGAGGAAACGGAAGGCGTTTATTTCACCGAGTACAGCGACGACCAACCCAACATCATCTTGGTGGGGCCAATCCCTGGTGATGAGCATCAAGAGATTGTCTTTCCCGTGCTGGCTCCTGACCCCGCGACGGATAGCAGCATCAGTTTTGGTAAGTACTCCATTCACGTTGGTGGAAACCGCGGCCGCGGCCAGGTGTACCCAACCGGTGAAAAGAGCAACAACACCGTCTACACGGCGCCGGCTTCAGGCTCTGTGAGTTCCATTGAGCCTGGCGACAATGGAGCAAGCTTGGTCACCGTGAAGTCTGCCGATGGTGCTGAAATCACTGAGACCGTTCCAGTGGGTCCTGCCCTGTTGGTTTCTGTTGGCGATGTGGTTGAAGCTGGAGCCCCAATCACCGACGATCCCAATGTTGGTGGATTCGGTCAGCTCGACACCGAAGTTGTTCTTCAGAACCCAGTTCGCATTTACGGCATGCTCGCGTTCTTCGCCGCAGTTGCTTTGGCTCAGATCATGCTGGTTCTGAAGAAGAGGCAGATTGAGAAGGTACAAGCTGCTGAAGGCGTCTGATCAAGGTGATCATTCCCGCTGTATTTACATCACCTGGGCCCGTGCTTTTTCAGCTCGGGCCTATTACTTTGCGTTGGTACGGGCTGCTCATTGCACTAGCCGTACTCATAGGCCTCAATTTGTCGAGCTGGTTAGCTAAACAGAGAAATCTCGAATCGGGATTAATTAGTGACCTTCTGCCAATTTTGGTGTTGGCTTCAATCATCGGTGCACGTTTTTACTACGTGGCCTTTGAATGGCGTTCCTACCAAAACTCCTGGTGGGATGTGTTTGCGATATGGCAAGGGGGAATTGCGATCCATGGAGCGTTAATAGGAGGCACGATCTCCGTGATTTTGTTCTGTCGTTGGCGGAAAGTTTCCTTTTGGGACCTGCTCGATGTTTTGGTCCCATCCGTGATCCTTGGTCAAACAATTGGCCGCTGGGGGAATTTTTTCAATTCAGAAGCCTTTGGGGTCCCAACCCAATTGCCTTGGAAATTATTTATTCCTTATTCAAGCCGTCCCCAGATATTTGCTGATTCAGAATTCTTTCACCCCACATTCCTCTACGAATCTCTTTGGAATTTGGCGGTTTTTATCGTGCTGATAACGTTGTTTCAATGGGGGCGGAGTGGGCGTATTTCACTCCCATCAGGAGCACTGAGTTGCATCTACTTGCTTTGCTACAGCCTTGGTCGTGTGTGGATTGAGGGTTTACGAATTGATCCGCTCTGCCTGGGAGGAGTCCCTCCGTTTTGTGACGGGGGCTTGAGGATTGCTCAGTTGATGAGCCTCTCATTGCTGCTGCTTGCGGGCTTTGGCTTGTTTTGGCTATACGGGAAACGAAAGTCATTGCCTGATCCAGGCTTACGCACCCCAGGTACTTCATGACCACAGTGTCGATTGTCGGTGCAGGGCCAGGAGCTCCTGATCTCTTAACGCGACGTGCTGAGAACCGGTTGAAGTCGGCCCAGGTTTTGATTTGGACAGACTCGTTGGTGTCGCCTCAAATCGCGGCCTTAGCCCCAGATCACTGCGAAACGATCCGCAGTAGCACGCTCACGCTTGAGGAAGTACTTCCACTGATGATCGATCGCGCCAAAAAAGGCCTTCAGGTTGTTCGTCTTCATGACGGTGATCCCTGCCTCTATGGAGCTCTTTCTGAGCAAATTTGTGGATTGAATGACGCTGGAATATCTGTCGACGTGGTGCCAGGAATCAGTGCCTATCAGGCGACCGCATCAGCATTAGGGGCTGAACTGACGATTCCTGGCCTCGTTCAGACCATTGTTCTAGGCAGGGCTGGTGGACGCACTGGGGTGCCCGAAACGGAGAGTTTGGAGAATCTTGCCCGTCTTAAAGCATCGCTCTGCCTCTATCTCAGTGCTCGCCATGTTGAGGAGGTGCAAGCAACATTGTTGAAGCATTATTCGCCTGATACACCAGTTGCTATCGGTCACCGTGTGAGTTGGCCCGATGAATGGCTGCAAGTCGTCCCACTGGATCGCATGGCAGCCATCTCTCGGGAGCAAAATTTGATCCGGACCACTCTCTATGTCGTGAGTCCGGCGTTGAAGGCAGGTCGCCAGCGTTCAAAGCTTTACTCGCCAGAGCATGATCACCTGTTCCGTCCTAGTCACTAATTATCTGGCTTCACCGTTGTGGTTTAAGATTTGCGTTCGGGGCGATTAGCACAGTGGTAGCGCACTTCCTTCACACGGAAGGGGTCACTGGTTCGAATCCAGTATCGCCCATTAAATCTTTTAATTTGAAAGTTAAGTCGTTCATTGACTAGGTGAAATTAAAATCTGGCTGACAGTTTGGTGAAACGCAACTAAGATTTTTTGACGGCGAATACATGAAATGGCTGAAGTTAGTGACGCTACCGATCATTCAGATCTCGGTCATGACGAACTCGCTTCCCTCGGCCGCGTCTTAAAGGAAGAGCGGGAAAGGCAAGGGATGACATCCCAAGCTTTTGCCGATTCACTCCACATGGGTCAAGAGCAGCTTGAAGCTTTAGAGAATGGAGATCGGGACAATCTTCCAGAACCCGTTTTTATTTGCGGGATGCTGCGAAGAGTTGCAGAAAAGTTGGGATTAGACCCCGCTCCGTTGGTTCAAAAATTTCAATCTCAGCTTCGTGAGACGAAGGGTGCGCCTGCAAAGCGGGTGAGTCGCGAGCGCATGGGCGCTACCGATGCACCGCAAGATCAGAAGGATTCCGCAGCAATCGGTCGCTGGATCAGAAATGCAGCCATTCCTTTGTTCCTCATTGGAGTGACAGCAATCAGCGCCATTGCATTTCGTGCCAACCGCCAGCAACCAGATGTGGTGAGCAGCGTGGCTTCACAGGACCAGCCTGTTCCTCAGGCCACACCAGCCAGAAACAACGGCTCTGACCTGGAGGCTGCTAAGAGCGGTAACAACAAGAGTCCAGCATCGATTTCGCTTGTCAGCTCACAACCGAGCTGGGTGTCCGTCCGCAATCGGAGCGGTGACGTGATCTTTGAGGGGACTCTGAACGAATCAAAACAGTTTGATGGCAATGAGGGGCTTGAAGTCTTCGCGGGACGACCTGATTTGGTTCGGTTTAGCTACGGGGACGCCTCACCTCGTGCGTTGGGCAGCATCGATCAGCTGCGTTGGTACCCCCTCACTCCTGAACTTTGAGCTTGAGGTTCAAACCGGTGATCTCCCTCAGAATGGGGGTACAGCTCTCCAAACTCCATTGCTCGAGACTCAAATCCTGATCAGCCTTTTCCCCGATCAACTGGAGCACAAGATCTTCATTTTTGACTTTAACCACCAAGCTTTTGACCACCGGCTCAGGACGTCGATCGATGGCAACCGCCAGTCTGAGCAGTAAGGCCATATCTGAGACCGTGCGTCGATTGTCACGGCTTTGAAGCGCCTGCCAAGACTCATGTCTCTTTTTGGGAAGACTGCGGCGGTGATAGCGCGCAATGGCCGCCACCATCAAATGCTCTGCTTCTGAATAGCCCAGCAGTTCGCCGTGGCGGATCAGATACCAGGAGTGCTTGTGATAGGCGCTGAGATTGATGTGTTGGCCGCAGGCATGAAGCATCGCTGCAGCCCACAGCAATTCGCGGCCTGAGCCATCGTCACGATGTAGATGGTCTTTGGTGTTGTCATAGAGGGTGAGTGCATGGGACGCCACACGCTCGGCTCGTTGTTGATTGACAGCAAAACGCTGCACCTGATGGATCACGGTGCGCTGTCGAATGCTGCTTTGAAAGCTGAAACGGTCTTCTAGAAGGCCATGACGCAACATCCAATCAACGATGAGGCCTTCGCGAAGAGCGCGCTCACTCAGAACTAATTCTTTAGCTCCCAACATCTGCATGCTGGTTTGAAGAATTAAGGCACCTGGAACAATGATCTCCGCACGTCGATCGTTGATGGGTGCTAGCCCTTTGCGCTGCTCTGGTGTCATCACCACCAAGCGATCAACCAACCGGTCGAGGCGTTGTTTGCTCACCCGATAGCCGTGAAGTTTCAGCGGTGGACGATCCTCCTCGTTCGCGGCTAAGGCTCCTATGGCCATCGCGGTGCCACTGGTGGCCACCATCACGGGTGTTTCTTCAGGGGTAATCCGCCGCAGCACTTTGTTGACCGCGGGCTCTAGCGACCCTTGGATGAACGCTTGAAGAAATGTCCGACGCTGCGGGGGCATCGGGTCATCTTTGACAAAATCTCGCTGGAGTCGCACCGCTCCAACCCTTGTACTGGTCAGTGCTCGCGCATCACGACCATCCGCAAGAATCAGCTCAGTGGATCCGCCTCCAATGTCCAGCACAAGATGCGGACAGTCTCCAAAAGGCATGCCTGAGAGCACACCTAGGTAGATCAAGCGGGCTTCTTCTGGGCCACTCACGAGATCAACTTCAAGATCGAGCTGATCCTGAATCTCTTGTAAAAAGTCCCGACCATTCGGAGCTTCCCGCACCGCGCTGGTGGCAGCGGTCACGATTTGTTCAACCTGGTGACTCAGAGCGAGCTCGTGAAAACGACGCAGCGCTTCGAGGCCGCGCTCGATCGCTGCTTCTGACAGGTTGCCTGTCTCGGGATCTCTTTCCCCTAAGCGCGTCGTGGACTTCTCAGCCAACTCGATGCTGAACGTTCGTAGCTCAGGATCAACAGAGGCCACCAAGAGGTGGGTGGAATTAGTGCCGATATCGATCGCGGCAATCTTCCGCAAGGCTCGACCGTTTTGAAAGCTCGGCCCTGCTGTCACTTGAAGCACCGCGCTGAAAGCCCTTCCACTTTGCCCTAAGCAGCCATCAAGAACCTCTGCTTAAGGTTCCCCCAATGGAGTTCTTTTTTGTCAGTCGGCTCCGCTAAGCGCATGTTGTTTCGTCAAACCCTGGCTCCATGGGTTGCCCTTTTGCGTTGGAACAAACCCAGCGGGAGACTGATTCTGTTGATCCCAGCAGGCTGGAGTCTCTGGCTCACTCCGGATGCACCGCCTTCATGGTCCCTTGTGCTCATGATCGTGCTCGGTGGCCTAGCGGTTAGTGGGGCGGGCTGTATTGCGAATGATTTATGGGATCGCCGCATCGACCGCAATGTGGAACGCACGAAGCAACGTCCACTTGCACAAGGAAGTTTGAGCGTTGTGCAGGCCGTGGTTGTGTTGATCGTGCTGCTGATCATCAGCTTGGGCGTGGTGCTGAACTTGCCGGATTCTGTGCGCAACCTCTGTCTTGTATTGGCGTGTCTCGCCCTGCCGCCGATTTTGATCTACCCGTCCGCTAAGCGTTGGTTCGCCTACCCCCAAGCGGTGTTGGCCTTGTGCTGGGGTTTCGCGGTGTTGATTCCTTGGGCGGCGCAAACCGGAGCTCTGAATGGCGGTTGGCCTTTGGCAGGTTGTTGGGTTGCCACCCTGCTTTGGACGTTTTCTTTTGACACGGTCTACGCGATGGCGGATCGTCCGGATGACGCCCGGATGGCTCTGAACAGCAGCGCACTGACCCTTGGCCCGTCCGTCTTACGCGTTGTGGGTCTGACCTATGCGCTCTCGATGTTGGCTCTCGCAATTGCTGCTGCCTGCGCCGGAATCGGAGTGCTTTTCTGGCCGTTCTGGTTGGTGGTGGCCTTTGGGATGCAGCGTGCCACCCGCGCGCTGAAAAGCGTTAAGCAGCAGCCCATGTCGGTGTATGGCGTTCATTTCAGTCACCAGGTGCGTTTGGGCGCATTGTTGTTATTGGGTCTCGTTCTCGGGCGGCTGGGCTGATGCACAACACAGAGAGGCCTGAGTTGATGCTTTCTCCTCTGCAGAGTGGTGATGAGGTGGCAGTTGTGGCTGCAAGCTCTGCTCTGGACAACACTGAAAACCTTTTGCGAGGGATCGCGATCTTGAGCAGCTGGGGATTGCGGATCCGTCCGGATGTCATCAGCCAACGGCGCTGGGGCTATCTGGCCGGACGGGACGACGAGCGTCGGGGTGATTTCCAATCGGTTCCCCATGCCCCTCTCTTGGCCTGTGCTCGCGGAGGCTGGGGCGCTGCCAGGCTTTTGGAACAACCTTTTGCTTGGCGGCCAGGGTGGTTGCTGGGTTTCTCGGACGTGACCGCACTGCTTTGTGCTCGCATGGCAGCAGGGGTGAGCGGGGGGGTCCATGGGCCCTTAATCACAACCCTTGCTGATGAACCCGAGTGGAGCCAGCAGAGACTGAAAGCCCTGCTCTTTGGCCAACCTCTGCTGGATCTTCAAGGGGTGCCCTGGCAGGGAGGCGTGGCTGTCGGTCCTTTGTTAACGCTGAATTTAACGGTGGCCTCCCATTTGATCGGGACTCCTTTCCTGCCTGACCTAACGGGAGTTGTGTTGGTTATTGAAGACATCGGCGAAGCCCCTTATCGCATTGATCGCATGCTCACGCAGTGGCGATTAGCAGGTCTGCTCCAATCTCTTGCCGGCCTTGGATTCGGTCGATTCCTGGCCTGCGATGACGGGTCGGATTCCGGTGGATTCAGCTTGGAGGAGGTGTTGCGAGAGCGCACCGCTGACTTAGGGATTCCGGTGGTTGCAAATCTGCTTGTAGGGCACGGCCCGGGGGGGAATGGAGCATTGCCAGTTGGTGCGATCGCCACGCTTGATGGCGATCAGGGTGTCTTGAGCATGGGTGCTAACCCAGGCGTTTTGCCAGCACCGCTGCAGCCACAGTGAGATCAAAAGGGGTCGTGACTTTGATATTGGAGGGACCTGCATCAAGAACGTTGACGGGCCATCCCAAGCGCTCATAAAGAGAGGCGTCATCGGTGACAGTCCAGCCATTCGCCCGCGCTTCACGATGACCCTGGCGGAGTTCATCCACAGAAAAGGCTTGCGGAGTTTGAGCCGCCCATAGTTCTGCGCGATTCGGGGTCGCTGTGATCAAGCCTGATGCATCAACCCGTTTGATCGTGTCGGTGACAGGGGTCGCTGCAATCACCGCCTTGCCGCCGCGAACGGCATCTGAACAGCGGTCGAACAAGTCTGGTGAGGCGAGACAGCGGGCCCCGTCATGGATGAGCACGTGTTGTGCTTGGTCTGGCAGCCCTGCCAGCCCGCGTTCGACTGACTCCTGGCGACTAGCTCCGCCGGCAATCCAAGCGACGGGTTTGGGAGCACCCTCCACGAGAGCGAGAATCTCGGCACGGTCAATCTCCTGACCAATGATTCCGATCCAATTGATCGACTCAGCTTCAAGAGCTGCTTGCAGTGTCCATGCCAGCACGGGTTGTCCTGAGAGCGGCAGCAGCAGCTTGTTGCGGGTCGCCCCCATCCGCCGCCCACTCCCAGCGGCTGCGATCAACAGATGCATAAGCGACTCCTGTTCCTAGCAACCTGAAACGGCCTCCATACAATCAGCTCGCACCACTTGTGCTGTTGTTTCATGCGCGTTCTCGTTTTAAGCCCAGGAACAGCTCAACAGCAGCTTGAGCGTATGCCTGCCATAGCAGCCTGTGCCAACGAGCTTGGGGCTTCCATCCAAGTGGCCTGTTCCCCTGGTTACCGATCGCTGTGGACCTTGCTGCCCTCGGTGGAAAAGATCATTCCCTTTGACTTTTCTGCAAATCTGACCATGGCCGATTGGGCCAATCTTCTTGGCTGTGTTCGAGAGCCTGATTTCCAGGTTTGCCTCAATTTTGCTGAGGGACGTCAGGTGAACCTGATGCTGTCGATGAGCCATATCCCAACCCGGGTTGCAGAAGCTGGATTTGCTGCAACTGCTGAGGTCAGCCAGGTTGAAGGCTGGAGTGCCCAACGTTGTGCTGGATTTCTTGCTCCGCTGGGCCTCAGCTTGGATGCCGCAGCCTTCCGGATCAGCTTGCCCGCAGCGCTGATGAACGGGGCCCGCGAACGGCAGCCGCAGGGAGATGGGCCTCTGTTATTGCTCCAACCAGCTGGAACGGAAGGAGATTGGCCCGCAGAACGCTGGAAGCAATTACCGCTCACGATCCAAGCCAAGCTGCCTGGTTTGCGGACCATTTATCTCGCAGACAACAGTTCGCTTTCAGAGAGAGCAGCCCAGATTGCCTGCGCGGATGTGGTGTTGACCAGCTGTCATGAGACAAGTTTGTTGGCAACGTTTTGCGGTGTGCCGTTGGTTGCACTCGGACTGTCTGACGATCAACTGCCTGAGAGGGATGTGATTCGGCATCTCGGCCATGACAATCTCCGCTCTCTTTCAGAAGCTGATGTATTGGAGGCGATGGGCTTCTGATGAAGAGGCCTCGACGGAAGTCGCAACAACGCCGTCGGCTTCAGCGCTACCCCTCACAG
>Ga0209666_1003017_pt1 | contig 12367 bp, 9 predicted proteins | sample SaaInlV_125m_DNA_FD_184679 | JGI IMG/M metagenome (GOLD analysis project Ga0209666, IMG submission 184679) | Marine microbial communities from expanding oxygen minimum zones in the Saanich Inlet - Saanich Inlet SI037_S3LV_10m_DNA (SPAdes)... | ecosystem: Environmental > Aquatic > Marine >...
ATTATTTTGATAAGCTTTCACTGAAGCTCTTAATATTGGAAATTTTAATATTTTATGATTTTTATTACTTTCTCTATCTAGTGGTGCTATTCCATTATTGCTCCAAGTCCATTGACCAAATATTGCATTACCTTCTAGAGCAAATCTAGATGTTCCCCAACCACTTTCTTTTGCTGCCTGGGCTAATGCTATAGAAGTGGGTATTATATCCATCCGCAAAACCAACTCTTCCATGTTTCCTTTTTTAACCTTATATTCTAAAAGTTTTTGCCTTAACCATTGTTTCTCTAGATCTGTTGTATTTTTCTTTTTATAAATTTTTTTCAGTTTTTTACGGTCAGCTAAAATTCTCTCATTTTCAGCAACAACAAGCGGTAAAACAATTTTTATAAATGTTTCTTTTTTTAATCTTGTATTTTGCAATTCATCGAGATCTTTAGGAAACTGAGTGAAGTAAATAGGTTTTACAAGTTTTTTATTTCTAACTTGGCTTAGATCATAGTCTACATCTTTAAAAAGATTTAAAACAGTTTGAGTTTTTAAATTTAGATCCGGTAGAATTACTTCTGCAACATTATTCTTTTTTACTTTAATCTTTGGTTCTTTTTTTTCTTTTTTAACTTGGGCTTTGGGTTTTTGTAATTCTTTTTTTTCTTTTTTAACTTGGGCTTTGGGTTTTTGTAATTCTTTTTTTTCTTTTTTAACTTGGGCTTTCGGTTTTTGTAATTCTTTTTTTTCTTTAACATATGGTTTTTCTATTTGAACTTTTTTTATTTCTCCTACATCTTCGAAATTAGTTAGACTAGCTATTACAATTGTAGTTATTCCAACTATTGTAAAAAAACCAATAATTGCTTTTTTCGCATTTCTTGGATTAATTTGTTGATTATAAATTCCGTTAAATATTTCAGTAAGTGTTTGAGCAAAAAATCTATAAAACGTTAACCCTAATGTAGGAATTATATTTAAAAAATTTAATCCTATTATGCCAACATTTTTCCACAAATTTTTTATGCTTCCACTAATTTTTCTTTGTGTGTCATGCTTAAAATTTTCGGTTTTTCTAATAAATCTATTTTTAGCTCTAATTTGATTATCTTTATAATCAATAAGACTATTTCTTATCCTTGAAATAGGTTTAGAAAAATTTTCTTTAACAAAATTTGTCTTAAAATCTTTAGGTATAGTTATATTATTTTTTTTTAAAATTAATTCTAACTGGCCAGTAGTTAGATTTTTTCTATTTTTAATATATTCTTGAATTTCTTTAACGCTATAAATATATGCTAGCTCCAGTAACTTATCTCTGTAACTTAATTTTTTTTTCATAATTATATTGCTTCTACAGAGATAACTTCTTTAACATAATGTTTAAGAAGATTTTGAACACCTTGTTTTAAAGTCATTATTGAACTTGGACATCCTGAGCAGCTTCCTTGTAATTCTACTTTAACTACTCCATTTTCAAATGATTTAAATTTAATATCTCCTCCATCTCTTGCCACAGCTGGTCTTACTTTGGTATCTAAAACTTCAATTATTTTATTCACAGTTTCATTGGTATTATTGGTGTTTCCAGGTTGTATTGAAACATCCTTAAGAATTGGTTCGTTATTTTTCTCAAAATAGTCATTTAAATGAGAAATAACCATCGGCTTAAGATCATTCCACGCAACGTCCTTGGTTTTTTTAACTGATAAGAAATTCTTTGAAAGTAAAACAAGTTCAACTCCATTGAGTCCTAAAAGTTCTTTTATAAAAGTATTTGATATTTCGCTTATTCTATTTTTTTGGAATTCCTCAGTGCCAATATCTGAAATAGTTTTTTCAGATATAAATTTTAGAGAATCTGGATTAGGAGTAGGTTCAGTTTGTATCATGTAAAATTTATATTATATCAATCCTACTATATCACGTACATTCTTAAGGTTTTCCTCAGCTATTATATTGGCTTTTTCACTGCCTTTTTTCAAAATCCCTTTTAAATGGGATTTATCGTCTAATAACTTTTTAATTTCTTTACTAACAGGGGTTATTTCTTCAATTAAGATTTCTGTTAATTTTTTTTTTAGTAAGGAATATTCTTTACCAGCCATTTCATCTAAAACTTTTTCTAATTTTTCTTTGGTTAATTCAGAATATATATTCAACAAATTTAATGCTTCAGGTTTTTTTTCTAGTGATTTTAAATTGTCTGGAATTGGTTCGGAATCAGATTTAGCCTTTTTAATTTTTTTACTTATTTCATCTGCATTATCTTTTAAATTAATTCTAGAATAGTCAGATTCTTCAGACTTACTCATTTTATTTTTTCCATCTCTTAAACTCATTACTCTTGAAATATTTTTAGATATTAAAGGTTCTGGAAGTGGAAAAAAATTCTCACATTTAAAATCATTGTTAAATTTTTGAGCAATATCCCTTGATAACTCTAAATGTTGTTTTTGATCTGATCCAACTGGAACATGAGTTGCCTTATAAAGCAGAATATCTGCTGCCATTAAATTTGGATAAATATATAAACCCACACTAGCTTTTTCCTTATCCGACCCAGCTTTATCTTTAAATTGTGTCATTCTATTTAACCAGCCTATTCTAGATATACAATTTAATATCCAGGCTAATTCTGCATGGCCAGAGACTGAAGACTGATTAAAAATTATACTTTTGTTTGGGTCTATACCTGCCGCTAGAAAACTAGCTGCCGTCTCAAGAACATTATTTGATAATTCTGTAGGTTTTTGAAAAATAGTGATAGCATGTAAATCAACCACGCAGTAAATACATTCCATTTCCTTTTGTAATAAAACAAAATTTTTAAGTGCCCCCAAGTAATTACCTAAATGCAGATTGCCTGTAGGTTGGACTCCAGAAAATACTAATTTTTTGTTGCTCATTTAATTTGTTTTATAATTTTTTGTTTTTAATATTCCGAATAGGTAACAAGATAGCAAATAAATAACGCCTGTGAAACCTACAATTAATAATAAATAAACTACTTTAAATTTGTGCGTGTAATCCAAATACCCTGCAAAATTATTTAACATAAGAACCAAAATAAAACTCATTATCATTGCCGAAGTTAAGATTTTTAAAAAATTAGGTATTAGTTGTATATTTAATAATAAGAATTTTTTCTGATTTAATAAATAAGTGTAAAATAAAACACCGACCCAAGTAGCTATTGTAGTAGCGATAGGAATAATTATAAATCCAAAATTTGAAAATAAGCTCACGCTTATAGAAACATTTATTATAACCATTCCTATTGAAATATAGAAAGGGGTTTTCGTATTATCTCTGGCAAAAAAGAAATTTGATAATATTTTGATTAGCGCAAAAGCTGGCACCCCGAATCCAAAATATTTTAGTGCATCGGCTGTTAATTTAACGTCTTCTTCAAAAAAAGATCCATATCCAAATAAAGCATTGACTATCTCTTCTGAAGCTAGAATTAAACCGAAACTTGCTGGTATCGAAAGCAATAAAGAAAGTTCAAAAGACTTATTTTGTATATTTGATAATTTTTTTACGTTTTTATTTTTAAATGCTTTAGAAAGAGAAGGTAGTGATACTGTTCCTACTGCTATTCCAGCTATAGCTAGATTAATTTGATAAATTCGATCTGCATAATAAAGATAAGAAACAGCTCCTGTTTCAAAAGATGCAATAACTGTTCCGATTAAAATATTAATTTGCGTTACACCTGATGAAAAAATACTTGGTATTAATTTTTTAAAAAAAAATTTAACTTTGCTATCTGCCTTAAATTTGAAGGTTAAAGTCGGCTTGTAAAATTTTAAAGTAACAAAAAATAAAAAAATAAGTTGTAATATTCCAGCTAGCGTAACACCGTATGATAATAGTCTAGCAAAGTTAAGATCTAGTTTATATGAAACTGCTAAACTTAGAATCAAAATAATGTTTAAGATGATTGGTGCGGCAGCAGCAGCAGCAAATTTACTATTAGAATTTAAAATACCAGAAAAAAAGGATGAAAGACTTACAAATAATAAAAAAGGAAATGTAATTCTTGTCAGTTCTACTGCTAAATTAAATTTTGTATTATCTTCAACGAATCCTGGAGCAATGATGTAAACTAAAAAAGGTGTAAAAATTTCTACAATAGTAACGATTAATATTAGAATTAATAACAATGAACCTAATATGTTATCGGCAAATTTTTTTCCTCTCTTTTTGCTTTCAATTTTTGCAGATGTAAAGCTTGGAATAAATGCTGCATTGAAAGTTCCTTCTGCAAATAATCTTCTAAATGTATTAGGTAATCTAAAGGCAACAAAAAAAGCATCAGCAGACATTGATGCTCCTAGAAAAAATGCTATTAAAATATCCCTGAGATAACCTAGAATTCTACTGATTAAAGTAAAAAAACTAAATATAGAAGTTGAGGAAAGAAGGTTCATATATAATCTTAATTACGCCATAAATATTTAGTGAATTATTATTTTTTATAATACATACTCATCAAATTAAATGCCAAAAAAAACTGAAATTGATCACTATACTGATAAAGAGGCGCTTGATTTTCATGTAAAGGGAAAGTCAGGCAAAATTGAGATAACTTCCTCAAAACCATTAACTACTAAGAGAGATCTATCTTTGGCTTATTCTCCAGGCGTGGCTGCTCCTGTAAAAGAAATAGCTAAAAATCCTGACCTTGCTTATGATTACACAAGTAAGGGAAATTTGGTTGCAGTTATAAGTAATGGATCTGCAATTTTAGGTTTAGGAAATTTAGGTTCACTCGCATCTAAACCTGTTATGGAGGGAAAATCAGTTTTATTTAAGAGATTCGCAGACATAGACTCTATTGATATTGAAATTGATTCAAAAGATTCTGGGTCAATTATAGAAACTATAAAAAATATTAGCGGTACATTTGGGGGCATTAACCTTGAGGATATTGCTGCGCCTGATTGTTTCATTATTGAACAAAAATTAAAAGAAATTTTAGATATTCCTGTTTTTCATGATGATCAACACGGGACTGCTATCATCACAACAGCTGCGCTGATGAATGCTTTAGATATTTCAAAAAAGAAAATCTCAGATGTAAAAATTGTTGTTAATGGTGCTGGAGCATCTGCGCAAGCATGTACAAATTTATTTATAAGTTCAGGTGTCAAAAGAGAAAATATAATTATGTGTGATAGCAAGGGTGTTATTTACAAAGGTAGAGAAAACATTGATCAATTCAAATCTGCACACGCTACCCAAACTAAATTGAGAACTTTACAAGAAGCAATAAAAGGATCTGATGTTTTTTTAGGATTATCCGCAAAAGATGTTGTTAGCAAGGAAATGATAAAATCAATGGCCAAAAACCCAATAATCTTTGCTTGTGCCAATCCAGATCCAGAAATTAAGCCTGAACTTATCCAGGAAGTTAGAGATGATGCCATTATAGCAACAGGTAGATCAGACTATCCTAATCAGGTAAATAATTTAATAGGATTTCCTTATATTTTTAGAGGCGCGCTTGATGTTAGATCTAAAGCCATTAACGAAGAGATGAAAGTTGCTGCGGCTAAAGCTATAGCTCTTTTAGCAAGAGAAAGTGTTCCAGATGAAGTAGTCTCAGCTTACGGAGGAGATAGACCGAGATACGGAAAAAATTACATAATTCCTTCAACATTTGATCCTAGATTAATTAGTGTGATACCAGCTGCGGTAGCTGAGGCTGCCATGAAAAGCGGAGTAGCTCGTAAAAAAATTAAGGATTTTGATTTATATAAAGATCAACTCTCAAATCGCTTAGATCCTTCAATGTCATTAATGCAGGGTATAAATGCAAAAATTAGAAAAAATCCTAAAAGAGTAATATTTGCGGAAGGAGAAGATGAAAATATGCTTAAAGCCGCAATAGAGTTTGGAAGAAACAAATTAGGCAAACCAATATTAATAGGTGCAGAGAAAAGAATTAAAGAACAATTAAAAAAAATAGGATTAGATGAGAATTATAAAATTGAGATTGTAAACTCTACAAATAAAGAAAAGAGAGAGAAATATGTAAAACATTTGTATAAAAGATTGCAAAGAGAAGGACAATTGGAGAGAGATGTTGATCGAATAGTTAGAAATGATCGTATTGCATGGGGATCTTCTATGATTGCATGTAAAGATGCCGATGCTATGGTAACTGGAAATATTAGACATTACGCAGCTTCAATTGAAAAACTTAAAAAAGTAGTAGAAGCTAGACCAGGCGAAGAAATATTTGGTATGACTATGATCGTCTCAAAAGGGAAAACTATTCTTGTAGCAGATACCAATGTCCAGGATTTTCCGTCATCAGAAAGATTAGTTAACGTTTCAAAATCATGCGTGAGAGTGGCTCGATTGTTTGGCTTCGATCCTAAAGTTGCCTTTTTATCTCACTCTACTTTTGGAAAGCCTATTTCAAAAAACACAAAACATGTGAGAAACGCAATTGAAATGTTAAAAAAAGAAAAAGTTGATTTTGATTTTGATGGTGAAATGCAGCCTGATGTAGCATTAAATCCTATTTATCAAGAAATCTATCCTTTTTCAAAAATTGTTGGTAAAGCAAATATTTTAATTATGCCAGCACTACATAGTGCAGCCATCTCAACAAAACTTATGAAGGTATTTGGTGGAGGTAAATTAATTGGACCTTTGTTGATTGGTTTAGGTTTACCAATTGAAGTTGCTCCTTTAAGAGCTAGTACATCTGAGATTTTAAATTTAGCTTCAATTGCTGCCTATTCTTCGGATATAATTGATTATTCCAATTAAAGTTTATTTCGACTTAGTTCTGCAGCTAAATAAATTGAAGGAAAAATTTCCTCTACATTATAAATTTTATTTGCTTCATCAATCACTTGTTTTTTTTCCTCTTCATTCATTGCAATTCCAAAAATATAAATTTTTTTGTTAATTGTTTCTAAAGTATAGTTTCTTGCTTGCGTTTTTTTGTTAAAAATTAAAGCTGTTCTCAATTGGCTAGTAATTAAAATATCTCTTGCGGTATTTTTAAAGTTACTTTGACCTTTTATAGTAATTGCGTTTTTTACAGCTCTTACGCCCTTAGTCTCCCACGCCATTTTTGTAATTTTTATTTTTTCCTCAGGTTCTTCCACTTTTCCGGAAAGAAATATAATCCCATCTAAAACTTCTGATGAGATTGATAAAAAATATTTTTTATTTGCCAGTGTTAATCTGGCAGATAAATTTTTCTGCATTATTGTATCATCAATTTGCATACCGATTGTTCTTGGATCAAAAGTGATATCAACGCCTGCTCCAAATGTTCTAACAGATGAGCAGGAAGATAATAAAATAATTGTTAAAACGCTAATAATTTTTTTCATTTTTTACTTGTAAGCACAATTTATAAATTTCTTTTTTACTATTTTTTTCTGATTCTAAAATTAGATCTACAGTATCCTTAAGACTATATTTTTTAAGATACTTTTTTGCTTTGTTAACAATTTTTTCTGAATCTAGTGCTCTTTTTTCGCTATTTTTTTCTGAAACTATAACAGTTAGTTCACCTTTCATTTCATTATTTGAAATTTTCATATCATCAAGATTTTGTCTAAAGAAAGTTTCATGCATTTTAGTTAATTCCTTCGCAATTAAGATCTTTCTTCCTGAAAAATACTTTTTAAATTTTTTTAAATAAAAATTTATTTTTAATGATGGAATGAAAAAAATTTGTGAAAATGAATTTTGAGATAAAGAGTCTAATACTTTTTCGAGTTCATTCTCTGTTTTGGGAAGAAAACCATAGAATAAAAATTGATCTTTGAAACCAGATACACTCATAGCAGTAGTTATAGATGAAACTCCTGGAATCGGTACAATTTTAATTTTCTTTTCAATACATTCATTAATTAAGATGCGTCCTGGATCAGACAATAATGGAGTTCCTGCATCAGAAATTATAGACAAAATTTTGCCCTGATTAATATATTTAATGATATTCAAAGTTTGTTTTTTTTCATTGAACTTATGATAAGAAATTAACTTCTTTTTAATTTTAAAATGATTTAATAATTTAAGTGACCGCCTTGTATCTTCACATAAAATAATGTCTGAATCTTTTAATACATTTATTGCTCTAAAAGTAATATCATCCAAATTTCCAATAGGTGTAGAAACAATATATAAGCTATTAGAGAATAATTTCATTTTATGAAAAATTGGTTCATCTTAACATTAGTTTATATAATAATTTTTTTTAATTCTAATCTTTTAAGTAAAGAAAATAATAAAATCTTAAAAGTTGGACTGCTTGCACCATTAAGTGGAGAATACAGCGCCTTAGGAAACTCTATTTTATACTCACTGCAATTGGCGCTTGAAGAAATAGACGATAAAAATGTTTTTATTGTTCCTAAAGACTCTGGTTTTAATGATAAAGATAAACTTGATAAAGCTATTCAAGATATTAGATCACAGGGAATAAAAATTGTAATTGGTCCTATTACATATGATGAATTTAATGATGTTAAAAAATTTAATGATTTAGTATTTATTTCGCCTTCAAACATCAGCCCAGAATTTACTGATAACATTATAAGCGTTGGTGTAAGCTTAGAGTCTCAACTTTATACTTTAATTAATTTTATCGAAAAACAAAAAAAGAAAAGAACAGTGATTATGTATCCCAAAAATCATTATTCTGAATTGATTGAAAATAAAATAAAAAAATTGAATTTAAATAAAATAAGAACTTTTACTTATAGCTCAAATCCTGAAATATTAACTGGTGAAATTGAAATTTTAACAAATTACTCACAAAGAAAAAGAAGTTTAGAATTAAGAAAAAAAATGTTTGAAGACAAAGAAGATGAGCAATCTATTAAGGAATTGGAGAGATTAGAACAACTATACACTATAGGCGATGTTAATTTTGACTCAGTTATAATAATTGATTTTGGCAATAATCTTAAAAGTGTTTTAACCTCTTTAGTTTATTCTGATGTTGACCAAGATAAAGTATTATTTACTACAATTAATCAATGGTTTGATGAAAGTATATTTTATGAAAATACTATAAAAAATTTATACTATCCCTCTATCAATTATAATGCGTTCAAAAAATACAACGAGAAATATTTTAAAAAATTTAAAGATTATCCTAATGAAATTACTATTTTAACATATGATGCTTTAGGATTAATTTATTATGCTTGGAAAAAAAATGGAAAAATTGAGTCCATTTCTGATTTTTCTTTTAAAAAAAAAATTAAAGGTAAAATAGGAACTTTTAGCTTTAAGGATAAAAAAGTATCTCAAGAATTAAATATTTATAAACCAGAAAAAAATAAATTTATCAAATTTTAACTTTTTTTTTTAATTTCATAAAAGCAATATATCTGTGGTCTGACTTAATTTTTTTTAACTTAGACATCTGTCCAAATGTGACCTTTTCACTGTTTGGGATAAAAATTGGATCATACCCAAATCCATTTTTTCCTAAAATTTTATTCGAAATTTTTCCAATAACTCTTCCTTCTACAGAGATTATTTTTTTATTCACATTCTTATATGAAAGATTACAAACAAAAATAGCTTTTCTATTTTTTTTTTTTTCTATTTTTTTTAAAATAAATTTCATTGCTGCAAAAAAGCCACCTTTGTTTTTAGCAAACCTTGCGGAATGAATGCCTGGTTTATTTCCCAAGGCTTTAATACACAAGCCGGAGTCATCAGATATAACTGGATAATTCACGTATTTAGAAAAAAAAGTAGCTTTTAGTTTTGAGTTTGATGAAAATGTCTTCCCGGTTTCTTTGGGGCTTTTAATTTTTAATGTTAATGGAGATATTTTTTTGTATTTTTTGGAAATTAAGTATGCAATTTCCTTAAATTTTCCTTTATTATGTGTTCCTATTAAAATTTTTTTCACTTAAGTCTAGTAATTTTTAAATTTCTTACTATATAGCATCTCGTATGACTGAAAATAGTAAAAAAAATGATACTCTTAATAAAAAAGAGGATGAAACTATCAAAGAAGTTAATACTTCTGATAATGATAATAAAGAAAAAACTATTGAAGAAAAATTTCAAGAAACAGAAGAAAAACTACTTAGGTCCCTTGCAGAAATAGAAAATCAAAGAAGAAGGTTTGAAAAAGAAATAAAAGATGCTTTTGAATTTGGATCATTTAATTTTGCAAAAGAAAGCTTAGCGATTCTTGATAATCTTGAAAGAGCAAAATCAGCTATTAAAAATGATGACAATCTTAAAATAAATAAGGACTTAGATAAATTTTTGGAAAATATAACGATTATTGAGAAGGACTTGGTTACAATATTTGAAAAAAATAGAATTAGAAAGATCGAAACAACTGGTAAGAAATTTGATCCTAATTTTCATCAAGCGATGTCAGAAATTGAAGATGATAAAGCTGAACCAGGAGCTATTCTTCAGGTAATTCAAGCAGGCTATATGTTGGGTGAAAGACTGTTAAGACCTGCTTTAGTTGGGGTAGCTAAAAAAAGAGAGAAAAATAATGAAAAAAAAGAGGAAAAATAACCTTGTAGATGAGAAAAAAACACCCATATAAAAATTACAAACAAAAGGATTTAATTTAATGAGTAAAGTAATTGGAATTGATTTAGGAACAACCAACTCTTGTGTAGCCATAATGGATGGATCTCAAGCAAAGGTTTTAGAAAACACTGAAGGTGCTAGAACAACCCCATCTGTCGTTGCGTTTTTAGAAAATGAAGAAAAGTTAATTGGTCAACCAGCTAAAAGACAAGCAGTAACAAATGCTCAAGATACCATATTTGCAGCAAAAAGGTTAATAGGCAGATCGTTCGAAGATGAAACTGTAAAAAAAGATGTAGGTAAAGTTCCTTTTAATATTGTTAAATCTGATAATGGTGAAGCATGGGTTGAAGGAAAAAGTAAAAAATACTCACCAGCTCAAATTTCAGCTTTTATTTTACAAAAAATGAAAGAAACCGCTGAAAAATATTTAGGTCAAAGTGTTACTAAAGCTGTGATTACAGTCCCAGCATATTTCAACGATGCTCAAAGACAAGCAACAAAAGATGCTGGTAAAATTGCAGGATTAGAAGTTTTAAGAATTATTAATGAACCAACAGCAGCAGCACTTGCTTATGGTTTAGATAAAAAAAATGGTCAAAAAATAGCTGTTTATGATTTAGGTGGTGGAACTTTTGATGTTTCAATACTTGAAATCGGTGATGGTGTTTTTGAAGTTAAATCAACTAATGGTGACACTTTTTTAGGAGGAGAAGACTTTGACGATACTATTGTAGATTATCTGATAGATGAATTTAAAAAAGATAATGGTATTGATTTAAGAAATGACAAGCTAGCTTTGCAAAGATTGAAAGAAGCGGCTGAGAAAGCAAAAATAGAATTATCATCAGCAGCACAAACTGAAATCAATCTCCCATTTATTACAGCAGACAAAACTGGCCCGAAACATGTAAACTTAAAGTTTACAAGAGCTAAACTTGAAGCGTTAGTTACTAACCTTATTGAAAGAACTTTAGAACCTTGCAAAATAGCGCTAAAAGATTCTGGTTTTTCTGCGGCTGAAATCAACGAGGTAGTTTTGGTAGGCGGTATGACTAGAATGCCTAAAATTATTGAAACAGTAAAAAACTTCTTTGGCAAAGAACCTAATAAGAGTGTTAATCCCGATGAAGTAGTAGCCATGGGTGCAGCTATACAAGCTGGTGTGCTTCAAGGCGATGTTAAAGATGTATTATTGTTAGACGTAACTCCACTATCACTTGGTATCGAGACATTAGGTGGCGTATCAACTAAATTAATTGAAAAAAATACAACTATACCTACTAAAAAAAGTCAGGTTTTTTCCACGGCTGAAGATAATCAACCCGCAGTTTCTATTAGAGTTTTACAAGGTGAAAGAGAAATGGCCTCAGATAATAAAATTTTAGGAAACTTTGAGTTAGTAGGTCTGCCTCCAGCACCAAGAGGAACACCTCAGATTGAAGTGACATTTGACATAGATGCGAATGGTATAGTTAATGTTTCTGCAAAAGACAAAGGAACTGGAAAAGAACAAAAAATTCAGATCCAGGCTTCTGGTGGACTATCTGAAGAAGAAATTCAGAAAATGGTTAAAGAAGCTGAGGCAAATAAAGAAGCTGATAAAAAAAAGAGAGAGTCTGTTGATGCTAGAAATCAAGCCGATAGTTTAGTTTTTTCTACAGAAAAAAGTATAAAAGAACATGGAGATAAAGTTTCAGCTGAAGAAAAGAAAGCTATTGAAGATGGTATCGCTGATCTTAAGAAATCTTTAGAGGGAACTGACATTGAAGATATTAAAAAGAAAACACAAAATTTAATCCAAGTTTCTATGAAATTAGGT
>Ga0209666_1003019_pt1 | contig 12363 bp, 5 predicted proteins | sample SaaInlV_125m_DNA_FD_184679 | JGI IMG/M metagenome (GOLD analysis project Ga0209666, IMG submission 184679) | Marine microbial communities from expanding oxygen minimum zones in the Saanich Inlet - Saanich Inlet SI037_S3LV_10m_DNA (SPAdes)... | ecosystem: Environmental > Aquatic > Marine >...
CTGCACGTCGGGTTCAACAAGTTCGCCCAGGGGTTCGAGCTGGAGCTCATCATGGATCCGGTGCGGGGCGCGCCGGCGGATCCCGAGAACGAGTGGTACGGCGCGACGGTGGAGATTCCCCCCACGGCGTACACCGTGGACATGGTTGTTTCCGACGACTCGAAGGAGAACTGGGACAACAACGACGGGTACGACTACCGTCTGTTAGTGGAGGGTGGCGAGGGCAACGCCACGACCGAGGACTGGGACGCGCGCATTCAGGAACGCATCGTGTACCTCGCGAAGATGCGCGAGGAGGCGGAGGCGGCGGCGCGTTTGGCCGCCAAGGAGCGCCGCAAGCGCCGCGAAGCCGCGCACCGCGAGGCGACTTTGGTGACGCGCCGCCAGCAGCAGCACATCATCACGTGCGATCCCCCGTACCCCAAGGCGGGCGACGAGGTGAAGATCACGTACCACCCCACGAACACCAACCTCGGCATGGCGCAGGACGTGTACATCACCGGCGGGTTCAACCGCTGGACGCACGAGACGGAGGCTATTCCGGCGACGGCGATGACTCGGCCGACGGAGGCGTCCGCGTTCGTCGAGTTCACCGTGAAGATTCCCGAAGACGCGTGGATGATGGATTTCGTCTTCTCCGACGGCATAGGCGAGGGCGCGACGTACGACAACCACTTCGGGCGCGACTACCACTTCCCGGTGGAGGACTCCACCGTGGAGAAGCCGCCGCTGCACATCGCGCACATCGCCGTCGAGATGGCGCCCATCGCCAAGGTTGGCGGCTTGGGCGACGTCGTCACCGCGCTGGCGCGCGCCATCAAGGATGAGGGAAACCTGGTGGAGGTGATCCTGCCCAAGTACCAGTTCTTCAACTCGTCGCCCATGCTGGGCAACATGGAGTTCGAGGCTTCCTTCGAGGCGCTCGGCACGAACATCGTCGTCACCAGGCACATCGTGGAGGACGTCCAGGTGTTTTTCGTGGAGCCGCAAAACGGGATGTTCGCCGTCGACTCGGTGTACGGGCGAAACGACGACGGGGTCAAGTTTGACTTTTTCTGCAACGCCGCGCTGGAGTTTTTGCTGCAGACTAACCGCCAGCCGGACATCCTGCACTGCCACGACTGGTCCACCGCGACGGTCGCGTCGTCGTACTGGACCAACTACCACAACTACGGGCTGTGGAAGCCGAAGGTTGTGTTTACGATCCACAACATGAACTACGGCCAACAGAAAATCGGCGAGGCGTCGTTCCACTCGCAGCTCACAACGACGGTGTCGCCGTCGTACGCGGGCGAGGTGAGCGGCCACCCCGCCGTGCGCGACAACCTGCACAAGTTCCACGGCGTGCGCAACGGCATCGACACGGAGATCTGGGACCCCAGCACGGACCAGTTCCTGCCCATGAACTACGACGCCTCCACCCACGAGGCGGGGAAGCGCCGCGCGCGCGAGGAGATCCAGGGGCGCTTCGGCCTCACCTGGGGCTCGGACCAGCCGATGGTGGCGGTCGTCTCGCGCCTCACCGCGCAGAAGGGCCTCGATCTGATCAAGCACTCCATCCACCACTCGCTGAAGCGCGGTGCGCAGTTCGTGCTGCTCGGGTCCGCGCCCGACCCCAGGGTGCAGGGCGACTTCAACGCGATGGCGGGGGCCATCGGCGGCCCCAACGCGGCGTTTGCCTTTGCCTTTGACGAGCCCCTGTCGCACCTGGTGTACGCGGCGGCGGACTTCATCCTGGTGCCCTCCATGTTCGAGCCCTGCGGCCTGACGCAGATGATCTCCATGCGGTACGGTGCCGTGCCGGTGGTGCGCGCCACCGGCGGGCTGCGGGACACCATCTTCGACGTGGACAACGAGAAGGACCGCGCGGCGTGGGAGGTTGACGGGTCGACGGATTGGAAAGTCACCGGCGACGCGACCAACGGATTTTCGTTCGAGGGCACGGACGCGGGCGGGCTGGAGTACGCGCTGGACCGCGCGCTGGACACGTACTACAACGACCGCATTTGGTTCCGCAAGTTCCAGGAGCGCATCATGAGGCAGGACTGGTCCTGGAACAGGCCCGCGCTCGATTACGTCGAGCTGTACTACTCGGCGATTCGGTCGTGAGCGAGAGGGGCGCGATGCTCGACGCGCGCTCGACGCGGGACGGAGATTGACTTCGTTCCGAGAGGCGCGAGCGGAGAACGAGGGAGACGCGCGCGTCGCGATCGCGCGGCGGAGGAGGCGCGATGGCATCTTTTCCTGGGACGAGACCGCGCGGCGCGCCGCGCGGGGCCGGACCCAAAGACTTGTAATGTGAATGACAGCGATTTTTTCATTTAGGCGACACTCGCGCGATCGCGCCGTCCGATGCGTCCGATGCGCGAATCGACGATTCTGCCGCGTGGCAGCCTGTGGCCTTGGCTCGTTCCGGCGCCACACCCACCCGCGCGCGGCATGGCGACGACGAGCTGGACCGCGCGGTGCGCCACCCCGGCCACCGCCTCGACCGCCTCCGCGCGTCGTTCCCCGTTCCTCGGCGGCGCGCGCGCGTTCAAGCCCTCCGCCCCCTCCCGCTCGGCCGGCCGCGTCTCGACGCTGACCCGGTGCGACGTGCGCAAGGCGTGGCGCAGCAGCCGGTCCATGACCCTGACCATCAAGGACGAGGACGAGACGCACGATTTCTCGACGTACATCAGCGACGGCGAGCGCATCATCGGCGTGACTTTCCCGGACGAGTCGCGCCGGGAGAAGCTCGACGACACCACCTGGCGCGTGCAGTTGCTCCCGTTCGAGTTCATGCAGTGGCGCGCCACGGTGTTCACCACGCTCAAGCTGGAAGCGCGCGCGGGCGAGCTGCGGCTGAGCAGCGAGGACCTCACCATCGAGGGCCTGCCCGATGAGCTCGGCGTGAACGGCAAGGTGTGGCTCTCGATGGACGGCGCGCTGAAGCCGGCGCGCACCGGCGGAAAGGCGGGCAGGAAGGTGCTCGGGAAGCTCACCGTCAACCTCAGCGCCGACGTCAACGAGATGATCGCCATCTTGCCCGGGTTTGACGACGCGGTGAACTTGATCAACGACACCGTCATCGCCAACCTGCAGGGGAGCATCAACGCCACGGTGGCGGACGACTACGCCAAGTGGAGGGTCGGGGAGAGCGCGAAAACGAGGGTGAACGCGTGAGCGGGACGCGTATTAGCTTGGGGGCCGTAGACGGCGAAGCCGCGACGAAGGCGTGTAACGACGACACCAAACGCGGCGCAGACCGCACAGACCGCACCTCCGCACGCCTCTTCGACTCGCAGTGGATTCCGCTTGGAAGCGTTTTCTCCGATTCCGCGCCTCGGACGATTCAAAAGCGCGGTGGCGCAAGGGCGTGCGGGCGCGATGGGCGACGGCGAAGATGGGACGCCGAAGATAGGACGCGCCGCGCACGATGACGCCGAGCTCGAGGCGGCGGAGGCGCGCGCGCAGGAGCTCAAAGAGCGCTTCGCGTTCGCTACGGACGACCGCGAGAGGCAGGAGGCGCTCCGGCTCGCCTCGGAGGCGACGATGCGAGTGAACACGATGCGCGCCGCGCGCGAGTGCCCTCCGAGCATCGCGCGACGAGCCGCGGATGAGGCGTCGCGCGCGCTGAAGGATGCGCGGCGCATGCTCCAGGCTGCGGAAGGGACACAGGAGCCCGCTGTCGCGTCGCCTCCCAAGCCCGACGCGGCGGAACGCCGCGTGCGGTCCCCCGGTGTCGTCGACCGCCAGTCGACCGCGTCGAATGCGACGCGGTCGCCCGCGAGGCCGGCGCCAGCGCCGGTGTCGACGCCCCCCCCGCGACGCGCGCCGACCCCGACGAAACCCCCGTCTTCGCCGAGCGCCACCTCCGAGCAGAGGATCCGCGGCGACCGGCCGTCGAGCTCGAGCGCGCGCGACGCGCCGATTCGCGAAGCGAACGCGAATCAGGAATCGACGGGTCCCGGTCCGGGTCCGACAGCCCACTCGCCCGACGTCGAGCACGCCGCCGCCGTCCGCGTGCAGCGCGTGCAGCGCGGCCGCGCCGCGCGCGAGCGCGTCAAGGCGCTCTCCGAGGCGAGGCGCGTCGCCGCGAAGGAGAAGGAGAGGGAGGCGGCGATTTCGGCGGGCGCCACCCCGAAGCGGGCGAAGAGCGCGCGCGGCGCGTCGGCGGCGACGCGCGTTTCGGGAGCGAAGGACGACACCCGGACGCCTCCGAGACGGACGACACCGAGCGCGTCCGCTTCGAGTCCGGTCATCACGAGCGCGACAGGGGGACAAAAAACGAAGGGTCACGCGGTCGCGTCGGCGTCGCCCGCGTTTCGCGCGGCGGTCCGGGCGAGCGGCTCGTTCGACGAAGCGTCGCCGTCGCATCGCGCGCGTCGGAGCGTTCCGCGAAGCCCGGAGGCGGCGCCGGGGACGAAGCCGCGGCGAGGTCCGTCTTCGAGCGCCGAGCGCGCCGCGAACGCCGCCGCGCGGCGGCTGAAGCTGCGTCTCGAGGCGGACATGGCGGCGGCAAACGAGTCGGCGCTCGCGGAGTCCCGGAAAGAGTCCCGGAACCGGAGGGTGATGTATCCCGGCGAGGAGAAGTTTTACGAGCGTCTCGAAAACGCGCGCGCCGCGTCGGCGAAGAACCGACCGGCGTCGGCGGTTTCGTCGGCAAACGACGAGTCTCGCGCGTCTACGCCGGCGAGACGCAAGCAGGAGACGCGTCGCGACGCGTCTCCCAAACCCACGCCCAAGAGCGCCACGCCGCAGGCGCCGCGGTCCGCGGGCGGCTCGTCGCGCGCGTCCCGCTCGCTGCGCGTCAGCTTCGAAGCGGCGCGGGAGTCGCCGCCGGAAACAACACAGCGCGACGTCTCCTCGAACGCCGACGGAGGCTCCGATCCGGCGATGCGCCGCGCCGAGGAAGCTGAGCGCGCGCTGCGTGCCGCGGAGGCCCAGCGCGCCGCCGCCGAGGCTGCCGTCGCGGCGGCGCGCGCGGAGGCTGAGCGCGCGCGGCGAGAGGCCCTGCTCGGTCCGATCCCCGACGACTCCGAGAGCGAATACGGCACGCTCTCGCCGCTGAAATCGTTCGCGTCGCCGACGCGCGCGTCGCGCGCGTCGCGGTCGTCGCCTTTCACGTCCTCCGCCGCGTCGCCTTCCGCGGACTCCGCGGCGACGCGGTCGTCCCCCGTGCGGTCGGCGCGCTCGTCCCTGACGCGCTCGTTCGCGGAGCGCAGCGGGTTGGGCTCGTCGCTCTCGTCGTCCGTTTTCGCGGACGACCTGGACGGCGCCCCCTCGGCGCCGGCGACGCCGGGCGCCTTTCCGGAGGACGGCGAGAACCGCGGGCCGTCCTTCGACTCCGGAAGGCGAAAGAAACCCGCCGCGCCTCGGTCGGCGCCGGCCAAGACGACCTTCTCGGTGTTCGGGGGGCCGCTCGCGACCAAACACTTCGGCGGAAACACGCCTCCCGCGACTGACTCCAGGGCGCTTCGTCCGCCGGCGCAAAAAACCGCCGGGACGTCCCGCGAGCGTCAGGCCGGCTCGTCCCGCGTAGGTTTCGAGACGTCGACGACGGAGAAGGCGAAGGCGTACGCCGAGAAAGTGCGCGCGATGGCGGCGAAGCGCTTTTCTCGCAAAGCCGCCGCGGACGCGGAGGCGGCTCGGCGCCGCGCGGACGTCGAGGCTGAGCGCCTCGTGCGCGAGTCGCGCGAGGGCGTTTCCGAGGCGCGCGCGGGCGCGGACCGCGCGAAGACGCTCCAGCGCGACGCGTTGCTGTACTCGCGCGACATGTACCGCCGCGCGGCGACGGCGGCGTTCCGCCGGTACTACGACATGAAGGATGCTTTTTCAAACGCGTCTCGCGTCGCGTTTGGCGCGTTTGAAAACGCGCGGTTCGAAAAAGAGCTCGTCGACGCGGTGAAGTCCATGCCCGCGTTTAGAGGACTGCACCCGCGGTATTTGCCCCGGCTCTTCGCGGGTGCGTCGCTGGCGACGTACCGCGAACGCGACGTCGTGGTGAAAGAGGGCGAGCGCGGCGACTTCGCGTTCGTGTTGGTGGGCGGCGAGTGCGCGACGTTCAAGCGGCGCGACTCGGCCAAGGGGATGGAGAGTTTGGATTTAGATCCCGACCCGTGGAACCCGGACGTTTATCCGCGGAAGACGCCGTACCGGGTCGCGCGCGAGGACGACACGGGGGTTCCGGTCGCGGACAGAAACGGTTCGAAGCGCGCGCCCGTCTTAAAGCCAGGGTGGGAGATCGAAGCCAAGCTGCTGGGCGCGCCGCCGGGCTCGGGTCCGTTCGCGCGCCGGACCCGCACCGGCGATCTGTTCGGTTTGGGCGCCGTGCGCGGCGCGAGGAAAGGCGAGGCGCGGTGCGCGACGCTCGTGGCGCTCTCGGAGACGACCGCGCTCATCATCCCGAAGGAAACCTTCGACGACGTGATCGACGCGGTGCAGAGAGGTGAGGCGGCGAAGACGGCGGCGTTCCTGCGCGCCGCGGAGCTCTTCCCGGAGTCGGAGGTGACAGACGCCGACCTCAAGGCGCTCGCGCGCGCGCTGGAGCGCGTCGAGGCGGCGCCGGGCGACCGCGTGGTCACCGCCGGGGACGTCGCGCGCGGGGTCTTCTTCGTCAAAGAGGGACGCGCGGAGGTGTTCGCGAAGGCGCGCGTGCTGGTGGACGCCGCCGGCGGGGGGGGCGTCGTCGACGACGCGTTCGAACGCGACAAAAGCGCGCGCGACGAGCTCTGGGACGGAAGCGTACGCGACTCGCTGCGCGGCTCGCGCGACTCGCTGCGCGGCTCGCTGCGGCTCCGCCGCGGCACCGGCACGGGCGGCGGCGCGGCGGGCACTCCCCTGGTGGAGCGCGTGCGCGACGTCCCGCTGGGTGACCTCGTGTCTCCGGCTGTGTTCGGCGAGGAGTGCCTCGTGCCGCGCGAGAAGAAAGCGAAAGTCGTCGGGACATCTCTCGCGCCGGCGACGACTCAATCGGCGCGAGAAGAAAACGAAAAGAGTTTCGGGCGGCACGCGTTCACCGTCGTCGCCGCGCGCGGCGTCGGCGTGACCGTCCTGCGGCTCGCGCCGGGCGAGCTCTCTAAACTCCCCGCGTCCGTCGCGCGCCGGATCATGCAGCTCGCGCGCTCCACCGCGGAGGCGTCCGCGGAGGCGCGCGAGGCGCTCGACGCGCCGCCGGCGCCGCCCCCCGGGCGCGCGCGCGACGTCGTCGCCTCGGCGGAGTTCAAGAAGGCGCCGCCGCCTCCCGCGCGCGTCGGCGTGGTGTTCGGCTCATCTTTAAAACCGCCGCCCAGCCTCGTGGATCGAGAGCCGAGCGACGGTGAGGGCGAAGGGCGTTTATCGACAATTCGCGGGACGGAAAAACCGGGACCCTCTCTCGACCGGGACCGCTCCACTCGGCGGAGTTCCGGGAACCTCTCTCTCCGCAAAGGGCTCGGCGGCGGCGGCGGGCGCACGCGCGAGAGCGGCGGAACAGAAGAGGCGAGTCCCGCGACCTATTCACGCTCGCGCTCGCCGGCGGCTTTTTCGTCGCGTCTGGAGACCTCCGCGGACTCGACCCCCTCGCCGTACTCGCGGTTCATGCGCTTCGACGCTCCGGAGCACGTGTCCCGAGGGGACGACGAGCGTTTCGAGCGCACCGCGCGCGAGGTGACGGAGGCGGCGCTCCGCGAGGCGAAATCCGCCGAGCGCAAGCTCCGCGCGTTTCGCGAGAGCCGCCGCGCGAAAAGTAAAAGTAAAGCGCGCGAAAGCTCCGCGCCCGGGAACTCCGACGGGAACTCCGGCGGCGCGCTTTTGTCCGCTCGTTTGACTTCCCGGGCGGGGGCGGATCGCGCGAGACGCGCGAACAGCGCGCCCGTCGTGCGTCTGACCAAGAAGGCGGCCGCGATCGCCGCGAAAAACGCGCCCCAAGGGAGCCGTCTTCGCGCCGGCGAGACCTCTGGGTTTGGGAAATCGCGCGCCGAGACGGCGGAATCGTTTCGTTTTCGTCGCGGCGCGTCTCCGAGCGCGGCGGCGGCGGCGTTCGCGTTCGACGCGGACCGCGCGCGCGGCGCGCTGGAGGCGTCGAGCAGGAGCAGAGAGCGCGCCGCGGAGGCGCGCGCGTCCCTGCGGGACTCGAGCCTGGGCCGACGGCCGCGGCGCGAGGACTTTGACGACTTCGAGGACGCCTGGGAGGACGCGGGGCGAGTCTGACCGTAGAGCTTTTTCACACAAACGATTCGCCTGAGCGCCCGTCCGTCGCGACCCGCGAATCAGTTCACCGCCGCGATTCGGCATCTCTGAACTCTGACGCGGCACTCTACGCACCTGCACCGCGATCGGGTCGCATTGCATCTTGCGCACCTACCACCACCTCACACACTTCACCGATGGGCATCGACGACCACGACACCTTCACCGGCCTGACGCAGCTTCAGTCCGCGGCCGCGGACGGGAACATCGACAAAGTCATCGAGCTCCTCGACGCGGGCGCGGACGCCGACATCCAGGCCAACGGCGAGGTGCGTCAGCCGACGACGACGCGCTTTTCGAGAGCGGGACGCTGAGCGCGTTCGTCGCCCGGGCGGCTCGGTCGGGACCCCGTCTCGTCAGGACCCGCGATCGAGGCATCGCCACGGACCATCGCACCTCGATCGCGTCGATCGGGGCCCGTCGGTCCCCGCGAGTCCCGCGTCGCGCGTCGCGTCGAGACGCAGAGTCGCCACCGATTCGCGCACGCGCGTTCGTTGGCGGACGCGTGCGCTTTTTCCCGACACGTCTCCTCCCGGCGCTTCGCCGCGCCGCGCCGCGCGAGTCCCCGACCTCCCTTCGCGTCTGACCGATCCCCCCACGCGATCCACTCCACGTGTTTCCCGCTTCGCAGAACGCCGGCAAGACCGCCGCGATGATCGCCGCGTCGAACGGCTCCACCGAGATCCTCAAAGCGATTGGGCGCGGTCCTTCGCTGCTGGACCTGAAGGATGCGGACGGAGGCACCGCCGCCATGACCGCCGCCGTGCACAAGCACGGCTCCGTCCTCGACTTCGTACGTCTCCCGCGCGCTCAGACGGACCGTTTCCGCTCGCGGCATCGAGCCCGTCTCCCCACCCGGCCGCGAGCCCGCGATCGCACTCGGGGTGACAAACGCCCCGATCGCGCTCGTTCCCCGATCTGGTCCCGGGAAATCCGCGTCAGCGCCAAAACCGACGGGATCTTTTTCTTCAGGGGTCACAGACGGTCGCGCTCGCCGGTTCGCGCGATCGCGCGGCGGGTCGGGTCGATCGATCCACGCGAAAAAGCGTTTTCGACGGAAAGACTTTCTCTCCGCGTTTCGGGTATAAGCGTCCGACGACTCTATATGCGTCTGACTCCCCGCTCTCCCGACCCTAATACCCCTCCTCGCTTCCCTCACGCCCTCTTTAGCTCATCGAGAAGAAGGTGGACCTGAACGCGCAGGACAGCGACGGGTGGACAGCTTTAATGTACGCGGTGACGGTTGGCGGCGCGGAGGCGGTTTCCAAGCTCGTCGCCGCGGGTGTCGACGCGTCGGCGAAGAACAATGACGGCGACACCGCGATGGATCTCGCCAAGGCCAACTCCAAGCGCCACAACCTGATCCAGATCCTCGACCCGAAGGAGCCCATGCCCACGGTGGCGGAGTGAAGGCGGACGCGAAGCGAGCGAAGTGAAAGCGCGCGCGAAAGCGTTCGGGAGAGCGCGGGTTTAATGCGACGCTTTCGACGAAAATCTTTCGCGACGAAGACGCGTTTGTTCCAAAAGTCTTCGTGAAAAGTCTTCTTCTCTAAGGCCTCTAAGGCGCGCGTCACCGCGAGCCCAAGCCTACTCGCCGCGGGGCTTTCGGGAACGAATTCTCGGCTAAGGACTCGAACGGGTCGTAGTCGACGTCGTCGGAGATGGTGAACAGCTTCGCGGCGCCTTCTTTGTCGTCGGCGGCGTCGGCGTCGGCGGCGTCGGCGCGTTTCTTCGCCGACGCGGTTCGCGGTTCGCCGGCGGTGGACGGTTTCGACGCGACGCGACTCGCCTTCGAACGACTCGTCGCGTGACTCGTCGCGTGATTCGATGCCTCCGATGCCTTCGACGCCTTCGACGCCTTCTCCTCGCGACCCGTCGAAGCGAGGAACGGCAACGCTGAAGAGCCACTCTTCTTTGACGAAGATGCCTTCTCCGGCTTCTCCGGCTTCTCCGGCTTCTCCACCTCCTCCACCTTCTCCACCTTCTCCGCCTTCTTCGCCTTCTCCGGCTTCTCCACCTTCTCCACCTTCTCCGCCTTCTCCGGCTTCTCCGCCTTCTCCTCGTGACCCGTCGACGCGTGCGACGAAGAAGCGCCGCTGGTCTTCGACGAACGCTTCTCCTTTGCCTCCTCCGCCGCCTCGCGCTCCCACTCGACCGCCAACGGGGGCTCGGGAACCAGCTCCTCCACCTCTTCTTTCAGCTCTTCCGTTTTCTCCTCCAGCTGTTCCTCCACGCTGCTCACCGCCGCGGCGGCGTCCGAGACGCCGCTCGGGTCGACCGAGGGCAGCGAGTGCGAGAACTTCGATGACGGCGCGCGCGGCCCCGCCGCGTGCGGCGCCGGCGTGTGCGGCGCGTCGTCGCTGTTTCCCCACGAGAACGAGTGCGAGAACCCGAGAAACACGCCCGCGCACAGGATGAAGCACAGGATGAACGTCACCGACCACCACCAGACTCTGTGCTGCATTCGCGCGGGACAAACGCCGATCCAGTTCTTGGGAACTGGGTGGCCTTCCTCGTCGTACTCCTCCTCGGAAGACGAGCCCAGCAGCGGCGCGCGCTCGGGGTGCTCGCGGTGGTATTCCAAGATGCGTTCCTCCCCAACCTTCTCCGCGTTGGACCGGCGGTGGTGTCTCTTGGAGGATGTGTCGTCCTTATCTCGGTCCCGGCGTTCGTCCCTGCCTCGGCTCTTGTCCCGGTCTCGGCGCCGGCTCTTGCGGCCGCCGCGCCCCGAGCGGTCGCTGGAGTGCGAGGACTTCGACGCGGGCTTGGCGTAAAACACCCCCGGGTCGGGATCGACGGGGGACTCCAGAGACACGCCTTCCCTCGCGTCTCCGCCGTCTCGGTCATCCGCGCGCCTTCCCGAGAACCCCGCCTTCGCGCCGCCGCGCCCGCGCTCGGGGTCGCCGCGCAAGGGCGTCTTCTCGCCCTCCTTCGCCGGCTTCTTGCAGCACTTGGACGGGCCGAGTCCCATGGTGGAGCGCCGACTCGCGTCGAGACGTGCGACTTCGGGGCGCGGACCGAGCGGTGCACCGCCGCGTCCCTGTTTTCCTCACTCGATCGAGAGTAGCGCCGCTCCCTCACGTGCGCGCCATCCTCCTCGATGCGCGTCCTCTCGTGTGTCAATCGCCCCGCGCGTCACCGTCGCGACGCGTATCCCAATGCGCGGTGGGGTGTTCCATCTCCTCGTGGCTTGCTTTTTGCTCAGAGCTGTTACACGTTTTTTATGGGCCCTTTTTTAGCCTTTCGTGATGATGCACAGGCAAACAGTCACGATAGCGCACGAAGAATGTGCACCTCCCATTTCCAGCGGTTCCGGACTCGGACCGTCGCCTCCGGCGGCTGGTGCACCTGAGCCGGCGTCGCGACGTCGGCCGATTACTTTTTCCCGCACCAACTTCACCTACCACCAACAAGGTACGCGGGGCACCGAGATCCCGTTTCCCCTCCCCTCGCGGACATTCGCTCGTCGCGCGAGCGGGTGATCGATTCCGCGCGCGCGCGGCGCGCGGCGAGCGTCGAGCGCGCGCCGGTGGCTTTTTTCCGAAACACGCGCCGCCGCCGATCGATCTCGCCAGCTTTTTCGCGCCGCAAGAAACAAGCGCCAGATCTGCGAGCCGAGCGCGATCGTGCGGGCCAAGAACGCGCCCCGCCCCGGATCGGCTCGCTCATCTGTGCCGTGCGTGATGATGCGGCCGTTCGCGCGGCCGGAATCGCGAAGCTCGCGCCGCACGCGCCGGGTTTCTTATCAGTCTCCTTCTCTGATCTCATATCCCCCCGACGGACGGCGCGCTGATTTATCCATTATTCCATTCCTCTCTCCGCGTCGCAGACAACATGGCTACCGACGGCAAGGAACACCTTTCCATCGTGATCTGCGGTCACGTCGACTCCGGTAAGTCGACCACCACCGGTCGCCTCATCTTCGAGCTCGGAGGCATCCCCGAGCGTGAGATCGAGAAGCTCCGCGCTGAGGCCGATGCCCTCGGCAAGTCCTCCTTCGCGTTCGCGTTCTACATGGACCGCCAGAAGGAGGAGCGCGAGCGTGGTGTGACCATCTCCTGCACCACCAAGGAGTTCTTCACCGACAACTGGCACTACACCATCATCGACGCCCCCGGTCACCGCGATTTCATCAAGAACATGATCTCCGGC
>Ga0209666_1003022_pt1 | contig 12358 bp, 4 predicted proteins | sample SaaInlV_125m_DNA_FD_184679 | JGI IMG/M metagenome (GOLD analysis project Ga0209666, IMG submission 184679) | Marine microbial communities from expanding oxygen minimum zones in the Saanich Inlet - Saanich Inlet SI037_S3LV_10m_DNA (SPAdes)... | ecosystem: Environmental > Aquatic > Marine >...
TTTACAACCAGGTAGAACTTACAAGTTCGATCAGTCTAATTCATCTAATAGTTCTCATCCATTAAGATTTTCTACGACTGATGATGGAACACATAATAGTGGTTCTCAGTATACATCAGGAGTTACTATTTCAGGAACACCGGGTTTTGCCGGATCTTATGTGCAGATAGTTGTTACTTTTGGAACACCAGCACTATTCTATTACTGTGCTAATCATTCCGGAATGGGCGCAGGCTCGGTTGCTGCAACTTCTAATATTTGGTCTAATATATCTGGCACACCAACAACTATTTCTGGATATGGAATTACAGATGCATTTAATGGTGCTTATGGTTCTTTAACAGGAGTACCTTCTACATTTACACCAGCTGCCCATAATCAGGCTTGGTCAACAATTACAGGTACGCCAACAACTATTTCTGGTTACGGTATTACGGATGCATTTGACGGAGCATTCGGGTCTTTATCTAGTACTCCAACTACTATTTCTGGTTACGGTATTACGGATGCTCAATCTACACTGGTTTCTGGAACTAATATTAAAACAATAAATGGATCCACGCTACTCGGATCCGGTAATATTACAATATCTGGCGGATCTGGTAGTGGAACAGATTCGGCTACAGTTTCTGCAATTATATTAACAGATGTCGATTCAGCATATGTTCAAGCTAGACAATCTGGAGGTGGTGCTGGAATATCTCTAACGGATCTATCTGTTACTACTGCATCTGCTTCAGGCGGCGGTACTTTATCATATAATAGTTCAACCGGTGTATTTACATTTGCCCCTTCTACAAATTCTGGCGGCGGTGGATCTGGAACAGTTGATTCTGCTGATATTATATCAATTGTTGATTCCGCTTATGTCCAAGCAAGACAATTTGGTATTTCCACAAATATTACAGTAGATGGTGGTGTTGATACATTTAAATTTACTTCTGATTCTGGTCAATCGGTATTTACTGGAGCAGATAGTGCTGGAAATACTTTAGCTTTTGATCCTATAAATGTAAATGTTTATTTAAATGGTATTTTCTTACAAAAAGGTGCGGATTATACCACTACAGGAAATCACACTTTAATATTTAATCCTGCTCTTGATATTAATCAAGATGTAATAATTCAAAATATAGATGTAAAAACATCTTCAGCTCTTGTTTCAGGTGGTGTTAATACATATGTATATACTGCCGATTCTGGTCAAACTGCATTTAGTGGTTCAGACAATAATTCAAATAGTTTACAATTTACTGGTGATAATTTAGCAGCATATTTAAATGGTGTTCTTTTATTAAAAACAGATGATTATAATTTATCAAATGAAAACACATTAACTCTTACATTTGCAGCTGCTACATCTGATGAAATATCTATTGTATCTTTTGATCCAACAAGCACAGATAACTTAGCAACTTACTTTGATTCAGATTATATTACAAATAGAGTTGGTGTGTCATATCCAGCTAGAGGTTCTGTATCAAATTATTTCTATACGGCTGACTCTGGTCAAACAGCATTTACTGGTGCGGACGATAACGGTTCTTCGCTTGTTATTGATCAAGATAATTCTAATGTTATAGTATCAGTTAATGGTGTTCTTATTATAAATGGAACAGATTATACTACAACCGCATCTTCAAATACTCTTACTCTTGTTGATTCCGCTTCAGCTGGCGATCAAATAGCAATTAATACATTCTCAAATCTATATCGTTCTCCTGGTATAGATTCGCAAGATATGTTAGATATTGTTGATTCTGCTTATATTACGGGTAGAATTAGTGAGATATATGTATCCACTGATATTGTTGACTCTGCTTACATTTCTGGAAGAATTGGCGAGATATATGCCGGCAATAGATCAATTGATACATTTAGATATGTATCAACAGAAGGTCAGACAACCTATACTGGAAATGATGCAAACGGAAATACTTTAGCATTTTCTGATGGAGCAGTACAAGTACACTTAAATGGTATTCTTCTTACCAAATCACAAGATTATACAACATCATCCGGTAATTCAGTAACACTTCTTGATTCAATTAATTCGGGTAATGAAGTATTAATTGAGAATTTTTCAACCAGATTTATTCTTGATTTAGATGATATTGTTGATTCAGCTTATGTTGCAGCTAGAATACCAAATCATTCTGCAACTACTAATATTAATAAATTTAAATTTACTACAACTGCACCTCAGACAATCTTTACTGGTAATGACGATGCTGGTAATAGTTTAGCATTTGATTCAAATAACATTGTAGTATTTATGAATGGTGTTAATTTATACCAGGGAGAAGATTTTACAACATCTGGTGGTAATACTATTACTCTTACCGAGGCTACGGATTCAGATTTTGAATTAGTAGTAAATAACTTTGATAAATATTTTACAACACAATTAAGTAGCATTGATTCTGCTTATGTTACAGCAAGAATTCCTCAGTATGGAGCAACTGCTACTGTAGATAAATATAGATTTGTTGCGGCTGCTAATCAAACTTTGTTTGGTGGCGTAGATGTTGATGGAACAACACTTTCATATACTGCTGGTACTGTACAAGTATTTTTAAATGGTATTTTACTCACACCAACCACAGATTATACTGCAACTAATGGTACATCTATTACTCTTGTAGATCCTGCAAATGCTGGATTTGAACTTCTTATTTATGACTACACTAAACAATTTAATATTAATGTTATCGATGCAAGTTTTGTGGATTCAGCTTATGTTCAGGCAAGACAAGCAACTGCAGATTTAAGTATAATTGATTCAGCTTACATTCAAGCAAGACAAGCATCCGTCAATTTAACTTCAGTATCACAGGATATAATACCTGATTTTGACAGTTCAAGAAGTTTAGGCACACCAACTAAAAAGTGGAAAGATTTATATCTATCAGGCGGAACTTTACACATTGGTGGTGTTCAAATTAAAGAAAATCCAACTCAACCTGGAGCCATATCATTTGTTGATTCTGTAGGTCAACCAGCTCCTATTGAAGGATCTACATCATCGTCTAAAGCAATAGCATTTAATTTCTTATTCGGAGGATAACAGGATGGCAAATCCTAACATAGTTAATGTGACATCAATACTGGGAGAAAGTGTTGGCGCTGTAGCTACAACCTCATTTGCTAATCTTATAGCAAACGCTTCTTCAAGTAATAAAGTATATAAAATAAATTCAGTTGTAGCTACAAATACAAATATAGCTATAGATACAGACGTGTCTATCAATTTTGTTAGAGGAGGTACTTCTTATGCTATTGCCAGCAATATTACAATACCGACAAGCACTACTCTAATCAGTATCTCAAAGGATCATGGTATTTACTTACGCGAAGGTGATTCTTTACAAGTAAAAGCTGGGGCAACAGATATTCATTTTGTATGTTCATATGAGGTAATATCGTGAAACTAAACGGAGGTTTTATTGGAAAAAATATAACAGAAAACACTGGCATATTTACTTCCAATGCACATTTTCTTAAAACTAAAGCTGGAACATTTCCTAATAATAAGATAGGATGGTCTCTTGAAAATGGACCATTAAATCTTACTAGTCCTGGTTTAATAAGGCTTGAAAATTCTATTTTAAATGATGGATACATTTCAAACGACGGAAATTGGCTATTTCAGCTTGTTGATGGGAGTGATACTGTATTTAAGTATAGATTTGGAATACCTTTTTCTTTTAACACTCTTCACCAAGACTACGAACAAAGCTTCTCAGTCACAAATGAAAATACATCACCTAGATCAATATATTTTAAATCTGATGGAACTAAGATGTACATGGGGGGAATATCTGGGCCAGATTATATTTATGAATATGACTTATCAACTGCATGGGATCTCTCAACTACAACTTTTTATCAATCTCTTAATGTGGATAGTGTTACTACTAACGATTTACATTGTTTAAGATTTAGCGCAGATGGATCTAAAATGTATGTTTTAGATGATTCAGCAGATACAATATTTCAGTGGAATTTAAGCACCGCATGGGATATTTCAACAGCAGTGTATTATAATTCATTAAACGTTAACCCTGGAGATAGTGCTCCTCAATCATTTTATATTAAACCTGATGGTACTAAAATATATTTAATGGGCGGAGGTGCTGATAGATTGGTTTCATATACATTAAGTACACCTTGGGATATTACTACAGGAAGTTTAGATTCTTATTCTCTTGATATGACAGATTATGATAATTCACCAGGCTGGGTTTATTTTAGCAATGACGGCACTAAACTGTATACAGAGGCTATATCAAATCTTTTGCAATGGAACTTAAGTACTGCCTGGGATATTTCAACAGCAAGCCCAGATATAAGTGAAAATGTTATGTATTTGGGTATACAAGAAGCTAATGTTGGGGGTATTCAACTTAAACCTGACGGTACTAAAATGTATATTACAGGCAGTAGCGGAGATGATGTTAATGAGTATAATCTATCAACAGCATTTGATTTATCTACTGCAACATATGTACAAAAATTTTCGTTTAGTAGTCAAGATACCGCCGTATCAGGTATATTCTTTAAGCCAGATGGGACAAAACTCTATATGTGCGGAACATCAAGTGATACATTTTCCATATATGATTTATCTATCGCATGGGACGTTTCTACTGCTTCGGTTAGTCTAGCAAATAGGGGGCCTATGAACTCGGTTCTAGACCCTCAAGGTTTTTATTATAAATCCGATGGTACTAAATTTTACTTTGTTTCTAGTTCTACTGATACGGTTTACCAGTACAATTTAGGCACGGCATGGGATTTACCTGCAGGCGGCGCTGCTGATGCATCTTTTTCTATATCTGCAAATCAAAATGTACCATATGATTTGTTTTTTAAATCCGATGGTTCTATAATGTATATAACAGGAAATTCAGGTGACGATATTGATGTATATAACTTAAGTACTGCTTGGGATATTTCAACAGCTAGTCATGATTATGCAATAGAACTTCCATATATTAATTATTATGAAGGAGAATCAGTACCTACATCAATTTGTTTTAGTAGTGATGGGTTAAAATTATTTATTTCGGGAACAGATGAAGATAAAGTAGTTAAATATAGTTTATCAACCGCATGGGACCTTAAAACTGCTAATTTCCCTGATCATTCAGATTTCTTTGCCGTTGAAAATTTTGTAGATACCGACTCTGGTCGAAGTATATGTTTTAGCAATTCTGGCACAAAAATGTACATATATTTAAATGGATCATCTTATGATATTCTTGGATATACTCTTTCAACACCGTGGATGGTAAATACAGCTACTTATGATGGTAAGGTTAGTGTAAATGAATATGAAAACGGAGGAACTGGTATTGATATAAGTTCTGACGGCACTAAATTGTATATTACTGGAACGTCAGGAGATGGTATTGATATTTTTACTATGACTACACCTTTTGATATTACAACAGCAAGCTGGAGTAGTTTTTGGAATTCGGTCACTTATGGTCCTAGATTAGGTAATCCTGTTGATATACAATTTAAATATGACGGCACTAAAATGTTTTTTGCTACTAGCTCTACTTTATATGAGTATGGATTATCTACCCCTTGGGATCCTTTTTCTTCAACTTTAGTAGATATTGACGGCATAGATGCTACTTCTGAATCGGGAAATTATAATGATATAAAATTTAGTTATGACGGATCAAAAATGTATATTATTGGTACTAATGTTATTGCACAATATAACTTATCCGATCCGTGGGATATTTTCACTGCGAGTCATTACCACACATTTACTAGCTCGTCGGTTACTGATATATCATTTTCAGGTAATGGTGATCAATTATTAGAAATGACGGGAGGTAATACTGTATTTCACAGATCACTTACAACTCCATGGGATATCTCTACCCTACAAGCTCAACAAAATTCTAAAACAGTTTCTTCTGGAGGAGTTTCACTTCAAGTTTCAAGTTCCGGAAATGCTTTTTACATTATGACTGGTAATACTATGCAAAAATATTCTATGTCAACAGCTTGGGATCCTAGTAGCGCAGTTAATGCAACTTCTAATGTATTTGGTTCTTCAGCACCTCAAGGTATTTATGGTAGTTCGGATTATCTATTTGTAGCTGATAACAATGGCACTGCTGATAGACTATATAAGCTTCCTCTATATACAAATAGCGATCTAACCAGTTTTAATACAAGTCAGGATCCAATTGTTCAAAATTACATTAACTTAAACACTTTATCAACGCCATCTGCAGATCCACGGGGTGTTTATTTTAAAAATGATGGCACCCGAATGTATATAGCTGACAGAAGTAGTGGATATATAAGACAATATGATTTGTCAACCGCGTGGGACACTACTACTATACAATCTAAAAATCGACTAGCTATGAGTAATTGTGAAAGTATATTTATTGATAGGCGAGGAGAAAATGTACATATTGTTAGTTTAGGGAAGATAAGAGAATTATCTTTAGACACTAAATGGTCTAGTATGGTTAATAGTACAACTTTTGATCCTAAAGATATAAAATTTGATTATAAGATAAAAAGCGGTAAAAATATTGCATGGGATGTTAATGGTAAATATTTATATATTTTAAATGAAAAAAGACCCATGGTAGTTCAATATCAAATGAGATAAAAATAGATATTAATAGGAAATAAAATGATCATTATAAAATACTAAAAATGGTAATGATTATATTAAGAATAAATAGTATAAACTAAAAGGTTATAAAGATGGTATCGAGAGCAAGAAATTTAGCAAACTTATTGGGTGGCGGTAGTGCCACAATACCAGTGAAGTCAATACCCGAAGGTGTTGGTGGTGCTACTCCTGTTGCTAATGATGCCGCATTACCAACTACTGATAACACTATCGGTGATTTAAAAATTACAAGTGATAAAAAGGCTTTACACATTTGGAATGGATCAAAATGGGAAAGAGTTCAGCATGGATTTAACGTAAGTCCTCGTTTTGTCACACCACCACCATCAACTTTATCTTTAAATGCCGGTGGATCAACATCAACTATTTCTGCGGAGGCTGTTGATGAAACTGGTTTTCCTGTTACTTATGATTGGGATGGGTTTAGTGATTCAACAGTGTACGCCGCAAGCTCACTTCCGAATCAGATTACAAATGTAACTGAAAGCGGCGGCGTTTTTACTCTAACGCCTTCAACAAATACCAGCCATGCAGGATCATTTACATTTCGGACTAAAGCCTCGGATGGAGCTCAAGTGACGACAGCAAACACAGTTGTAGCTCTTACGTTTTCAGTAGACATCACAACATCTGGCCCAACTTTTAATTCAAATGGCACGAACTCTTTTGATTTTACGGATGCTTTGACCAACGAAAACGGCGCACGTTTTTCAAGCAATTTACAAACTGGAAAATATTACTTTGAAGTTGTTATGGGTTCAGAAATGACTTCTGGAGCATCAAAACCCCTTAGTGTTGGACTTGTCGATGCAAGTGTAGCGTCTGCGGGGTACAACTATACAGAGTGGAAAGGGATAAAAACATGGTTTGGAACTTATTATCCGTCTGGATCAAGTAGTCCAGCGCTTGGTGCATGTAACGTCACAGGCGATGTTATTATGATAGCTTACGATACATCTACGAGAGAAGTCTGGTTTGGGGTTAATGGCACTTGGGAAAAGAATCCCGCATCCGATAGTGGTTATGTAATTGGTAATATAAACACAACAGCTTTCAAAGTGATGCTGGGATCTTCAAGTGGCAACGCCACAAGATACAATGGAACGTTTAACTTAGGCAGCAACCTCAATTACGCAGTTCCAACGGGTTTCATAGCGCATTAAAATAGGAATAAAAAATGGCAAGTAATGCAAGAAATTTATCAAAACTTTTAGGAACTTCAACTCAAGTTCCAACTACTGCTTTACCTCCAGCCATTGCAGATCTTGAAACAGTTGGTCAAACTTTATCTGGCGGAGAGATTGCACCAAGTAGTATTAAATCAAATACACTTACTCAATCTTTTGATTCTAACCAAGCTGTTACATTTAATATGGCAGATAGTATTGATGCCGTAAGCCCTATTGTATCAGTATTTAAAGAGGTTCCTCAAGCAGGATTTAGTTCAAAAGGTCAATGGGATGTTAATGCTAATGCCACAAATTATGACTTTTATGATGAAAAGCCTATTTCTTATTCTTCTGCCAATCTAACACCAAGTGCAACTGGAGATGGTACTTTTACAAACAGTGCCGCAAATACAACTTACTATGATGTAGCTAATGCCACGTACGATAATGTTTCAAATGCACAATACACAGCGTTCCTTGGAGCTTATAGTACAATATTTAATAACAATGGTACTAAAGCGTATGTAACTGCACATAATAGTAGTGGAGGTATATATCAATATAGTCTTTCCACAGCATATGATGTAAGTACTAATACATATGACAGTAAAACATATGCTTTTAGCCAATTCACATACCCTACCGCTTCAAGATTTAACGGTGATGGAACTAAACTCTATACTGTGGCTTGGAATGGTTCAGCAAGTTCAAGTCGAATCTGGCAGTACTCTTTAAGTACTGCGTATGACATCAGTACAGCAAGCTACGATTCCGTAAATTTAAATTTGACAGCTCATAATTTTGCTTGGGGATTTACTTTTAATAATGATGGATCAAAAGTTTTTGTTTCAATAGTTGATGGCGGCGCAACTGGTGGTAGAATTGCAGAATATTCTCTATCAACCAATTATGATCTTAGCACTGCAGGAAGCCAAACACTGTATGTTCTATCCGGCACCGGCTGGGCAAACTATGGAATTGAATTTAATAATGACGGAACAAAACTATTTGTCAATAATAACGATGATGTGCCGACTAAAGGACCACATGTATTTACTCTAAGTACTGCATATGATATTAGTACAGTAAGTTATACAAGTACAAATGCAGATGTAAATACTTTATTTGGAGGTTCTATGGGCGCCGGTGATATTACTTTCAATAACAACGGCAGCAAGATGTATATAAGTGATACTGTCAATGGCTATGTAAGACAGTTTTCAGTTTCCACAAGTACCGCATTTAGCGCATCAGATGTGGGTAAGAAAGTAGTCGGCAATTCTGGATCTGCTATTATCACAGCAACTTCTGGAACATATAAGTCAGTCACTGCTTTTGCGGATACTTCTGCAATTTCTTCTTGGACACTCACATCTTCACAAGGTAAGGCGGATGGAACTGGTATTGAATTAAGTGGTTATTCAGTAGCAGCAGATATCGTATTTCCTACAGGCGCAAGTGGTTCTGGCGCTTCAATGGTTTACAACAATAATGTTTCACCTACGTCAAACGCATTTAATAATCTTCGTAATGTTGTTTTTAATCCTACAGGAACTATAGCACTTGTTATGACATCTGGAAACATACAAAGATGGAACTTATCTACAGCATTTGATCTGGCTACTATGACTGAAGCTACGGGTGATAATTTTAGTGGGCAACTTAATAGTACTCAATATGGGTTAGCTGTAAGCCCTGATGGTACAAAACTTTTTGTAGGTGATCATGGATCTGATGTAATAAAACAGTTTACACTGAGTACACCTTGGTCACCAAGTACAGAGTCTTACAATGGTTATTATTATCTTAATAATGGCGGAAACTGGAACAGTTTTAGTGGTGCTGATGGACTTCCGTCTACAACAAATTTTAATCCCTTCAGTTTTCAATTTAACTCTGATGGAACAAAAATGATCTGTACCTTGTTTGATAATGTCCCATATCATTCAGTTGTTGAATTTGCACTTTCTACTGGATTTGATATGTCTACTTTGTCATATACATCTTTTGCAAACTTCGATGGAAATGTAGATCCGGAAGCAATAGTAATATCGCCAGATGGTCTTAAACTTATGATGCACGGTAGCGGTCTAGGCGATGGCGGTATTGAAGTATATTCATTACCTAGCGCATTTAGTGTAGGCAATTCTGGTAATAGTTTAACGAAAACATCAGGGACAATGGATTTATCAACTCTTACTGGTAATAGCAGCAGTACTATTACTCTTGGTGGTTTATCAATGTCTAGTGACGGGAAAAGAATGTGGGCTATATATTCTAGTGATAATAAATTCTACGAGATTACAGGTGGAACTACTTCAGTACATCCATACTCTACATACTCTCCAGCACTCACTAATTCTTCTACTGGCCAAATAAATTCATCAACCTGGACAGATATTAACTCAATGACTGCTGACGAGACTAAAAATGATGGTGATGTGTTCTATGCTGTTTCAACGGACAATAGAACAAGCTGGAGCGTTGCTAAAGGTTCAGATGGTGTTAGAAAGATTGCAAAGAATAATTCTGGAACTTGGCAGTATAATAATAATACTGGAACAAGTGTACAAACAGTATATGATTTGAGTAACCTTTCATATGATAGTAAATCTCTTAATGCTTCAAGTCAACAAACTGGAGCTCAAGGTGTTGCTATTAGTACCGATGGCACTTCATTATATACGGTTGGTTATACTAATGATACAGTGTACCAATATACTCTTACGACGGCTTTTGATATAAGTACAGCATCATATTCTAACAAAAGTTTTTCTGTAGCTTCTCAAGATGGTGTTCCAAGAGATGTTCGGTTTAAATCAGACGGAACAATAATGTATATTGTTGCAAGCTCTTCACCGGATTCTGTTTACCAATACACTCTATCTACAGCATGGGATATAAGTACTGCTTCTTATGCAAGTAAATCATTAAATGTTTCATCTCAAGATACTAATCCTGCAGGATTAGTATTAAGCCCTGATGGTACTAAAGTTTATATTTCTGGTTATCACAGTAAAACAGTCTTTCAATATAATTTATCTACAGCATGGGATTTAAGTACAGGTTCCTATTCAAATAATAGTTTTAGTACGGCTAATAATTTTAACCATAGCCATACCGCACTTGAATTAAATTCTAATGCATCAAAATTATTTATTGCAAGAGATGGATATGAAATTGCTGAATATAGTATGCCAAGTGATGGAGATGTGAGTAACATATCATATGTTGCAACATATGACCTAAGAGATACTGGTGTTGGAAATAAAGATGCAAAAGGTATGGCATTTGGAAATAATGGTACAAAATTTTATACCTACGGGGAATACGGAAATGATAATAATGTGCATCAGTATACATCTGGTGGAACTACTATTAGCTATGGCACGTCTGAAACTTGGATCAATGGTACAAACAATAACGAACACGCAACACTACAGCAAGCTTTAACATCTCAGGCGTTTAATAGAATGAATAAAGCTCAACTTGATGCCGTAGCTGACGGATATCACTTTAGTCAAGATAGTGCTGATACGCTTGACCTTATGATTGCTCCTTATGCAGCCTCTGGAACTTCTCCGATATCTGATGGTGTTACTATAAATTATGACGCTGAAGCTATAGTAAGAGAGGCAATTCCCGGCACAGATTATATAGCTGAATTTCCAAATCCAACTACACTTAATATAACTTCTATAAATCAAGCCAATCTTAAAATAAGAGCACAATAGGATAATTTAAAAATGACAAGTAAATCAAGATTATTATCATCCGTAGTTAATAAATCAGAATCATTAATTGGCGCTTCTTTAAGTAATCCGAATGAGATTAATTTACAGGCTTTGGAAACAGCAGCAACACAATATACTGATGTAACTACTCTACCAGCCTCTGGATATATAGGCGAACAAGCTTTTGTTGCTTCTACTAATAGACTTTATATTTGGACTGGAACAGGTTGGTTTAATATAGCATTGGTGAATACTGATCCAACAATTAGTTCTGCTGGTAATGCTAATTATACAATGTCTTATGGTACTCCAATAACAGTAGATGTTGATGCTTCGGATCCGGAAGGTTTAGGATTATCGTATTCATATTATACTTCGGATAGTATTGGTAATATAGCCACAATTACTAATGATTCAAGTCAATTTACAATTACACCTTCAAGTGATTATTCGGTTGAAGGTTCCTTTGGTTTAGTTTTTAGAGCAAGTGATGGACCGAATATAGCGTCAAGTAGTTCTTCAACATTTACTTTAACTAATCAGTCACCAAGCCTATCTGGAAATTCCAGTTCTTACGTGTTGGCAACCGATGGTAGCACATCAACAGTAATTACTTTAACATCAGTAGATCCTGAAGGTCAGCCTATTACTTATACGGCAACAGGTGACTCAGGATTTAATGCAATTGCAACAGTTTCTAATGATTCATCAGTATTTACAATCACACCAAAATCTGAAGATTCTGCAGTTAGTGGAACTGGAAGTCTTACATTTACAGC
>Ga0209666_1003026_pt1 | contig 12354 bp, 12 predicted proteins | sample SaaInlV_125m_DNA_FD_184679 | JGI IMG/M metagenome (GOLD analysis project Ga0209666, IMG submission 184679) | Marine microbial communities from expanding oxygen minimum zones in the Saanich Inlet - Saanich Inlet SI037_S3LV_10m_DNA (SPAdes)... | ecosystem: Environmental > Aquatic > Marine >...
CCCCGCCATACGGCCAGATAGCTCAGTCGGTAGAGCACTTGTCTGAAAAACAAGGGGTCGGCAGTTCGATTCTGCCTCTGGCCACTAGAGTTTTGGCTACTGGGTTCCTGAACTCTACTCAATTCTGTACGCACCCACTCTCTAATAAAGAACTTACACAGGGGTTAGAGAAACTCAAACTGTTTCAGTCACAATAGATGTTCCTTAAATACTAAATAATAATTGTTGGAGAGATTAAATTTTTTCTTGAGGGGTTACTATGATTATAATAATAAAAATCAATATATTTTAAAAAATGGATAAGAGGGAAAAATGCGTCAGATAAAAATTGGCAAATATACAATTAATGATGATTCCCTTCCTTTTTTTATCTCAGAGGTAGGTTCTAATCATCAAGGGGATGTAGAGTATTGTAAGAAACTTATTTTGGCTTCAAAAGAGGCTGGAGCATCTGCTGTTAAGCTTCAAAAAAGAGAAAATAAGACCTTTTATACAAGTGAACTATTCAATGAACCTTATAATAACCCAAATAGCTATGCAAAAACCTATGGTGAACATCGAGAATTTTTGGATTTCGATAAAAGTCAGTGGACAGAATTACTAGAGTATGCAAATGAAATAGATGTTCTTTTATTTTCAACAGCATTTGATATAGCTAGTGCAGATTTTTTAGAAAGTCTTGACATCCCGCTATTTAAAATTCCATCTGGAGGCCTTAAGCACATTCCATTAATTAAACATGTTGCATCATTCAACAAACCAGTAATTATCTCAACAGGTGGTGGAACTATTGAGGATGTTGATAGGGTAGTTGAGGCCACAGAAGAATATAAAGACAATATAGTTTTACTGCAATGTACTGCAGGATATCCCGTAGCTTGGGAAGATCTTAATTTAAGTGTAATTTCAACATACAAGGAGAGGTATGAAAATGTAGTTGGCCTTTCTTCGCACGACAATGGAATAGCAATGGCCCTTGTCTCTTATATGCTTGGTGCAAGAGTTATAGAAAAGCACTTTACCTTAAATAGGGGAAATAAAGGAACAGACAATGCATTCTCCTTAGAAAAACAAGGTTTTTCAAAAATGATAAGAGATATTAAGAGAGCCCAAATTTCTATTGGGGAGGGTATAAAGAAAACATATCCTAGCGAAAAAGAGCCTCTCAGGAAAATGGCTACCAGCATTAGAGCAAGAAAACCTCTGAAAAAGGGACAGGTTCTTTCATTAGAAGATTTACAATACATGGCTCCAGATGATGGATTAGCACCATGGGAAATTAAAAATATTGTTGGAAAGAGATTAAAAGTAGACCTTAATTCTGAAGAACTTATATTACACAAAGATTTAGATCAAACCTAAATTATCATCTAAACATCTAATGTGTATGTTTCTATTAACTTAGATTCAATTATATCAAAATTAACATTGAATCCCCAGCCAGGATGGTTATCTTCCATGACAAATTTTCCATCTTTGATTTCAGGAAGATTGATAAGTTCATTTTTCCATGGTACGTCATCAACATCTACTTCAACAAAAGAAAACTTATCGATTAACCTACTCAGTGTTAAAGCAATGTAAGTGTTCATATTTGAGTAATGGTTATGCAAAGTTATGTCTTGATTGTGTAAGTTTGCATATTTTGCAATATTTAAGACATCTTGGGCCGAATTCCAGGCTGGATCAATAGAGATTGTTTCAGCTACACCTGAATTAATCAAATCTACATATTTCGAATATGAAGTATAGTTTTCCCCACTACATATTGGAAATGTAAAAACTTCTTTAAATTTTTGAATATTATCTAAGTGCTCGAAGTCTACTTCCAGCCAACGAAGATTATGGGAATTCAGAATACTAGAAAAAGTAATGAGTGAACTGTTTGTTAAATTATAACCAATATCAAGCATTATTTTATTTGCACCTTTATTACTTAAAGCGGTAAGTATCTTTGAAGTATCTTCTATAATTTTGTCAATTTGGTTTATACCTATTAAATCTTTTGAAGTATAACTTGGCATTACCACTTCTAAAGGATCTAAGGACATTAGATTTGTTTTTAATACGTTAAAACCTGATTGAGTAACCTCACAACCAAGTTTTTCAAAATCTTTTTCATTCTTTAATGAATTTGTTGATTTATCAAGAAATTCAATCGATCTTATTCTTGTTGTTCCACAATGGGACCAATATGTGTCCGCAGTCCTTCTTAGTGGACCACCGAAAATATCTAGAACAGAACTGTCCAGGTTTTTAGCATTTAGATCTATTAAAGCATTTATAATTGCTGCAGAACATTTTGAAACAGAACCCCCAAGACCCTGTTTATTAAAAGATTCAATACTTTTTTTAATTTCATTCCAATTGGTAAAATCGCTTAAGTCTAATTTTTTTAATATTTCAAATGTAATACTACTAAGAGAGCCCTTAGGTCCATTGGACTCACTTATCTCTGAGTAACCTCTAAGTCCATTTTTTGCTATAAGTTCGAGATAATACCAATTTCTCCATCCAGCATCTATTTCATAAATTTTTACTTGTCCAATATCTTTTCTCATTAGTACTTAACCTAAACTATTATATTAATTTTTCAAACATCTAATTATTTATTATCCAAGGATATCTTGCATAAATCTTATCCCTTGCTTGAATAACGTTTGCTAAATCTACATTCTTTAATTCAGCTCTTTTTATTGCTTCAAGAATAAGAAAATTAAACTCACCAGTATCTTTGTTTTCTAAAGATTCATAAAGTGAGGTTATCAATTTTGGAGAAATATTTAAAATTCTTTTTAACTCCATATCTACATCAATTTTTACTCCATAAGCATTTGACAAGACCTTCATTGATTTTAGAGTTTTGATTAGAAAATTTAATTTATTTTTATCAGTGAGAATTTGACCGAGGTTGTTTTGAAAATATATACAACTTGTTGAAAGACTAATTATTCTTGTAAATTTTCTCCACAATAGTTCTTGGTTGCTGTCAATTAATTCAAACTCAATAACATTTCTGGAAAGATGAATTAAATTATTAATTTCATGAACATATTCACTATTTTTATTAAAAGCTAAAGAAAAAATGGGTTTTTTAGTTAAATTTACAGATAAATTCTTTTCTGTTTTTTTGGCAACAATTGATATTGAAGATGCAATTACGTTATTTCCAAATTTTTCACTTAATAATTCGTATCCATAGAAACCATTTTGAATTGGAAGAATTAAACAATTTTTATTTTTTAAGTTGTTAATTATATCTATATATTTTTCAATTTTTTCAACTTTTGTACAGATAATCAAGACATCACATTTAGGTATGTCAAGCTTTATTGAATCTTCTAAATCATAAACTGTTAAATCAGCTGAACTTTGTATATCTTTTATATATTTTTTTGAGGAAACTATTACTAATTCACATTCTAAATTTTTATAAATAGAATGTATTGATTTCCCAACTGACCCATAGCCCAGTATTCCTATACGCATTATTAAGTACTTTCTATAAATCCAATTATATTTACTAATAAATTTATTTATTATGTACTTACAACTATAGAATATATTATGTGGATAACATAGATATCTTTATTGGTGCTCGAAAAGGATCAGAAAGAGTTAAAAATAAAAATATACGACTCTTAGGAAATAAACCATTAATTTCTCACACAATCGACACAGCTTTAAAAATAAACAACATTCAAAATATAATTGTTTCATCAAACGATCCAATGGTTAAAGAAATAGTCCAGGATTACAAAAATGTAATATATATAGATAGACCAGATGAGATTTCTACTTCTATTTCTAAAGATATTGAATATTTACTTCACATACTGGAGAAACAAGATCAAGATATTTTTGTAAAATTAACTCCTACAAGTCCATTTAGAGAAGTGAAGTTTATAGAATCAGCAATCAGAGATTTTCTCAGAGATCCAACTTTTGATTCAGCAAGAGCTGTAGCATTATGTAAAGATCATCCTGGAAAAATGTGGACAATAGAGAATCATAATCTTAAAGAATTGCGGACAGATTTAGATTACGAAGCATCTTCACCAATGCATGCAGGACAGTACCAAGACCTACCAAAAGTTTATGTCCAAACAAGTAGCCTTGAAATAGCAAGGACAGCTTCTGTTAAGAGGTATAAAACCAGAGAGGGCAAGAAAATAATGCCGATTATTTGTCAGGGTATTAATGCATTTGCAATTGATTATGAACTTGATTTTTATGTTGCTGAAGAATATTTAAAAGGAAATTTGAACTTATGATATTTTGTTTTGATATAGATGGCACGATATGTTCAATTGTTTAAGATGGCGACTACTTAAAAGCCGAGCCTTTTGTTAAGAGAATTGAACAAATAAATACTTTATATGAAAAAGGACATACAATTTTGTTCAACATAGCAAGAGGGTTTGTGACAAAAATTGAATGGTATAAAAAAACGGAAATTCAGTTAAAAAAATGGGGGGGTAAAGTATCACCAATTATTTTTTTCTAAACCACACGCTGATTTGTACATAGATGATAAAGGTATTAAAGATTTAGATTTTTTTGAAAAAATAAATTAAGAAGTAATTTCTTTATTTTTCTACAATCTCTTCTTCAGTTGTAGTAGGTAGTCCATCAAGTACTTCAACTCCATATAATTCCTCACAACGGACCCTGTCATTAAAGTGATTTGTTGAAGCTTCTATAATAAAACAATCTTCAAGAGCTTCTTCCTGGTGAACTGCCCCGGGGGGGTAATGTCCAACATCTCCAGGTTCTAATATTTTCTCAATCAGATTACCATTTCCATCATCATATTTAATGAGCATTCTTCCTTTAATTATTACATGAACCTCATCTTTTTTACGATGATATTGAAGTCCACCCTTGCTACCTTTGTTGATATATAGCTTTTTCATCATAAATTTTTCAGGTACTAAAGAGACTAAAATTTCCTCACCCCATTCTCTTGGGCCAACACTTTCTGATTTAGGAAATTCAGGAGTTGAGTTAAAACCAGCTTTGTTCATACATTCTCATAATAGCTAAATTAAAAATATCTTAAGCTTTTTGATTATCTTTTTAAGAAGTTATTTCAGGGACCAAACTTAATATTCTATTCGAAGCTCTTCCATCACCTTTATAGTAAAAATATGTAGGTAGTAGGGCTGGAAAGCTATCTAATGAGAGAATTTAAGTCTTGTGCGATTGGGTACTTAGAACAAATCACTCGCTAGACATACTTGATAGTGTAAAGTATGAGGCAAAAATGCATAGTTTTTTTCATATATAAATTACTCTTCTTATTACTAGATAAAAAAGATAAAATTAAAAGATATGAAATTTAATAAAAAAAACTTCAATCATTATTGTATATTCATTTCTTACAGTATTATTTTTTTAGTGGCATTCCTATCGTCTTTAATTGTTAAAAAAAAACATAATAAGATATTCCTAATAGGCCATAGATTTGAGGGAAATCTTGAAAGTTTTGTTAAGTTAAATCACTTAAAATATGATTTCACATATCTTACTTTTAATAATGATATTGCTAATAAAAATAAATACGCTATTAAATACTTAAATATTTCAAATATTATAGAACTTCTTAATGCAAAAGTAATTATATCTACTCATGGAATACTTTTTCATAGACTAATAAAACTTAAAAATATTATAACAATTAACATTGGCCATGGTGTTCAGACTTCAAATGTAGATCTTTCACATTCAGAATTGAATTTATTTAATGAAGTATGGTTGTGTACTCAGCTAGAAAAAAATGTACTGTTAAATGATTGCGGATATTCGGCTAACAACCTAAAAGTAACAGGTTTTGTAAAGCATCAGGAGATTTATTATAGTAATTTAAGAATTAACCAAGAAACCAATAAATCAGAAAATCAACAGAGTTATTGGTTGTACGCACCAACAGCAGTTTCAAATAATAATAACAACAGACAAAATCTTTTTAATGTTAAAAACCCTCAGTTTCTTGAGGAATTAAATAAATTAAGCATAAATAATGCGTGCAAGACAATAATAAAACCTCACTATAACGATGTTATAAAAAATAAAGATACTGCAGAAATAAATAAACTGATATCTGGTTTTCAAAATCTTGTATTCATTGATGAAGTAGATATAGATAAAAATAATTTTTTATCAAATTTAACTGATGTACTTATAACAGACTGGTCTTCAATATATTTAGATTATTTAATAATTGATAAGCCAATAATTTTCTTAAATTCATCAAAAAGAAGAAAAAAAATAACTGTATCAAAATATTTAGAAAATGATTTTATCAAGAGGATAAATTCTTATGAAGACCTAAATGAATTACAAAATCAATCATTTAAGGTGCCAAATAAAGAACTTAAAAAATTTATTTTTGGAAATCTTGATGTAGAAAAAATTAATGAAACCTGTAATGAGAGACTTAGGAGTATTTTTGTATAAGAAGAATATTTTAAGTTACTCCATTCTTTTTTTAGTTCTGTATTTTTTTGGTAATTTTATCAATGAAAATAGAATTATCTTAGAAAATTTTAAAAGTATCTATTTTTCATACTTCATTCTATTTTTGTTACTTAATTTATTAAATATGCTGGTAAGATCTTACATCAATATATATCTGTTTAGAAGTTTAGATATATTTCTCCAACCTCAGGAGGCTTTTAAGTTAGTTTATAAAAATACTATTGGAAACCTACTTGGGCCCTTTAAGGCTGGATCTGGTTATAAACTATACTACATAAATAAGCACTATAATGTACCTGCGTCACAATATATATCACTTAATACCGCCTATTCATTACTTTCACTAGTATTAAATCTCTTAATCCTATTTGTTTCTTTAATTGTTGTTCGTGATTTTAATTACTTAAATAAAGATTATTTTTTGTTTATTTTTATTGGCATGTTAATTTCAATATATATTTTTTATAAAATCTTAATAATCGTTGGAAGAAAAACAAAAATAAAAATTTTAAATAACTTTTCTTCGGGTTTTGTGAGTATTTTTAAGTACAAATGGAATTTTACTTTCTTAGCATCTGTAACATTTCTTTTAATCCTATTAAACATATTTGCTTTATTTATTGCATTTAGAATATTTGACTTTAATGTAACTCTATTAAATTCAACAATTTACTCTTCGATAGGTTCTTTTGCTTCAATTGCTAAGATTACCCCTGGTAATATTGGCGTTTATGAGTTTCTAATGATTTCCTCAAATGCTCTACACGGTGTTAAAGTTGAAGAAATTTTAGTTTCAAGTATTTTTTTAAGAACTATCAACTATATGATGCTCTTTCTCCTTTACCTACTATCAAAAATAAGAAACTTATCCCAAAGAGCTAAGTAAATAATCTAGTTTTATAGAATCTATTTTTATTAACGAACTACCGGGCTCCCTTTCCATTAGTAGTATTAAATACTTAACTCAGATACCATTGTAAAAAATGCATTTTTAATATCTTCCTAATAGGCAGAAAGATACAGTAGAAGCTGTAATTTCAATTTCAAAATCTTAGTAAATCAAAACTGCAACAACTTTGGCGACATTATATTTTTGATGATAAGCTCTTTTTATGGTGTACATAAAAAATGCATTTTTAATTTGGTATAAAATTTTAGGTTTAGCCCTGTTCGTATTTTTTACACAATTTTACTCTATAAGTACTGAAGTTATTAATTGGGATGAATCTGATTTTATTTTAATGGGTGAAAGCTTTTATAATGGCAATCTACCATATTTAGAATTATGGGATTTAAAACCACCTCTTCACTTTATATATATTGGAACTTTCTTTAAATTATTCAATCCTTCGCTACTAAGTGCAAGATTAGCTGGAGATCTTATCATATTTTTAACAGCAGTACTTTTGTATATTATTGCCAGGAAGGTATTTAAAAATTATGAAGCAATATTTGTTCCTATACTTTACATATCTCTTGTAAGTTTTGAATTTGCACAACCGACTATGACTGAATACTTGTCAACGTTTTTCATCATTATTAGTATGCTATTTTTTGAAAAAAACTCTTCGAGAAATATTTTTCTCTCTGGTATTTTTATTTCTCTAGCAGTTTTTACAAGAACAAATGCGGCATTTGTATGGATTATATTTTTTATATTGTTGATTTTCACTTTCGAAAGAAGAAAATACCTAAAATTTTATATTCTTGGAAGTTCTTTCCCAGCAATTACATTGATGTATTTATATTTTATTGAAGATAGGATTTTAGAATTTTTTTATTCAGTGTTTTTAATACCACTAGGCAACACTTTAATAAGAGAAAATTTTATCGAAGTATTTAAAGAATCTTATGAAGGTATATTTCTAGAGAACTTAATTTCAATACCCACATTTTTTTTAGTTTTATTATTAGTTACTTTTATCTTTATACTTTGTAGCTCTAAATTTAGAGCGTTGATAAGTGAAAATTTTGCTGAAATTGATTTATATTTTTATGTATTTATAGGATTAATATTATCTATTCTCGCAGGTGGGAGGTTTTTCTATCACTATCTAATTCAATTATTTCCTTTTATTTCAATATTTATAGTCTTTAGTTTTTCTAAATTATTTAAGTTTAAAATTTTTATTTATATTTTTTTAGGGTTTCTTATTGTTTTTAATGCTTATCCGTTAGTATCACAATCTTTTTACAACATCCAAAATTATCAACAGTTAAAACAAAATTATAAACTAGCTCAAATTTCAAATTATATTTATCCAGTAGGTGAGCTTCTAGCACTTGACAATCATCTTATATATTTTTATCTGGAAAACGAACCTATAACACCAATAGTACACCCAAATGTCATCTTTAAAGCAGATGAGTATGAGCTGCTCTTGACTTCACTTGTAAATTTAGGTTATATCAATACCAACCAAGATAAAATTATTCTAGAATCATATCCAAGATATATACTATGTGAAGACTTTTGTTTTGAATATATAGATCCTCTTTACTTTGAAGAGTATGATTTAATTATTGAGATTGATGGTGTTAAACTTTTTGAATATGAGAGTTAATTTTTTGTGATTTTGTGTCCAAATTGTTCTAAAGATAATATTTCTATAAAAAAAGATAAAGAAATAAGCTATTGCTCTATTTGCAATCATTATGTTTATAACCAGCTAACGGAAAAAGAAATATTATTTTCACATGATCATGTTGGCGAGCATCAACAAGTTACAAGAGAAAGACAATTTAAAAAAGTATTTAATTTCATTCTTAATAAAATCCCAAATCCTAGTTTTCTTGAAATAGGAGCTGGGTTTGGAGGATACATTAACTTTGCAAAAAAACTTGGTTTTGACTGCACTGCAGTTGATATAGACGATTACTATCGAGATGAGTATTTACAAGCTGGTATTAAATTTATTCAACAAGATGCGAATAATTTTGATATAAACAATGAAAGTGAGATTTTTATTCTTTCCCATATTATTGAGCACATTGACAATCCAAAAAGTTTATTAAAAAAAATAGGAAAACAAAAAGTTAAGTATTTAATTGTTGAGGTTCCAAGTTCTGAGGGAATGATATTTAAACTTTCAAAATTATTACTCACAGTAAATGTATTTTTTGTTTGGAATAGATTGTGGCAGAAAAGTTCAAACTCTCCTCACCTACATTACTTTTCAGATAAATCAATCTATAAATTATTTAAAGATTCTGATTTTGAGGTTGAACGTACTTACAATTCAAGATTTGCAACTATAAGAGGAAGCTTCAAGCGAACTTCAAGCACAGAAAATATTATAATTTCATTAATTTCTGTAATACTAATTCAATTTTTAGAATTTTTAAATTACTTAACCCAACGACCAGAAAATAAAATTTATATTGTTAGAAATCTAAAATTTAATTCTTAATTGATAATTTTAAAGTTTGATACAACATTTTTATACCATCTTTAAGGGGCTTAACTGTAGTCAAATTGTCATCGTTTATTAAAGTGACAGGAATTTCGACTATATGCAGACCTAGTTTATCCAATTGAAACACTATTTCAGTGTCTATAAAAAACCCATCTTGTTCTAAACTATTAGAAATATTTTGAAGTTCATTAGATTTTACAATTATTGAACCATGCGTATCTTTATACTTTAGTTTTAATACAATTCTTCTGGTCCAAAAAAATACCCAACTATAAATTCTTCTACTCACTTTTCTATTTAACTTGCTGTCTTTGTGACTTTTAGATCCTAGATATACATCGGACGATAACTTGTCATCCATAGCACCTTCTAAGTCAGTAAAACCAAAAGGCAAATCAGCTCCTGTAATCCAGCAAAGATTATATTTTATTTCTGGTATAGCCTTTCTAATTGCGTTCCCCTTCCCCTTTTTAGTTTTTAATAATTTTATATCAAGCTTTGTAAGGTATTGTTTTTGTATTTTTTCAATTTTACGTAATGAATCATCGGTTGACTCATTTTCAATAACTATAACTTCACATTTTTCAAAAAGACCAGAATTAAAAATTTGATCAATTGTTTTTCCAATTATGTGGCCTTTGTTATGTAAAGGTAAAATAATTGTAATTTCTTTAAGCATACAGCTAGCCTAATTAGTTTAAGTAATTTGTTTTTTGTTTTTTTGTTTTAAATTAAACAATAACCAGACATTATAACTACATTTCGCCTTGCTTTAATGTTGCTATATTTAGAAATATTTGAAATAGATTATTTCAACACAGAAAAGTATCTAATAAGATCATTTGTTAGAGGTGATAATTTAGATCGAATTAAAGATATTGTAAATAGACAATTTTAATTTGGAGGCATATATTCTCTCAATAAAGATAAGCCCCATATAAGGAATGCAATTAATAAAGAATATCCATGTCTTTGTAACCACTCTGCATGTGATTCACCATACAGTTAAGAAAAACAGGAAAAAATTAAAAAAAAGTTGGGACTTCCATATAGAATATAGGAATTGACAATGATAAACTTTAAATAAAATAATTATGCATTTCATATTGAAAAAAATTTATAATTTTTTTGTAAGTTTAAGAGTTCCAATTAAAGTAAAAAAAAATTTTACAATAATTCCACAAAATTATATAAATGAAATTTATAAGTCACTTAATGAAAACTATTTTGATAATGGAGATACAAAAGAAGAGGATTTAGAAGACCATTTAAATAAAAGATTACTTATGGCCAGAACTCTTGTAGTTCCATGGATTAGTAACTCAGTAAACTTATCAAATAAGCTCATTCTTGAAGTTGGATGCGGTACAGGTTCTAGTTCTGTTGCTTTTGCAGAACAAGGTGGAATTGTTACTGGAATAGATGTCCATTCTAAATCTCTAGAGGTAGCAAAATTACGAGCTAACTTACTTAATCTAGATATTAAATTTAAGAAACTTTCAGGGACCCAAGTAAAAACATTAAGTGATAAATATGACATTATTATCTATTATGCATCTTTGGAACACATGACCATTGAAGAAAGAATTAGTTCATTAAGGCAAGCTTGGAACATTTTAAAAATTGGAGGATATCTTGTTATTACTGAAGCACCTAATAGGCTTTGGATTGAGGACACCCACACAGCGGAACTTCCTTTTTTTCAATGGCTTCCAGACAATTTAGCATATTTATATTCAGTAAATTCTCCAAAAGAGAACTTCAATAATAAATACACAGATGCGGAGTACTCATACTTACTTAATTTTCTGCGTAGAGGTAGGGGTGTGAGTTTTCATGAATTTGAACTTGCATTTGAAGATTTAAACAAGTTAAACGTAGTAAGTAGCTTAAGCAGACTTGTTTATTCTGGAGGAATAATAAATACATTTATATATAAAAAGCTCTACAAGAGTTATCTAAGAAAACAAAAAAAAATTCATCCGGCATTTTTTGAAGAATATTTAGACATAATAATAAAAAAAATATGATAACGATTCAAAAGAGTTTCTATAATTGTAGATTGTGAATAAATATATAAAAAAACTAGAGATAATTTTAATTTTTATAGGAATTGGTATGGTGTTTAACTTAATCTACAAAACATCTTTTACTCTTAAACCGTGGGAGGATGAAATTATAGCTCTTACCTCTAGTATCAATTTTTACAGTAGTTTAGACTTTTTACCTAATAATTCTTATGATAATTATAGCTACGGATTAACGTCTGGAATACTATCCTCCATAGGTGGAGTTATAGGATGGACAATAACAAAAGACTTCATTTTCACTAGATTTTTTAATTTTCTTTATGTATTTTTTGTACAATTTCTGATGACCTATTACATTTTTAAATCAAACAAAAACTATAAATATCTAAATTCAATTTTTTTTGGATTAGTCCTAATAGTTCTAGTTC
>Ga0209666_1003027_pt1 | contig 12354 bp, 12 predicted proteins | sample SaaInlV_125m_DNA_FD_184679 | JGI IMG/M metagenome (GOLD analysis project Ga0209666, IMG submission 184679) | Marine microbial communities from expanding oxygen minimum zones in the Saanich Inlet - Saanich Inlet SI037_S3LV_10m_DNA (SPAdes)... | ecosystem: Environmental > Aquatic > Marine >...
ACATATGACACGCAAATATAATATTCCTGAAAAGTTTGAAATTGACAGCGAAATTGCAGATCAACTTGCAATACAAAGTCTCAAGCAGCACTACAACTATATAGTAGAAGACATGGACAACTTTGTGCTGCATCAAAAAGGTCACCCAGATGACTACGAACGCAACACGGAACTAAGGAAGGCACTCGAAATAGTTCTTGACTATTACGGAGTTTGACTATATAGTAAACAGATAGCAAGGAGAATAAGATGGCAAGAGCAAACAAAGCAGCAGTAAAACCTAAAAAGAAAACAGTAAGAGCAGTACGCCGCGGCGCAAATATGATGCCTCTTATGCCTTCTAAAGGTCTTACTTGGAATAAAGCAAAGTATTACACTCATTACGAAGTAGAATCAAAAGAATGGCTGACAACAGTTAAAACATATATTAAAAATAACTACGATAAGAAAGTGGTTAGTGCTATTAATAAGTTACCAGATTGGAAGGTCGGTGGAAAAAGTCATTGGACTTGTGCTGCATACCTTTTAGAAAATCAACCTGCTCTTGTGCCTACACAATACGAAGAAGGTCTTAGAAAATGGATTCTTGAACTTGCTGAAGAAGGGGAAGCTGTTGTACAAGAAAAGAAGGCAGAAGAAAAAACTAAAAAGAATGTGCATGTTCCTACCATCCAAGAACGTATTTCTGAACAAGCACAAGAAGCATGTGAAGCTATTGAAGAATGGCTTGACGGCTTTATTACTGACAAAAAGAAGTTTGATCCTAAGGGGTTTAACTTTACAAAACATTTTTTAGATAAAAAAGTTACACAAGCACATGCACGTAAGATTAAAAAATACTATATAAGCGAGTTAGAGGAAGCTCACTTAATACAAAAACTTCCAACACCTGGTGAAATTAATCGTGTTAAAGACGAACACGAAGCAGACATGCTACTACAGCTACGCGAAGGATACAGTCACCTTACTAAGAAAGACGCTAATACATACTTAGAAGCATTAGAGACGCTACACGGCGCTTGTGACCTTGTTATAGACACTGCTAAAGCTACACGTAAGCCTAAAACTAAAAAGGCGCCAAGTAAAGAAAAACTAGTTGCTAAGTTGAAGTATCTCGAGCGTGATGAGAAACTACAAGTTGTAAGTGTGAATCCGTTGGAAGTTATCGATGCCAAGGAAGTCTGGGTATACAATGTCAAAACACGCAAGCTAGGAAAATACATAGCAGAAGATCATACTACTATTCAAATCAAAGGAACCACACTGACATTCTTTGATGCAAAAGGCAGTATACAAAAAACATTACGCAAGCCAGATGAAACACTCAAAGCGTTTAAGAAAGCTGGCAAAGTACAACTGCGTAAGTTTATGGATGAGATTAAAACAACTGACATCAAACTAAACGGACGTTTAAACTCCGATACTATTATTCTGAAATGTGTACACTAAATAGATCCTTAGTAGCTAATAAATACTAACGGAGTGAACCAAAGACACCCGTTATCAAAAGGCTAGGATTGAATACTTGAAGAAGACTGACATAAAAATTGAAAAACAAGTAGCTCGTTGGGATATCTACGCAAAAGTAGCTCCAACGATTTTTCTTGTTGTAGGCGGCATTTCTCTTGCTATAGGGATTACCTCATTTGATACTTTGTTTAATATTGGCATGATCTTATTTGCCTTTACTGCCGTCACATGGTGGTTTTGGACTATCATAACGGTTAAATACATTATCACGACAATGTCGTCAGCAACTACCAATCTATTAGAAGTTAAGGCAGACCTAAAGGACATAAGAAAAGTATTAGAAGAGGAACAAAATGACCCCACTTAGAATAATAATTCTGAATATCATCAGCGGATGTAGCTTGGCTACTCTTATAATTCTTGGTGTATTATACATGAGTTTTAATAATGCATTTGTATTTACAGATACACATATCAGCGTTACAAATAATCCAGTAACAGCAGAAAAAGACATAGAGTTCTTTATGGTAGGCTCAAAGAAGTACGAATGTAATAGTACAGCCGCATATGGCGTAGCACATGCTGTAGACGGTTCGCACTCACATAACTTAGACACATTTACAAAACGCTATGTGCAAAACACAGCACCAGGTGATAGAGTAGAGAATGGCTGGCATATGGCTGTACCGAGCGATATGATACACGGCGGCGAGTATCGTGTTAGTATGACAGGTGAGTTTGAATGTGTACACTTGATATTCAAAACATACAAAAAGCAAGAGTTCGATAACATCTATTTAAAAGTAGACCCACGTTAACACTTGACACAATAAATAAACTATAATATAATACTAATAAGGACTTAGCGTCAACCCTTCTAACTCTGCCGCTTTACAAGGAGAAACTAATGGCTTATTATAGCACAAAAACATACGGGCATAACATTGGACTATCAGCAGTGTTTCGTCAACCACACGCAGACCATTCACATTGCAAATTTTTACACGGATATAGTTTAGGATTCAAGTTTACATTTGGATGTAGCGAACTAGATAATAAAAACTGGGCTGTAGATTTTGGAGGACTTAAACCTCTTAAGGCATGGTTGGAAGATAACTTTGATCATAAGACAATTATTGATAGAGAAGATCCATTCTTGTACAAGTTTGCAGAATTAGAGAACATGGGCCTAGCAGAAATCACAGTAATGGATGGAGTTGGTGCAGAAAAGTTTGCATACCATGCTTGGAAGTTTGCTGATAACCTAGTACGTGAAATGTCAGATGGACGTTGTTGGTGCGTAAGTGCAGAATGTATGGAGCATGGAGCGAATAGTGCAATCTACCAAGCAGTGGACTGAAACTAAAGCAGAACGTAAAGCAAGAAAGGCTCGCTATAAAGCGGGCCTTGTTGAACAACAGCCTGAACCTGTTTTAAAAACTGTAATGCAATCCAAGAACTACGTTGCATGTTTAAAATGGGGCGACAAATACAGTGCTGACTACGTAAACAAACTATACCGCATGGTAGATAGAAATATTACTATACCATATGAGTTTGTATGCTTTACAGAAAATACAACAGGATTAGATAAAAATATTAAAACTTATTCATTGCCTAAACTAAGAGCAGATGGCTGGTGGTATAAACCTATGTTTGTTGGTGCTGATTTGCCATTAAAAGGAACACTACTATTTTTAGATTTAGATGTTATTGTTTTTAAAAACATAGATAAGTTATTTAGATATCAGCCTAATAGATTTAATATTTGTAGAGATTTTAATAGAAGCCAACGTAAAGATTGGAACCGTATGAATAGCAGTGTGTTTAGAGTTAACATAGGACAATATGATAACTTATGGCAGCAGTTTAAACTAAATCCGCAAGCACACATGCAACGACTACGTGGTGATCAGGATTGGATGTTCAAACATATTACTGATCACCAATTCTGGCCTGACGAATGGGTAATGAGTTACAAATGGGAAATGAGGGACAGAAGAGATCTTAAACTTGATCCTGTAAGAAAACGTAACTTTGTAATAGATGCACCACCTAAAATACATCCAGATACATGCATTGCAGTGTTTCACGGCGAACCAAATCCTGCAGATGCAAATGACAGTTGGGTAAAGGAACATTGGCAATGACAACAACTAACATTTATGTAGTACATACCTACAATAAAACTACACAACAATCAAACTATAGGTATCACGGAGTGTATAGCAGTAAAGAACTTGCTGATGCAGCGGGTAAAGAATACTGCGAAACATGGGGCGAAGATACATTATGCCATACAGTAAATATAAGTGCATTGGACGATATTATCAACGGTGTACACAGGAGCGAGCTTTAGGTGTTGACATGCAAATAAAATCGTGTTATAACTACTTGAACAACAAATGAATAGGCACACATAATGATTAAACGTATTGGCTTTGCATGTAAATATATGCACGAAGATCAAACACAGAAGAAAAAAATACTAGAAGAAATTCAGCGACCGCTTACTGAAAAATGTACAACAGTACAGTGGCTAAATAGACAAAGCAAGGATGTTGCAGAAGAGCGGCTTTGGGACATCATGACGCATAATGCAGCCGCAGCTAAAAGGTTGGTAGAGTATGTGGGAAGCCTTCCATCAGAGCTTAGGATGGTACGACTTGGCAGCAATCAGCTTCCTTGTTATACCCAGCGTGACTGGAGTTATTATTGGCAGCGTCCTGACGTTATTGCGTTCTGTGAAAGAGAATATGCAAAAGTCGGTGAAGCGGCAAGAGCCCTTGATGTGCGACTATCGATGCATCCAGGTCAGTTCACAGTACTCGCCAGTGATAACCCAGAAATAGTAGAACGGAGCATAGAAGAATTTGAATATCATGTCAACTTATTACGGTGGATGGGCTACGGTCAGAACTGGCAAGACTTCAAGTGTAACGTCCACATCTCCGGTAGACAAGGTCCAGCCGGTATCAAAGCAGTCCTTCCAAGACTCTCTCCAGAAGCAAGAAACACTATTACTATTGAAAACGACGAAAACAAATGGGGTCTCGAAGCAAGCCTAGAACTTGCAGACGATGTTGCACTTGTTCTCGATATACACCACCATTGGTGTAACACAAGAGGAGAATATATTGAACCCAATGATGATAGAATTAAACGTATTATTGATAGCTGGCGTGGTGTGCGTCCTGCTATGCATTATAGTGTTAGTAGAGAAGATCTTCTTTCCGGTCACTCAACAACACAAAGACCTGACTTTGCGGCGCTTGAAGAACAAGGCTTCAAAAAAGCAAAACTAAGAGCACACAGTGATTACTTGTGGAATGATGCAGTCAACGATTGGGCCTTATCACATTGGGAATGGGCCGACATCATGGTAGAAGCAAAGTGCAAGAACTTGGCTAGTAGTCAGTTGTTGCAAAGACATTTTATAAACAAGGATCTGTTTGCCGGTAAATACAGCATGGAGGATAAAAATGAGCAACTTTATACACGCAATGTATGCACGGACGCAAGCACAAGTCCAATCGCCGCTTAAAAACCCTAATAGAGTATTAGGTGGTCTCAAAGGTGCTGGTGTAAACAGTTTCACTATGCTAGACGAAGATGGTATGGAAAAACAAATACCAACTCAGGCATATGTTTTTGCACTCGAAGAAAAGTTAAGTAGATTAGAACAGCAACTAAAAGAACAAGATAAACGTATTAGGAGATTATCAAATGATCAAAAACTGGATAGAAACACGATTGCGGGAGCGGTCAACCGTTGACGGAGTATTAATGGTAGCAGCAGGTGCAGCTATTATTATCTTTTCGCCATTAACAAAACTTATTGCTTATGGTGCTATTGCATACGGAGCATGGACTATTTGGCGCAAAGGTTAAAACTTGCAGCTATCGGATGTAGTTTTACTAATTACATCTGGCCCACATATGCAGATATACTTCAGGCAGATAAGTTTGGCCAAGCTGGTATTGGCAACGAGCGTATCTTTTACATACTACTTCATTTGTATAAAACACAACAGTTACATTGTTATGATGAAATCATTATTCAGTGGACAGGTCCTTTTAGATTTGACTACTTAAAAAAAGATGGTTGGACTCACAATGATGGCAGCATTGCTCATAGTGATGAAAACAAGTATATTTGGAGAAAAATTAAAGAGTGGTACAATGAAGATTTTGAAACTGAAAAAAGTGAAAATTATATTTTAGCAACAAAAGCAATATGTGATAAAATAGGAATAAAGCAATATCACATGTCCATGACTGATTTTGTAGACCATGTAGATTTACCCGAACTAAGTGATAGTTTTAAAGGAAGGTATCAAATACAAAGTGCTAAATGGTCAAAAAATCCATTTAAAGATGGACACCCTGATATTGTTTCTCATATATTGATAGCAGAAAAGGTTGCCGAATATTTAGGAACTAGCATCCATCCTGCTATGATACAAAACTGTAATAAGTTTCATAGACTAATTTTAAAAGGAATGGTATTTGAAGATATAGAAAAGTATTATAACCTATATTTTCCCAATAGGCATATTACTGCTTGCTGACATTTTCCATACTTGCTTTGCACTTACTCCACGCTGTTGTGCGAAACGTTTTGCATCACAGTTTTCACAAACATGGAAATAGTTGTTGCTAAGTCTTTTTGGATCCATATGTCCACGCTCTCTAGCAAACTCTTCATTGCAGTTGTCACAGCGTAGTAGTACCATTGTTTTTTTACGATTGTAGGTGTGCTGTTTACCAAGTTTACTACGGCGCATATGCCACGTATCAATTAAATATTCTTTTAAAAACATAAGTATATTTACCACTGATTTACATTAAGATTATAAAATACAACGATAAATATTAAAAAGGAACACTATGATGAGCATACTAACTTTAACCTCAGCAGCAGAGAAACAAATCGATCTTCTAAGTGAAGAAAACAACTGCTATGGCATTACACTAAACATCAAGGGTGGTGGATGTGCTGGTTTTGAATATGAATGGGGTACAGTAGCTACTCCAGCAGACTTAGCAGCAGACGATGAAGTTGTCAAAACAGCTAACGGGTGTGCGTTTGTTGTTGGAGCTCACAGTTTAATGTTTCTAATAGGAACAGAAGTGGATTATGTAAGAAGTTTAGTTGGTGCTAACTTTGAAATAAACAATCCAAATGCACAGAGTTCATGCGGATGTGGCGTAAGCGTCAACTTCGATATGGATAATTTAGTACCACAGTTTTAAAGGATAAAGAAATGGCAAGACAAGAAGTTGATATTGGTATCGAGGGTAATGACGGCACAGGCGATAGCATCCGTGAAAGTTTCAAAAAAGTAAATACAAACTTTACTGAACTATATGCTGTATTTGGGCTTGGCGGCGCAATATCATTTAAAAATATCGACGATGTTCCTGATTCGTATTTAGGAAATACTACTGCAATAACAGCAGTTAACAGTACAGAAACAGGTTTAAACTTTTATAAGTTTGTTAGTGATACTGGCAACAATGGTTCGGCAAAAGCAGTTAATACAATCAATAACAGTGTTGTTGTTGAGTTTGATGATGTTGATCCTGCTACACCTAATCAAAGTGGTACAGTTAAGATTATTATAAATGATCCACATATTGAACGTGATCCAGATCCAGTATTAAACGCTCCTTTAAATGCTCAAGCAGTAACAGCATATAGTAATGCTATTAATACAACACTAAGAAATACCGGTGCAGGCGATGATATCAATACACTTGTTACCAACTGGGCAACTACACATCCTGGATCGGCAGCTATTTCTACTGATAATGTTATTATCAGTAAAGGGTATGCAGATGATAACTATGTAAATGTAGCAGGCGATACTATGACTGGTGCGTTGAATGTTCCAGCAAGTGCCACAGGCACACAGGTTCCGCAAACACAAGAAGTAATTACACGAGCAGGTAGTGAAACTAACAGACGTATGTTAGATACACTGTACCTATCAGATCACCCAAATCCTCTCGAAGGCTTCGGCGCTCCAAATGGTAAAGATGATTTACAAGCTGTTACAAAACTTTATGTTGATACACAGGGCTATGCTAGTGCAACAAACATTTATGTTTCAACAGCTGGTGATGATTCACAAAAAGCAGCTCCGGCTGGCCAAGAAGGTAGGTCGCCACAGTATGCTTACAAATCTGTTAATGCTGCTATGATTAAAGCAGAATCGATTATTGAAGCTACTCCATACGAACCTGGTCCTTATGTACAGCAAGTAACATACGACGGTGGCGCTGTTAATAGTATTATTGATAGTATTACAGGATATACCAGTCCAGCAACCGCAGTAGCAGCTAGTAACTTAGCTGTGTCTAATACAAACTCTATACAAGAGTTTGTACAAGATTACATTGAAGTCAACTTTGCAGACTTAACATACGATATACAACTTTGTAAACGTGATGTACAACTAATGATTGATTCTGTAAGACTTGATGTTAATGCAGGATTAACAGTAAACTATCTATCACGTTGGGCAGGCCTAAGATATAATGCAAACCCAAGTGCAATTAAAGCACAAGTAGATCAAGGAGCAGCTACACGAGCATCGATTGCTGTGGTTAGAGCACAGTTGGTTAGTGCATTTAATGACGCTAATACAGCAGCACCAGGCACAATCGCAGCAAATGTTATTACAGCCTATACAGATCGCTTTAATGAAATCATTGACATTTTATCAGGAACTGATGTAGCACTTGCAGCCACAGGCGCAGGATATACATTTGCATTTACTAATGGTACAAATCCAGCAGTTGACCAAGGTGGTGAAGGCAATCCTGATCTCATTGAAGGTAAGATCATTGTAGGAAAGCTATCGGGTGCAAAAGGTATTATTACTGATTACACTCGTAGCGCAAGTGTTACTACTGATAGCGTAGTAGTTGACCTAGTTGAACCTATTGAGTTTATTGCAGGTGAAGAACTAGAATTTGGTAATATTACTAGAAACAACCAAATCACAGTAAGAATTGAATCTGGCATTTATTACGAACATTTGCCTATCAAGCTACCTGAAAACGTAAGTATTAAAGGTGACGAGTTTAGACGAGTTGTGCTACGTCCAAAGCCTGGTGTATCACAGAGTAAATGGAATCATACATATTTCTATAGAGATATCATAACTGATAGTCTTATATCAGCATATTCACCAGCTGCAACATTAACAAATGTGTCTGCTGCTGATGCGTCACGTGTACTAGGAACATATCAGATAGGAGTAGATGATTGGGGATCTAATGGTTCTGGTGTAAAAGCTACATTCCAAGTTATTGTTTTATCAGGCGGTGCCTGTACTGTAACTATTACAAGCGGCGGCGATGGATTTATTGTTGGTGAAACAATAACTATTAATGACAGTAAGATTGGTGCCGGTGGCGCAGCAGATTTAACAGTCGACATTGCAACTACAGGTGGCGGATATCACTTTACACACCCAGTTAGTGGAAAGCAAGGAAAATATGGATATCATTATGTATCAGATCCTAGTAAACTAGCAGACGTAGGAACTGATGCTACAGCTAATGTTGGAAACTTTAAAGACGCTGCAAGGTTGATTGAACTTAACAAAGCCTATTTAGTAGAAGAAACTATTGAATACGTTGATGCAACATATCCTAGTTTAGTATACAACGAAACTAAGTGTCGTCGAGACACTGGATTGATTGTTGACGGCATTGTAAAAGATTTGCGTGTAGGCGGAAGAGAAAACACTCTTACAAACCAAGGCGCATATTATACAGGCGCAGTTGCAGGACAAGAAACTGAAACTGCCGCAGCAATAACAAATTTAAAAGCTATTATAACAAATATTTTAGCTAACGATTCGACCAACGGATATTCAGGAACAGGCAGTGTTGCTCAAATATTTGATGTAGATTATACAGCAGAAACTGAATCAAACACACAAGCTAATGCATTAGTTGATTGTGTTGCATATTTTAATAATGTAAACTACAACCCTCCATTAAACAACAGTGAAATGGATGTGCTACTGTGTAATGATGGTACTATTATAAGAAACATCACTGTACAAAGACAAGGCGGATTTATGATGGTACTTGACCCAGAAGGTCAAATACTAACACGTTCTCCTTATTGCCAAACAGGTTCGAGTTTTGCACAGTCTAAAGGCACAAATAGAAACTTTGCAGGCGGATTGTTTGTTGATGGATATGCAGGTAACATGCCTGCAACTATTGATACTGTAAATAATGCATTTAGTATTAGCGTAAGCTCACCAACTGATCAAGGTCTATTTGTAAGAAGACCACCGACACCGTTTCCATTCTTTATTGCAGGTTCAAGATATCAAGTTAACACAATCTCTGCATATGATAAAGCAACTGGAACTGCTACATTTATTTTAGATGAAACCAGTAATCCAAGTGATAGTACATCACGTAATATTGATAATATCACACAAGCAGCAACCGCTGTTATGCGCACAACTACTGCACATCCATACACTGATGCTGATCGTGTTACAATCAGTAATGTAAATGGCATGATTGAAATAAACAGTGCTACATTGTATGTTAAGACAACACTTAATCCAAATGAAGTTGAACTATATACTGATGCAGGCTTAACAGCAGGTTATAATACAAGTGCATTTAGTGCATACACCGGCAGCGGACTTGCTCAAACATTTGTAGTTGGACGTGGATATACTGGAAGTACTGGTGTTGATATATTTGTACAAAGTGGTGGTAACAGAAGTATGTTAGCAAACGACTTTACACAAATCAACGATTTAGGATTTGGTGCATTGTGTGTTAACAATGCACTAGCAGAACTTGTTAGTATGTTTACATATTATTGCCATACAGGTTATCTTGCACTAGACGGATCGCAGATTAGAAGTTTAGGTGGTAACAACAGTTACGGTATCTACGGACTAGTTTCTGCAGGTGCCGATCCTGATGAAGTTGCTACTGATGTTACACTAGGTGCTAATATGGTATTCCCTGGCAAAACATTTAGAGCAGATGGATATTTAGATTTTTCTGCTGCTGTTCCATCAACAGGTAATGTTAGTGCAGGACAAACACTTACACAAGGTTTGATTAATGCAACTATTACTGCTGTTACACAAGCAAGTCCAGCATCAGTTACTGCAACTGGACACGGACTAACTGATGCAGATCTAGTTACAATATCTGGCATTGTTGGAATGACAGAACTAAACGGCTTGCAGTTTTATGTAGATGTGCAAGATGTTAATACATTTACATTGTATACTGATGCTGGACTTAGTTCTGCATATGACTCGTCAACCAATACTGCATATAGTAGTGGTGGTACAGCAACAAGAGCAGCAAATGCAACAGGTATCTTAAGTTTTACAGGCGAAGAAGATGGTAGTGGTGATCCTACTAGATTGTATGTGCATACTACAACAGGGACATTCAACACAACAGGAACTATTACTTCGCCTACAAGTACAAATGTTGGCATTCCAGCAACAGTTACAACACTAGATAACGATGCGCCAGAAGACTCGTTGTTTATGTATGTGTATGATTTAGAAGAATATCCTCATAACGTGAGTGAAGTTGAAATCCTACACAATACTGGATTATATCAACCATACGAAATAACCAATGCTAGTGATGCTAGTTTTACATTAAGTAGTTATGAGATTGATACAAGTAGTGCAGCAGGTCTTACTGGTACATATACTGCGGATACTGCTATTTTTAGAGTTAAGAAAACACGCAGCGACAACTATAGTGTTGATATTACAGGCGGCGGTTCAGGCGCAGGCGCAGCAGGCGAAACAATCATTATTCCAGGTACATTACTTGGTGGTGCTACGCCTGCTAACGATGCTACTATTACAACAACAGATGTTAACAGTGGAGTAATAGGTGCAGTTAGTATAGCAGGTACTCCTAGATTTGACGACAGTACTCCTGTACGTGATGGTAAAGTATGGAAGTTGAACTTTGGTACTGGACTTGAAGGAACAGCATCAAATGGTTTACAAGAAGATACCGATCACGATACTAAACTTGTAATACGACATAAACAAAACTTCTTGCTTAATGATTTTGGTACAGAAGAATTGCCAACTCGTCCAAGTACAGCATTTACTTTCACTCAAGATACTACAGATTATGTGTATCGTACTATTCTATTCGGCAATCAAATCACAGACGGAGTAACTACAGCGGCTAACCAGCGTATGGTAACATTTGATAGTAACTTTAGATACACTGATTTAAGTGTTAATCAAAGTATAATAACTGCTACTGAAAGTTTCTTTGATGCAAATAGTACTGTAAATGCAAACTATACTGATATTGTATCAGCAGCTACACCAAGTGCAACTGTTACCATGGGTGCTACTGCCGCAACTACAAGCTCAGACGGTAGTAGGTTTATTGTAATAGGTCAACTAGATGCAACTGAAAGAACACGACTAGCAAATGCCGATATGATATTTACATGGGGCGGCAAAACTTATCAAATAGATGCATATGCAGAATATGCATACACAGGCGGTAGTGGCACAGCTCAAGTTGCTGTAGTACAGATTTCTGATGTTGCAAATACAGATATTCATTGGCCAGCACTAAATGCTGGACTTGCTAAAACACTAGTTAACGGCGGGGGCATAACACTAAAAGTAGGATTGTCATCCGGAGAAGCAGCAGAGATTACTGTTAACATCAGTACCAACAGAGCAACAGGACACGATATGCTGGACATTGGTACTGGCGGGTTCAATACTAGTAACTATCCAGAACGTATTTACGGTTCACCGTTTGGATTTAGTCCTGTTTCAGCAGGCGATGCTATTGACAGTACTGGTAATGCAAGTGCAGCAC
>Ga0209666_1003028_pt1 | contig 12349 bp, 3 predicted proteins | sample SaaInlV_125m_DNA_FD_184679 | JGI IMG/M metagenome (GOLD analysis project Ga0209666, IMG submission 184679) | Marine microbial communities from expanding oxygen minimum zones in the Saanich Inlet - Saanich Inlet SI037_S3LV_10m_DNA (SPAdes)... | ecosystem: Environmental > Aquatic > Marine >...
CGTCACTGTCCCTACACGCGGCTCCATCACTAACAATTCTTGTGCAGGGAGTGTCCACCCGTGGTCGCAGCCGAGATCCAGAGCCTCTACGACACAAGCTGCTCGCTGGCGCCGCCCAGCCCGCCGCGACCACCCGTGCCACCACCGCCACCTCCGCTGCCACTTGCAGACCGCAACCCACCTCCTCCGAGGCCGCCTCCGCCTCAAGCCTATCTGGAACGACGCACTCGCGACGACGAAAAGGACTGGCAGGCCGACTGTCAGCTCATTTCGTACGCACAGTGCAAGAATGTGGTCGCCGACTACGCCGCCGAGACCGAGGGCGTGCTCAACGTGCTGCGCGTCTCGGCCGCGCCGTGCGAAGGGCTCCCCGACGAGCCATCGTGCTTCTTGGTGCGCATTCGCCGTCCAACACACTGTATGTGCTCTCTCTCTGACACTGTTCCCCTTTTTGGTTGTGCAGGGTTGCCAATACGGCAGCAAGCACGGTGGATTGTATCGATTCTTGCTTCCCAGCATGCAGGCCGAGTTCAACGCGTCGAATTCGTACCGCTGCACTCAGGCCGAGATGCCCTTTTGCGCGTGCGGCAACCCGGTAACGGCACCGCCGGGAACGCACGCCCCACCACCACCCTTTGCCTACACCGAAGAGTGGCACGCCATGCCGAGCTACGTCGAAGGCGAACAGCCCGTGCTGGGTGGCGGCATCACCGATTCCGCAACCCCGTGGACGGCAGACGACGGCCAAGTGTCAACGCTCACCAAGCGCCTCGTCAACGGGCGCACCATCGACCTCGCGCTACGCTCAAGCCACCAAGTGGTCGAGTGCCCGGGAAACGACGACGGCGAGGCCAAGTGCATGCGCTTTTGCGCGCAGGAACACCTCGGGTTTTTGCGCGCCGTGGCCGTCACGGGTGCGCGACGCACGCCTCCGCCACCACGGAGCCCGCCGCCCTACGAAGCGCCGAGCCCGCCGCGACCGCCGTGGAATCCCTTTTCCGAGTGCCTCAACACGTGCGAGGGCAATCGCGTGCTCCACGTGGACGACGCCCGGTGCAGAGACGGCGGGAAAGGCGGGTTCCTCCCAACGCTCTGTGAGTACTCGACCCACTGCCGCAACTGCGGCTTTCGGGAGCACACCAATGTCATCGTCTCGGACGACTCGTGCCCGAGCTCGTTGAATGGCATCTGCGAGGACGGCGGCACCGGCTCGAGCTTCTTTGCCGAGACCGAGTTTGGCTACGGCGGCGTCACGCACCTGTGCGGCCTCGGCACCGACATGTGAGCACTTGCACGCTGAACATTCCTTGTACACACAACCCCTATTCATGTAGCGCGTGTGCACACGCAGGACCGACTGCGCCAAGCACGGCGCGCGCACCACGCAGGAGATCGGGTACGACTCCTTCCAGGGCGCCACCAATGCGACGCGCCCAACGCCGCCGCCACCCATGCCCACCGAACCACCGCCGCCATCACCGCCGTTGCCACTCGTGTCCGAGTGCACCGGCTGCCGCGCTTGGTTTGTCAAAAATGACGAGTCTACGACTACCTCGACAAAGGGTGGCCGCTACGAATACGTGGACACGTGCACTGGTTCGGCCGCTACATGCGATGCCGCAAAGGAAGCTCTGGGTGTTTCCGGCGTCATTGAGCTGTGCTCCGACGGCGGAGCGGGATCGCATTCCAAACTCACCGCGTCAAACCTTGACTACTTGCACGCAGACAGCGACGGCGAAGGGATCCACTCACATTACAGCAACGATGCCGGAGTGGTCAAGCTAAACTTCGTATGCGACTATGGCACACAATGCCCAGTTGCCGGCGACACGGGACCGACGCCCTGTGGCACCACCCAGCGCCCGCGCGACAGATTGGCCGATCCACAGTGTGATGCCGACGAGCAGACCGACTTTGCCACGGGAGAGTGTCGCGACGCGTGCTTTGTTGATTCGGAGGGCACCGTTCACCTTGAAGAAGAGCGCTTTAGCACACTCGCATCCGACAAGCGATGCCACGATGGCGGCATTCGTGCCGTGTCCAACAAGTGTCCATACGGTACCCAATCAAGTCGTTGTGGTCCTGGACGGCTCGTGGCGTACCACAGAATTCTGTCCGAAGACCTAAGCTACGGTCGTCGGCTCTCCGAAGATGGTGCCCGCGACTGGCTCGACACACCGCTCAGCGCGCGCGAGGTCCCCCAGGGATCGATCGAGCTTCGATACGTGCCACCACCTCGCCCACCGCCACCGCCGACCACGTCCCTTCCGACCGTAGCTCCCGGGGTCGTCGCCACCCACTCGCCACCACCACCTCCGCCGTCTCCACCGCCGTCGCCGTACCCACCACCACCGCCACCCTCGCCGCCGCCACCCAAGCCGCCCGCCTCCTTTGATCAATGCGCGTGCAGTTGCTTCGCTCAAGATTCGACGAGTAACGAGGGCACACGCATGGCCGGCTGGTCCGACCTCGCCGTGCGCGCCCGCGCCACGAGCGTCGTGTCCACGGCCGTGCTCTACCGCGCGCACGCCGTGATCACGCGCGGCCGTGCCATCACCACCTCTGGCAAGCTGTGGATCAATGGTCAAAGCAACACCATTGGTCGCTACGTCCATTCGGACGCCACTCGCGCACGGGTGGCGCACTTGGTCTCGGGCTGGAAGCAAGACCCCGCCACGGGGCAGGCGCTGCTGCTCAGCAGCAATCCGCTCAAAGAGGCCTACCTAGGCCACAAGCCGTGGTGGTGGGAGGACTACTATGGAGTCTCCAGCGCGCAGCGCGCATGGAGCGTGCTGCCCAATTCGGTTGCGGGTGCCGAGGCCATTCCCTTTTGGCGCGACCTGTGCGCCAGCTTGTGCATGCGCAAACATGGCGACGACGTCGAGCTCATGGAGGTGGACTTGCGCAAAGGTCTGCACGAGGGCAGCCAGTCCGATGTTGCGCCATCGACGTGCGACTGCTATGCGTACGACGACTTGGCCAAGTTGAATGCCAGCACGGCCGCCGCTGCGCAGCACACGCCCTCGCAGGCGGCGCCCAATGACTTTGCGGTCATGCAGTTTCTGGAGACGGCCACGCTCGTCAACCACTACATTGGCAGCGGCACCTACGACAATGGCCTTCACTATCGCAAGTTTGTCAACCTGTATGCGGTGCAACGCAGGGAGTGGCCGTCGCATTTTGTGGACACGCAGCAGTCGAGCATTTTTTACGAGCGTGCCTTGGAACCAGGGTACACGATTGGCGCTGACGCTCTCAACGGCGATGCAGGCGCCTATGTCAATGCCGTGCCGGATGTGGTCACGCGCGAGGACTGTCTGAACGAGTGCGCCATGCACAACGGCGGTACCGACGAGGAGATGCGACCGCGCCAAGACGTCAAGACAATGGTGCACGACGCAGCATCGAAGACGTGCTGGTGCACGACAACCGACTGGCTCGATTCCGCCTACGACGACGACATCACCTACGCTCCACACACGGATGTCAACATGGCGATTGTCTACCGCGTCCAGTTTTGTGCCGGCGTCGCGGGTGGGTCGTCACGCTCCGTCGTCTATCGAAAGATGCCCGATGGCACCGATCCGCTTCCGGTGTGCCATGGCATGCCAGTCGGAGCTGGAATGATCCTCTCGAATGGTTCCATCTTCTTTTCCCAAGACCCCGGCTCCGTGACGCGGCCCATCGACCTGCAGTGCCGCGCGGCGTGCGACGCCAATCCCGACTGCGCGATGGCGCACTCGATGATCGAGACGTTTGAATACCACCAGCTGGCACACGCGCTGCCGCCGCCTCCAAGTCCCCCGGCGCCTCCAAAACCACCGCCTCCCAATGTGCCTCCTCTGCCGCCTATGCCGCCAGCGCCGCCGCCCGATGGCGTCGTTGGAAAACGCGTCTGGTCGCCCGCAACGTACAATTCTCCTCCCGATGGCACGGACGACGCCTCCGATGGCCTCTTTCACATCTATTGCGGCTTTGAGTGGACCGACACCAACGGTGTGGCGCAATCGTGGCGCGCGAGCATCCACAGCGGCCTGTCGCAGGTGGGCGTGCTGCACACGGCGCGCAAGATGATCGACCAGGGCACCTACGCGTCGAGCCTTTGCCCCTTTGAGTGCACGCGCTCCATTATCCGACACGGTGTCACCCCCGTCAACGAGGACAACCTGCTGAGCGGCGCTGGCCTCGACGGAGAGGGGTTCCTCTACCCGGGCCGCACCGACACTGGACACGGGTTTGCACGTTTTGACTCTGCCAGCGGGTCGGACGAAGGTCGTCTCGTGCCCTTGCACATGGAGCATAATGTGACGCTTGACCAGTGCGACGACATCGTGCGCGCGCACAATCTGCTGGCTCCGCACGCCGTGTGGCTCATTCGCGAGGCGGACGCGGCGGAGGAAGCGTCGGCGGCACGCCTTGGCGATTGCGGGCTGTTCCTCGGTGCACGCTCCGAGGTGGACGCCCGAATATGGCGCGCTTTTTACCGATACGCGCGCCTCGTGCTCAACCTGGGCCACTTTGAGGCCTTTGTGGACGATCACATCAAGGCGGCTGCCGTGCACACCTCGGCAGAGGGCGAGTGTGACAGCAGCAACAGCCGCGTGTGTGTCTGGTGGTCCGAATTCAATCTGGATCGCGAAGAACTCAGCTGCCGTCCCGCGCCGGATGCCTCCAATATTGTGACGCCTGCCCTGCTTCTGGAGGTCCTTGCCGACGCCGACGTGCAATACCCACCACCGTCACCGCCGCCTCCAGAACCGCCCACCCACCCATCGCCGCTGCCTCCGCCACCCGGCGTCATTCGGTGTCAGCTGGCCACTGTGCCGTCGGCCAAGTACCGCAAAACGCAATACACGAGCAGCGCCACAGGAATGGTTCACCCAGTTCCGTTGCAGTGCTGGCGTTGGAACGCTGACGAGAACTGGCCCCCTTTTGTGGTTCACAAGGATTTGTACGCGGCCGATCCTCGTTGTGCACGCGAGGATGCCACTGATGTGGACGCATTGTCCACTCGCAGAGTGCAATGGGAAGGCGATTTCCGACAGTCGGAGCTTACGACTGCACTCTACGACCCATTTTACGGCAATACTGACAACTGCACTGCACTGGAGGACCTGATCAAAACCCTGCCATCGACGCGAGGCTACATGCCACCGTCGTCTCCCAGTGTGCCTTCGGTCGATGAAGACGTGTATAGGAGCGATGCGCGGTACTGCCTCGACGGAACGTACCCGTCGTACTCCTTCGACCTAGGAGTAGCATGTGAACGGGGCACACACGTTAGCGCGTGTGGACTTCACGAGGACCTCGTACGCGATCAGCCACTTGCTGATGCACAAATTGTGCTCGACCAGTTGCGATCGCCCGAGGGACCGGCATTTCGCGATTGCTTTGACACCGACGTGCCCGACTACGAGTGCTGTCATGCATCCCACGACTTTACTGTTGGATCCCCAATCGGAGAGCTTGGGGAATGGCAAGATTCCATGGCCATGAACTTTTGCAACTACCCAGACCACGTGGATGTTTTGGACGGGCGTGCAGAATGCGATCCGCAACAAACGGGACACTTTCAGTCCAAGACGGGGTGCGCGGCGTATTGCGCAAGTGCGTTCCAGCGCGAAGGTGATGATGACACGTGCATGCCCGACGTGCCCGAGTGCAACAATTGGGTGCGACCCGAAGAATGGCCCAACGACGACGTGGTTGTGGTGAGCGCGCAGTGCATTTGCGGTCCCAAGCTCGAAACGCTCATTACGGCGGGAACGTACACGCAGCGCGGTACCGAAGGATGGGCAGCGATGGGCAACACCGACGGCCGTCGGATGCAAGCCGACAATTCGTGGCGCTGGCCCGATCCACTCGCGCAGTCTATCCGACCCTTTCACGGGGCCCACTTTGACGTCTCCGATCCGCTCTACATGGTCATCATGGCCTTTCGCACCGAGTTGTTGCCGACGGATGCCAAGTGTGCCTACTACTTTGACCTTACAAGGCCTATGGATGTTGGGTATGTGGGCGACGGTGGCGTCTACGACAAACCACTCGCGTCGTTTTCACAGGATCGTTCCGATCACGAATATTATTACGACATCAAGCGTTGCGTGTCGACGAGTGAGCTGGACGAGTGCTGCATGGCGCACCGTGGTGAGACATCCATGAGTCGGGTGTGGCTGCAAAGCACCGGCATGGAAAGCATCTCCGCGGTAAACGCGTTTGGCGAAAATTATCCAGTGGGTGCGACCGTTCACAAGTCCAAGGTGGCCGCAGTGGGCAACTTTGACAATGACGACTATCCAGACATCATCATCGGAAACCGCCTGTTTCCTTCCAGGAGGTTTACGAGATACGCTCAAGTTGGAGTCGTGGAGGGTACCGATGCATCGACGATACGCCTATACGACACCACAAATACAATGACGTGGGACGAGTGCAAGAGCGAATGCCTCCGCGATCCGACGTGCAACGCCTTTGTGTACGGCAACGATGGACAAACGGCATGCGTGGGGCTTTACAATGTCCATTTGACTACTGGTGTGTACGCGGATGAGGTGTTTGCTGCTCAAGGTGGTGCTACCAACGTCGACACATACCTGATTGAAAACCAGGGCAGCAACTTTGGCAACCGTCCCGGCATTGTGATTGGGCCCAAGGACTTTGCACAAGTCTACGCTGGCAACATCAACGGCGATGCCTACGACGACGTGGTGGCCGTGTACGAGGACGGGTCTTTTGAAATATTCCTCACCGTTTACGACGTGTACAACACTCGTCTTGCCACCTCTGGCGGTATCGGCTTCCACTCCATTGCCGTCAAAACGGATCTCGTGGGCCACAAGATCACCACGGTCAACTTTGTGGGAACGCTCTTGGGCTACGGCACCGACTGCCATGGAGCCGAATGGGACTGTCCCGAAAACACCCAGCGCGCCGTGTTTGTTGGCACCGAGGACACGGATGACTACGTGTGGGTGTCGACCAAGGTCAAGGACTTTGATGCCACCGACATGGGTGATGGCTATCCACGAATGGACTTTGCTGTCAAGTTCACGCCTCTAGAAAACACCAAGCACCGCACCCTCAGCTCGACGCGCTTCTTTGCAGACTATGGCATGAAGCACGAAGCGCTGGCCATTGGCACCGGAAGCGAATCGCCAAACTCGGTGGCCTACCTTGGCACCGAGGGGTTTGAAGAGCGCGTCATCACCGACGAGGAGGCGCGATACGAGGAGTCGGTTGCCGCCGCGGCCGCACGCGTCGCGCCTGGCATCAACCTGATCTGCTTCGCCAATCGCGGTGCGCGCAACCGGTGTCACCGTCTCGTGGCCTACCCCCAGTGGACGCAACAGCGCCGCACTTTTCGCCCAGTGTCTCTGCCTCATAAGGCTCCGCCGCCCAGCCCGCCGCCGCCGCCTTGGTGGGCGCGCCCGCCGCCGCCGCCTTGGTGGGACCGGCGCAATTTGCAGGCACGCACAGACGACGTGATCGACGCCGTGTCCGCCGGTGGCCAGGCGTGCTGGAACGATGACGAGAACGGTGCGCTTTTTGGGATCAGTTCGGTCCAACTGTTTACGCCGCCAAGGAACGAGTATGCCAACCTGCACTGGGGAAGAGGCGACCAAGAGTTGCTCAAGAAGGAGCACCACATTTTTGTCGGGGAAACCATCGATCTCAACCTAACCAGAACGGAAGTCTGGGGCAACTGCTTCCAGCTGATCACCAATTACCGACTCGCACTCAGCAGCAACACGTTACAGGAATACGACACTTTGATGTACCTGGCTGTCCTCACAGACGAAAATACATACAATTGCTACTACAGCGACAAGTCGAGTATTCAACCCCTTTTGAGGACACTCTATTCGCGCGACCGAGGCATTTCCCAAAGCGATCGTTTTGCTCCATTGGAAGCATACACGCTTCCACTCCCATTGGAGTACACCGGAGGCACCGTACTGGAACCAGGCTACAGTCCAACAACTGGCGCCAACTTTGGGTCGCCGCCCTGCGCGTCGGACACCGATGCGTGTTGGGGGACCGACACAACCGATCGACTTCTCATCCAGGTCTATGTGACCGACCTGGTGTCGAACTTCACATTTCCAACTCCGCCGCCGCCTTCACCTCCGCCGCCAATGCCACGCACCCCGCCGGTTGGCACCGTAAACGCCCCTTGTGGCTCGGCAACTCCTAACCGCGCATGCTGCAGCTACCGACGATACCTGCGTGGAACGGCACACGTCTCAAGTAGTTGGAGGCATTACGATCAGCTGATGACATGCGTCGAGGAAGGCACGGAGAACGCGCATTGTTCAGAACAGGATTCCTGGCTTGCGATCGAGGCATACGATAAAGATTTTCTCGCGGCTGTTTACACTGATGGATCTGATCCCCCTGTCCAGGGTGATGTCCCTGAGGTGTGCCACTTTCGGTCGAGCACCGAAGAGTGGTGGGAAGTCCAGGATTTCTTCACGACTCTTCCGGATGCAATTGGGGGAGGTTTCAACCAACCAGCATACAAGTTCACTGTGAGCACTTCAGGAAGTAGGTTTGATGACTGCAGCTATAGCTATACCTCGGACAAGTGCCTGATTGGTGCACTTCGGGCTGCCAACTACGACTTTATTTCGCACGTTGATACTCAGGGGTGGCATCGCTATTTTGGCGTCGAGGGCGATGGCCCACAAGGCGGAACCGGCGATGGTCTCTTGGGTGATGGCAGTCTTTGGCCATACTATATATACTACTATCATGGGTGGAGCGACCCGACCGGCGACTATGTGTTTCGGTACGACTCAACCATTGCTGTTGCTGGACATCTCAACGATCGTTACAAGTTTCCATTTGACATCAAGTACACTGATGGCGTCCCTACGCCTCGACGCTTGGCCGATAACAACAGCGGGTACACCGACGACATTCCAGCGACTCGACGCTTGGCCGATACCACCAGCGGGTACACCGACGACATTCCAACGACTCGACGCTTGGCCGATACCATCGACCGCGTAGACATCATCAAACTGCATTGCAATCCGTGGGACCCGGACAGCCAACTTCTTCCCCTTCCAGGTCAAGGCAGAAACACTGCTCAGGACCTCGTCACGTGTCGCGATCTTTGCGACAGCACGCTCGACTGCAATGCCATTGCGGCGGTACCATTCAGAGATTCCGGTACCAACCGACGACCCGGATGCTACATGTTCTCAAAGACGTTTGACTGCAGCAGTGCCGATTTAGACAGCTTGGTGCCCATTGAAGCACTGATGGACATCGAATATGGAACCCTGGAAGATTCGGGAATCGTCTTCCAGAGGCGCATGTGTGACAATTCAAACTCGTTTGCCTACGCACAAACCGACTACGGCGCGAGCTCGTCGATTGCGTTTGGTGAAGAAGTGGACAATGCCGACATAAAGGTCGCCTTCTTGGACCTGGACGACTATGCCGACGTGGTCACCGTGTCCGGTCGCGACCATGTCAGGATCTATCGCGGCGACTACCATAGCCATCGCACGGGCGACTTTTCCACCCGCGTTCCAGAGACCTTGTCACAGCAATCCGTCGGGACTCGGTTCTTTTCACCCAGACCACCCTCGCCTCCACCACCACCTTCGTCGTCCCCCGATTCGCCGCCACCGCCCTCTGGATCGCCAGCACCGCCCCAAATGCCGTCGCCTCCCTCCGACCCAGCAGCACTCCAGTCGGTCAACAACATTCTGTCTTGCATTCAAGAACCAAAGGATTCCTACTACTTGTGCTACGACGATGAAAGCAAAGGGTGGGACAGAAATACAAACTCGCCCATAGAAGGAGGGTGCGATGTCTCGCTTGATCCAAACGACATGCAGTGCAACGACCCTGAAGCAGACCAGTACATTCAAGATGGCGCCCAAGCAAACTGCCAAAGGGGATACGATTGCTCTGCCTGCGGAATTGTTATGAACAAGAACGGCGTGTTCTCTTACGTGCCAGGAACTCAGCACAACAACGGAGTTCCCCGAATCAACGATGTAAGCAACTTTGACTGCTGCTACGAATTTTGTTACGAGTTCAACCTGCGTGGCATCGGGTGCCCTCCATGCACCGGAGGAGGACGTCGGATGAGCGAAGAGGTTCCCTACACACATTCTCCGGGAGATGCCAGCGCAAACAATGTCGAAATGGCCAATGCGTTGCAGGTGTTTGTGGCCGACTTTGACAACAATGGACACCAAGACCTCTTCTTGCACGCGCCTGCGCCTTCTGCCGGCTCGTGCGCGCAGCGGTGTCACAGCCAACATCGATTCGGCTACGACAGCTTCGAGGTGCCGCATACCCTGGCCGTGGCACTCGACGACGAAGTCACACCCAGCTGGTGCTACTGCGGGCCACACTACGACCTCATGATTGGCCCCAACCCTCCGCCCAGTCCGCCTGCACCACCGCCGTCGCCCTCAGAGCCACCGGCACCGCCGCCCGTCCCAAGACCCGATGCGCCGCCGCCCTCGCCGCCGTTTCCGATTCTTCGCGCCGTCGGGCTCTGCACGCTGCATGCCGGCTTCGACCTCCCGCCCACCTCGCCACACCCACCGCCAACTCCGCCACAACCACCCAACCGGCCCTCGCCGCCATCAGCTCCGCCGCTGCCGCCCGGCACGCCACCCGCACCGCCCACGCCGCCACCACCTTCGCCGCCGCCGCTGCCACCTCCGCCGCCACCGCGCCCGCCACCGCGTCCGCCGCCGCCCAAGCCGCCGCCGTCGCCACCCTCGCCGCCACCGCCTCCTGGCTTCCCACCACCCATCCCCGGCATGCCACCCATCGCCGACACCCGCGAATCGCGCCTGCGCTTCTTCGACCTCGACCCGCTGTTAAGCGACATTCGCGGTTTTGAGGGCACCGCGTGGATTCCCGAGTCGGCACGCGTGCTGCGCTCGGGGGCCTACCAGTTCTTGGATGAGCCCTACATTGAGCAGATCATCGTGGCCAAGCAAGGCTGTCCGGAAATGTACGACAATGGCCTCAACAGCTATGGCTCCAACGTGTCGCGCGCGTCGGTCAACTTTCAAGTCAATCCAAAGAAGCCCGATTGCGCACATCCGATTCCAGAGGATGGGCTCAACCTCGTGAACATGAACGGCGACTGCGGCGTGACCATCCTGCCCGGTGAGCTCGTCGACGGCTTTCCCTTTGAGCCGCGCTGCCTGGTGCTCGTGCTGGCAGCTGAGAGCGAGAAGGTCGTCTTCGACGAGATGATGGCGGCGGGGCGCAAGATGTCGGACCCATTTGTAAGTTTCACACACGCTCAAACCTGCACCTTACCCATATACCAGGTCGCGCGCTCTCTGACGTTGGCGCTCCAACCCCCTGGCAGGAGATCGAGGTCAACTACACGGTGGCCACGGGCAGCGCCCCCAACGTCGAGACGGTCGGCACCAACTGTGGCAACTCGCGCGTGCTCCTCCAAAACTATGAGCGCGACCGCGTGAACCAGGACGTGCGCGACGAGCTCGAGGATACGCGCGCCGCCATCACCACGAAGCAAAACCTCATCGCCTTTTGGGACCACGTGCAAAACAGCCGCGCCATTGTAAGCATCGATTCTAGCACGAGTCTTGTCACCTCGGTGTTGCCACCGTCGTCGAGTCCGCCACCCCCGCCGCCGCCCGTGGCGCACAATGCGCCGCCCGCGCCACCCGAGCAAGTCTCAAATGCCGTGCAGACGCAGCGCCTGGCCGAGGAATTGGTGGCCCTCGAGCTGCGCCGCGACACGCTCGTGGCCAGCATCGGCGACTGCTACGTGCCCGACCGGCCTTCGGGCACCGTTTGTGGGATGAGCAGCAACGAGGCGCGCTCGCATTTTTAAGCACTTCTTAGTTCCGCATACACACCTCCCATTTCATGCGCAGGCACCGGATCCGTGGATCGCGCTGCACGGCGTCAAGTGCCGCGGCTACGACACGCGCTCGGCGCGCGAACGCGACTTTTGTGGATGTGTGCTCGGCCCCTCACGCCCCTCTGCCAATCTCCCTGCACACCCCCACGCATCCACACTTTGCAGATTGGGACAGCGAAGTCAACCCCATGGCCGCCGACCGCAAGCTGCGCAAGCAGCTGCTCGAGGTTGGCCCCTACTGCATGGCCGATGGCGGTGGTATCGCCTATTGCTCGTCCAATGCATCTCGCACGCAGCGCTCGGGCATGTACGACCTCAAGTACATGGCACGCGACGACCGTCTTTACTGGTGCGTCAACTTTAGTTCGTTAGACCGTCACCGCTTGACAGTGTGCAACTCTGTCCGTGCGCAGCGAGATGCAGTTTGCGCGTGAGCGTCTCGCACCCGAGTCGGGTGCCGACATTGAGACG
>Ga0209666_1003032_pt1 | contig 12341 bp, 13 predicted proteins | sample SaaInlV_125m_DNA_FD_184679 | JGI IMG/M metagenome (GOLD analysis project Ga0209666, IMG submission 184679) | Marine microbial communities from expanding oxygen minimum zones in the Saanich Inlet - Saanich Inlet SI037_S3LV_10m_DNA (SPAdes)... | ecosystem: Environmental > Aquatic > Marine >...
GACTGCACCTGTAGCTAAAACAGAGACTGCACCTGTAGCTAAAACAGAGACTGCACCTGTAGCTAAAACAGAGACTGCACCTATTGAACAAGCTGAAAATTCAGTTGCTACTGTACAAGAGGTTCTAGGTGACATGATGGGTGATGCACCAGCTTGTAATGAGTGTGGACATATAACAATTCGTAATGGATCTTGTTATAAATGTTTAAATTGTGGAAACTCACTTGGCTGTAGCTAGCTTAAAAAAATTAACTACATTTAATATTTTTAAAATTTAAACTAATGATATGTATGAAATTCTTATTGCGCTTCGTCCTTGGCAGTGGACCAAAAATTTATTAATTTTTGTTCCCTTTTTATTAACATCTGAGTTAATTTCACGAGAAATTTTAAGTGTAGGTTTAGTTTTTTTATGTTTCAACCTCTTCGTATCTAGTACATACATTTTTAATGATCTTAAAGATGCTGAATTAGACAAGCTTCATACCGAAAAAAAGAACAGGCCAATAGCTTCTGGAAGATTAAAGATATCGACAGCTAAGTTTATTGGTCTTATACTATTTTTTCTTTCTTTAGGTTTTTCTTATTTGATAGACCAAAAAGTTTCAATTTATTTTATCCTTTATGCCTTGATAACCTTTTCCTATACACAATATTTTAAATATATATTTTTAATTGATACTTTATCAGTCTCATTTTTATTTTTAGTGAGGATAATTATTGGTGGTGTCACTTCAGATATAGTAATTACTCCTTATCTTGCTTCATTTATATTTTTAACTAGTTGTTTACTATCAACGTCAAAAAAAATATCAATTCTAAAATCCAAAATATTAAACTTAAATTCATTCTCAAAACTTATCAATGTCCAGGATGAAAAATACTCATTTTTAAGAATTTACTCAGTATTTGGACTTTTAAGTTATTCCTCATTTACTATTTGGCTTATAAATCTTATAAATACATCTAGTGATAATGAAAATGTAATTTTTTTATTCATATCAAATATTGCTTATCTAATATTTATATTTATTGTTTATAGGTTTTCAATATCAGGTGAACTTGAAGACTTTTCAAAAGAATTATTTAAAAATAAATATCTATTTTTTATATCTTTAATTCTTGTTCTTACTTTTTTTATAGGCTATTTTTAGATTATATTGATTGATAATAATATTAATTCTTGGGGCAATATCTACACAATTAAAACGCCCGATTCCAAAGATGTTTCTTTTAAAACAAGTGTACTCGATGTAGGAAATCTTAATTCTTATGGTGATTGTTGTATCCCCAAAGAAGCAATATCTAGTCTTAACAAAAAAGCTATAACGAAGATGTCTGTTTTTGAGTATCAAAAAAATACTCAATCATACCTATTTGGTACACCTGGAAAAAGCAATGTAACATTAGCCGGAGCTATTGCTGCTGACACTCATGGAAAAGATAATGATTGGGGAGGTAGCTTTTATAAAAATGTAGAAGAAATTACCTTATCAATAAATGGTCGAGACATTGTTGCCAATAGAGAAATTAATAAAGAACTTTTTAATGCAACTTTTGGTGGATACGGTCTAACTGGTAGTATTACGGATATTAAATTTTTTAATAAAAGTATTAGCTTAAGTGAAAACTATGAAACAACTATCACTACAGGGAAGGGTTTAGATTCTCTCATTTCATCATTCGACACAAAGCGAGGTCAATACTGGGTAGCTTGGGTGGATTTACTGAGTAAAAACTTCAACTGGGTAACAAAAATAAGCAATCCAAATAATTTTAAAGTAAATGAATTAATAGAAAAAAGAGATGTTGATTTTAATGTTTCTTTACCTTTTATTGGAAAAAATCGTTTTAAAATTTTAAGGATGATTAATTTTTTATATTTTAAAAAACATTCATACATAAAAAAAGAAAACAAGAATTTTTTCGAAACATTTTATCCTCTAAGTTTTATTACTGATACAAGAAACATAAGTAGCAAAAGAAGGATCGTACAAGTCCAATTTTCTATACCCACTAACCATGAAGATAAATTAGAACAACTACTATTTAAGTTGATTCAAAAACAAAAACCAATACTATGCAGTGTCAAAAAAATGGGTAAACAAGAAGTCCTCAACAATCTATCTTTCTATCAAGAAGGGTGGACCTTTGCTGTTGATTTTCCATATGAAGAATTCAATCCAGAAGAGGTGAAGTTATTTTACAAAGAACTTATAAAATATGGCGGGAAGATTTACCTAGCAAAAGATTCACATTTAGAAGAAAGAGATTTTAAATTAATGTATCCAGAATTTATGGAGTGGAGGAATATTGTTAAAGAAATTGATCCGAATAAAACGTATCAATCTGAATTATCAGTCAGGCTAGGCTTAAAAAATTGGTAAATAATATAGTACTTATTGGTGCAAATTCTGAATTTGCAATTTCATATGCTGAATATTTGGATAATAATTCAATTGACTACTACCAAGTAGCAAGAAAAAAGATGTCAAACAGAAACATGAATAAGCAATTAATAGTTAAAAATTATTCAGATGAAATTGAAGAAATTATAAACTTTTTAAGAGGTATAGATAATCTTGAAATATATTTTTTTCATGGCTTTTTAGCTGAGAACAGACCTCATTATTATCCATCAAATCATGAAATGAGAAAAACGATTGAAATTAATTATTCTATTCCTTATGAAATTACTATGGCTATACATAATAATTTAAAAGTTAAAAAATTTATATATATTTCGTCAATGGCCTCTGTGAGACCAAGGTTTAAAAATTTCATCTATGGTTTATCCAAGCAAAACCTAGAAAATACTGTAAAGCAAATTAATAATTTAAACTATTTAATTGTAAGATTTGGACAAATTCATACTTCTATGTCTAAAGATCATAACATAGCACCTTTTTCCCTTTCAAAACAAGAGGCGTCTAGACGTCTTTTTCAAATAAGAAATTTTAATGGCTTAAAATATGCTACTAAATCATTACTTATTACTAGTACAATAGTTAGAGTGCTCCCAAGAAAAATAATTGATTATCTTGAAAAATAAAATAAAAATATTAATTAATAGATTTGAAAACAATTTATTTTTAGATTTATTAGTAACAATTTTTCTATCTCATATCTATTATAAAATTACTTTCACTGAGACAGTTATTAATGATTTTTCACTCCTTGATCAAATTAGAAATGATTACGTCACTACTACTAGTTTTTTTGTTGAATCTCCAACCTTTGCTGTTCTGGGTTTATTGTTAAATTTCGAGAACTTGGACACATATAAACTTTTAATCTATCTTGTAGCTTTTATATGTCTTGTATTGATAGTGATTAATATTCAATTTTTAGGTAAGTACTCTACACTATTTTTATTTGGAGGTTGGCTGGTAACTTGTTCATGGTTTATTGGCTACGTTGATTCCATATCAGCTTTAATTATGGTTTTAATTTTTAAAGAAATTTTTATAAAAGAATTTTCAATTTCAAAAATACTATTGCTTTTTACAATTCTGTGTATTAATCATAATGGGATCTCGATGGCAGTGTCAATAATTTTCTTAGTACTTGTAAATAAAAAATATCGTATAAAATTTTCAATAATTATTTTAATCTCTCAGCTCTTAGGAAACATAGTTGTACAGTTTTATTTAAATTATATTGGGTTTTCAGGAAGGGGAAGATTTCGCTTTATATTTAATGACAATGTAATCGAAAATGCTGTTAGTTTTCTAGGCAATAATCTATTAGCTGTTTTATGGTCTGGTTTTTTAGGAAGTTCATTCTTGATATTATTAATCGCGAATGTTATTTCATGGGGTGATATGAGAAGAGTTTTTACTGCAATTGTCATAGCATTATTATTTACCGCTATAGCGCTGGATACAAGTCGAATTTTCAGCTTATTAGTTTTACCAATAATCTTGTATTCTTTGATGAAGTTTAAAGATCAAGTTACTTTTGAAAATAAACTAAGTATTCTTTATAGTGTTTCATTGATTACACATTTTACAATTGGTGTTTATTTTTTTTATGGATCTTTAACAAGTTCTTCTCCAATGGGTTTCTCAGAAAGTTTTTATGACTTTATTCCCAGAATTGTAAATTCGTTGATGAGCAATATCTGGAAATAGTTTATAGTAGCTAATTAAATTAGTTAGAATTTATAATGTTAGGGCGCTTAGCTCAGTCTGGCAGAGCGCTTCCCTTACAAGGAAGAAGTCACAGGTTCAAATCCTGTAGCGCCCACAGAAGTTTTTCAAAAATTAGCATAAAAATCCATTAAAAAAATATCTTTTTATTTATATACAAGTATTCAATAATTTAAATTTAGTAGAATACAAAAAGATGTCGAAAATAATATTTCAGCTTAAATTAAAATATTTTCTTATTTTGATAATCGCAATATCTCTTTTGATAACTTTTTCAGTAACTAGCATATATTTTAACTCTCTTTCTGGTGCAGATAATTATAAATATATGGACAATATTTTATATATTTTTGGAGAAAGTAGTTCCCCATATGACAATCAAGGATTACTTTATTTCTTCATAGTTGGTCTAATGTTGAAAATAAGGACTGAAAGTTTTAATTACGAAAATGATCAAAGTTTTATATCTGACAATAGTCAATCATTTTTTTTAAGTGAAACAATTCAATTGGCAAATTTATACTTTTTTGTTTTTGGGCTTATAGGATTTTACTATTGGATGAAAAAAATGAAAATTAATGAAAATAGAGCACTATTTATATTGATATTATTTTGTTACTTTCCAACTTTTTATTACTTAAGATTTAATATGAAACCTGAAATACTAGCTTTTGCACTAATTCCCTGGTTATTCTATTTTTTTCAAAGTTTTTTAATATTTAAGAAAAACAGAGACCTCTTTACAATGGGTGTAATTACTGCAGTCTTGTTAGCTTCAAAATCATCCATTGCCGCAATGGTAATAATTTCTTTATTTTTATTGTATATTTTTAAATATAGGTTTTTTTCTCTTAAACATTTAAGAATTGGCACTTTGGCATTGTTAGTTTCATTTGGATCATTATTAGTAGAAAATTACTTTCTAGACATAGGAAATATTTTAGAAAGAACACCAGAAGCAAATTACAACAACAAGGCACCAATAGATTTCATATACTCCATAAACTTAGAGAGGCTGAGAAAAGATCCTGAGAAAAATTATCATAATGAGTCTCTTGTTTCGATAACTTTGATTGATTTGTTTAGTGACTATTTTGAACTTAACTGGAAAGAAGACTCATCGCTATTCAACAAAAGTATAAAACCCCTCATTGTTGAGAGAAATAGAGACATTAATAACGATAATCTTAAACTTTTTAATTTAGATATCAAAAATAAACATATAGTTTATTCAGGACCTCATCCACAATATCTGAAGTATCAAACTACATACATGGGGTTAATATTCTCTACCTTGTTTATTTATCTTATTATCTACAACTTTTTTAGAGAAAATAAAATAAATAGAATTTATTTAATATTTCCATTGCTGGGAATATTTGTTTTACTAATTAATAGTATATTTGGATTCCCACAAAATAATTTTGATCCCGCTGTTGCTGATACGTTTAAAGTTTTTTACTACTCATTTTTAATTCCATTTCCGCTGATTATTATTTTAAAAAATTTAAACTTAAAAAAATTAATAAACCTCTTATCTATTGTCACCTTCATAGTCTTTACTTTTATAAACTTAGGATTTCCTAAAATTAACAACGAAATCCTTGATTCTAAAATTACTGTATCCGTACAAAATAATGTTCTATGTGAAATAAATAAGAAATTTATTGAGCAAACACTTGTAATTAATAAAGAAATCATTTGCAAAGATTCTCGTGAAACCGGTTCGGTATCAACATCAATAAAACATACCCCTTATATGTCAACTTCATTATTTATACTAATTAATGTATTGATTCTTTCTAAGATTAGAAAAGATGAAGAATAGACTAAACAAGCAAATCTTAAGATTCAATATTCTTTACTTTTTTTTTGGAAAATTCTATTTTTCAAAATACAGTTTTTTAAAAACTAAAACAAAACATATAAACGCAGGTTGGGGAACTCTTATCTCTAACTATAAACTACGAATACCTCTAGATAATTTGCTTGGATTGATTCACGCAAATAAAGGTTATATTTATACTCCTATTGAAAATACTCCCCATTACAAGTTAATCCTAAATTATTATGAGAATAATCAAATTACACCTAGCGAATATTTATCATATATAAAAACTTATGAAAAAAGTCTCGATGCAGACAAAAAGCTCACCGAATTTATCAATTTATTTAATGAAATAAAAAAAAATCAAAACAACTTAGTTGTGGCCATCAAGAAAGAAGCTACTAGTTTTAAGAGAAAGCAGTTTAAAATTCTTGATGGCCTTCATAGAGCATCAATAGCAAAAGTACTATCAATCAACGAAATTGATTGCTATGTCGTAGATAAAATTAATCAGTAAATCTTTGCAGTAAATGGGATATATTTTTTATTAACTACAAGCCTACCAATCATAGCAAAAACTCTGTGTTTACCACTTGTAATAGTATTATTCGTTATTTCTATTAAATTAGAATCCAAAAAATCTCGAATTTCTTCGTCATTCATTGAATCAAGAGACTCGTAATATTTTTTTGTATAAACCAGTATTGAATTGTCTTGTTCAATATATTCATTAACAAATTTATATGGGACTACATTTTTTTTAAACTGATAATACATTGAAAATAGAAAATAATTATTTCCAGAATTCCAAAAATACCTAGAATGACTTACTGATCCCTCTACTTTTCTTTCAATTTTACTTTCAGTAACCTCGCTAAATAATTTTTCCAACATATTCTTTTTTTTAAAGTACTTAATAATTTTTTTAACTTTAATATTTTTTTGATGATTTGTAACTATGTTTAAATGCTCCCCTCTAACAATCCAGCTGGGAGATCTTTTATTTTCAATTCTTAGATTTAAAAATGATTTCTCATTTAGTTTGATGGCATTATCCAGTATTATTTCTGTATCATTAATGTTTTTATTAAATTGAAGATTATTTATTTTTTTGTCAATTTTTAGTCTTAATACTTTTAATTTACTCAAGAATTTTCTATAAAACACCCATAGCCAATTAAGCATAGTGTATGCGTAGCGGTGTATTTTGAAATAGTCAATATTAATATCAAAGATGTTTACTGCTTTTGTTGACTTGTACAGAAAAGATTCTTTAACAAGCCTAATTACTAGTAATCTATTGTTAATTAAAACTTGCAGCTCATTATTTGAAATGTTTACTAATTGATGTTTGTTATCAAGAATTAAACTTAGAACTTCAATGTAATTTTCCTTAAAAGTTAATAAATAATCAGCTCTTAAGTCATCTTGAACTTTTTTAAAAGTTAGGAAAGAATACAACGATTTTTTATCTAAATAAACTTTTAAATCCGCAGACTTAAATTCATTTATCATATGGATAAAATTATTTTTTCTTATTTTAAGAGATTTTTCATGACCTTCTCTATGCCAATAGTCAAAATATAAAAAATGATCTAAAGAATCCCATGTATTATCAGTCATAAATTATTTTGTTCTTTAATTAGACACTCTTTTATTGTTAATACAATTTTTTTTTGAAGTCTCTTCGTGACATGTTTGCCCATAGGTATATAAAATCCATTCATTCCTAATTTTTCAGAATTTGGAGTTGGTAGTATCCTAATGCCGCTTTCTTTTATTGGTGGTTGTTGGCTTAAGGGCCAAAAAAATGGTCTTGTTTCTATTTTTAATTTAAACAAATCTTCCATAATTTTATTCCTGTCATAATCACTCTTTAAAATTATTCCAAAAACCCAAAAATGATTTTCTGAACGTTCTGTTCTAGCCAAAGGTAGGTTCACATCTACGCCGTATTTTTTAAATAATTCAATATAATTTAAACCCTGCTTTATTTTCTTATTTATTGTCTTATTCAGTTCTTTAATTTGAGAATTTGCAAGTGCAGCTTGTAAGCCACCTAATCTATAATTCCAATAATAATTATTATGAATAAATCTATTCTTTTGATTGAAATCTAAATTTATCATTTGCTGTGCTTCCTTTATAAGCAATTCATCATTGGTCAATAAAGCTCCCCCTTCTCCTGATGTAATGTGTTTATTCGCATAAAAGCTTAAAGTAGAAATGTCTCCAAAAGAACCACATTTTCTTCCATCAATAGTTTGTCCGTGGGCTTCAGCACTATCTTCAATAAGCTTGAGACTATTGCTCTTACAAAATTTTTCTATTTCAATAGCTTCAGAGGTTAAGCCATAAGTATGTACCATGATGACGGCCTTAGTATTTTTGGAATATGCTTTTTTAACATCTTCTATTCCCATATTCCATGTTTCAAAATCTACATCGCAAAATACAGGTGTTGCCTTAGTGCGTATGACAGCATTTAAACATGAGATTATTGTAAAAGAAGGTACAATAACTTCATCGCCTTTTTCTAGGTTTAATAATTGTAAAGCCACTTCTAGAGCTGTTGAGCCATTTGAAACTGCAACTGAATAGTTTCTATCAAATTGTTGAGCTAAATTATTTTCGAAATCTTTCACTACTTGACTAGTTCCAGATATTTCATTTTTTAATAAAGCTCTAAAAACACTTAAAATATTGTTGAGCGTTAACTTGGGTCTGAAAACATTTATCACAAAATTAGAATTTTTCCTTATCTTGGACTTCGTTATACGGTCCTTGCTTTATCTCTATAAAATTACTGTCTTTTTCTGCTTTAAAGCTGTGACCCCCTTCTAGGAATAATATAAGCTGGCCATCGGTTATCACTATACTTTCAACATATTTTTTTGATGAATCGTAAACTTCTATTGAAATCTCTCCTTTAAAAAGCACTAATACTTCTGCAGTATTTTTTACAGTCCTCCGGTTTTCGAAATGTACATGTCTCTGAAGTATGTCATTTTTTGATAGGTTAAAAGTACCGATTTGAAAACTTAAATGGTCTGGAGTGTGGAACTCTTTTTTCCGATTTGTTAATGTAGTATCTATGACTAATGCAAGAAGGTTATCATTTTCATCTAAAATCTCTTTTTTATATTCATTATTTGCCTGCATGTTATAGCCACCTTAATGTATGGTAAACCTAATCTTATCAGCGTCACTAGATTATTGCTTGTTTTTGAATTACCGTTCTGTCTTGGTTTACATAGATATCCAACTTCAATAATCTTTTCATTTTGTTTCAATAAATCAGTAATTAAATAAATGAAGTACTCACCATAATTTGATCTTGTGAAAGCGTCTGATTTAATTTTTGATTTTTTTCCAATTATAAAGCCACTAGTAAGATCGGTTACGTCAGTAGATATGAGTTGCTTTAGTATTCTATTAAAAAATATAGATAAATATATTGCTAAAAAAGAATCTTCAGAATTTTTTATATTTTTAATAACACTATAAATATTATCCTCATTTGAAGTTTGACCCTTGTATCCTCCTCCCTTAGCAAATCTCGAACCAACAATGAAGTTATTAGAATTTTCTTTAAATTCGTTAATAAGCAACTCAACGGAACTGCTGTCCATAGACCCATCAGCATCTAGCCACATGACATTTTCATATATGCTTTTTTGTATTCCTTCAAGTATTGATAATGGAAGTGACATGTTAGTGTGTCTAACAATATGTTTAATTTTGGAATATTTATCAGAATAAGTTTCAATTAATTCTAATGTTCCATCGTTAGAATTATCATCTACAACAATAATTTCATAATCAGTACACAATCTATTACATACTTCATCTAGTTGGGGTATTAAAAAACTTAAATTCTCTTTTTCGTTGTAAACAGGCAAAACAATACTTAATTTAAGATATTTTGACAATTTAGATAATCCCTTTATCGCCTTTGACATGTATTTCAGCCATTAATAAAAAACCAAACTTATTATTAAATATATTTTCAATGTTTTCTTCTAACGAAACAGCGAATTTAAAGTTTATGAATGAAAATAAAACACCTATATTTAAAATTTTTTTTATATAGTATCTTTTAAAACCTAAATCCTTAAATAAGTTTTCTAGTTTTTTTTGTGAATATTTATTTTTGTTGATATTACCGTAATTTATTATTCCAAATAATTTTGAAATAACCTCGATAAATCGAAATAGTAATGAATAATTTGGCGTCGTTATTATAATTTTCGCATCCTTATGTAAAAATTTTACTAATTGATTAATTAGATTTTTAATTTCTTCAGTTGTCAAATACTCAAATAAGCCATTTATTGTTAAAATGTTAAATTTTTGATATTCTTGTATTTCTTCATAATTATCTATAAATTTATTATTTTTATTACTATAGGTTGAAATAGCATACTTAATTTGATTTGTTGCTGGATCAAAACCTAAACTTTTAGATTTTGAAAATTGACCAATTAATGTTCCCGGCCCACAGGCATAATCTAAATGTGTTTGGCCACTAATTAAGTATTCCTTTTGCTTTTTGAAAGTTAAATAATGCCATGCGTGCTGTATCGAGTTTTTCTTACCTTCATTATCAAAACTTAGATCATAATAGCCTTGAGTAAGTTTATTCCAGAATTGTTTATTGTAATTTATCATACTTTAATGAACAATTCTATGTTCAACATTCGTATATAATTTACTTTTCTTAACTTTAGAGTAAGTTTCTATTTGTCTTGAAGTTTCTTCATATGCTGTATTGTTGATATTTTCAATAAATTTTTTGTGGTGTAATTTTTCGGAATATTGATAATACTCAAAAATTCTCACCATTAGGTCCATATTGCTACTTGGTAATCTTACTTTGTATCTATACATAAATTTGAAATTATGGATTGAAGATGTTTCAATTACTTTCTTTATGAATTTATCATTATGTACTTTAGATTGATATGATAATCCGTATAAATCAAACTTAAACAAAAAACGTTGTTTGTAAAACAGATCTAGATGCTCATTGTCTAAATTTATCTTATTTCTTGTAAGGGTGTAATTTTTTTTTGATTTATAGTACTTTTCTATTTTATTAATTAATCCACTTACATCCTCTGTGTATATGTCAAAATCAGAACCTATCTTAACTTTAGGAAAGTTTAGATCTTTTTTTATCAAAACATATCTTTCATTACTAACTTCAGTAAAGAAACTATAAATAGAAAGTAGGTGAAACATACTTAACAATCTCAATAAAATATTTTTTTTAATTTTTAGATTAATTTTTTTTATCACTTAAAACTAATTATATTTAATACTATTAAATATATGATAAGTTTCGACTATTTGGCTTCACCAGGTCAACTTGGTAATCAAATGTTTAAATATGCTGCATTAAGAGGCATATCTGCAAAATTGAAAAAAGAATTTCTAATGCCGCCATCATATAATTTTCTAAATAATAAATTTCTTTTTAAACTTCTCCGTAGATTAGATTTAGTCGATAATAGAAATCATTCAAATCATTTGTTATTCAAATATTTTCAAATGAAATCTGTTTCTAAAGAGAATATTGGATACTCAAATTATGAGAACTATCTTAGAGAGGAATCTTTTCATTTCGATGAAAGTTTTTTTTCTGCAAAAGATGATTCATTTAATATTTTAGGAAATTTTCAAAGTTATAAATATTTTGAAAATATTTCTGATAAAATAATCACTGATTTCACCTTCAAAGATAAAATATTAAAGTCAACAAATAAGATAATTAATAGATTCGATAATCCTATATCAATTCATATCAGAAGGGGGGACTATATTATAAACCCTAATCACTCTCCATTAGATTTAGATTATTACAAAAAATGTATTGAAGATTTTGGTAAGAATCACCAATATTTAATTTTTTCAGATGATATTGGCTGGTGTAAAGACTTAAAGTTATTCAAACCGAAAAATTTTATCTACGCAAACGACTACACGAATAACTCTGAATATTTAGATTTATCATTAATGACATTATGTAAAAACCATATAGTCGCAAATAGTACTTTCAGTTGGTGGGGTGCTTATCTGTCCAAGCAAGAGAAGGTATTGGTACCTAAGTATTGGTTTAAAGATTCTGAATATTCAGAATATAATACAAGTGATCTCTATCCGTTAAACTGGATTCAAATTGATAATTAGATAACAATATCAACAAAAGCTTGTATTAAAATTAAATTAAGTTTAAAAAAAATAAATAGAGGGGACAACAAAGAACTTATAATAAATATAACTCTAGAGCTTTGTATTTCAGTCTATAAAAGAAAAAAAAGCATTAATATATTTAAATAGTTATTAAGAAAATCTATGTT
>Ga0209666_1003037_pt1 | contig 12326 bp, 29 predicted proteins | sample SaaInlV_125m_DNA_FD_184679 | JGI IMG/M metagenome (GOLD analysis project Ga0209666, IMG submission 184679) | Marine microbial communities from expanding oxygen minimum zones in the Saanich Inlet - Saanich Inlet SI037_S3LV_10m_DNA (SPAdes)... | ecosystem: Environmental > Aquatic > Marine >...
ATGGCAAACGATATGAATGCCTGTCAAACGCATGCTATCAAATATATTTCTAGATATGATAAAAAATGGAAAGATAAAAAAGATCAGATTAAAGATTTAAAAAAAGCAAAGCATGTAATTGATATGCAAATAGAATTGTTGGAGAAAGAATAATATGTGGTTGAATTTATTATCATTGGGTGTAAAGACAGGTGCGAAGCTATACCAAAATAAACAACGAACAAAACAGTTGATGTCAGATGCTCAAATGCGTCACGCAGAGCAAATGGCGAAAGGCGAGATTGAATATAAAGCAAAAATTATTGAAAGTAATGACAATGGTTGGAAAGATGAATTTGTCCTTGTTCTTGTATCTTTGCCTATTCTTATATTGGGTTACTCTATTTTCTCTGACGACCCTGACATACGTAATAAATTAGATTTATTTTTTCAGTATTTTAAACAACTGCCCTACTGGTATCAAGCTATATTCATAGGAGTCGTTAGTGCTATTTATGGTCTTAAAGGTGCTGACATCATGCGTAAGAAGTAGTATGTTGTCCTATGGACAAGATTAAAGTTGATGCAGTAATCACAGATTTAGAATTACAATTAGAAACAAGTAATAATCCTTATGGCTCTTATGTTAATTTTAAGTTTATAGATACTTTTCCAAATTTTCCAAAATTAAATGAAATGATTTCAGAGATAAAAAAAAGGCATGATGTTGATTTAATTAATTATGAGTATTCTTACACAGGCATACATGAGGATACCGATTTAAAATATTTTGATATTGTTAGAAACTAGGGCAGTTCAGAACCAGTTAAGGAACCACCCTAGCCAAACTACTCACTCTCGCTCATAGTTCTATTTACTAACTTCAAGGATTGTTAGTAAAATTCATTTAATCCATTAATTTCTTGTTAGCTTTTCTGTAGCTATCAAGTTAATAGATTGTTGCTTTAAGTTTTCACAATAGCTATGACCATTTTTCGCTTCTATTTTACAATATAGATATACTTTCTTTTTATCAGAAAGCTGTTTCTTAACACTTTTATATCTATCATCATTAGTAGCTTTAACTTTAGCTAACGAAACAGAAAGTGATTCGTTGGTCATTTTTTCATTAACCACATAATCAAAAACCTCTTGCACCTGATCTTTGACTTCATCATAATCTATTTCTGATTTAATGAATCTTTTATCAAGTGCGTCAAGGTATGCAATTATCCTATGAGGGTCAAAGGATTGTGGTCGCATTGTGATGTATTTAGCTAACTCGTTTGACATTAACCTAGTTCTTGTTCATACATTTCTGGGTTAAAATCAGTTGCATTTTCTTTAGCCCAATCTATTTCATCACTTGGACTGCTTGGCAACCTATCATCAGTCAGCTGAATACCTTGTTTAGCTTGTTGATAATTTTGCTGTTGTTGTGGTTGAGGAGTATAACCAGCTTTATTAAATGGTTTAACCATATAGCAAGTTACAACTTGTTCCATACCATCACCATATTTTGTTGGCTCGTTTTGTTGCGTTTTACTACCCCATTTCAGAACATGGCCAGATCGTACATACTCTTGTACTTCTGGACTGTTTAACCAATTGGAAATCTCATTAATTCCATATAGCTTTTTAGTTATGCTACATTGAAATTGAGCCTTGTTTGATGAGGCTTGATATTCCATTTTAGGTGCTTTGTTGCCTGTGCTATATAGCTTTAAAGAAAGCCCACAGAATGGTAGTCGTTGTGTTTGCATTTGTGTCATGTTTTATCCTTATTGTTTCTGTTTTTGTTTTTTAGGTTTATTACTTTCCATAGCTAACATCATATATTTAGCACCAAGAAAAGCATTAAACATTTCTTTATTTAAAGGAAGTTCCTTAACTTCAATCTTGCTATCTTTTTTAGGCAACCTTATGATTAAACCTTTAGCAATTTTTTGTTTAGTTTCTTCCTCGTAGGCATACTTATAAGCATTCAACTGTAATGTATAATCAAATGATATATGATTACTTGTTTTAATATCTGCTAAAACAAGATTGCCTTGCTTGTCCTTTAGAACAAGATCAAGAGTACCAGCATAGTTGTGTTTTTTAGAAAATATTTTTTTTTCTAATTCAACTACTTCATACTCTTGGGTTTTCCACCAATCTAAAAATAAATTCCAGCAATTAACAACTGCTTTATCAGATTGATTAGGAATTTTTTTACCTTGAAGATAATCTTCAATTAAACCATGTACTACACTTCCAACTAACCCAGCATCAACTTTTACCTTTTCAGTTTTATTTGTAGCTTGGTGTATTATTCTTTCAAGATTAACCCTGTCTAATGTTTGACCATTATCCATTATGTGATTAATTGAATCTTTTATCTCTCTTATAGGAGTATAAACTAACCAATTAACTAATTGAGGTTTTGGAATACCTTTACCGCATATTCCTGTTACACTTTCAACTTTCTCTCCATTGCAATAATAGATATGGTTTTGATCGTCAAAGTCTAACTCGATACCATTTTTTAACTTATGTTTTATATACATGTTTACCTTTTCTAGTTTAGACGTTCTATTAATTGTGTAATATCATATCTATAATATTTAGATAGACAAAACAATTTTGAAACATCAGTTTTTATACCTTTCTCAAATTTATATAAATCAAAAATTGAGTTAAAGTACACTGGGTTATCCTCTACTACTGCCTCAGCAGTAATATCTTTATTAAGTCTTACATTTTTAAATTTAAGACCTATTATCTGATTTAAAAGTTTGGCATTAGGTTTTTTTTTAAAATCCTCTACCATTCCTTTAACCATATAATCTGTTTTGACTTGCTTGTTCATATTTCTCCTTTTCTACTTCTAGTTTTTTTAAGTATTCTTCCATTGTATCAGCTTCTATCTTGTCCATTAATTCAAGAACTTCTACAAAAAATGGGTTATTATCTCCGAATGTGTAGCCATTTTTTATAGATACATCATTAATAAATTTAAGTCTTTGTGCCTTTACTGACATATTGTTCTCCTTTCTTTGCATGCTCTTTATCTAGTTTAACTATTTCCTTTTCTATTTGACTTATTAACTTATCCATATCTGATCTTAAATCATGATAAGTAAGCAACCTTTCAATTAGCCTAGCTTTTTTAAATGAATGATTTATGTCTTTATCTAAACTCATATTATTACTCCTATAATAAATCCAACCACAAAGCATAACCACTCTCGTCTATAATAAAGTTCTAATGCTTTCCAATCAGATTTTGATTTTCCAAAAATTAACATGTTTTCCTTTCTTGGTGGGGCTATTAACCCCACCGATTTGTTTATTTATACTCTAGCTTGTATTGGGTTATTTGAAAAGATAATCAAGCCACCGAGTTCTTGTAAGAACCTTGCTCTGTCATCTGATTTATCTTCGTCATTAGCTAGATTAGTAACAGCATTAGCTAAGTCATATTTAGAAGTTACAAATGTTTCTCCTACATAATGATTTAACCTTTCAAAGATACCAGCACGCTCAACATCAGATAAACCATGTTTTTTAGATAACACTTCTATTTGATGTGAGTTGATTTTTTTCTCAGTAGCTTCTTTTAACTTATCAAGGTTTTCCTGAAATAATTCAGGGTTACTGATAAGGTCTAACTGCTGACCCATCTTATCAACTATAGTTTTCCACTGCTCATCATTATCTACATCAATAATCATTTTGCCAACATGCTTAGCATAAAATTGATTTAGATATTCTGGTGCAACCATACCATTAGTACATACTAGTCTATAAATAAATGGCTTAACAATTAAAGAGCCACCACCTATTTCAGAGTTAGTAATAGTAATACCACCTTGAACAAAATCACCCTCAACTACCTCGCCCTCAAGCTTTGGTAAAACAGCAGTAATGTTCATGGTATCTCTATCGTAATGTGCATACTTTAACTCAGCACCCATATCCATTAACCTTTCTAATGAAGCATTAGCAACTACATCGCTATCAATCCTTTTATAACGATTAGTCAATACTGCTCTACACTCATTGATAGGTTCTTTATCATAAGTTCTAAGCATTAGTTCTCTATTCTTATTATTCTTAATCCAAAAATTAAGATTATGAGCAACTAAATCTTGACTTACAGGTAAGCATTTTGAAATATACCTATGACCAATTTTTAATTTACTACATAAGTTATTAAGAGAACTATCGTTTAGTACATATTCTCCTTGAGATAAATGATCTACTTCTACTGTTGGATAAACAGAATCATAATCATTTACATTAACTGTCATGCCTTTTAAATCAACAAGATAATCCCTTTTATTTTTTGTATCTTCATTGATGTTATTTAACATTTCTTTTATGTCTTGACCTTTTTTCATTGTGTTTCCTTTTTCTAGTTATTATTAGTGTTAAGCGAAAATGTTTTATCTTTAAACAATTCCGATGTTATTGGCTCCCCTTTAGAGAACCAAATTCTTGTAGTTAAACCATAAATGCTTTCATCATAAAAATAAGAAGCATAATATAGTTCTGTATTTAATTCTAAAAGGTAATCAGAAAATTCCTCAACTGATTTAAACTCTTTTGTAATTTGTGTATTTTTATTAATAATGTTTACACTCCGTGGTTTATTTTGTTCTGATATTTGCATAAGTATCCTTTCTATATTACTAAGTATTTACCAGTACGAACTTTAGATTGTATTGAGATGGTATGACCTAAGTCAGTTTTTACACTTTGACCAACATTAGTATCCCAGATTTTTTTAGCTAATTGATAAGCTTGATCTACATGATCTGCATTATTACTACCAACAAACAAACATAATTCTAAAGCACAATAACTAAATAATTCTTTTAAAGTTCTAAAGGATTTTACTTTAACTAAATTATGCGTTTTAATATTTAATCTAATCATTATTTAACCTCATTATTAAATTGAATTTGACTTACATGAAAGACAGGATAGCTTCTATATTCTTCTTCTTTACTGTCTTGAACTTTTCTAACTAAACGCGCAACTGATTTGCTTCCTTTAATTATTTTACCTTTTAACTTTCTAGCTTGATTAAAAGTACAAAAACCACCTTTTAAATTAGTAGCTTGTAACTTCTCAAGGTTAATGCCTTGAAAAGATTTTTTAGTATATAAGTTATAGTACATACTTTCCTTTCTAGTTTTTCGTATTGATTATTTAGCTAACATCATCAGTATAACTTGCTAAAGGTTATAGAAACTATTTTATAAAATTTTCTACATCGTAGGTCTGACCACACTTTGCGAGGCACCCCTTGGATTAACGAACAACCTTGATATTGCCAGAGTAGGTTTGGAAGCTACTTTTACCGAACAAGGATACGAGGTGCAAAACTTAGAATTACACGCCCAAGGCTCTGAACCGATTTTTATGCGTTTATAGAAGAGTACCGATTAAACATATTCTATATATAAAAACTATGCTAAAAATAGGATTAAAAGTAAAGAACTATCTTTTGAGTAAATACTCGGCTTTTTAAGATAAATATTAAAAAAAAGTAAAATTTTATTGTTACTAATAAGGGTTTAATAAGTAATAGTTGATTTAATGTGCAAATCGGTTATTAATAAAGTTGAGTGTATTCATTATACTCCCTTTCTAGTTATAAATGGGCAAAGTTTATACCGATTTCTTTGCCCACTAACTCACAGGAAAATACATGGACAATAAAACAAGAATAGCTTCAATGCTTGTCGCTTGGAGATATGCAAAAAATCAAACTCAAGTTAAAGTATCAAAAAAAATAGGCGTCACATTTCAGCAAGTACAGAAATATGAAAAGATGATTAATAGAATTACATCTGACAAGTTAATTGAATTTTGTAATGCTTATCAAATACCTTTACAAAGTTTTCAAGATGGTGACCCTTATCAAGTCTTAGATGGTGCTGATATTTCTATTTTGCAAAAAGAAAAAGCATTAAACATTATTGAAGAACTATCACTTAAACATGAAACAAATGTTTTAATACAAAAAAAAGTAATGGAGAACACACATGATCAAAGTTCAAGTAGATAAAGTATGGCTTGGTAAAGTAAGTGTCAGAGATTACATTTATAAAAAAGCTTTAAGGTTAAAAGAATCTTTAGGTATAGTACATGGTAAAGAATACATGTTAATTCCTTATGAGAAATTAAAATCTGCTAAAACATATACAGAAGAAAGTTTTAAAAGTAAGTTTAATGGGAAAGAATATAGGCTTGTGGATTTTGATTGGAAACCTTATAAAGAACCTAATACAAATCAAAGGAGCTTATTATGAGTGGAGAAGATTTTTTAGATATTCCTAAAACTGATGAAACTCAACAATCTACACCAGAAGAATATTATTTTTCAAAATCTAAAAACCAATGGATTATGGTTTCTGATATGTCAGATATGCATGTTCGTAGAGCCTTTAAAAGATTATTAAAAATGATTAGGCTAGGAACATTAGTAGAACTTTCTGACTATAAAGGGGATAGTAATAATAATGATATTCAAATAGAATTAAATGCTATTGAAAATCATGTTTTTAAAATAAGAGATAAGTTAAGTGGCTGAATTAACTAATATACATTTTGAAATTATAGACAGAAATAGACACAGAAGACATGAACAAATGAAAAAGCAAGACAAAGAAAGATTTGATAAGTTAAAAAGAATTGGTTGTATTGCTTGTTCTAAAAAAGGTTTATTTACTGAACCTATAATTCATCATATTAGAAAACATACAGGATTAGGATTAAGACCACCACACGATCAGACTATACCTTTATGCCCACAACATCATAATATGGGAAATGAATCAGTACACTTAAATAAAACAAAATTTGTAGAACTGTTCGGATCAGAACTACAATTATTAGACGAAGCTAACGAAAAAATAAAACAACTAGAAAAGGAAAGTATATTTTATGACAAAGGAAACGAATAAATTTCATGCATTACAATTATTTACAGATACATTTACTGCAGAAACAGTACATCTAAGCAATCAAGCAATAGGAATATATATAAGATTATTAAGCTTTGCTTGGACAAAAAATGCAAAACCATTTACTACTGAATCAGCATACAGAATATGCCAGTGTACTGATGGTAATTGTCATACAGACGTAGATGATGTTTTAAAAGAATTTTTTATATTAAATTTTAATGAAGAAACAAATGAAGAATCTTGGACACATAAAAGATTAATACATGAACATGCTTATTTAACCGATAAATATCAAAGAAAGTCAGAAGCTGGTAAAAAAGGTGCTGAAGCAAGATATTCTGCTAATGGCAACATCATAGCACCTATACCTATACCTAAACCTATACCTACATATAAAATATATGATCAATCATTTGAAATATTATGGAAAGAATTAAAAATCAAAAGAGGTTCAAAATTTAAAGCCTATAAAGAATTTAATAAAATTAATATTCAAGAAATTACTAATGAACAAATTGTAAGGATTTATAATAATCAAATTAAAGGTATTGAAGAAAAAAAATATATTCCGCATTTTGCCACTTGGCTATCTCAACGAAGATGGGAAATAGAAGAAGATAACGATATGCCAGATTTAGTTGATAGACTTAAAAAACTAGGTTATGTATATTTAGGTAATGAGGGAAATTTTGAAAAATTTACTAAAGATGGCAAAAACTATAAAATTGATATTTATGATGAAAAACATCAAATTCAATTAGTTCAATGATGGCAATTTTAAGGATTTTTAAGTATTGCAGAAAAAGGATTATTGCATTAAGTATCGAGAATAGACAATTAAAAATGCAATTAGAATATCTCAGAGCCACATTAAACCAAGATGAACATACAAAGCATTAAATATGGCAGAAAAAAGATACAAGTTAGGTTTGAAATATTAAAAAATCTATATGGATATTTTGAAACAGAAAAAGAAATACTAGTGATTGATAGTAGAGTAAAAGGTTTAAGGTTATTTAATACAATTATGCACGAGTTATTTCATGTAATTATTTTTTATGCTGGAATTAATGTAAATGATAGAGGCGAAGAACCTATTGCACAAGCAGTAGGAGATGGCTATGCAAAAATATTTAAACAAAACCCACATCTTTGGGATATTTTAACTAAACTGATAAAAGGATAAATAATGGAAGTACAAGAAATTAATATTAACGAAATTAAACCATACAAAAATAATCCTAGAGAAATATCAAATGAAGCTATTGAAAAGGTTGCTAATTCTATTAAAGAATTTGGAAATAATCAACCTATAGTAGTTGATCAAAACAATATAATTGTTGTTGGTCATACTCGTTGGAAAGCTTTAAAACAACTTGGAAAAGAAAAAGCTTTTATTATTAAAAAAGAATTTCCAAAAAATAAAGCTATTGCTTATCGTATTATGGATAATAGATCTGGTGAACAAAGTAAATGGGAAAACAAATTACTTAAAGAAGAATTAAGCGTTTTAAGTAATGAAGAATTTGATTTAGATTTAACAGGGTTTGATGCAGAAGAACTAGATCAATATTTTTTTAAAGATGAAAAAATAATAGAAACAAATATTGATACATCTTTTGATGGTAGTATTAATGATGTTAAAATGGTGCAATTATTTTTTAACCCAGAAGATGAAATTAAATTTAAAACAGCAGTTGAAAAAATACAAAAAAAATACAACCTTGAAAATATAAGTGATTCAGTAATTAAAGCAGTCTTAAATGAAGCAGATAACTGTTAAAGAAGTTTTAAGTAAAGAACAAATTAAATCCTTAGAGGGTAAATTTATTAATGAAAGCTATATTAAACACCCAATAATTAGAGAAGATACTATTGTTAAAAATGAACAAGGAAAATTAGTTTTAGTATTTAAAAAAAAAGCTATACCACAAGATATTGTTGATTCTAGTCGTTTAGCATTTAGAAAAGCTATAAGTGGTGGTTCAAATAATAGAGGCATGGCTTCTGGCAATGTTTCTGATATTTATAAAGTAGGCGATAAAATTGGAACAAGAACTATTGGAAAAGTTTTAAAAAATAGATGGTATCCATTATTACCTAATGGGAAACTTTCAAAAACAAGTTATGGATTAAATGTTCTTAGTAGCACAATCGGTTTTAATGATAGATACCCTAGGATTCCATATTGCAGAACATCAGCATTTGCACAAAAAAATTTAGAAGCTTATAAACAAACATTACCATATATTTCTGGTGTAAATAAAATATATGAAACATACGCACCTACCCATTATAAATTTCAAAAAAAATTAGCTGATTTGACCAGTAAAGATTTTATTATTAAAAATACTGCATTTACTACAGTAACAGTTAATAAAAATTATAGAACTGCTTGTCATTATGATGCTGGAGATTACAATAAAGGTTTTGGAAATTTAGGTGTTTTAAAACTAGGTACATATACAGGTGGTTACACAATTATTCCTAAATATGGTATAGGCATTGATTTATCTGATAGTGATGTAGCATTATTTGATGTTCACGAGTTACATGGTAATACAGAACTTAAAAGAAAAGGATATTCGGAAAGAATAAGCGTTGTTTGTTATTATAGAGAAAATATGATTTATTGTGGGGATCATAAATATGAACTTGAAAGGGCTAAAAAAGGTTTAAAAACTAAGTTCAATGAAGAAGAAAAAATTAAAGTAGCTAAAATATTAAAAGATAATGACTTGTAGTTGTATAGCCATTGGTGGTATCCCAGCTAGTGGTAAAAGCACATTAATAAACACTATCTATAAAGATTTAGATGTTAATACAAATTTTAAATCTGGTTTGATTAGAGGACATTATTTAAAAGAATACAACCTTTTGATAGTAGGAATTTATAATACATTTAAAAAATTTAAAGGAACTGATTTACTTTCTATGTCAGCACAGGCTGATTTTAAAAAATTAATTGATTTAAATAAATATAATATTGTTTTTGAGGGGGATAGGTTATTTACTAATGACATATTAGAATATGTTAATAAAAAATATAAATTAAATGCAATTATACTTAAAACAACTAATGAAAATATTGAAAAAAGACATAAACAACGAAAAGATAAACAAACAGAAAAATTTTTAAAGAGTAGAAATACAAAGATTAATAACATTTTAAAAAATCCTAATTTAAAAATACAAACATTTAACAATGACAATTTTGAAGATATGAGTAAGCTAGTTTCAATGTTAGTTGCAATAATTAAAAAATTTAAGTAAAAAGGACATAATGGCAAGACCAATGAAAAAAGTAGATGAAGACGCTATTAAGAAATTAGCACAATTACATTGCACTTATGACGAGATTGCAGAGTTTTCTGGAGTATCTACAAAGACATTACAAAGGAATTATGTCCACCTTATAAAAAAGGGTCGTGAGATGGGCAGAATAAGTTTAAGACGTGCACAATTTGAGAAAGCATTATCTGGAAATGTAGTAATGCAGATATGGTTAGGAAAGCAACATTTAGATCAAAGAGATAAAATAGAACAAACAACTTATAATGAACCCTTGCCATTAATTATTAATGCTCAACCAGATGAAATAGAAGATGTCAAAAAAAAAGGGTAATGTATTCGGCTCAGTTATTGAGTACACTAAAACAGAAAAAGGTACATCTATTGGAAGAAGACCTATAACATCTACAATGAATAAAAACAAACGCAGACAACAGAAAGCAAAGTATCGTGGACAAGGAAAATAAAAGAAGCAACTTCTACCCAACAGGCGAAATAATAGATTATAGTTTGCCTCAATCATTTACTAAAGCTTTACATGGTAATAGCTGTGGCGATTGTGGGCTATATAGTAATAAATGGTCGTTTTGTGGTAGATGGGGTGCTAAGGGTGTAAAAGATACTTATGTTTGCCATGATTGGCGAAAGCGACATTTTAAAAGATAAAACTATAAATTTTATAAGTTGTATGATATTTATGCCTTATGGCTAAATTTAAAGGTAGATCAGTTAAACTTAATAAACCAATGCGTGGTGACGTTAAGAAATTTAAGGTATTTGTAAAAGACAAGAGTTCTGGCAGAGTTAAAAAGGTTAATTTTGGCTCTAAAACTATGTCTATAAAAAAACATATTCCAGCAAGAAAAAGAAGTTTTATGGCTCGTATGGGTGGAGTTCTTAAAAAGGTAAGAGGACAGAAAACACTTAGTCCAGCATATTGGAGTATAAGAGCATGGCAAAAAGGCTTTAAACTATAATGGATAAGATCGTTTATAAATTCTTTGGTATAATAGATAATTGTTTTGCATGGGTAGAAAGTAAATTTAAAAAAAAAAAAAAGAAATAATATGGGTAGGATTATGAACTATTATTTTACAGGAATGTTAATTTTAGGTTTTGTATTTCTAACTTTATGCGTGAGACCAATGTGACTAAACCATTAACCATTTCAGAAGAAGCAAAAATATCAATGCCTATGAAGACAGTAGCTTCTTTAATAGGTATGGTGGCTATAGGAACATGGGCATATTTTGGAGTAATAGAAACACAAAATAAAATATCAACCAGATTAGAATTAATGGAAAAGGATTTAATTGAAAATACAAATTTTAGAATTAAGTGGCCAAGAGGACAATTAGGTTCTTTACCAGCAGATTCAGAACAGTTTATGTTAATTGAAGATTTGTATAAACAAGTTGAAAAGCTACAAGTTCAACAAGAATCAGGTATGCACAATAAAGTTAATATTGAATTTTTACAGAAACAAGTAGAAAAACTTTTAGATGATGTAGAAAAATTAAAAGATAAGCAAAGAGATTTTACAAATGGCAATAGCCATGATTGAAGTAGTGGTTGCGTTATTAATGATTTTAAATGGAGAGATTAAAGAACATAGAATACAACCTAGTATGTCAGAATGTTTAAAAGGAAAGCGTATTGCAACAAGAGAAAAAAAATCTCACATAGAATATCAATGTATTAAAAGTAAAGCAGAAACAGAAGTTTATTTGGGTGCAAAATCAATTAAAAAACTTATACTAGAATAATGAAATTTATTTTAGCCTTTTCTGTTTGTTCTGCTATTTCAGGAATGTGTAATACAACCATGACTATTGATAAACAATTTAATACATGGTCAGAATGTGTTATAGGTGGAAGTCAATTAACTATTGCATACGCACAAAAAATGGAAGAAAAGGTAAATAAGGATAAATTATACATATCTTATTTTTGTAATGAACATAACTCTAACAAAACCCCAGCATAAAGTTTCATCAAGTAATAAAAGATTTAGAGTTTTAGTATCTGGTCGTAGATTTGGTAAAACCTATTTATGTATTACTGAAATGATGAAGTATGCAACACAGATTAATA
>Ga0209666_1003038_pt1 | contig 12324 bp, 4 predicted proteins | sample SaaInlV_125m_DNA_FD_184679 | JGI IMG/M metagenome (GOLD analysis project Ga0209666, IMG submission 184679) | Marine microbial communities from expanding oxygen minimum zones in the Saanich Inlet - Saanich Inlet SI037_S3LV_10m_DNA (SPAdes)... | ecosystem: Environmental > Aquatic > Marine >...
GGCATGCACGTGTTGTCGTTGCCGTCGCGCTGGAAGGCTGCGCGGCAGAAGGCCTTGCAGCCCGTGGACGCGTGGTGGTAGCTCGTCCAGTGCAGCCCGCAAGCCGTTCCCTTGTCGATGCGCTCGTACAGTCGGTCGGCAGGATCGTCGGTGACGGCGTACAGCCTGACCGCTGACGCATCCGTCACCCCCCCTGACGCATCATCCAGCAACGCAAAGCCGTTGTCGTTGTACCCCATCGCGTCGTGCGTGTAAAACGCGCAATTCGTTTTGTCGGCCGCGGAGTTGCCATCAGGCAAGCCATTCTTGTAGTACACGAAGCTGCCGCAGTCCCGATCGGCGTCGCACCGCGCCATGCACGACTCGGGAAACTCCACCCTGTACACCGTGTCGACGGCGTCGGCAACAGTGGCGTACTCCTCACCGGTGGGGAGCTCAGGAGAATTGTCCAGCCTTATGTTCGGAAGTTCTGGCATGAGGTCGTACTTGCGCTCGTTGGGGAGGTCGAATTCGTTGGCCACGTCGGGGTAGGCGCAGTACTGCAGGTCCTCCCCGTCGTCGTTGCCCACCAGGCCGCCGCCGCCGTGGATGCGGAACTCGTTGACCGCGCGGCAGCACTCGAAGTCGGGCACGTCCGCGTCGAAGCAGTTGGAAAACTCGGGGCCGGTGGGCTGCTCGAGCTCGTCGAGCGTCGTCTGGTACTCCTCGACGCCCTCGCGCTCGGGGCACGCCTCCGGCTGCGAGCCGTACGGGCACCCAAAGTCCATGAAGAAGAGGGTGTTGTCGTCGGCCTCCCTGCCGTCCTCAAACCGCGCCACGCCAAACTCAAAGGGCACGCGCACCGAGCCCTCGCCGCCGTCGCTGCACACGTGCTTGGGCCACAGGCGCATGTTCGCCTTGAGCGTCTCGCCAGCGGACGTCTCCTCGCCCTTGTCGAACCAGACCACCCACTCTTGCGCCACACCGAGCTGGCCGGCCGGTGCCAGCTCGGTCACGATGTGGTGGTGGATCGACGGCCGCACCAGATGGCCGGCGGCATTGTGGAGCATGTTGATGGGCGACACGCACTCGCCCTGCCCCGCGAGGTTGGGGTTGATGTACGTGGCCTTTTCGCGGTACCGGTAGTTGTTTTGGGCGAGCGTGTTCTCGATGTCCTCCTCGCGCCCCGTGCCGATGAACTGGTGGTCGGGCGGCCATTGCAGATGCTCATCGATCCCATACTGGTCGCTCTCGGAAAACCGGGTTGCTATTGTCGTTTCGGCCACCCTGCGGCACGCGCTCGCTTGCGTGCCGCGACCACACTGCTCGTCCTGTGGATCGAGGCTTGCATAATCGCGCAGACGCAGGTCTTGCGCGTGCAGCAAGTCGTCGCTGAAGTCGGAGCACAGCGCGTTGTGCCGGTCCTTGACAGGGTCTTCGGCCTTGTCCTTTGCCGTGACCGTGAAGGCGTACGACTCAACCGCGCACGTGTCGGACTGAGCCACCTTGCCCACGCGCACCGGGCGCTTCGCTGGGCGAAAGCCGCAGTCGTTCAGGTCGGTGTTGGGCGCGCAAGGGTTTTTGCCGGGCGCGAATTGGCTCCACATCAGGCCGTCCTCGCACCTGCCGTTGTTGGCCCCGTACGTGCTTCCGTCCGCGTCCATCCCGGGAAGGCACGTGTTGTCCGGCTCGTCGGGCCCAGCGTCTTCGAGCGCAAACGCGAAGCGCCGCTTGCCGCACATCGCGTGCGTGCCGTAGTAGCACTCGGCATCAGTGGATCCCGGCCCGCCGTCCCTGCACGGGTCGGTGCCGTCGTCCCGGGCGGCGCTGATCCACTTTCGGGTGCTCCTGGAAACGCACCGGTTCTGCTCGAGCGTGCCGACGCCGTCCAAGGTCCGGTAGTGGTAATCTGCGACGGTGCTCCCGGCGCTGTAAAAGAAGTCGGTTGCTGGCCAGGCCCTCCGATTGACGTAGATTTCGAGGTGCGCGTAGCCAAAGATCACGAGGTTCTTGCGGATGCCGCAGCTGAGCATGTTGGTGCCGATCTCACACTTCGCGGCTGCGTTCTCGGCGTCCGTCTTGGTCTCATCGGCACCGTCGCTGCACACCTCCCCGTTGTCCTCCCGACCGCGCAAACGGAGGGCATCGATCATGCCCTGGTCTCCCTGCAGCACCATGCTGGCCTTCCACGGGCAGTCGTTGTTGTTCTGGTACAGCGGGTCCCAGCTGCCCTTGGCCAGGAGCGACTGCTTGAAGCCGCCCGTCCACTGGATGTCGCGCGAGCGCCCGCCGGAGCAGCGGTCGCGCGGCATGTAGACGTCGCGGTGCGCCACGTACGGCGGCCACTCGTTGCCCGGGTCCCAGCGCCAGCACTTTTGCTGGACCGGCACGTACCGATTGGTGACCGGGTCGAACGCGGGCACCTTGTAGTTGTCGGTGCTCGCGATGGACGTGAGCTCGCAGCGGATCGCGCCCGGCGGCGGAAAGGGCGGCGGCGGCGAGGTGGGCGGCGTGGGCGGCGGCGGCGAGGGCGGCGGGTAGGCCACGTCGTTCTCGGCGAGCGTGGCGAGCAGGATCGAGGGCGTGACGATGTTGCTCGCGTCGCGCTTGGGCCGGCAGCTGAACTCCTCGTCGTCCAAATCAAACTCGGACCACCAGAGGCACACCCTGCTGGTTGCGCCGTTGCACACGCGCTCGCTCGACGAGTGCACGGCCGCCGCCCGGATGTCCTCGTCGAGCCACGTGTCCGTGTGGCCCAGGCGCAGCACGAGGCGCGCGTACCGGTAGAAGGCGCGCCAGAGGTCGGCGTCCGCGCCGGAGCGCGCGCCCAGGAAGAGGCCGCAGTCGCCGAGCCGCTCCACCGACGCGGTGCCCACGCTCGCGTCCTCGTGGTCTCGGTCCACCATCCACACGCCGTGCGGCGCCAGGAGCTGGTGCCGGCGCACGATGTCGTCGCACTCGTCGAGCGTCACGCCGCGTTGCATGTGCAGCGGGTGCAGCTTGCCCTCGTTGCCGTTGCCCGAGGAGAGGAAGCGCGAGAAGCCCTGGTCCGAGTCCTCCTGCCCCGGGTAGAAGAAGTGCTCGCCGAGCAGGCCGAGCCCCGAGAGCATGCCGGCCTCGTTGCTCGACACCACCTCGTGCCGCGTGATCTTGCGCGCTGCCACAACAAACACGCACGGTCTGGAAAGTGCTACAAGGTTAGACATGTGGAGCAGGTTTGGGGGTTGAGATCGCGCTGCATTACTGCACTCGTAGGGGCACGCGCTCGAGCGGTACGTGCCCTGGTCGATCATGATGCGCGCCGTGGTCAGGACGGCAACCTGCGAGACCGACCGGTGGAAGGGCGCGCGGAAGCCGGTCTCGGCGGGGTCGCCGCTGCCGCCGCACGCGGGCCCGAAGCCACAGTACATGTAGAAGAAGGCGTTGGAGCCGTCGTCGGGCCCCTCGGGCGCCGAGTTGTACGATTCGGGCGACCACGTGCGCAGGCCGATGACGCCATCGGGCGGTGGGCCTGGCGGCATGGGGGGCAAAGGGGGCACGCGTGGCGGCGGCGGCGAGGGCGGCTCGGGCGGCGAGGGCGGCGGCGGCAGCGCGTGCGCCATCTGCTGCACCGAAAAGGTCTCGACCTGCGCAGCAGCGGTGGCGCGAGTGAGTGGCGAGGCGAGGCGCGCGCGCGTGCGCGCGCTGGGGTTCAAGCGGTGCGCGCGCTCACAAAGGAGTGCGCAAGCCCGCAGTCGGGGTTGGCGTCGCACGCCGACTTGCACTGCACGTCGATGGGCCGCGTGTCGTCGGCGGCGTCGCGGCTCAGGAACATGGAGCCGTTGGCCAAAATCATGCCCGACCCGACCGGCATGCCATTGCAGACCGCGTTGGCACCCTTGACGCCCTTGCGGTAGACGACGCTGCGCTCCGAGCCGCCCGCGACGCCCACGCACAGCTTGGTGCGGTACACCTTGATGTCCAGGCGCGAGGGGTCGTGCACGATCAGGTGGTCGTACTGGGGCAGCAGCATGTCCCAGTCGCTGCAAAAGCAGTTCGTGGTGCCGGCTGGGAGCACGACGCCCGTGAGCGGGTGCACCCGCTCGATGAACACCATGGTCTGAAAGTTCATGCGGCGCGTGTTGGAAGCGGTCCCCGTGCCGCTTTCGTACTCGCCGCGCACGCACTCGCGCGCGCACTCGCGCTCGTTGGCGATGTTGCTCGCGGCGTGGTACAGCTCGGCGGCTGGTGTAGCGACTGGCCTGATGTCCCAGGATAGGCCGCGGTACAGGTAGTGGTAGCCCGGCTCGAGTGCGAGCTTGTAGAAGACGGTCGACTGCTCCTCGATCACAAAGTGGTCCTCCCACGGATCGCGGTGGACGGCGTACGTGTTGATGAAGCGCCGGTACCGCAGGCCCTCGTCGGGGATCGCGAAACCATCGCCCGGCCGCGTGCCGGTGCCCACGTAGTTGTTGACCAGCTTGGCCGTCGAGAGGAAGCGGCCCATGGCCAGGTCGTTGGGCGCCTCGTGCGAGATCTCGGGCTCGTAAGTGGACTCCCCGGTGCTGTTGAGCTTGGCCAGGTCGTCGTAGGCGTAGCAGCTGCACTTGGACGGGCGCGTGTCCGACCGGTCGCCCTCGTGCAGCCCCGGGCGCAGGTCGACCTCCATCATCTCCACGTCGTCGTCGTACCAGCGGAAGCACATCGATGCGCACACGTCGCGCCAGAAGGCGATGGCCGGCTCGCCCCCGATCGAGTCGGGCATGTTCTGCCAGCCCGACGAGGAGATGCTCCAAAAGTGCGGCTTGTGACCCATGTACGCCGGTAGGTCGAAGCGTCCCAGCACCATGGGCTTGGCCTTTTGCTGATCCTGCTCCCACCCCGACGCCAGGTGCGCCGCGTGCGCGCTGTACGCGGGCGCCTCCACGTACCGATTGATCCCCGCGCCGATCCAGAGGTGCCCCTTCTCGAGCGTGCTGCGCCCGCGCGTGAGCACGGTGTGGGCTTTGTACATGACCGCGCTCGGCACAACGGTTGTGGCGCGCGCGCGCAGCGCGATGTCGCTCCAGCCCGACATGGCCGTGCCCTCGTTCATGCCTGAGTCCTCTTCAAAACAGCTGCACACGCAGTTGTCAAACTCGAGGCGCGGCGGCGGTGGGGGCGGCGGGGGCGGCGGCGGCGGCGACGGCGGCTTTGGCGAGGGCAAGGGCGGCGGCGAGGGCGGTATCGGGGGCGGGAAGGGGTCGTCGTCGGTGACGGCCGGTGCCGGCGGCGGCGGCGGGAACTCGATCGAGTTGGAGGACGACAGCCGGCGGCCGCTCGTGCCGGTGTACTTGACGGGCGCGTAGTACGCGATGGTGCGTCCCGGACCGCAGCGCGTGCTCTGCGCAACAGAAATCGAGCGTCATTGTGTGCGCCGTCTACAGGAAGGTGTGCGTGTTGCGTGGTTCTAACTAATCATGCAATCGCACCTGCGTGCCAAAGCCGCACCGGTTGGAGACCGAGTTGGGCCCGCCGTCGTGGCAGCGCGTGTCCACCACGACGGTGCCGCCGTTGCTCACCACGCGCGCGTCGAATTGCTCATCGGTGTGGTACACGTTGCCGGCCGTGTCGACCCAGCACGAGTCGTGGCACGAGCCCCCGGCGTCGCCGCCGTTGCGCACGCAGTGGATGTCGGTCGTCGCGTCGCGCGTGCGCGGGTTGCAGTCTTGCAAGGACGTGCCGTAGTCGCAGGCAAAGTGCGTCGATTCCGGGCTGGTGCTCAGGTAGTCGTTGGTCCAGAGGATGGAGGTGGCGTCGTAGCCGCCGTCGGAGCACTTGTCCACCGCAAATTCTGGCTGGTTCGTGGCGCACTGCTTCTTGAATCCGCCCGTTCCCGCACGCTTGTGTGCGATCGTCACGTTGGTGCCGGAGCAGTCGAAGAGCCACGCGTTGGCCAGGGCCGGATTGGGGTAGAAGAGCGCGCGGCACGTGTTGAGGCTGCCGTCGAAGAAGGCGGCTTCTTCCGGGGGCGGCGGTGGATCCTGCGCCGCGGGCGGCGGCGGCGCGGGCCGCGAGACGTTGCTCAGGCCCTGGTAGGCCTCGGTGCTGATCTCCTGCGTCGTGCGCGGCCCGTGCCGGAAGCAGTCGTCGACGTCGGTGCCGAGCCCGCAGTTGGTGGTCATGCCCGCGCTCGGGTAGAGCTCGTCGGGAAAGAAGGTCTCGGTGCCAAAGCCGCCGTCCTCGCAAACGCCGTTGCTGGCGGTTGCGCAGGTGTTGTCGCTCACGATCTCTTCCGTGTTCTCGCGGAAGCCGCACTGCGCGCACTGCGTCGCGTACGGGCACATCGTGGGCAGGTACGAGTTTTTGCCACCGTCGCGGCACTTGGTGTCGCCGTCGACGACACTCGTGCACGTGTTCTGGCACTCGGTGAAGGGGATGTACGGCGGCGTCGGCGGCGGCGAGGGCGGGGCCATGTGCGGCACGCTCGGCGGCGCGGAGGGCGCGATGACCGCGCCCGTGACCGTGAAGGCGCGCAGCTTCGTCAGGTGCTCGGCGGCGCAGTTGCGCGCGCACACTTGCTCGCCGTCGTTCTCGCCGGGGCACTGCAGCGTGCGGTGGCTCGAGCGCAAGGCCAGGTCGATCGTGTGCGCGTTGGTCATGCGCTTGACCAGCGCCGACGCCTGGCCCTGCTCCGCGTCGAAGACGCCCTCGCCGCCGCCGCCGAGGACGTGCTCGCCCTCGGCGTACGCCGGGTAGGTGTGGTAGTTTTCGGAGTACATGGTGGGCGGTGGCGGCGGGAAGGTGTGCAGCGCGACGGGCTGGTTTGCGCACGCGCAGTACGGCAGCTCCGAGAGCCGGCACCGGCGGGGGTTGGACGAGTTGAACTCGGCGAGCATGTCGGGCAGCAGGTCGTGGAACAGTCCGCCGTTTTGGCCGCCGTAGGAGCAGCCCCGGAAGCAGCCCCCGTCGAGGTCAACCCCCTCGCACGGCGAGAAGGAGACGCGCAGCACGTTGGCCGTGCCGTGCTCCGCGGCGTAGTCGGCGACGATGCCCTTGCACGTGGCGTAGGAGACGAGCTCGCAGTCGGGGTCGTAGTCCCGCTCCTCGTCGCGCGAGCGCGCCACAAAGTAGGGCGCGGGCGGCGGCGGCGGCGGCGGCGGGCTGGGCGCCGACGGCACGAACGCGCCCGTGGGCGGCGGCGGCATGTCGGGCGGCCGCGGCGGCGAGGGCGGCGTGAGCGCGCACTTGGTGTCGTAGACGTTCTGGATGGCGTCGTGCAGCACGGGCGGGCACTCCCTGCATGCAAAAGGTGGCAACGTCAAGCAGATTTGTGACAAGTCGATGGTTCAAGCAATGCGTTTCTTGCCTTAAGAGGAAGTCGAGGCACGAGTCCTGCGCGCACGTCTCGCTCGGGCACTCGCTGAAGCCGTCGTCCATTCCGTTGTCGTGGCTCTCGCCGTCGCACGAGTGCCAGCAGACCCGCTCGCAGAAGGGCGAGATCATGCCGTAGCCCGCGATCGGCTGGTACTTGCCGAGGCTCTCGGCGATGGCCATGCAGATCTCGCGGTGCACCACGCCCTCAAGCCCACCCTCGCAGATGGTCACCACGCGCGGGCGGATCTCCTTGCGCACGTAGACCTCGAGCGCGGCGCGCTTGACCGAGGGCGGCGGCGGCGGCGCACGCACCGGGTCGTAGAAGTGCCGCGCCTGCACGCCCGGCGGCGGCGGCGGCGCCGCCGCGGCGGCGACCGTGAGCAGGCCCGAGGCCTGCTTCGAGTCGCACGGCTTGATGTGCGCGTACATGTGCGCGCGCGGGCCGAGGCCCGAGGCGATCAGGATGCACCGGCTCTCGTCCTTGCGAAAGATGAGCGGGCTCGCGTCCTCCGTGGGCCAGTGCATGTGCACGTCGCCACCCTCGGTGTTGGGAGAGCCCCCCCAGAAGGCCGTTACCCCCTGTTGGCGCGCGAACGCGAGCATGGACATCGCCTCCACGATCGTGCGGGGCAGCGGCAGCCCGCCCGCGCCGGGCGCCGGGTGGTTGTTGTCGGGCAGCTGCGCGGCCATCGCGGCCGCATCGGCGTGCGTGAGCAGGCGCGCGTCGTCGCGCGTGCTGGGCAGGCCGATGCACAGCGGATCTGCCACGGGGTTGGGGAGGTGGGTGGGTGGGTGGTCAATGGAGGGGTTGGGGCGGCGTTCAATGGCGGCGGCGGCGGCGCACTGTCGAGCCCAGGCGCGGTGGCGGAGCACTGGCGCTCCGACTCGATCTGGCGCGTGTAGAGCTCGACGGCGAAGTCTTGGATCTTGCACGCTCCAGAATTTTGCAGCAAATAGCACCACCCCGTTTTATCGACGTACGAAAAGGGCGCGGCGCGCTTGAAGGCGAAGGCCTTACAGATGGCGGTGGGGTGCACGTCGTCCATCTGCGCCGTGCCCTCGCAGAGCGCCTCGCACGACGCGGCGCTCACGCCCGGGATGCCTCCCTTGCCGTAAAACTCCATGATCTCGGCGGTGATCAGCGCCTCGGTCATGCGCACGTTGTACTCGATGCGCTGCATGAGCCGGCGGCCATAGCCACCGGTGCCGGTTGCGGCGGCGGTGGCGGCGGCGGCGGCGGCGGTGGCGGGCGATGTGGTGGCCGCGGCGTAGGCGGCGGCGGCCTCGGGGTCCTTCACGGCATTCTCGACCCCCGCCGCGTAGATCTCCTGCTTGGCGGTCTGGAGCATGTCGCGCAGGATGGGGTTGTTCTCGCCCAGCGCGTCGATGAGCGCCTCGGTGCCGCGCATCGCGCCCGCGGTGTCGTCGGCCCACTGCGCGCGATCGGTCTTGCGCGGCGCCTCGTACGCCTCCAGGTCGCCCAACCGCTCGCGCTGCCGCCACAGGCTGGACGCGGCCGCCGTGTCGTGCACGATGCGCACGGGTGGCGGCGGCGGGTACGGGAAGGCGATGTGCGCAAAGCACGCCTTTGCGCGGCGCTTCTCGTCTGCCAAGGGTGTTGGGGTGGCATTGGCGTGGCTATCTTTGGCGTGTAGCCGTGGTGTGTGTGTGAGGTGAATGGTTCAAACGTACCCAGCACGCGGCGCGCAAAGACGCAGCTCGCGCGCTCCTCGGTCTCGGCGCCGTCGATCGCGTCGGTCGTGATGTCCAGGCCGTAGTCGGCCAGGCGCGGCAGCGGCAGGCAGTCCTCGGCGTCTTCATAAAAGGGCGGCGGGTTGACGGGCGGCGGCGGCGGCAACGGCGGGTGCGGCGCGTAGGCAAAGGCGCGGGGCGGCGGCGAGGGGTCGGGCGGCGGCGACGGCGGCACGAGCGTGTACTTGTGCCGGAACTCGCCGTTGACGAAGACGAGGCCGGGCGCCTTCTCGAGCAGGTTCTGGATGGCGCCGCAGCTGAGCGCGTTCGCCTCGCAAAACCGCTTGTCGATCCCCGTCATGCCGCCTGCAAGCCACCAAGGGCTTGTGAAGTGGCTGAGCGTGTGTGTATGTGTGTTGGTTTGAAAGTGCGGTTGCTCACTCCGCACGCGCATGCGCGCCGCAAAGGTGGCAAAGGAGTCGCCGCCCTGGAAGACGGGCACCTTGAAGATGAACGAGCGCACGGTGCAGTCGGCGGCCGCCTGCGAGTCGAAGCCGTCGCCGAGCGCAAACTGGCTCAGCTCGGTGCTGCTGACGATGGTGGCGAAGTCGTGCTTGTACAGCGCACCGTCCGAGCCGCCGCACGTGCTCAGGCACTGGACCTTGTCCTTCTTGCACTGCACCTTGTCCTCGCCGCACGCGGCAAACTGGTAGCCCACGTTGTGCAGCCACCGGCCCGCGTCGGTGAAGATCTGGTACTTGAAGCGGCGGCACCTGCCACGGGAAGGGGTTTGCAACTTACTTTGTGTGGGTTTGTGTGCGTGTGTGCGTTAGTGTTCGATGGCGGAGCACATACGTGTCGTAGAGAAAGTGCGAGGAGGTGCGGCCCACGGACCCGCTCTCGAGCGAGTGGTACCGCTCGGGCGTGTCGTACACGAGCCCGTTCTCCCGCGCCTCGGCGCGCATGTTGCGGCACGAGTGGTAGACGAACGCGAGCGCGCGATCCCGCATGTTGAGCGGGTCGACCGACTGCCACTGGTGCGCGGCCTGCACGAACTCCGCAAAGGTGGCGTCGCGCCCCGCGCCGATGCGCGCGTTCAGGTCGATGACCCCCGCCGCGTACGCGTCGAAGATGCGCGAATCCATCTCGGCGATGGCCGCGGTGTAGCCGCCGCTCCGCCACGACTTGTAGGGGAGCAGCTCGGCTCCCCACGGGCCGCACGCGTCGATGTACCAGCTGCCGTTGGTCTGGCAGTTGTCGGTGACGTTGCCCGCGTACGTGGCAAAGTTGGACGGCGAGATCAGGCTGCCGATGGAGGCGATGAGCCACCACAGGAGGCGCAGCTCGGGCACCTGCGCGCAGCGCAACCCAAAGGCGTGAGCTGGGGTTGGTGCTGCGGTGGGCGGCCCGGCGGGGCGGGGCGCGCTGGGAGGCTTGCCTTGCACACGAAGCACTTGGAGCACTGGTCGGCGGAGGTGGTGCCCGCGAAGTCGTCCCACGCGCTCGCAAAGTCGAACTCGTACATGGGGTTGCCCATGCTCGCGCTCTCGGGCTCGACATTGTCGATCGCCTTGCCCGAGATGGGGTCCTTCGTGCGGCCCTTGCTGCTCACGGCGCCCGTCTTGGGCGCCTTGAAGAAGCGCTTGCCCGAGCGCGAATTGAGCGTCGCGTCCATGATCGCCGCGAAGCGGCCGATGACGATGTTCATCGAGAAGAAGGTGGCCACGTCCGCCGCCGCGTCGGGCCCCTTGAAGCAGGTCAGCTCGACGCACTCGAGCTGCTCATTCCATCCCGAGGGCTTGAAGTAGTCGAGGAGGCACATGAGCGTGTCGATGCACGCAAAGAGCCCAGGCAGCGCGATCTCGGTCAGGAACTGCGCAAACGCACGCGCGGCGCGTGGGACAGGCAGCGCCGGTGGGACGCGCGCGCGCGGGTTGGAGGGGTGCGTGGGGCTTTACGATGAGCGCAAAGTCGACGCCGATGGTGACCACGGTGGTGATCATGCCGCTCTCTGCGCACGCGGACGGGGTGGTTGTGGTGGTGGTGGGCGCTGCTTGGCGCACGCGCGCGGTGCGTGTGGCGTGTGGCGTGGCGTGGAGCGCACTGATCAGCATCTTGAGCACGAACATGAGCGACTTGAGCACCATGAAGAACGCGTCCATGATCACCGAGAAGCTGGTCTTGATGATGTCGCCGAGGACGCCGAAGACCACGTCGAGGAGCGAGGGCACCATCGTGATGAAGAAGACCGAGATCTCGTTGAGCGCCTGGGTGAGCGCCCCCGTCGGGAAGGAGGGCGCCGAAAAGCCGCCACCGCTCTGCTCCTGCAGCCGCCGCGCGGTCGCCAAGCCAAAGGTGAAGTGGTGGTCGTCGGGCACCTCGAGCATCATGCGGCGCGCAAACGACTGGCTCTCGTTGACAAACGCCTGTGCGCGCTCGGGCTGCTGGAGCTGCTCCTGGTAAAACTGGTACCGGCCGCACCACGCCGCCGACTCCGCGGTGGCCATGCAGTCGAGGCCATTGTACGGGAAGTCGCTCTCGGTCATGAGGCCGTTCCACGGCTGGCGCATGAAGATCTGCGAGAAGACCTCGAGCGCCAGGATGATTGTGGGCTCGATCAGGTAGTAGGTGGCCGTGTTCCAGAGCGGGATGACGCCCGCGTTGAAGATGTCCACGGCGCCATTCCACAGGATGCGCGTCATGTCCCACGTGACCTCGGCGACGTCAAACAGCAGCGCGGCGCGCTCAAAGGCGATGTCCGGGTCGGCGTCGATCCAAATGAAGAGCTGGTGGACGATGAAGATCAGCAGCAGGACGAGGATGACAATGTACAAGCTTCCAGCGCGGCTGGCCACGCCGGCCGTTGCCCGGGCGACGGCCAGTTGGAACTTGACGAGCGTGCGCGCAAAGCCCGCAGAGGAGACGGCCTTCTTGATGTCGCCGCCCATGGCGCCCTTGGCCTTCGCCATGATGGCGGCCGCGCCCGCACCCCCACCTCCGCTGCTCATGGCCCCCATGGCCTGCTGCATCATGGAGCCGCCGCCGCCGCCGCCGCCGCCGCCACCCCGGCCGCCACGCCGGCCACCCGCGCCGCCGCCGCCGCCGCCGCCGCCGCCGCCCAGGTTGTCTTCCAGGAAGGCGTTGGCCTGCTGCACGAGGGAGTCGAGCCCACCGCTCGGCGGTGGTGGGGGTGGGGGAGGTGGTGGGGGAGGTGGGGGGGGTGGGGCGGCGGCGGCAGCAGCAGCAGCTCGGGCGGCGTTTCGCGCGGCGATCTTCTCTTTCATGCGGGCGGCAATGTAATCGGTCTCCTCCGCATTC
>Ga0209666_1003039_pt1 | contig 12320 bp, 15 predicted proteins | sample SaaInlV_125m_DNA_FD_184679 | JGI IMG/M metagenome (GOLD analysis project Ga0209666, IMG submission 184679) | Marine microbial communities from expanding oxygen minimum zones in the Saanich Inlet - Saanich Inlet SI037_S3LV_10m_DNA (SPAdes)... | ecosystem: Environmental > Aquatic > Marine >...
GGCTGATTATACCCCCCTCTGAAAAAACCGTTACAGGTACCACCTGAGGTGCGCATTTCGGCCGGAGGCGCACTTTTGGCGCACCCCGAGACCGAAAAAAAATCACCGGGGTAATCTCGCTGGAGGGGGGGTGTTAATACGGGACACTGTGTATAGTCGACGCCAGTAATGTGCAATGTTCCGTACTAACACCCCCCTAAAAAGACGTTACAGGTGCGCCAAAGGTGCGCATTTCGCCTTTTAGGCGTAAAATGCCATTCGGTGCCATGCAACGGCGCCGGACAAGCCACGACCCTTATTTCGAAGCGTTCGCGACTAAGTATGGCTGTATCGATGCAGCGGCTTGTGCATTCGCACGTGTACCGGGCGCTCGCCTGCGTGCCTTTTTCAACGGCCATTCTCGTCTACCTGACCGCGCTCGACGTGGCCAATCGGCACCGCGCAGCGCCGCCCTTTGTCTGTGCCTCAAACTTACAGGCGCAGTTTATGGGTCTGGGGATCACCACCTATTCGCGACCCGAGCAGTGGTTCCTCAAGTACCTCATGTGGTCCACTCTCATTGTCATAGAGACCTTTCAGGACCACGCCACTGTGCTGCTGACCCTGCTGCACGCGCTTCTGGGATTCTCATTCGTGATGGACGCGGGCGTCAACAGCTACTACCACGGGCACCACTTTTGCTGCTCTTCGTACGCCTACTGCGTGTTCTGGGCCAGCGCCTTTGTGGCACTGCTTGTGTGCGCGATTCGCGCCAAGTGGGCAGTTGCCTCACGTTGGGGCATTGTTTTGGCGTGGGCGCTGTGCGGCCTGGGAATCCTGGCATACGACGCGTGGCGCGTTGGTCACCACTTCTTAGCGTATTTTGTGGGCACGCTCGGCGCGATTTTGCACTCGCTTGGGACGAGCCGGTCCAAAATCAGAGCGTGAGAGATCATGCAAATGCGGGGTAATCTCGCTGGAGGGGGGGAATACGGAACACCGTGTATGGTCGCCGCCAGTAATGTGCAATGTTCCGTATTAATACCCCACGGAAAAAGACGTCACGTGTGCGCCAAAAGTGGCTCCGCTCCACCGGCGCCGCTCCACCGGCGCCGCTCCTCCGGCGCCGCTCCACCGGCGCCAACACATCAACGCCAACACACCTTCAGCTCGAGTGCCTGGTACGCTGCCACCCCCGCACCCACCACATGCTGCCACCCCGGCGCCGACACCCCGGCGCCGCCACCCCGGCGCCGCCACCCCGGCGCCGACACCCCGGCGCCGACACCCCGGCGCCGACGACCAAGACGTTCGTGAAGCGTGGCGTGTTGTGTAACAGGTCATGGCAAGAACATCTGGGAGGGAGATATACATTCATGTAAGGTGCGAAACAAAAGAATGGTGCTACGAAAGGTACGGCGAAGACAAGGTCGACATGGCCATCGCGATACTGGAAGATGATCGCGAGGCCATGATACAAATCATTACTCGTGTGGAAAAAGCGCCAATTGGATGGGGCTGGAGCACACGTGTCTCGATGAAGCCTCAATATTTTCCGGTTTTCAGGATGCTAAAGTTTCCGCAGTTACGCCATGCATTGTCGGACAAGAATGTGGTGACAGCAGCGGTAATGCACGATCCTATTAACATTCAGTGGGTTGTTGACCCAAATACGTGCGACGTCGAGGTTGTAAAAGAAGCGTTGCGCCGACAAGCGCACTGCATTCAACACGCAGCACTATGGAAGCGTGTGGTGCCTGACAATGAGTGGATGGGGCTTTACCGCGAGTTTGCATTATGTGCGGTTCAAAGCAAATCTGCACGTGCACTGAGTTGGGTGGGGACGGACCCATTGCTGCGTACGGAGCTGCAAAAAGATCGTGAAATTGTCATGGAAGCGGTGAAAAGCAACGGGATTTCTGCTTTACGGTGGGCAAGCAAGGAACTTCAGAGGGACCGAGAAATAATTCTCGTCGCTGTGAAGGCGACGAATTGGCAGGACATTTTCACTGACGAAGCCGAATTCAGGCCGGCGGGGCCTTCGCGTAAAGAAAATGAAATGGTTGATCAACAGAGGCATTTGTTCTGGATACAGCAACCGCTCTTTCGCATTGTACCACGGTACAATGGTGGCGAAGCAAGCACTGGACCTCCCAAAGTGGCTAGATACGCGTTCTGCAGTGGAAATTCATATGGGGATATTTGTGACGAGGTCGTTGCAGCAATCCAAACAGACGAGTATCTACGCGAATGGGTAACTTACGGGAGAAAGCAGCACAGGAGTCGCCGCCTCAGGGACGCTGTAAGAACAACATACTGCAATCCAAAAATCTGCGCCAAGGTGGACTTGTGGCTGATCAAGCACGGAGAAGCGGACATGATAGACGCGAAGCGGCGCAAAACACACCACCTCTAAGCGCGTTCCCCTTCTCATTATACAACTTATTAGCTAAAAATTAGCGGCCACATCCGCTATGCGTTGCTGCTGTTCAGTCATGTGTGCAGGTAAGCTCAGTTTGAAGCTCAGTGTGCCGCCACCCAAACCATCAGGAACAGTGTGTGGCTTTCTTGTGAAAGCAGCGGCTGCAGCAACAATGTCACTGTGATCATCTATCATAGCAGATGTGGACGCAGTAGGTGACAGTCTGGAAGGTAAATCTGTGTGGTGTCCGTTCTCCACATCAGAGATTCCCTCGTATTCTGTTAACGATTTCTGGAAACTAAAGTAGATGATGACACAGATCTGCAATGCAGCCAGCGGCATCGCATAGATTACGGAGCCCAGAATCCAGGCACTCGCCGTAGCCGATCTCATGACGCACACCACCGTGTCAGCCAAATTGTTGGAAATTGGCGCTGAGCTGTACACCAAGACTACATATACGCAACTGAAAAGGAATGCCCTGAGAACACGCTCCCCTGCTCCAACAAGAGTTGGGGGTGCGCACAACGGACCGCTCAAAGCAATCGCGGGCGGAGGAAGTAGTGCTATGAGCAATAGTGCCACAACAGAGACAAAGAATGGCACATCACTGTCCTCGGATCGAGGACTCTTTGATCGTAAGAAAGCTGCAAAGATGAGCACGGCCATGCTAGCGTGATATATGATACGTCGCCAGTAGCCTGCTTCGTATGTAGACTCCTCCCCCACGCACGTATGTACAAGTTGTTCCAGCACCAAGCACGAGACGTAAAGAAAACAGCATGGCCTCAGCGCGCTGAAAATGGTGTTAACTCCTTTAGTGTTGCCAATCTTCAAGGGTCGGCGTATCACCAGTACGCCAGCACTTACAGTGAGTGCAAGTGTTCTAACGGCAGATATGGATCCGATTGGGAAAAGCCAACACGCCAGTATCGAGACTACAGATGATACAACAGTAGCAAATACTGTCTGTGCCGCTGGAAGATAAAGACCCGCTGCAGAAAAGTCGATGTTTTTGTCGTCGTCTGTATTTTGCGAGTTCAATTCTCTTGCCATTGCATTCAGTTGCATAGAGGCCTTGGCTGGCCTTAGACTCATTCACTGAAAGAATTGAGCTTTTATAAATATACACTGACGCACCAATTAGCGAGTTTGGTTCATCGCTGGAAACAACACTTCGCGACTTCTAAAGTCGCGTTACAATACAACACATCCAGAGTCTCTCGGCCCGCAAGTGGGACCACAGCACTGTGGTCCCGGACTTCACGTGGCCGCCTTTACGAGTACAACGAATCGTCTTCTTGTGACCGTTCATCATTGAGCACGTCGTGCACCCTTGTCGTAAAAAGACCACGCATTGCAGTGACCAGGTTTTCCACCTCGTCTCCATTCATCTTCATAATTGAGCTCGTATACAAAGAGTAGTCGCGCGCAGTGCAAGTAGAAGAAGAGGCAGGTTGGCAGTCCTTTTCGTCTTGCAGGCTTTTCAAAAGTACGTAAGCGCTTTGCACGCATCCAACGCCCTTTCGCATCTCTTGGTTGTACTTGACTGCCTGACAAATTTTGGGGACGGTAAGCGAGAAAATGGCTGCCTTTTTCACGGATGGTTCAAAGTCGATCTTTTGGGTGAGCTCAACGACTTCCTCGCGCACGCGCAAGATGACGGGCGAGAATCCGGGATCGCGTTGCGGAAGGGACTTTGTGGACTTGGGGCTTCCAGGGACCATCTCATTTTCTTCTTCTATGATGCTGCATGCCTGCTCGACATCTTCTTGCTCCAAACATTTGATCAGAGCATAGCAAACCTGATTTTGCGACGTATTGCACGAATGCATAAAGACTGAACTCTTGACCTTGCCGTGGAGATTGGTTATCTGCGTTTTTGTAACGCCATTCACGATTGTGGAGCCTGCCGCGAGCTCTTCCACTGCATACAGAAAACAGCTGTGTGCTATTATTATTGGCGGACGTTTGATGAGAGATCGCTGACACTGCTTGTGGCTGCATATTTGCGAATGGCGCACTCCTCTGCGGAAAATGGAATCAGTTGTCATGCGAATGTGCCTCGTTATCGCATCATGAAGCGGTGATACGGTAATTATAAGCTCGTTGAGTCTTTCGTGCACGCTTGTCAGCTTCTTGTTTTCAGACTTTGAGAGTTTTGCATCCGGCTTTTTGTACGCCTGAGCTGAGTACCCGAGATTCATCGATTTCTGCACGCTTTCTGAGACAGTGGAACCCACATCGCGCACAGGCGATGACGCGAATTTGTCACGCCTTGACTCTTTGGGAATTTCAGCACGAGCGCCGCTGTTCCCAGTAGAGTGAAGCTCCTTGTAGTCTGCCTGCAAATCGCAGCGTCCCAAAACAACTGCACAATGCTTGCAAACACGAAAGCCTTCATTGTCCAACTCGTATTCGACGTGTTGGCATACTGGGGATGGTGGCCTCGTAGACGTTGGCACTTTCTTGCGGAGAAATCGTTGCACAGTGTCGTATGGAATCTTGTTCATGCGTCTCATGCTATCAATGATCGGCGTAGTGTAGTCGCAAGGGTGGTACAGTTTGTTGGGGTAACCTGCTCTCGTCGGATGCGTCTTGCCACCTAAAACCCTTCTTTCTCCACCCCGTTGCTGACCAGAGCACTTGAACAATGGGCACGTTGTGAAGAGTGACGAAATGAGCTGGTTCGGCATCGCCCCGACCACCGTCAGGGCTTGTGGTCACCGCCACGGCCGCCGCCGAGGCCTGTGCCAGCAACCCCCTCGGTGGAGCGGTTTGGACTCACCTTTAATGGTCGAGGACAACGGCGCCGGTGTCGGCGCCGCTCTCGGTTCCGGCCCCGGCGCCGATCTCGGTTCCGGCCCCGGCGCCGCTCTCGGTTCCGGCCCCGGCGCCGATCTCGGTTCCGGCCCCGGCGCCGATCTCGGTTCCGGCCCCGGCGCCGATCTCGGCGCCGCTCTCGGCGCCAGATGCGCAGCCATACAACGTGTTGGTTGAAGCGTTCAGTACGTCAAAACAAAGCATGTCGCGTGCACTGAATAAGACAAGTGAACTTTATAAAAAGCAGGCGAGCGACTCAACAGTTAGTGCTTTGGAAAACATGACAGATCTAGTGACAGTCTTAACATCATCGGACAATTCTTCCAACGAGCAAGTTAGCACGCCAAAGCAGCGTCGACGATTTGCGATTACAAGTGCTCTTCAAAATACAGAAAAGAAACAGGATGCTTTGTCCGCGCCACTTGCTCACAAACGCGTAGGAGGTGTGCCAATAACTAAGAAGCGACTTCCTCGGCGCTCAAAGGATGAGATCGTAAGGGAAAAAGTCATCAAGAGCGCACAGCGGGAAGCCGAAAGGGACGACCGCCAGCTTTCGGGAAAACACACGTGCGTCAAGCACCGTGACAGAGACCGTGACCAGCAGTGGGCTTCGCGCCGTATTCACCAAGTTCGAAGATTCACCAATCTTTATATTCGGGGAGATCAAAATGAGAGACTGTGCATTCTCACAGAAGACCAAGCGTGCGAAGTGGATGATCTTTGTCAAGCCGCCTCGTTTCAGGCGACTAAAACACCACACTCGCGGTGTTTGCAGACGGGATCACCAGCGCTTTGGACTATAGCACTTGTGCAACAAGTTTGGTCGCAACACAACAACGGCTGGGTCACTGATACGATTGAAGGGCGCAACAGATTGTCATTTGCGAACATGCACGATGTGTGCCTTCGCGCTCAGGGAGATTCAACCGCAATGCCCGAAATCAACCCGAATGCGGAAGTAGAGATGCGCAAGACTTCAAAACAGCGAGAAAACGGTGTGGTGCGAAAGTTTCCAGGACACTCGTTTGGATCGCGGGAGCAGATAGAGGCAAAATTGAGCTGCCTCGATGATCTTCTCAAGGCTTCAGGAAACGATGGTCTCGGGCAAGACATCCGGCGCATGCTTCCTCCCGCAATGTACCATCGTCCCAAGCCACCTGTTCATTCCATGTCGTCAAAGTGCGCCAGTCGCATTGCAAACCATCACCTGTTTGGGGCGAAAAGCTCTTCCAAAAGCTCCTGTGAGTGAAATGCGCTTCCGGCTATTCTACACTACACACATCTAGATAAATCTGTACAGAACTGTCATCGTCGATGGGCCATGTCGTCAAAGTGCGCCAGTCGCATTGCAAACCATCACCTGTTTGGGGCGAAAAGCTCTTCCAAAAGCTCCTGTGAGTGAAATGCGCTTCCGGCTATTCTACACTACACACATCTAGATAAATCTGTACAGAACTGTCATCGTCGATGGGTATAGTCCCGTTTACATTGTAGAACGGGATGGGGAAATGTTCAGTTTTGTGTGCTTATGAGGTGAACAGTTCGTGACTGGCACATCCGATTTGTATATGGAGTCAGATGTCATTAATATAGGCGTTGATTTCGCGCGGGGCATTGTGCTCCCAGTTAAAACCGTTGTGATTTGCTTCAAGTGAAAGAACTTTTTGGCACTGCCATCCATTTCCTGCTTCTTTGACATCCAGTACGCCAAACTTTGGACAGATGAGCGATGATTAAAAAGGCCATCGCTTGCTTTAGTCATAAGTGGGGCATTTGTTAGACACAGGGTCGACGCTTCGCGTTTCGAAAGCATCTCTGATGATGGGTAAGACGCAAAGCTTGATATGGAGTCAGATGTCATTAACATCGGAGCAAGCGAGTGACAAACAGGCATGTTGGCGTGTGTGTGACGCACATTTGGTCGTCAACTCAACTTGTGGCGTTGGCGCCGAGGGGTTCAAGAATAAGATTATTACAAAATTACACGTGAGACCCAACCCGACACTTCTCTCAAACAACACTTTTGCAATACATTTTGTTGCAACGTGGAACTCTTGCACGCATTCTTCTTCGGCGGAAACGTAGACGTCTTTGCAGATTAAGGGGCCTTTGTAAGGTACATCTGCGAGTGCGCCGCAACCTCGAGCGACACCATCGAATCCCTGGACGCTTTGAGGGAGACCGCCTCCCCGCGGCGCCAGCGCGCGTCCTGCCACAGCGGTAGAAGTGGTGTAAGGTGTACACAAAGAAAGAAAGGGTGTTGAGTTTGAGAGCATGTGATTTTACCCCTGGGATGGCGTCAGGCCCAAAGTGACCCTGTCCCGGAATGAGCTCGTGGTACAGGTTGGAGTAGGGGTTGTACTTGCGATGAGGGCCAATGAAACAGAGGCCGTTGTTTGAGGCTCCTTGTGAGATAAACTCCATGTTCTCCGCGGCACGGACATCCTCGCCAAAGTGGAGGGTGTGAAGCTCCCATGCCTTACGGTACGCCCTGTAGTTCTCCGGACCGCCCGGGAAGTATGTCTTGGCAGTTTCCGAATTATGCACCTCCCAAGGTAGGAGTCGGTCGGTGATCGAAATCACCTGGTCGCGCTTTGCGCCGTCTCCGTAGCCGCACGCAAACGCGAGCATCGATTGGTACTCCCCACGCTCCTCGTCGTCGAACGACAAGCGAGAGCTGATATCAATCTTCACTGCCTCGCTGGAAACCGGACCCTTGAGTGAAGCCGCATTTGCCTTATCCCCCTTTGCTCCAAAGAAGCCAGTGTTTGCACCGGCCACGTATCCCGAGCACATGACGTCGCGCATGACGAACACGTTCTCCGGCTTCGTGATGACCGACTTGGTGTGGCACCTGCGCAAGGCACACCAATTGGTTAGCTCCGAGACCTCCGGAGTGCATGCGGGGCAGGGACTGTGCGGGTGTGAAGTAGGGTGTTCAAGTGCAGGCGCGTACGTGTAGTGACCTTCAATGGTCTTTACGGAGGTGTTGGCGGAGATTTGCCTGCGGTAACAAATGCGTGTCGTGTCAGATTTGAGAACGGAATGGCATGGAGTATGAGTTCGGGTTTGAGCTCCAGGTTGCGCACATGTCCGCGGGGCCGAACAGCGTCGCGCCGGTATCACGCCCAGCGACGGCGACGATCGCGGAAAGCATAAGGTGCTCGATGAAGGGGCGCGCGATGCAGATCTCGAGCGGCACCCAGCACCCCTTACCGACCATCTCGATCAGCTTCTTGGACACACGAGCGCAGCGTTCCTCGCTCGACTCCTCGCCCGACTCCTGGCCCGGTGTTGCCTCTCTGATAAGAGCATCGATCTCTGTTCCCGCAATGCCGATATTAGCCAGCGCGCCGTGCTTCTTCCAAAGCGCAACGTCAGAGGCGTCCAGATTTCCCAGCTTGAAGACGTCGATGGTCGGACCGCCCGCGCCACCGTAACCGGTGGCAAACATGGCCTGCTCGAAGGTGATGTGGACGTGGCGGTCCGACTCCTCGTCGTAGATCCTGCGAGGCGCGCGAGTGGCAAGTTACGGAGGCAACACGGGGTGGGAATTCTTAGACTAGGCGCACATGATGTCCATGTACGAAGCGGGAAGCGGCTTGTCCGACGGGAAGACGGGCGGGGGGCCCATGCGGTAGAACTCGCCAACCTGCGTCGAACGCTGGAGCATCTGCACGGAGTCCTGGTCGTCCGAGACCTCGTACTGCGCACACGGAGAGGGGCGGCACCGGGTCAGTAATGGGAACCGCGCGGAGCGTGCATTCTCAACGCGTGCATTCTCAACGCGTGTGTGTGGGCATGCGGCGCACCGGCGTGGAGGTCATGACGCCCAGGCCGCGGAAGGCGCTCGCCTCGAAGCCCTTGAGGCCGGCCTCGAACGCCGCTTGCGCCGCGGGGCCGCCCAGGGGGTACGTCAGCTTCTTTTCCGGTGCGAGCGACATGTAGAGGCCAATTTGGGGAGGAACAATGAGCATGTTGGGTCTGTCAAAACAAAGAAACGCGTCAGCGAAAATCATCGGCAAGAGCAATGCGGGGGCGCGGGGCCAACGCGGGAGCTTACGTGACTGAGTAACGCGACATCATGTACTTGACGTCCTCGACGGCCTTGTCCAGTCCCATCTCGTCCTTCTGCACGGTGGCGTACATGTTGATCTCCTTGGCCATGGCAGTGCGGACCGAGCGGCGGGGGCGCAGCCTGAAGCAACACACGGGAAGCGATGAGCAATACGCTTGGTACGCAGGCATGGATATGGCGAATTTACCCCTTCTGGAGGTCGTAACGGAAGTCGTAGTTCTGGCACGTCAGGTACTGCGGGCGCACAGAAAAACATAATGTTAGCACGAATCACGCGAAGAGGAAGCAATGGTGATTGGTTCGATGGGAAGATTCGCGCCGCAAAAATTGCATCAAAGTTGCAGGTTTCTGCGGACAAAATAGCATGGCAGGGTTAGTGTGGTGACATGCGGGAGGGGACAAACAGGTGTAGATCAAAAGGGGAGACGCACCCTGGACGCAGTAGCGGATCGACTGCGAGCACACAAGAAGCAACACGTGAGATGTGCAAGGCGGTGTTTGTGGTGTGGGAAACGTTCTAATTCCACGAGTCTCACCGTAAGCTGATCCGCAAAGTGCTTGCGTCCCGCCTCAGCTGCGCGCACACAACGCGTGTCAGAATCGTGTGCGACAAGCACTAAGTGGAAGGGTGTGCTGATTCAAGTGGAATTTGTACTGGCGTAGAAATCACTCTCGATCGTCAGGCCAATGCCGCGACGCACCACGCGATCGCGGTGGCGACGGCGAAGCGAAGTGCTCATGCGCGAGACTCTGAAAAGAAGAAGAAGAAGAAGAATGGGCAAGCAAACAAGACATGAGGTGAAAGAGTTTTTGTACATGGAAGGGGGTGGGGTGCGGCTGTGTGATGCAACATGGCTGTCATGGATGATAGGCTCCGTCCCGTTTTGGACATCATCGTCCTAGATGGCCTTTCGAAACGTCCAAGCGGCGCACCCCTCATCTGCGCACAGAAAACGGGAATGTGTGAGTAGTCGGTAAAGTTTGCGTTGCAAGGAGCGGTAAGGGCGTAAGAATCGTGTGACTGGTGGATTTCTTGGGACGGATGGTGGTTCAAATGCGGATGCATACAAGGCACGCGCTGCAGAAGGCGGACGTCGAAGCGGATCCTGGGAACGGCAAGTGGCGTGGTGAGAAGACGAATGTGGTCTCACGGGCGCAAGTGTTGCGAGGAACGGCACTCACTCATCCCACTCGACGGTCGTGCCGACGATCAGGACGAAGGGCAGGGCGACTTGGGTGTGCCACTCCTGGGGGGACTGCGCGAAGCACAAACGTGGAAAGGTGAGCAAAAGCGCGCATTGAGGGTGTGACGGTGTACGAGGGCTAGAAACGTTTTACCTTGAGGATCAGGTTGTTGAGCGTCTCGCGGATCTTACTGCGTGTTGGAAGCAAACGAAACGTCAGCGTCAGGTGTGTTGGTTGTGAATCCGGTGTATTATACACGTAGTGCTTTGGCTCAGAGAATCCTCATAGCCACGAAGGCTCGGACATTTCATCATCGCCATGATATGGAAATCAGTGTACACCCGGGAGACTCAGACTGTGCTTGGTCAACGCGGTTGCCCATCCAGGATAGATGTCTGGAAGATCTTCAAGTTTGACTCCAAAAGGCCATAGCTCCATGGGAACTTTCATTGCCATCTCCTTGGTTGGCAATTTGTTGTTCTTCTGGTTGTTTTCCTCGGATGTAAGCATCTGCATGTTTTGCCAGTTAGTCATCTTGTGTATCTCGGTCTTGTAGTCATACAACGTCAACGGGAATATGTGGTCAATCTGGTATCCATTCTTTCCACACATTTCCCCAAGATGACGCCGCAAATATTCAGGAGAGCAGCCGATTATCTTGAACGTAACTCCTCCCATCTTGACGTTTCCTCGGAGATGGTTTCCTATTCTTGTATGTAGCAAACATTTCATCTTGAACGTGGGGTCGGTCTTCAAACGAGCGGTGTTGATTCGTTGAGTCTGAGCATTGAGCTTTTCTCGGTTCTTTTCCCTGTATACTCTCTGTTTCTTCCTAACATTGGCGTGGTTTTTGTAATAGTATTCGTTGTCCGACGTCTTCTTCTTCTCCACATACTTGTGCTTGTTCTTCTCTCTTGATCGACGAACGATCTCTCGTCGATGTGCCGAAGTCTTCATTGTCTCCCGGGTGTTTTGTGTGCAGGGTTTTGTGTGTAGGGTGTGTTGGGTTAAAGCTAGATTTAGCGCGCACTTGTTCTGACCGTAGTATGCGTCTGCTCGAGTTAGGGTTAGGGTTAGGATTAGGAAACGGGATGGAGTGAGAATGGTGAAAGGGAGTGTGCGGGCGGTGTGCGGGCTGCATGGGGTTTTGAGTCGCGCATTCGTCGGCGCACCGGGGAAGTGGTCTGCGCACGACAGGGAGGCGCGCGAGTGTCAGCGTTGTGACGCTTGGCGTTTTCTCCGGGCTAGGGTGTTCTAATACTGGTCTGTGCGCACAGGTCATGGCGTGGTGCTCGGAGTAGTCGCGGAGGCGCTCGGGGACGACGGGGTCGCCGAAGAAGAAGGCGAGGTTGGAGAGGACGTCCTCCTTGGAAGCGGCGATGGTGCGCGGGGCCGGGAGCGAAGCCGCCCTGCCCTGCGCGTCTTTTTGCATGTCACTGATGCCAGCCATTTGCGTTTGTAAATAAGTTGATTGTGTGGGTAGTGTATGTGAGACTGCTCGGTGTGCTTAGCGGAGCGTTTCTCAACTTCCCCGTCTGACTTGATATTCGAATGCTTACCATATCTCAGTACATTCAAGAAATTTTCAACGTGGCACGTTGGTCGAGTGAACGAATAAACCGGGCAGTAAAAGTTTAAGATGGTTTAGTGGTGATGTACTAAGAAAGGTGATACCAGTCAAGGGTAGTACAAAGGGTGACACCTTGTGATCAGTTCTAATGTACGGGAAGGTGGAGAAGCGTGCCGCGGAGGTCGGTGCAACCCTAAATGCCAAAAGGGTGGATGAGAAACTTAAGCGTTGGCTCTGTGCGTCCCCAGTCACACTCTTTGTTC
>Ga0209666_1003040_pt1 | contig 12319 bp, 9 predicted proteins | sample SaaInlV_125m_DNA_FD_184679 | JGI IMG/M metagenome (GOLD analysis project Ga0209666, IMG submission 184679) | Marine microbial communities from expanding oxygen minimum zones in the Saanich Inlet - Saanich Inlet SI037_S3LV_10m_DNA (SPAdes)... | ecosystem: Environmental > Aquatic > Marine >...
GCCAGCGCTTCGGATTCGATGCATCCTCCGCCTCCGACGTCGACGTCGCGCGTCGTCGCGCGGGCGCCGCGCCCATGAACGCGGGCACCGACGACGCGTTCGCGTCCGCGGCGTCCCGGTCGACGTCGCGCGGCATGGCGCGTCGGCGTCGCGCGATGGCGGCTCGAACGGTCGCGCGCGCGTCGTCGTCGGCACATCGCGACGGCATGCCCGCGGTCGTGCGTCGAGGCGAAGAGTCGAGCTCGGACGACGACGACGACGACGACGCCGTCGACGCCGTCGCGTCCTCGCCCGAGCGCGCGCCCGCGGCGTCGCCGACGACGCGAAGCGCGCGCGCGCGCGCGACGAACGACGGCGACGCGCGCGACGACGCGCGGTCGAACGCGGCGCGCGTCGTCGAGCGGCGACGCGCGGTGGTGGCGCGCGACGCGAGCGACGACGACGGCGGCGGCGCGCGCGCGCGCGCGGGCGCGGACGGACGGGGGGAGGGCGCGCCCAACACTAAATTCGTCGCGGCGTGCGTCGCGCCGCTGCGAGACGGACCGATCGCGCGCGCGGCGGTCGCGGCGAAGGCGCGCGATCGAGATTTGGGGATATTATCGCAGACGTCGGCGTCGATGACGAGGGTGAACGCGCACGCGAGGGAGGCGGCGTTGGCGGCGAGGGAGGCGGCGGATACGATGCGGCGGTTGACGCGACGGCACGGACGAGACGACGACGACGACGACGAGGCGTAGGCGTGGGCGGCGCACGTTTCGGGGCACACGGAGAGGTGGTATTTCTTAGACGACGTGTAATAGAGCTTAGCGATGCACCACGAGGGCGACGTCGTCGCCGCGCGCCGCGGCGCGCGCGCTCGCCGGCTCGAACGAACCGCCTCGCCGCACACGCGCCCGCATCGATCGCTCGCCAGCGCGCGCGCCATGTCCGCGCGCGTCGACGATGATGCGCTCGCGGTGTGCGTCAGAGCCGCCGAGCGCGGGCGCATCGCGCGCGTGCGCGACGACCAAACCGTGTTCAAAGATGAGTGCGCGTTCTCGTTCGACTCTCCGTTGAGCGCGCACGGCGTGTACGTCAACGCGGAGACGCTGTTCGGGTACTCGCGAAAGTATGTGGCGCTAGACGCCGCGCGCACGGGGTGCGAGGTGTACGTTCGGGTGAAGACGACGCGGACGTTGAAACCGACGAGCGAAGGCGAAGCGAAGGACGAGACGCCGACGACGCTCGGATTCGGTGTCGACGGTGGATTCGCGAGTGAGAGCGATAAATACGACGTGGATACGGCGTATGCGTTAGTGATCGCTCCCGATTTCGACGATGTCTCGCGCGCGCTGCCTTTGGAAGGATTGCCGGAGACGCTTCGCGAAGCGTGCGAGAAAATCGCGCAAAAGCAAGGCTTCCACGACACCGAGGAGACGAAATCTTGGCAAGAGATTCGCGAGGTGTCCAAGTACGCGCTGGAGCTCGCGCAGGAGGACAACGGAAAGAAGATTCTGAGCGATCCCTCGAAGTGGCGTTGCGAGGAGACCGGAGAGAGTGGAAACTTGTGGGTCAACTTGAGCGACGGTCACATCGGGAGCGGGCGCAGACATTTTGATGGGTCGGGTGGTAACGGGAGCGCGCTGCGGCACTACGAAGCGATGAAGGCGCAAGGAAAGCACTATCCGCTGGTGGTGAAGCTCGGTACGATCAGTGCGAACGGCGCGGATGTGTACTCGTACTCCCCAGACGAAGACGACATGGTGGAGGATCCGTACTTGGCCGTGCACCTGCGACACTGGGGAATCAACATGCTGTCAATGGAGAAGACGGAAAAGAGCATGGCTGAGTTGCAAATTGAGCTCAATAAAGGTTTTGAGTTTGACAAAATCACCGAGGCCGGGTCGCAGTTGGAGTCGGCGTACGGGCCGCGACTCGTCGGCTTGAAAAACATGGGCAACACGTGCTACTTGAACTCGGTCATGCAGGTGCTTAAGCAAGTGCCTGCGGTGTGCGATCGGTACTTTGACAAATATGAAATCTTTCAGAGCGCGCCGGAAGATCCCGTGACTGATTTCCCGACGCAAATGTCAAAACTCGTGAATGCTCTCGTCTCTGATGAGTACGCGAGTCCAGAGGCTGAGAACGCGGCGGTGGCGGTGTGCCCGCGCATGTTTAAACAGCTCGTCGGCAAAGGACATCCAGAGTTTAGTACTGGCCGTCAACAAGACGCGGTAGAGTATTTCCAGCACTTGTTAGACGTGATGACTCGCGCTGAACGAGCTGCGAGCTCGCGAGTATCAGCTGGTCCACCGACTGCGGCGCAGTTTACGTTTGAGATCGAGGACAAGCTCACGTGCGTGGAAAGTGGGAACGTGCGCTACTCGACGCGAAAGGACAACATCCTGTCGCTCGGTATTCCTTTAGACAAGGCAACGAACAAGGCATCGGTTGCCGCTTTCAAAGAACGCGAGCTCAAGCGCCAGAAAAAGGAGGAGGAGGACGTGGAAGAAATCGTGCGACCCGAGGTGCCGTTTTCTGCGTGCCTTGAAGTCTTCGGCTCGACTGAGACTGTTGAAGACTTCTACAGCACTGCGCTCAAACGCAAATCGATCGCGTCAAAAGTTGCGCGCATGAAGACGATGCCCAACTTTCTCGCGGTGCAGCTCAGGCGTTATTACGTTGGTGACGATTGGACGCCGAAAAAGCTCGACGTCCTCGTCGACGTCCCGAAGACGATTTCGCTCGAGCATCTTCGCGCGCGGGGGCTACAGCATGGGGAAGTCGAACTTCCCGAAGACCAAGATGGTGCCGCCATGGAAACCTCATCCACGCCAGCGCCAGCGCGCGTTGAACCCGACATGGCGATCGTAAGCGCGCTCATGTCGATGGGTTTTAGCGAAAACGGAAGCAAGCGCGCCGCGCTCGCGACGAACAACGCGTCTACTGAGGTGTCGATGGAATGGGTGTTCGCGCACATGGAAGACGCGGACTTCAACGAGCCGCTTCCCGATCCATCTGAGTTACCATCTGTGAGTGCTCCATCCGCGGTGAATCCAGAATCGGTCATGATGCTCACGTCCATGGGCTTCGGCGAAGACGCCGCGGAGGCCGCGCTCAAGGCGTGCGCGGGGAATCTGGAGCGCGCGGCGGACTGGTTGTTTTCGCACGCAGATGATCTCCAATCGGCGATCGCTCAAGTGAACGGTGCCACAAACGATGTGGGTACGGACGTCGACAGCACCACGCTGGACGGCGCCGGCGAATACGAGCTCTTTGGTATCATCAGCCACATGGGCGGGAACACGAACTGCGGGCATTACGTCGCCCACGTGGAAATCGACGGCAAGTGGTACATCTTTAACGATCGCAAGGTGGCGCTTTCGAGACAGCCGCCTACCGACCTCGGTTACTTGTACGTTTTTAGAAGACGATGAACACACATAAGCGTTGCCAAAACTCTCCAAAACGATAAAAGTTAGATTCTCAACCTACAGTAAGTCTAACACCGTGTATAGATTACGCAAGACAAAGCGATGCTCGCCTTCGCCACACATCCGCTCATGTGAACATCCGCCTATGTAAACCATTCCCTACGCCGCGAAACCGTCCCGAAAATCTCCCCGAAAATCTCCTCCCAATCTCCTCCGGACGCATCGGCGGCAGAGTTCGTCGCGCGGATTAACTTTGCGCGTGCATAACTCGTAAGCGTCACACGCGACGCTCGCGTTCGCACGCGCGCGTCACGCGACTTCCGTTCGTCAATCACGCCGCACTCGGAGGGTGTTGGGACGCTAACTCCTAACCATGCGACACGAGCGCGAACCGCTCCTGATCGCGGCGACGGGTGAACGGACCGATGTCGCAACTTCGTCGATGCGCGTAGATGCGGACGTCGCGCCGACGGCGGTCGCAGGCGAAGCCTGGACGGGGCGTCGCGCTCGGCGAGCGCTCGCTGCGAGCGCGGCGGCGGCGTTCTGCGCGCTCGTGACGTACGCTCGTGGCGCACGCGAGCTCGGCGGAAAGGACGTGACGGTGCGCGAGTACGGCAATACCATGTTTACTCTGCATTGGGACTCGACGAACGGGTTTCAAGTGGATGGAATACAGGGTCACGAAGGCTCGCGGCAAGTGGACGCCAGAGAGCTGTTGGAGAAGACGATTGAAAAGTATTACCCATCAAGATTGGCCCCTGGATCGGCGCCGTTTGAAGTGCTGTACGAAATTGACGATGCTCCGCACACGAAATGCGGCTCGCATAACTACGCCAAGACGCACTGTCACTTTGAAAAATGGCAGCCAATCTTCGCGTTCGGTTCGTCTCCGCGCAACAACGCTACTCTGCCGACGGTGCATTCGGCGACTTTGTTGAGTCTAATTCCGTGCATTTCACCAGCCGAAACATTGGGATCTTCGCCTACCATCGACGTGACGAAAGACACCGAGCCTCGGTGCGAGTTTTTGGAGTACAAAAAGAAAATGGAAGACATGTCTGGCTGCGATGGGGGAGCTTCCGGTTCGAAGGAGTACGGGAGCTGCATCGCGTACGGATTATTCGACATAGAAGCGATGCAGAACAAGAATCAGTACGAATGGGACAGCTTGATCGACAAGGCCATCTGGCGCGGGAGTGATTTCATGTTCTTAAATGGAGCGGGCCAGGCTTGGCCGAACGGCAAGCCGGATGGGAAGTCGTTCTTTACCGAAATACTTAATGCGCGAAACCGCCGGGCGAAAATGGAAAGCTTGGTCGCGAGCGATAGAATAAGTCCGAGATTTAGGGCAGTGTTGATGAGCAAGTTGCGACCAGATATCATAGATGCGAAGTTCTTTCAAAGCACTCTGGCGGGAAATATACCTCTTAGGGCGCGAGCGCGCAACGACCCGCTTGATACGGATACGAGCGAGCATATCGAGCAGGGTACGTTGGGAAAATACCGCTATCAGTTAGATCTCGGCGGTGGTGGTGGGACGACGTGGACCGGGACGATTTCCAAGCTCGCAATGCCGGGCGTTCTACTCCATCACGAAACCTCGATGAAGGACTCGTACTTCGACACGTTGGAACCGTACAAGCACTACCTTCCGCTGAAGGAGGACTTGAGCAACTTCGACGAGCTTATTCAATTCGTGAAGGATAACCCGCAAAAAGCCAAGGAAATCTCTGCGGCCGCAAGCGAGTGGGTTCGAAATTTTCGCAAACTCGGAAACTTGCTTCGCCACAACTACTGGGCTGTCGCGTCACCGCTGTCGACTGTGCTCGGCATGGATCCGATTCGATTCCACGTCGCGCATCCAAAGCTCTGAGGACTCTCGAAAACTGTTTAGCTTCGATTATCGATTGATATTCTACGTGAATCTTCCTCGTTTTCTCTATGTTTTTCCGCGAGCGATTTATCGTGCGCCGCCGTGGTCAACGCGACGCCTAAAATCGTAACAATGGCGCCGACGATTTCACGCACCGTCAAGAAAGGCGTACCTACGAGGGCGTGTGAAAACAATGTTTGAACGATTGGCAACAGCGTCAACGACACGCTCGCGACGAGAAGTGGCAGGTTTTGAACCGCAACGGTAATCGCCAAGTGTCCCACAGCGATGAGTACACCAACGGCGATGATGAATCGAACATCGTCGCAGTGCGGCCAAGCGAACACGCCGTAAGGCGGAGTGAGTGACCAGTCAGCTTGATCTGGCACGATCGCAAGAATTAGAAACGAGCACATCATCATGATGATAGTTGCAAATCCTTGAACGATGAAGACGCTTGCATTTGTAATCCTGGGTTGTAATCCTGGGTACATCGCATTCTGGGTGCGCCGCATGGATGCGATGTACCCAGCGTACGAGATAGCCGAACAAAGTGCAACGAGATCACCAGTGATCGTAGACGGGCGTTGCTGATCACGACGGTTGGAATACGTCGTTGTGATGATTGCCCCAGATATGGTTACGCCCACGCCGAACCACTCCGTCCGACTTGGAAACGTCACCAACTCGGACTGGGCATGTCTACTCACGAGAGCAGCACACGCGGCGCCGAGCAAAATGAAACGGGATGAACCTGCGCGAAGAGCGCGGTCCGAGGAAACGTCGTCATCTCTAGAGCGATATTCCACGTCGCGTACGACAGTTCTAGGCACACACCGACGACGAAAAGGGTGAGAATGACCGTTTTCGTCCATCGGATGCTATCGTCAGTAAAACAAGACCAACAGAGCGAAGGAAACAAAAACATCGCCGAAATCTGACTCCTCCACGAATTGCGCACAATAGGAGGAACCTCGACTAGATCAAACATCGGGCCGCCAATTCCACAGGCGCATATCACGACGAAAAGCGCGAAAATCCCCGTCCAACGCGAACGCGGTGCCATGTTGTGAGGACGCGCGCGACATTAAGCATCTAATACAGCATCTAATACACCACAACCGGTGATCACTAACGCGCGACTAAGCATCTAATACACCACAACCGGTGATCACTAACGCGCGCGTCGGTTTGATCCACGCCGCCTTGGCCTTTCCCGCCCGCGAATCGCCTACGAGGTTGGCCAACGCGTTGTACGCTCGCGCCGTCTCGCTCGGCTTGAATGTTTTTTCATTCGAAAGCCGCTGCACGACGTCCAAACCTTGTTCGACGCGACCAAAAACGATGTTTTTGTTGTCGAGCGACGGTACCGGCGCTGGACCAGTCGTAATGAGAAATTGAGCCGTCGTTCCGTATTCGCCATCCTTCGCTGCTGACTCGAGCGCCAGACTCACCGTGCCCGGCCTAAAGTGCCGTCCCTCGAACGCGGACGCGCGCGTGACGTCGCCGTTACTAAACCTCTCCCCGCTCAGCGCCGAAACCTGCCCCAGTCTCGGACTCCCGCTCTTACCTCCGACGACGTACCCGTTGCCTTTGTCGATTTTATGAAACACCGTCCCCGCCAGCGTCGGCGTCGACGCCGCGTTCGAGCACAGCGCGAGAAAATTCCGCACCGTATCCGGCGCGGCGTCGCCGTACAATCCGACGACGATCCTCCCGAACGGTTCCGGCGTCGCGCACAGCGCGCCGCCGTCGTCGCCGAGCGCGCGCGCCGCGTTCGCCGCGCCCTCGCACGCGCCCACGTCCAGGTACACCCTCGCCGTGACGTTCGCCGTCGCGTCCATCGCGCGCGCGCGCGGCGTCATCACCGCCGCCGCGCACGCGCCGACGAGCGTCGCGCGCCGTCCCGTCATCGCGTCGTCGTCGTCGTCGTCGTCGTCGTCGTTCGTTTTCCCATCGTCCAGCCGCGCGCGCCGCGCCGCCGCGCGCGCCGTCCCTCGCGTCGCGCGCGCGTCGCGTCCGACCGCGCGCGCGCTTCCCGCGCCGCGCGCCGTCGCCGCCGCGACGCCGCGCGACGCCATCGCGCGCGACACTGCGGCGCGCGCATGCGCTGCATCGCGTCCGCGTCGCCGTCGGACGCGCGCGTCGTCGGTCGCGTGAAGCGCATCCACGCCTACGCGCTCAAGGGCGCGCGCTCGACGACGCTCGACGCCGCGGTCGTGCGTCCCGGCGGCGGCGTCCCCGACGACCGCGCGTTCGCGCTGCTGCGCGCGGAGCACGCGGAGCGCTGGCGACGCGACGGGCGCGACGTCCTGCGCGCGGGCGAGGGCAAAGACCCGGGACATCACTCGAACAAGCACCTGTTTCACCAGCTCATCACGGACGGCGAGCTGGCGCGCGTGCGGGGACGCGCGGTCGGCGCGCGCGGTTTGGTTGTGGAGTGCGCGGAGAGCGGAAAACTTCTGGCGACTTGCGCGGACGCAGCGATAGAGAACGAGCGAGCGAAGATCGAAGCGTTTTTCGGGACGCTGCTGAAGGGCGCGCGCGGGGCGCCGACGCTGACGCGGGCGGATGGGTGCTCGTTCGCGAACGTCGGCGGACGGCCGGGCGAACACACGCTGCACGTGAACACGACGGCGTCGGTCAGAGAAGCGTACGAGCGAACGTCGTCGTGGGAGCGAACGGGAGAGACGATGGAGGATTTCGCGCGTCGATTTCGACCGAATCTCGTGGTCGAGGACGCGGGCGACGGCGCGTTGAAACCTTTCGACGAGTTCGCGTGGTGCGGTCGAGACGTTCGCTTCGGCGAAGTCGTCGTTCGCGTCGACGAACCGACGATTCGATGTCCGAGCACGCGCGTCCGATGCGACGAATCCGGCGACGCCGGCGCGAACGTCGACGCCGGCGCCCGTCCCGACGTCGACATTCGCGCCGCGTTTCCCGCGCTCGAGGCGTCCATATTCGGACGCGACCCCGTCGCGCTCGCCGACCGAGGCTCGTATTTCGGCGTGTACGCGCGAGTCGTCGTCGGCGGCGTCATTCGCGTCGGCGACGACGTCGCGTTGTTGCCGTGACGTTCATCGCGTCGAGTCTCCTGGAAGTCTCGCCCGTCGAGTCTCGCCCGTCCGGCGAACCGGGAGTCTCGGCGTCGACCGCTCGGGAGCGCCCGGCGGGAGTGCCCAGTGACGACGCGCGATTCGGTGTCGATCTGAATCGGCGTCACAAACCCGCGCGGCGACGCTCGTGACCATGCCGAGCCACGCCATCGCGTTCAGTAACAACAAAGGAGGGTCCGGGAAGACGTTCATGGCGTTTCAGATCGCGTGCGAGGCCGCGAGGGCGCGGCCGGAGTCGAAAGTGTGCGTCATCGATTTCTCGCTGTACAGCGACATTAGCGCTTTGATGCTCGGCGGAAGCGCGCGCGAGGGGATCGGTGCGCCCATGCGCGGTCTGCAGACGTGCGTGGACATCACGGAGGCGGATAATCGCGCGGAAGGGCTGGTGCGCGCGCTGGAGGTGGCGGCGCAGGCGAGAGGGGAAGGGGACGAAGCGAGACGCGGCGAAAACGGCGGACGCGCGGGGCAGAGGAGCGTGTTCGGAACGTGGTTCTCGCGCGCGGGGAGCTCGGCGCAGTTGAAACACGAACCGCGAACGGATGTGGATTTGACGGATTTCATGATTCGTCCGCACGACGTGAACGAGGAAGTGCCGAAGAACTTGTATCTGGTCGCCGGCGCCGGCACGGTGAGTTGGAATAGCGAGACGACGGCGATGGCGACGGATGATGAGATGGAGATTCCTTTGTGGGCGCGCACGGGAGATGAGTGGGTTGGCGCTGGAGAAGTGTTTCGCGACGCCGTGCAGGCGTTGCCCGAGGCCTTTGACGCTATTTTTGTCGACACCGATCACTTGGCCGCGTGCGTGTTGACCAAGCTCGCGTTCGCCGCGATGGATTCCATCGTGATTCCTCTGAGTTACAACGACATGGATTTCAACCGCCTGTTCGCTGATATCACCGGTAATGGATTGTTCACCGATGTTTTGCGGACGATGGACGAGCAAGGGCAGCTCCGAGCGCGCGTGAAGAAGTTTATGTTTACGCGCGTCGGGAGCACGGCGAACGCTCCGCACAAGTCTCCGGGCGGCATCGCCTCGCCGTTCACTCCGACGAAAACGTCGACGGCTCAGATGGACGATATGGCGAGACAAATCTGGAGCGCGTGCGACCAGCCGCTGTACAAGGCGTTATTTGCAAACTTGGACGCTCTCGAAGCCGAGGGCGGGAACGTCGTGCAGTCCTTCATGACTGAATACTTTGGTATGTTCAAGCTCGTTCCAGAACTCGCCTCCCTGATCTCGACCATGAACGGTATCCCAGTGTGCGGCATGACCTCCAAGTCCTACACCGCCGCTAATGGTCTGACTGGCTCCACCGGCTCGGCGGTTTTGAACAGCTTGAAGGCTGAGCTCGCGGCGAGCACGCAAACCATCTTGGACGCGCGATACAACGCCGCGATTTCCTCCTCGTAATCCGAGCGGACGACGAAACCGTGAAGAATAAACGCGCATAAACGAAAGTAGACCGCGCGCCGCCGTACAGTCGGCGCGACTAGCGAACCATTGTAATCCACCAATTCCTGCATCGACCAGCCGCCGCGTCGTCGAGACGCGCCGCCCGCACACTTCGCCTGGCGCGCCGGTTCTTTCATGCGAGTCAAGCGCGCGCGCAAGGTGCGAAAGTACCTGCGCTACTACCGCTCCGCGCACGGTTTTCGCGAGCCGTACAAGGTGATTTGCGACGGAAACTTCATCGCCGCCTGCGAAAAGCTCAACCTCGGCGACGCCAAAGACGTCGTCGCCAAGTACTTGGGCTCCAACGCGAAGGACGTCAAGGTGTTCACGACGCGATGCGTGCAAGAGGAGCTGCGAAACATGGGCCCGGAGTACAAGGGGGCGTCGATGCAGACGAAGAAGTTGCACCTGGTGGGCGGCGGACCGGCGCCGGGAGAGGCGACGGCGGCGGCGTCCATCGTCGACGCGTGCGGGGCGAAGAACGAGGAACGATTCGTGGTGTGCACGCAAGACGATAAATTGAAGGAGAAGTTGCGCGAGTGCGCGGGGGCGGTGCCGATTGTGTTCGCGCACACGAGTGGGTTGCAGATGGAGCCGCCGCCTGACGCGACGGCTGGGGGATTGACGTCGCAGCAGGAAGAGGTGCTGGGATTGAGCGCGGAGGAGCTGCGCGCGCTCGGGGTGGATGAACGCGAAGTGCGCGATGTGTACAAGGTTCGTACGAACGTCAAGTTCAAGAAGAAGTCGGGTGGGAAGAATCCGTTGAGTTGTTTGAAGAAGAAGCAAAAGGCGGCGCCGACGCCGACGCCGACGCAGGGTGGGGAGAAAAAGAAACGAGCTCGACGCAAGAAAAAGAATAGCGAATGATTCTCGCGAGTAGCAATCGCGTGGGATGAATGGGTAGTGTGTATATTACGAGAACTAAAACATGTTTGATCCTCCACGAACGCGAAAATCATTTCGCTATTAATCCGCATCCATGTCGGCCGGACCCTTGCCACTTTCGATCGTTGCTTTCGATTCCGTGATCGCCGCGCGCAGTTCTTCAAACATCTCCAACGCCGCTTCGTCGCCCCCGCGTTGACGCACTATCTCTTCGCCCTGTTCCAAGTGTTCCAACGCGACGTCAAACTCGAGCGCGCCGTGATGCGCGTACGCGAGCATGTACCAAACGTCAACGTTGTCGTCACGCTCGCGAAGAAGTTCACAGAGAATGTCGATAGCAATCTCGGTCGTGGTGTCCAGTTCAAGTAACAGCTTGGCGGTCTCGAACCTAAACTCAAAAGATACGTCGAACTCGTGTTGAAACTCTTCGGCGCCGTTTTCTTCGTCCTCGTCCCGATGCATCGCCCCTTGACGCCACATCTGTATGGATTCCTTCAAAATCTTCAGCGCTTCGTCGGTTTTTCCTTGTTCGTTTCTCAAGCTCGCTAACAGCTGCAAAGGCTCCGCCGAGACCGGATCGCTCGCTTTCGCGCGATTTATCAACTCCTCCACCTGAGCGCTCGTCTCCGCGTCCATCTCATCAGCCGTCCCGAGAATTTGCTCCGCCAGCGCACAACACGCCGAAGCGTGCGCACCTTGCGCGTCTTCATCACCCTTGTGCGCCTGTGCCTCTAATATCGCCAACCCTTGTCTCGTACACTTCGTCGCCGCCTCGCCGTCGTCCAGCAACTGCCCCAGATACATAAACTTTTCGTACCCTTCCGTCGGCGACAGCATCGCCGCTCGTTTCAGCGCCGCGATCGCCTCTTCTTGCGTTCCAAACTCCGCGAGCGTCATCGCCAGCGTCTCCGCCAGCGACGCATCATTCGGATGTTTCTTCGCCTCGGCGCGCAGCGTCGCGAGGCCCTCGTCGACGCGACCGTCCTCGATCGCCGCGTACGCCCCCTCGATCGCGCCCTCGATCGCGACGACGCGCGACGTCGTCGCCCCCCTCGGCGGTCCCGATTTCGCCTGTTTCGCCACTCCCGGCTTCGCCGCGCGCCGTTTCCCGCCTTGGCGCGCGCCCATGGTCGCGGTCGGAGCAATGGAACTCCGAATTCGATTTCGACTTCGCGTCGCCTCGCGCGCGTTCGACGGCGCCCCGCGCGCCGCCGCTCGACCCGCGCGCGACGCGCGCGCGCGCGCTCGACGCTCGCTCGCGCGCGACCGCGCGCGTGCGTGCGAGACGCGGTGCGACGCGCAATGCCGCCGACGCCGAGTGGCGGCGGCAGAATGCCGCTCGCCGGCGTCGCGCCCGCGCCGCGCGCGCTCGCGGACACGCGACGGGCGACGATGGCGAAGACGATCGTCGGCGCGCTCGCGCCGCTCGTCGCGGCGCGCGCGCGCGCGAGCGACGGCGTCGTGATCGTGGAAGAAACCGTCGGTCGCGGCGTCGAGGTGCTCGCCGGCGTCGACGTCGTCAAGGTGAATTACACCGTCGCGCTCGCGTCGAGCAAGGCGAGGGTCGACTCGGCAA
>Ga0209666_1003044_pt1 | contig 12311 bp, 8 predicted proteins | sample SaaInlV_125m_DNA_FD_184679 | JGI IMG/M metagenome (GOLD analysis project Ga0209666, IMG submission 184679) | Marine microbial communities from expanding oxygen minimum zones in the Saanich Inlet - Saanich Inlet SI037_S3LV_10m_DNA (SPAdes)... | ecosystem: Environmental > Aquatic > Marine >...
TGTGTGCGCGGGGCGGGGAGGCCGCGAGCGCAGTGCCGCGAATCGAAACGTTGACGCGCACCGCGTGCACGGAGTTCATGGCGGGTAGGTTCCATTTAGCGCGTATAGAGCACATTTGGGAAGAGAACGGAGAGTACCAATTCGCGGCGCGATGGTACGCGCTGCCCGAGGAGACGCACATGGGACGCCAACCCATTCAGCATCGGCGCGAGGTGTTTTTGACGCACAACGTCGACGTTAATCCCGTCGATTGCTTATTTCGCGTCGCCAAGGTGTGCACGCCTCAAGAATTCCGAGATCAAGAGGAAGGATCGCACGACACGTACGTGTGCGAATACACGTACGACACCGCGTTTCAGCGCTTCAAGCGTCGCGGCGAATGGGGCGAAGAGGACGAATTCAGCGACGACGATCGCTTTGAGAATGAATTAGACTGGCGCGACGCAGAGGACGACGACTGGGACTCGAAGAAAAAGAAGGACAAAAAGTCGGGCGCCAACAGTCGTCTCGCGGGTCGTCTCGCCGCTCGACGGCGTGTGGAAGACGCGGCGGCGCGTTTGGAGATTGCTGGTTTCGGTGGTAGCGCTCTCAGTCGTGGTAGGAAGCACCCGTCGACTGTTTTAGGCGGCGTGCGCGCTGTGTTATCTCTGGCATCGACGCCGGCGACGCTGCCGTGTCGCGAAAACGAACGCAAGCAAGTCTACGACTTCGTGCACGAAGCCATCATGGCGGGTTCGCACAGCACGGGAAAATGTCTGTACATTTCCGGCGTCCCCGGTACGGGCAAGACGGCGACAGTTCGCGAAATCATACGGGTCCTTCGTTCGCAAGCGCGCAACGGCGTGATTCCAAAGTTCAACCACGTTGAGCTCAACGCGCTCCGTTTGCAAACGCCCAAGCACGCGTACAGCACCATCGCCGAAGAGTTGATGGGGCAAAAGTTTAGCCCGGACAAAGCGAGCATGGTCTTGGAGAAGAGATTCAAGGAAGGCAAAGGAAGCGATGGACGAGTCACAGTTCTCATCGTCGACGAGCTTGATTTGCTCGTTACGCACAGGCAAGACGTGCTGTACAATATTTTCGATTGGCCGACTCACAAGAAGAGTCGACTCGTCGTCATCGGCATCGCCAACACGCTCGACGTACCCGAACGCATGCTCCCGCGCATCGCGTCTCGACTCGGAAGCAATCGCGCGGCTTTCGCTCCGTATTCCTGGGAACAGCTCAAGAAGATCGTCACCTCGCGTCTGGAAAGTGTCGAGGGATGCAGCGACGCCTACGCGCCGTCGACCCTCGACTTGATTTGCAGAAAAGTTGCTTCGGTGAACGGCGACGCGCGGCGAGCGCTCGAACTCGCGCGGCGAGCGGCGGAAGTCGCCGAAGCCAGAATTAACGTCGAAAAGGTGACTACTCTCACTTTGCAAAACGCGCAACCAGAAGAGGGCGCCGCGGCGCGCGCCAAGGCTCGCATCGAAAAAGTAACCATGGACGACGTCCGCCAAGCGCAAAGCGAAATGTTCGACGGTCCGCACATGAAACTCATTCACGCTGCGAGCTTTTACGAGCGCATGTTCTTGATAGCGTTGGTTAAGGCGCTTCAACGCACCGGCACGACCACCGTGGACATGGGCACGGTGATGCAAATGCTCAAGGTGATGTGCAAAGATCCGCGCGTAAACGTCGCCGAGCCCCCGATTGGGAGCGGCGTTCGCATCGCCTCTCGCTTACGTTCCACGCACCTCATCATGACGGACGCCTCGACGGCCAGAAATTTACAACAAATTTCCCTCTCCGTGCCCATGGCTGACATCACGTTCGCGCTGGTGGAGAACTGCGAGAACGACGCGTGCGACATGCCGTGGGTCAAGCTCGTCCTCTAGCGCCGTAGTCCCGCGACTCGAACGCGCGTTGTGAGTAGATGAAACGAGGCACTCGTCATCGGCATTCGAACGCTCGTCGGCATGCGACACCTCGCGTCACCGCGGCGCGCGCGACGCGTTTAAGCGCGCGATGTCGACGCCCGACGACGCGCGCGCGTACCCTCGACGCTCGAACGCGGCGTCGCGACGCTCGACGATTGTCTCGTGGAACGTCGGTCTGCGCGGGTTGCGCGCGCTCACGGACGCGCGCGCGGCGCAAAAAACGAACGGACGCGCGGACGCGCACGGCGTGCGTCGGATACACGGCTACGGGTCCATGAAGGCGCTGTTCGACGCGCTCGGAAGCGATTTGAAGGTGATTTGTTTGCAGGAAACAAAGCTGAGCTCGAGCGGCGACGTCGAGCGGCTGGAACGCGTCGAAGGTTGGGACGGCGCCCACGCGGTGTGCGAATCCTCCAATCACCGCGTGGGATACAGCGGCGTGGCGGTGTACTGGCGCTCGAACGAGATTTGCCCGACGTCGATCGAGCGGGGAGTGTGCGCGAAAGGCGACGCGGGCGAGTCGACCATGTGGGCGGGAGAAATCGCGCCGTTCGCGGACGACGCGACGCGCGCGAAAGAGATCGACGGCGAGGGCAGGGCGTTGTGGGTCGATTTCGGTGAGTTCGTTCTGTGCACGGTGTACGTGCCGGCCGTTTTCGGCGATCCAGCGGTCGATGAGAAAACAGCCGAGCGCGCGGCGTTCAAGCGCGATTTTTTGAGCGCGCTCGAGGCGAGATACAAGAGTCTGCGCGAACGCGGTCGAAATGTGATTTTATGCGGTGATTGGAACATCGCACCGTCGTGGAAACTCGATCGCGCGGATGAAGACCCGAACGCGGTGGAACCTCGAAATCCATCGCGCGATTGGCTCGCGGCACAACTTGCCGGGGACGCGATGGTGGACGTGTTTCGCGAATTTTTTCCGACGCTCGGCGATGCGTTCACGTGTTGGAACGTTGCGAGTGGAGCGCAGTTGTCCAATTATGGATCACGAATCGATTATTTCTTGTGCGATCGAGCGGTGACGTTGAAGCGCGTCCGAGGCGTCGGTGTGGCACAAAAATTTGAAGGGAGCGATCACGCGCCAGTCTATCTTGAGCTCGAGGAATCGATGTGGAGGCGGAGAGATTCGCAACAAACGCCTCCGTCTTTGGCGATTTCGATGCTTTACCCAGGTCGACAAACCACGGTAGATTCAATATTCGCACGCGCATCGTCGACGAGCAACGCGACGCCGGAATTTCTCAACGCGGCGTCTCAGTCGCGAGCGAAGCCGACGCGCCCAAGCGCCCGCGCCCAATCCCGCGCGGGCGTCTCAGACGCGCCCAAGCGCAAGCCCGAAGCGACGTTGAAAGATTTCTTCGTCGTCAAGTCCAAAAAGAAAGAGCCGGATGACCGAAACGAACGCCAACTAGACACAGTAGAACAACATATAGCACCCACGGCGAACGCATTCGAATCGCGCGAGACGAAAGTGAGCTCCGAAGAAGCGCGAGGCGCGTGGATGAACACGTTCGCCAAAATGGCGCCTCCCAAGTGCAAGCACGGCGAAACGTGCAAAGTACGCACGGTGAAGAAGAAGGAGAGCCCACACTGTGGACGCGTGTTCTTTTGCTGCCCGCGCCCGGCCGGCGCGCGCACCAATCCCGATTGTGACTGCGGTTTCTTCCTCTGGCGAGAGCATCGCGCGCCGAAGTAGAGCGTCGCGCGCCGACGCGACGCCGCGCGATGAGAACGAATGACGGACGCGATTCAGCGAGAACGAATTGTACATTATTACACCGACAGTTCGACGCTTTCACGTCACGAATTCACAAGAAAGATCAAAAAACCGAACGCCCGAACGCGCGAAATCGATCGCAGCGCGTCGTTAATCTCGCTTCGCCCTCGCCCGCGCGCGTCGGCGCACGCTCGGCGACGACAACGCGCCGAAGACGACGACGCACGTCGTCCCCACCACGTTCGCCCGCATCGCGGGAAGTCCCTTCGCGAACACGGAATACCCGAGTTCGAGCGCCGCCAGCACGCCGTACGGTCCGATATCGCCGTTCACGCAATACTTGACGCTCCCCAGCAGCGCGAGCGCGCACCCCAGCGCGCACTCGCGCGCCCCCGCCTCGCCGAGCGCCTCGTGCATCTGCGCCGCCTTTCGCGTGATCCGCGTCGCCGTCGCCTCGACCGATCGACCGCTAAAGCGCGCGATCGCGCTGTTGGGGTAATAGCACGCCTCGACGACCACCGCGCGCCATCCCGCGAGTTTTCTTCCGCCGTTCTGCACGCTCAGCCAACTCGCGACGCCGTCGACGACGGTGAACGCCGTCGCGTCCCCGCGCGTCGCGAACAGCGGGGCGCCGAGCAGGACGAGCAGGGCGAACGCGCGCGCGCACGCGCGCGGCGAGAGCGCATCGCGCGCGGCGAGCATGGCGGGACGACGAGTGCGGCGTCGCGTCGCGAATTCGCGTCACCGCGCGACGCGCGCGATGCGGTTCCACATCGCGCGCGCGTCGAGCGCGCGCCCCGAGGCGTGGCCGCGCGGTGGCGCGAACGCGGGCGCGTCGCGCGCGACGACGCGCGGTGCGCGCGCGCGCGCGCGGTGCGCGACGTCGTCGTCGGGACGCGCGGGCGATGGGTCACGGCGAACGAGCGGCGCCGCGCGCGCGAGGAGCGGCGACGGCGCGCGCGCGCGCGGCGACGCGTCGGCGTCGATGACGACGACGTCGTCGTGGGCGGAGGCGATCGCGCGAGCGGTGATGGGGCCGACGGCGCGGGCGCGCGCGGCGGCGGCGGCGGCGGCGGCGGCGGCGGCGGCGGCGGTGGCGGCGGCGACGACGTTCGGGACGCCCGCGGCGTTCGCGGATGACGTCGCGCGCGGTCGAGGGGACGCGCGGACGAAATCTGTGTCGTCGGCGGTGGAACTGGTGAGCGAGATCGCGGCCGAAGCGGCGGAGGCGGAATCGGAGGGCGCGACGGACGCGACCATCTTGGACGAAGCGTGGGGGTTGGTTTTCGACAACTTTTTACCGGCGAGAAAATCTGAGTCGGACGGATTCGATCGCGCGGCGTGGGAGGCGATCAAGGCCGAACACGAGGCGAATCCGCCTCAAAGTCGCGAGGAGGCGTACGAGATGATTAAGTCGATGCTGGGGACGCTCGGGGATAAGTTTACGCGCTTCATCGAGCCGGATCGGTTCACTTCGATGTTGAAATACGACATCACCGGTGTCGGTTTGAACATCGCGGAAGATGCGGACGACCCTGAACGCGTGCGCGTGCTGGGAATGGTGCTCGACTCGAGCGCGATGAAGGCTGGAGTGGCGCAGGATGATGAAATTGTCGCCGTCAACGGCGAACTCGTGCGCGGCTTGAGCGCGTTTCAGGTGTCTTCGCTCATTCAAGAGGCTGACGGGAAGAGCGTGGATCTAACAATCTCGCGCACAGGCGAAGACGTCCCGCGCGTCGTTTCTCTGACGCGAGACAGTCAATTCGAAGCGCCGAAAAGTCCAGTGAGCATGCGTCTGGAGGGCGGACACGTCGGTTACATTCGGCTTCGCGAGTTCAACTCGCTCGCCGAGCGCGATATCGCGAGAGCGATCACGGATTTAAGGACGCAAGGAGCAGACGCGTATATTCTAGACTTACGCGACAATCCTGGGGGATTAGTGCAAGCTGGTGTGGAGATTGCTCGATTATTTTTACCCGCGGATTCGACCATCGCGTACACCGAAGGTCGAGTCGTCGCCGGAGGCGTCAAACGCGATACCGACGTCTCGGCGACAAAAACCGCGAGAAACGGATCTGATTCTCAACTACCGACTAAGCTGAAGGCGATCACGACGTCGAAAAATGACCCTGTCGTCGCCGCTGACGTTCCGCTGGTTGTTCTTGTCAACGGCAGAAGCGCTTCTGCGAGCGAAATTTTAACCGGCGCTTTGAAGGACAACTGTCGAGCGACTGTGGTCGGGAGTAAGACGTACGGCAAGGGTTTGATTCAGAGCGTGTACGAACTCAGTGATTTGAGTGGGATGGTACTCACCGTGGGTAAGTACGTCACCCCAGGTCTCGTCGACATCGATCAGACAGGGATTTCGCCAAACTTTATGATGTTCCCGGGCTTTGACGCCGCGGCGAGAGAAATCGACGCGTGCAAAGTGCCACCAAAATATTGATAGATCGGACGAACTTTTAGATGATGATTAATATTCAACACGCTCGTTACAACATTACGACGCCGACGGCGTGGCGAACCACGTCGCGAACGGCGACAGGGCTTTTCGAAGCGCCGGCACCTTGGACGCCACCTTCTCGTCCAACATTTTCCAAACCTCTCTGTGGTAGTGCGCCGTATCGTGCGCGGTAAACTTGATGCGAAACACCGTGTTATCGTGACAGTGATACCTCGATCGAAGCCAAAACGCGTACGCGATCACTCGGCTAAAACTACGTCGCTGAGGACTCGCTAAATCCAGAAGAATCGTCGTCATCAGCGACACCTCCATCGTCGCACAAATCGCGAGCGCCAGCTCCATATTTCGCTGCGCCGCGTCGAATACGCGTCCGAACCCGAGCTTGCACCACATCGTTTTACTATCCGCGTCCTCCCACACTTTATGCCCGATCGCCAGCACCTGATACGCGCTCAGCACGATCAAAGGCGCCAACTGCGGCGCGTTGGCGCCGCCGCGTCGCGCGCTCGCCAACGCCATCGACCCGTAAATCATGTATTGCCCCCCGTTCGAGCGCGCGCTTCGCGACAGATGCGCGCCGAGCGCCTTAAAATCTCTCGCCTTCACGCTCGTCGCCGCGCCGTACGCGATCCTGTACGCGAACGCGCTCGTCGACGCGTAAATCGACAGTCTGAAGAGCGCGTCCGCGCGTCGTCTGACGACGCCCGGCGCGAGCGCCGCGCACGCGCACGCGCACCCGCTCGCGCACGTCACGGCGCACAGCGCGAAGAAGACTCGCGCGCGAAAGTCCCATCGCGACGGTGGCGCCGCGACCGCCATGACGGCGCGTCGTCGCGCGCGGACGAATGGCGCCGCGCCCGAACGGCACTTCGCGCCGCGCCGCGCCGCGCCGCGATGGCGCTCTCGCGCGTCGTCGCGCGCCCGAGGCGATGCCGACCGACGCTCTTCGTCCTCGTCGTCGTCGCGTGCGCGACGCTGACGTGGGCGCACCGCGCGGCGTCGAAAGATGCGAACGCGACGACGTTCGTTCGACCGGACGGCGCGCGCGTGCGCGCGCCGCCGGCGCCGCCGTCCGCGCTCGCGTCGTGGTTCGCGCGAGGGCGAGCGGAGGATGATGATGACGAGACGCGCGCGGTGACGATCGGCGAGGCGGAGATGCGGGCGACGTGCGGGGCGTGCGAAGGGATGGGGGCGTTCGTGCGCGCGGCGGCGGGACGGCGGCGAGACGCGCGCGGATTGGAGCTGGCGTGCGGCACGGGCACGTTTTTGCGAGAGATGCGAGAACGAGGGTTTAAGATAGTGGGCGTCGATCCGAGAATCGCGCGCACGCGCGATCGGGGGGGAGATTTGGCGGCGAAAGGCGTGGCGACGGCGGCGTCGTTGCGGCGCTTGCCGTATCGACGAGCGTTTTTCGATTACGTCGTCGCGTTCGAGCCGTTCGGGAAGATGGAGATGAAGGCGACGAAAGAAAACGTCGATCCGGTGATAAACGAAGCCACGCGCGTGGCGAAGAAAGGGGCGATGATGGTGTTCGCGCTGGCGAAGACGCTCGACGGTGGGAGCCCGGTGGGAGACGAAGACGAAACGTATCAAACGAGGCGGTGGTGGATGGATACGTTTTGCGCGCACGGTTGGGTCGAGGACAGAGAGGGATATCGAAAGCTCATAACGAGCGAAGGTTCGTCGTCGAAACGACGCGTCCGTCGCTGGTTCGTGTTGAAGCGCGTGAAGAAGGTGAAAAAACACGGCTCGTGCGCGTGCTTTGTTCCGCCAGGCAAAGACGCCGAGTCGTTTTGCGGAGGCCGAGGACGTCCGAACGCGCGGAAAGAGGTCAAGGCGTTCTGGAAATCGCTCGGACGGCGACGACACCGAAAACCGCGCGGTTAGGTCGGTCGGCGTTTAGGTAGCAGCAGCTGTAACTATCGACTATTGTACGTTGAAAATTACATTTAGACCACGGGCGCCGCCGAGTTCGCGAAGTCGAGTTGCCGAAGCAAAATTTGTCCCTCGAGCGGTATCACGCGCACGACGTGATAAAACCGAATCACCAATCGCGTGATGTACGTCGCTAAGATGATGGTGATCACCGACAGCACGCGCGCGGTGACATTTTTCATAAAGACGAAATTCAAAATTCGCCAAACGATGGACGCCACGCAAAACGCCACGTAACAAGCGGTGAGCCCTGGATTGTACATGCGCGCCCCCACGAACCCAGCGAGCGGGCCTATGAGTAACACCGCGATCACGCTCACCCCGCTCAGCGCGTACAACACGCACAACACCATATCGATCAACGCGAACAAACGCACCACGCGACTCAACTGTCGCGCCAGCATGAAGTGCTCCAAATCCACCGGCAGTTCGCCCTCGGGCAACCCCAACTCGCGCGCGAACTCCCGTTCCATCACCGCGCGCACTTGAGGATCATCCATGTCCGCGAACATCGGCGAAACGAACGCGAACACGCCGCCCTGCGTGCGCACGATCGTCTGCGGTCGCGGTCGCGTCTCAATCGCGCTCACCGGCGTCCCTCTCGCCGGTTCGCTCTCGTACGTCCTCGCGCTCACCAACCGCGTCGGCATCACCGGCGGAACCACCCCCGGCGTGGTGTAACTCCCCCCTCCCTCGCGCGCGCCCGTCGCGATCGTCGCGCGCGCTTTCCCATCGCCTTCGCTCGCATCGCCCGTCGCGATCGTCGTCGTCGTCGTCGTCGTCGCGCCCGCGCGCGTCGTCGTCGTCGCGCCGTCCTCGCGCGCGTCCTCGCGCGCGTCGTCGTCGTCGTCCGGGTAGTACACCGCGTCCCGCATCGCGTCGCCGCGCGTCGCGATCGCCGGTCGACGCGCGTCGGTTCGATCGACACACGTCGACGCGTTCGAGCGAACGATTCGATTCGTCGACGCGTCTGATTCGTCGACGCGTCCATCGAGCGCCGGGTCGCGACGCGCGTCGCGAAACGAGCGTCGCGTCGTCGTCCGTCGCGAACCGCCGTCGTCGTCGCGAACGCGCCGTCGTCGAACGAACGCGGATCGCGAGGGGCGCCATCGCCGAGAAGACCAATCGGCGTCGCGATGATGCGGTCGACGCGCGCGGCGGCGAACGAACTCGCGCGCGGGGCGACGGTGGGGAAAAACGCGCGGTACGAGGTGACGAAGCTGATCAATCGCGGTGGCACGGCGTTGGTGTACGAGGGCGTGGATCGGGAGACGGGGGAAAAAGTCGCGCTGAAGTGCATCGACGTCGGCGACGGGGCGAGGGTGAAGGTGCCGCTGGCGGCGGTGAAGAGGGAGATCAAGTACGCGACGAAATTGATGGCGTCGACGAGTCGAGTCGTGCGATTGATGAATGTTGTGAACGATGGGGAAGATTTGTTGGTGTTGGTGTTTGAACTCGCGCGGGGGGTCGACGTTTTGGATTTCATAAACGCGCGGGGCGGACGATTGGACGAAGTCACGGCGAGACGGTTGTTCTCGCAGCTCGTGGAGGCGATCCGGATGATACACGATCACGGATTGTGTCATCGAGACGTCAAACCCGAGAACGCGATCGTGTGCGAGCCGCACGGAGATTTGAAACTCATCGATTTCGGATTGGCCAAGGGCCTGGATAGCGTCGCGACGCGCGCGGTCGGCACGCCGGATTACATGGCGCCCGAGATGCTGGACAAGCACGACGGCGACGGGAACGTGAGACGATCAAAGTACGACGCGAAGGCTTGCGATGTTTGGTCGTGCGGGGTCTTTTGTTACATCATGTTGACTGGCAAATATCCATTTCAAAATCCAGACCGCCCAAACTCCGTGAAGTTGACGCTCGAAAACATCGTAAAGGGAAACATCGCGCCGATGTCTCGATCGATATCGAACGAGGTCAAAGATCTGATTCTTCGTATGCTACACCCCGACCCGAAGAAGCGAATCACGTTACGCGAGGTGTCGAGACACCCATGGGTTCTCGCCGGCTCGCCGGCTCGCGGCACCGGCGCCGTCAGTCGCAGATTGAGCTTGGTTGAGCTTGGTCGGCGCGCGCGTGCGATGCTCACTGGCCAGCGACGCAAAAGTGAAGATACGACAATATAGTGAAGATGCGCTACGTGTAATGATAACAATATGCAATAATGATGACACAGTAAAAAGTTCGCTCGACTCGGGCTTAAATGGTCGGGAGTTCACTCGAGTCGAACGGACGCGGATTTGCGGGCGCTATGCCACCCGCGCCGCGGACGGGCGTCGGCGGCGGAGGCATGTGAATGACTACGACTGGCGCCGCTTGCCCGCGAAGCGCGTAAGGCAGAGGTGCAAGCTCGTATACACCGCCCGGAACGCCGGGAGGCATCGGCGCGCTCTCCGCCGCGGGCGCGCTCTCCGCCGCGGGCGCGTTCTCTTCCGGTAGGAGCGACGCCCGGCAGTTCGGGCACGTGTGGCTCGTGTGTAACCACAAGTCCGCGCACTCTTGATGGAACATGTGTTTGCACTGCGGGAAGCGTCGCAGCTTGTCTCCCTCGACGTAATCATCCAAGCAAATCGTGCACGTCGGCTCTTGTCCGTCGGCGAGGATGCCGTCCTTCAAGTTGGGATGATAATCCACCAGTGCGATTTGCGAGATGATGTCTTCGGGTGTCCCGGGGTTGGTGTTGCGGTCGTTGCGGCGTTGCGTTCGCAATTCTTCCATCGACAGCTGCTGCACTCGTTGCTCGCGAAACTGGGTCAAGTAGCGTCGCTGAAAGTATCGCTTGATGAGGGCGACGACGAAGCAAAAGCTCATGCTCACGAACAACACGAGCGCCATGGACACCATGTTCGGCGAGTTCGTCGCCCTGTTCCGCGAAGCCGACGTCAGCGATATTCTGAAAACGCAGTCACTGATGGCGTCAAACTTGCGATTGAAGACGGCAAAGTAGTACATTTGACTCGATGCGAGCCGCGGTAGGTAGACAGAATTGTAACCCAGGCGCAACGAACCGTACTGCGCGTCGTAATCGATGAGCGTCGGTGGCGAACCAGCCTTGACCAGGAGCAACGGATCGCCGCCGCGCTCCCAGTACACGTCTATTTCTAAGCCGTAATCTTGCGATCGACTGACTAAATTCCACGCGTCGTACGACGAGTACAAAAACTGTCCCGGAGACACCGTCAACGAGGACTTGGATCTCAAGTTCTCGTACGTCCCGTAACGATCTCTGCACGCGCTTCCGCTCGCGAACGTGAAGCCGTCGCCCGTTATCGTCGGCGACGCGTCGCACTCACATTTGGTGTTATCGCCGGTCGCCGAGCCGCTATTCACGCACGTCCCGCGGCTCGAGCAGTCCCACGCGCACAACGGCGCCTGAGTCACGCCATCGCTCGTCGAACGCACCCTGAGCTTGTACCTCGCGACGTCGGAATACGTCACCCGTCCCGTCGTCACCGACGTCTCCTGCAAGTTTGTCACTCGCAAATAATACCTCCCCGCCGACGCGCCGACGAGTTTAATCGTTCTGTAGTCATCCACGTATCCATACGCGCCGTAATTCCCCACCGTGTATCTGTTCAACGGAAAATCCCACCACTCGTTCGACTTCCCGATCGCCGCGTACGCTCCCACGATTCTTTGCCACCCCCCCGTCGACGACGAGTCCTTCTTCAAGTACACGAGCGGTATCCCGCTCTCCCGTTCCAACTCCACGACGACGTCCGACGACGTCCCGCTCACGTCGAACCGATACCACTTATCGCGTCGCAGCTGGACCTCGCCGTAGACGGGGTCCCCCCCGACGGCGAGCGCCGTCGCGCCTCGTCTGTCGTCGTCGTCGTCGTCGTCGTCGTCGTACGACGCCCCCACGCGCGCCGCCGCGACCGCCACCGCGACCGCCATCGCGACGAACGCGCGCCGCGCGCCTCCTCCTCGCCTTCGCGTCGCTCCTCGCGCGCGCCGCGCGGCGCACGCGCGCGACGTCGGCGCGTCGTCGCCACCTGGCGCCATCGAATCCTCCGCCGTCGTTCGTCCCGCTTCCGCGTCGCGCGTCGTTCGCGCGTACGCGTCCGACGCGTCGACCGCGCGATCGCGCGCGTCGCTCGCGTCGCGCGGCGTCGCGTCGGCGCGCGTCGCGGCGCGGCGACGACGAATCGCGTCCGTCGCGAGGTCGTCTCACGACGGGGACACTGTAACACGGATCATAGTCTCACGACGGGGACACTTTAACACGGACCAAAGCCGCGGCCGAACG
>Ga0209666_1003064_pt1 | contig 12279 bp, 6 predicted proteins | sample SaaInlV_125m_DNA_FD_184679 | JGI IMG/M metagenome (GOLD analysis project Ga0209666, IMG submission 184679) | Marine microbial communities from expanding oxygen minimum zones in the Saanich Inlet - Saanich Inlet SI037_S3LV_10m_DNA (SPAdes)... | ecosystem: Environmental > Aquatic > Marine >...
CGCGAGATCACCAGGAGATCCATCTGCCGCGCCATGTGCACGGCCGCCAGAAAAAGCAAGAACGATTCAACTTTAGTACTTTTTAAACATGTGCTCGCTTTTGGCGTCGGGCCCCAGCAGCCATCGTACCGTATGCTCGCTTTTGGCGTTGGGGAATAGACGGTGTATCGCGCGCGGATTGCGGTGTGCGTGCGGGTCACGCGCGCGCTAACTCGTGCGCGGCTCGCGCGTTTGGGGATTGCAAAGTCGGCACGCGCCATGTCCGAGTTTGGTGGCCCGGGCTCGGGGCGTGAGAGCACTGACGAGTCGGAGTTTGAGCCTGACCACGATGACGCGCCTGCGTATGGCGACGAGCCACTCGAGGTGCCACAGTCTGCCAAGCGGAAGCGTTTTCTTGACGACGATGCGTATGAGGATGACGAGGCCGAGCGGTACTTTGATCAGGGGGCGCGTGAGTACGACGAAGAGCCGAATCCCTTCAGCGAAGAAGAAGGCGAGGCGGACGACGATCACCGGCCGGGACCACAGCCCGCTGCCCATCGCCCCCGCGCAGCGGACGCGCAGACGGACGCGACGACGCAAAACGCGCTGCAGATGGGCCTCGACGAGCTGCCGGGGTTTTCTCCACGCATGATGGGCGAGGACATTCAGCCCGTTCCCGCCATCTTCCAGACGGGGCTTCCGGGCTACTGGTGCCCGTGGAATGCCTCGTCGTCGCCCTTTCGCGAGGGCCATGCGCCCAAGCCGGCGCGCGTGCTCTGCATTGTGGTGCCGCTCGAGTTCATCGCCAAGGACGCGGCGCGCATTGGCGAGTGGGAGACGCTGGCAGACGAGGCGGCGCGCGCGAGGCAGGTGACGACGGCGGCATTGTTGGGCATGCTGACCACGGGCACGGCCAAGGGCTGGACGTGCACCAAGGAGCACACGGAGCTGACGGAGGCGAAGAGCGATGGCAAGGAGGGCGAGAACTTTGACAATATCAAGAAGCGTCTCAACGGCAACGTCAAGACCTACACCTACCGCCCTTACGAGGATGAGCCCAGGGAGGCGAACCAGCCGGACAAGAGCCAGATCACGGCCATGCAGTTTGGCTGGTTCTTGGAGGAGCTGTACAGCCCCGACGCGGCCAAGGTGGTGGCCGTGCGCATCATGAAGCTCATCTATTGCGCGTCGCACAAGGACGACGACCTGTGGTCCAACCTCATCGACGAGACGTCGGAGATCACGCGCGCGGGCAACATCAATGCCATCCCCGAGGTGCTGCGCAAGCCCAAGCTCATGCAGCAGAACAAGTTGCAGCGCACGCAGATCAACGACGAAAATCTAGAGGAGACGGCGAGCACGCAGTGGAAGCGCATCGACTCCATGTCGGCGCTGACCAAGCACCTGCTGCACTATGCGGGCGCGACGGACAGCAGCCGCGGCCGGCCGCTCTATGCCGACATGGCCAAGGACGTGGCGGCCGGCTGCGCCGATCGGCCGCTCCGGGGCTGCGACAAGTGGGGCGGTCGGCACCCGCTCGGGCCGAGCGTGGCGCTCAACTTTAAGCGCTTCCTCAAGCGCGACGTGCTGCACCCGGGCCACCCTGGCGTCAACGTCTGCATCGCGGGCGCCGTCGACGCGGCGGGCAACCCGATCAAGATTCTGCAATCGCAGTGCAACCCCAACAATTATTTTGAGCGCGACGGCACGTTTCGCCCCCCAGACGAGGTGGTGGAGCTCGGCGCCATGTGGATGTGCCACGACAATAGCGTCAAGAACATCTTCAACATTCCGTTCCCACGGCCCGTGCACGGCAGCGTCGTTCCCGATGATGTGCTGCTCAAGGCCTACTTTGATCTGCACAAAGACAACGACAAGATGCTGCGGCGCACGCAGCGGGGCGACAAACCCAAGGAGTTTGAGGAGGTGCGCGACATCGTAGAGGTGGCCTTCAACTCGTACATCACGGAGCGTGACGCCGTGGCGGCTGCCGTGAGCAAGGGAATCTTGAACACGGAGATGCTCGCCTACGACTCGATCGACAAGACGGTGGCCGAGCAAGAGCGTCTCGACCGGCGCGCGTACGACAAGAAGAGCGTGGACAAGGTGGGCGACATGTGGGTTCTCGAGCCGCGGCAGATCTTGCGCGACATTTCGCTCGAGATTGAGCGCACCTTTGGCATGCTCGACGAGGCCGACAAGCGCAAGCGCATCGAGATCTCCTCGGTCGTCTTCAACTCGGCCAAGGAGCGGCGCGAGGCGCAGATGATGCGCCAGAAGCTGCACAGCAAGCAGGTGGACGCGTGCATCAAGCTCGGGCTGCGGCGCTTCGAGCACGCGTACGCGTCCAAGAAGCTCTCAGGCACCATCCCGCCGGGCTGGAAGGACATCTGCCACACGGGGCTGCGCAAGGCGCTCAAGGAGGCGGCGGAGGTGGGCATTCGCAATGCGACGGACGAGGGTGGCGGACACAAGGTCGATCCCGACCACATCGACGTCAAGGCGGGCACGGCCAACCTGGCGTTTACGCACAACCAGGGCATGGTGCGCAAGGACCTGACGCCGTGGGGCCACTGGCGCGGCTTTCTGATGCACATGCTGAGCGCGGGGCTCAAGATCCAGGGCAGCGACGTGCGACTGATGCTCGAGGCGTGGCTGCACGCGGTGCGCCGGGCGCGCCTCGAACCACTGTCGTCCGGTGCGTGTGAACGCTCACGCCTTGTTTCCTTCGCAGTTCGAGCCATTTCAAGAGGTCTCGTTCTACTACCTCATGTATACGCGACACCTTGAACCACTCGACCCAGTAGAACGATTCTCACATGCACCACTGCTTGGTAGGTGCGGCGGGCCCGGCATGGGCAAGTCCATGCGCGCCACGCGGCTCAAGAAGCTGCTGTGCAAGGGCTGGGTGCGCAACGGCGCGCAGCAAAGTAGCGCAAAAAGCGGCATGAATGGAGGTGCGCTCGCATCCAACTCGCACTCTCAACGTTCCATCTCACCACCCACCGGACCTTGGCGCAGGCATGGACTTTCTCTGCGGGCGCCTCGTCTACTACGACGAGGTCAGCCAGGACTTTGCAGCCACGTCGGGCGACCGTATCGAGTATTTGAAAACGGCGTGCAGCACCATTGAATCGTCTGCTTGCACGATCACAACCCCTGACCCTCTACCCTAACTCCTCCAAGATCACGATGGAACAACGCGCTGACGTCCAGCGCACGGTACGCACCATGGGCAGCAACGGCCTCGAGACTTTTACGACGCTGCACATCGAGACGCTCCACTTTGAGTCTCACATAATGTCCACCAACTGTGGCCCGCTCGGCGTCCGCTCCAAGGACGAGCCGGGCACCGACCGGCAGGCGCTCACCGACCGCAGCTTTGCGCAGACGGTTAAGGCGGCCAGCCACGAGGACAGCAAGAAGAGCGACGGCGAGTTTGACCTCGAGAAGGCCTCCATGGCGGTCAAGGACCAGGTCAACCGCATTCGCGTCGTCTCGTGCCTGATGGCGTACGGCCTCGTGTTCATAAAGCACCTTCCCCACTGCGAGCCCAACATCACCTACGCGCGCGAGCTCACCGACAAGTGGGACACCATCCTCTACGACGAGTTCAACTTGCCGCCGCCTTCGAGCCGCAAGAAGATCAAGCGGAAGATGCTCTTCCACCTCTTTGCCTTCGAGTCGGCGGTTGTCGAAAAGTTCTTGTGGAAGCAGACGGCCATCGACTATGCCGACATGCTCCCTGACAAGAATGGCATGCTGAGCGGCTTTTGCATCGACCAGATGGTCGACGTCATCCGCTCGCTGCAGCGCTGCCTCGACCACGAGACGATTCTGAACGCGTGGTCGCACAATCTCGCGCACTCGGCGCCGACGGCCTCGCACACGCTCGAGCTCAAGACGGTGCTCGCGCAGCTTCACGGCGAGGAGCTGGACAACCGCACGCTCACGGGCGTGCTTCCCCCAGCGCCACCCCGGAAGCAGGCGCAGAAGCGCAAGGAGCCCGCTTCCGCTTCCGCCGCCGCCGCGCCCGCTGCCCAGCGGCCCGCCGTCGGCCGTGGCAACGACGAGGCGTCGCTCAGGGCGGCTCGGGCGGACGTCGACACTTTGCTTGGCGGGGAGCCATCCACCGAGGCGGGCGCCGATCAGTTTGCCGACCTTCGGGTGCCCGTCGAGGTCGCCGATGGCGAGCGCGCCGCCGAGCGCGCCGCTGCCGAGGCGATGGAGGGCATGGACTTTACCGAGGAGAATGCCCAAGGCCGGGCGGCGGAAGAGGTTGCCGCGGCAAGGCGCGCCGACGCGGCGGTGGACGACGACGCTGCGTCGCGTAACAGCGTGCCCTTGGAGACGCCGCTGGACCCGCAGGGCATGCCCATGTGCGACGTCTTGCAGATCAAGGGCCTCATGCATGACGGCATGACGCGGCGCGACTGTGGCCGCCTTGCAGACCAACTCGAGCAGCAGCGGCAGCTGCGCGCCGACTACAGCGGACGCTTGGCGACGCGCAGCGGCGGCGCCGTGCCGGGGGAGTGGTCGGGGGAGGGCCACACGGTGCTCGACGAGGTGGCGGCGGCCATGACGGACAGCAAGAATGCCGGAGGCGAGGCGGTGCACGAGCACTCCTCCACGGGCATCAAGCGCGACGCCAAGCACGCCGCGGCTGCGATCTTGCCCACGGTGCAGGACGTGCTCGCGAGCGGCATCGACGATCAGTTTTTGCGCGACATTCTGCAGGGCCGCACGTCGGGAGAGTTTGGAAAGCGCGAGTTTCACCACCTGCTGGGCCTCAAGCGCAACCTGGCGTGGGAGTACGAGATGGTCAACGGCAACGCGAAAGCCAACGAGACGGTCAAGCCAGCTGGCATGGCGTCGGAGGCGGGCCTGGCGCCGGATAAGGCGGCGGTGGCCAACAAGCTGGCCACGCCCGCCGAGTACGACTTCAACTGGGTGATTCACAAGAGCTTCATCACGAACAAGGCGCTCAACGGCGGGGGCGGTGACAACTCCAAGAAGACCATCTGGACCAACGCGGCCACCATGGTGAAGATGGCCTCGTCCAACGCGCACAGCAAGTTTTTCTCACTGGTAAAGGTCGACAACATGACCATGGAGACAATTCGCGACACATTGTACCAGATGCAGCTGCCCGCGCCCGAGTACCAGGTGCGCATCCCCGTTTTCAACCACCAGCGCGCCAACCTCCTGGACAAGAAGCGGATGCTGCACAACACGCGGACGATCACCGATGGCATGAACCCACTGGAGATTCACCCGCAGGGCATGTTTGTGCATCGCAGCGACCCGCATGTCACGGCGGCGCCGGTCATGACCACGCAGTACGCAAAGCCCAAACCCATGAAGCGCCCCTACGAACTCATCGACGAGTCGGGCTACCAGAGCCGCCTCGACCACCTCAACCGCGAGCTGGCGCTGCCCGTGGCGGCGACGCCCGTCAACTTTACCCGTGGGGTCTACATCAAGGAGGCTCGCAACCACAACGGCATCTACTTCAACAAGTGGATTGCGCGCGAGCACATCAACTTTGTCGTCGAGGCCAGCGCGTTCTTGTCGCAAGTTGCGGGCGTCGCGGGCGGCAATTTTTCTCACGCGCCCGACTCCTTCATGGACCCGTCGTTGCGGAGCAAGAAGACCTTGGAGCAGCAGCAGCAGCAGCAGCAACCCGATGCACCCGCCAGAGCCTCCGCATCGGCCGAGGCGGCACCACCGCACGCGCGCGACGACGATCCGATGCCGACGGGCAACATGTCGGACGAGGAAGACCAACGGCGAGAGGGCCTGGGCGAGGAGGCACCCGAGGCTTCGGGAGACGAGTACTACCTTCAGGACGACGATGTTACCGACAAGGACGCCGAGATTGTCGACAAGGCCAAGGGCGCGTCGGCCGCCGACCAGAACGTGACCGATCATCCGGTGCGCGAGGCCGGAGTGCCGACGGCTGCGCCGAGCGTGGCCCAGCCGGGCGCGGCCAAGGTGGCGGCGTCCATGAGCGTCGAGGAGGACACGCGCATCCCGTCGATGCCCTACGATTGGGACATGCTGCAGATGTTCTTAACGTGCAAGATGGCGCAAACCCTGCACCACGACGTCAAGGAATACGTCACCAACATGCGCGCGCACTACAAGGACGTTTTCAAGGAGGAACCGTCCGAGACGTTTCGGGACTTGCCGCAGCTGTCGCTGCGCTTCCCTGGACTCTGCAACAAGCCGGGTGCCATCCTCGAGCCTCTCAGCGTCAAGCTGTCGCTCGAGCAACCTGAGGGTCGGTACGAGGACCTCGGTCGCAACAAGCGCAAGTGTGAAGACGAGGGCGCGTCCGACATGGCCAAGGCGGCTGCGCACTCAATCATCAATGGTCGGCTGCTTAGTCACGACGACCCCGCGGTGCGTGCCTTTGAGGCCGAGCAGCGCGGCGGAGGCGACGGACACACACTCAAGGGCAACCTCTTTTCGCGCTCGGCGTGGCTGCACTTTACGCTCGCGCAGCTCGACCGCCGCGGCATGCTGACCGATCCGGAGATGGAGCGCACCCACGACCAGGGCCTCTGCCTGCGCCAGCGCATTGCCCATTCAAAGTCGGTCTGTGGCGACGCCACGATGCGCAGGTACCTTAAGAATCGCATTGATCTGCCGTGCGGCAGCTTTGAGGCGAGGGAACGCAAACTGCGCGAGACGGGGGTCGACGAGGGTGCGCGCAAGAAGCGAACCTGGCAGCAGATGGAACAGGACGATGACGAGGAGCTCGGATTCTCGCAGACGTTCAAGAAGCCGACGATTGGCGCTGGGGCCACCGACTGACGCGGATGTGCTAGACTGATAACGCACGTGCACGGTGTATTGTACCGAGGGTGGTGGTGGTTGGCGTGCGCGCGTGTAGCGCGCGCGTGCGCACGAAGAGTCTTTTGGGTTTTTGCTGACACCGCTTGTAATGTGGCTGTTCGTGCTTGTCGCCTTGGCCACGACCCCACCGCCGCCCTCGCTTCCGCCACCACCGCCGCCCTCGCTGCCGCCGCCGCCGCCGCCCTCGCCGCCGCCTGAGACGCCGCCGCCTCAGACGCCACCGCCGCCCTCGCACCCGCCCAGCCCCTCGCACCCGCCACCGCCGCCGCCCGACCCGCCCGTGCCGCCCGTGAGCCCGCCGCCACCCTTGCCACCGGCAATCCCTCCCTCGCCACCGCCGCACGATGGCTACTACGAGTTCTGGATGACGCCCGTGCTGTTTGGCCTCCTGGGGCCCATCCTTGTTATTTTCTGCCTCGTCATGGCCGTGAGCACGTGCGACCTGTACACCTTTCATCCACGACCACAGGAGATGCAAGACATACAGGAACGGTGGGCGGCACAGAACAACAACGGAGTGGTCCTGGACAAGTTTCCCGGCGGCGCAGCATACTATGACCGTCTGCAGGCAAACAGCCAGCAGCAGCTGGCCGAGACGCTGCGGCGCGCCACAGACCAGTCGGTGACCAATGCGCAGCCCGCGCACAAGCGCGTGAGCTGGCGCTAGAAAAAACCCACACGTGCGTGTGGTTCACATGTGCGCGTGGGCGGGGGTGTGTGTCTGTTGCAAGGGCGGGTGTAAGACGGTGCTTGCGTTTTTTAATCCAAGGGTCTAACATCCATGGAGCACTGCGCCGCCGCCTTGGCGCCGCTGGCGCCGTGCCTCTGCGGATGGATGGCGTGCTGCGACTCACGCGTCGCCTGGCACGCCGATGGCGACGACGACTTTCCAAACGCGGTGGCGCTCACCATCGACGACGTGCCGCGCAAGGGGACCAAGGTTGCCGACGTGCTGCGACTGATGCTGATGCTGCGCCAGCGCCACGCGCGCGTGACATTTTTCGTCTTTTTTGATCGATTCAATCCGAGCTCGTCAGCCCCCATCGAGGATCACCTGCTCGTCAACACCTTCATAAGCGAGGTGAAATCGGGCGGCCACGAGGTGGGTCTGCACTTTCCTGGCCGCTGGGGATGCCAGATGTCGCTCTCGGAACTGCAGTGGCGCACCGAACAGTCGCTTCAGGTGGCAACGCGGCGCTTCAATTTGCCCGTGCGATGCGTGCGCATGCCAGGTGGCTTTTCGACGCCGGCGCAGGTGTCGCTCTTGGAGCGCTACGGGCTCACCGTGGTGAATGGCACCGCCTACCCCGGCGACGCCGACGTTTGCCAGTGTCTTTCGGCAATCGCGCTCGGCCGCTGCGCTGCCCGCTTGGCCAACAGCGACGGGCGCATTGCCATCCTTCACGATGACAAGCGGTTGATTGCCAAGCTTGCTAGCTTCTTGGCAACCCTGCAGGCACAGGGAAGGCACTCGGTGACGCTCTCTGACCTCTTCGGACACTCGCGGATCACCGCCGTGACGCCCAGCGGGACGACGAACGCGGCGCTCTCGCCGCTGTACGTGCCGTTTTGAGTTGTGTAACAACTGTGCCATTTTGTCGAAAGAGTGCAAACTGTCGATTGCCCTTCAGAATGGCCGTTACCGGCACAAGCAAGCCCACTTTCACCAGATCGGAAGTGGCGCGGGTGGGCGGCTCTGCAACGCCGGCATTGGGCCCGGCGCACTTGCGCGGGTCGCACTGGTCGTCAAACAAGTAGAGTGTCGAGGAGTAAGCCTTTTGCATGAAGTTGATTGCATCCTGCCGGGTACTGGTGTAGCTGTGTCGGCCGTCGACGTGCACCAGGTCGCACGGCGTTGTAAGGTTGGCGGCAGGAATGGTTCGCAAGGAATCGCCAACGTGGGCGGTGAGGCGTCCTGGGAAGCGCTGCTGAAGGAGGAGCAGGTTGGGTTTCATGAAGCCCGCGAGGTGAGCGTTGAAGAGATCAAACGTGTCAACCGTAGCGGTCGGATTGGCGCTCAGCCACAGCGCAGTCGAGTGTCCGGCATTGAAGCCAACCTCGCAAATGTGGCGCACGGCGGGACTCGCGGCCAAGCGCCAGTAGAAGGCCTGCTGCGTCAAGTCGACCGCGACAGAACCAGTTCGAATCGTGGCCGCTCGTTCGGCTGCAAACTTTGCGGTGCGTTCGCGGCCTTGGTACGGGTGCTCAAGTGCAAAGCGCGCGACGCCGATATCGAGCTGCGCAAACAGTCGCTGGAGCTGGGGCGCGTGGTGCGGCGCATCCTCCGCATGCAGCGGCGCACGCGCCATCGATTGCGCATAGCTGACATTATCGCTGGCAGCAAGCAACCAACCCGGCGTGGTGGATCCCGCTCGCGTGCCGGCATCGCGTTGCCAGCGCGCGTCGAGCGATTTGGCGATGAGCGCGAGAAGTGTCGCGTCGGACACGTCGGCCATGCGAGCCGTGTGACGGCGGTGGTGTGAACGGTTGGTCATGCAATGGGAATGGGAATTATTAATTTGGATAGCGAAAACACAACACATACACACACACACACACACACGTGCGCGCGCGCGGATCCATTAAAGGCTTAGCCACCAGTACGCAGTTGGCGTTGCTTCCTCGGGCCGCAAGAGCTGCTGCTGTGCGGCCAATCCACTTCTTCGGCCATAGGAGAGCTGGCGCGAAATCTTCCGGGGCTCTGGCAACGCCTCGGTAGCATCCGGTTTGGGCGCCTCCTTCGGCGGCGTCGTGTACTGGGGCTTGGGCGCCGACCAGATGATCATGGCCACCACAATGCCCATGAGCGCCGCAGCGCCAATGGCTAGACCAATCCAGAGCCAAGGCACGCCGACGTCGGATGATGATGGCGGCGCATCAGGTGGCGGCGCGGGCGGCTCAAGCGTAGTCGTTTCGATGGACGCAACGTCGATGCTCGCCGGCGCGCCAAACATTGCAGTCGTTGCGGCCGTGTCCGCTTGAAGCTCCACGATGCTATCAACGACACCGGTCGCGCCGGAGTCGACCGAAACGGTCGTCGCGACGATCACCGAGCCAGGCTCGACACTGATCTCGATCTGCGCCACGGGCAGGCTGAGTCGCGTCGCCATGCGGTTTCGGTAGGCCATGCCATCAAAGGTCTCGACCGTGGCCTGCACCAATGTGACAAAGCCAATCTTGTTGGTGATTAGCATCGGCGGCGCGCTCGGCGACGCGATAGGTGGTGCGATCGGCGGTGCGCTCGGCTGTGGGCTCGGCGGTGCACTCGGTGGTGCGCACGCAGTGCTAGTCTTCAGTAGCGTTTGGGTATGGAGAACGCCCGCGTTGAGCGTGCCATTCACGCCGTAGAGCACGTGCCGGAAGAGAGACTGGTCGATGGTCAACCGACTGCTCACGACGGCGTAGCAGCGCGTGTCGGCGAGACACTCCCGGAGCGCCTCGGGATCGTTGGGAAGGGAGCTGCTGAACCCACTCAGAGCCATGGCGCCCATGTACGCCGTGGACGTGTGCAACTCGCCAAAGCAGGGGCCAAAGTCGAGCGGTGGTGGAGGCGATGACGGCGGTGTCGGCGGCGGAGGCGGTGACGGTGGCGGTGGCGGCGGTGGCAGCGGCGGAGGCGGTGGCGGTGGCGGGGGCGGCGGCGGCAGTGGGCTGGGCGGCGGCGAGCGCGGCGGAGCGGCCGCGGTAGCGTGAACGGTGATCCGCGGGTAGGCTTTGAGCGTTGCCTGCTGCCGCAGGCACAGGTAGTAGGCGCCCGGAGGCAGGTTGATGCTGACGCTGAGATCGGCCGAGACAAAGCCACCGAGCTCCTCCGGCACGGGAAGAGGCATGCACTCCAAATAGTGCGCGGGATTGAAAAACGCAAGATCGAATTGCTCGATTTTGTGGCCCTGGTCTTCGGCAAAGTGGACCGTGTAGGGTGTATTTGCAAACACGGTCAGGTCGTGGAAGATGCTGCCATCAAGGGGCACGACGGCGTCGACGGGCAGGCCGATTTCAATATTGGGAGGCGGCGTCAGTGGCGGCGGTGGTGGCGGCGGTGGAACTGCGGGTTGTGGCCCGAGCGGCGGCGGCGGCGGCGGCGGAAACGGCGAGGGCGGGCGCGGCGGCGGCGGGCGCGGCGGCGGGGGCGGCGGCGGTGGCGGCGGCGGCGGGCTGGGCGGCGGCGACGACGGAGGCGGCTTGCGCGGCAGCGGCGGCGGCGGACTGGGCTTGGGTGGGTCTGGCGGCGGACTTGGAGGCGGCGGAAAAAAGCAGGCTGAGCACGTCAACCTGCACATGGTCGTAAAAATCTCATTCGTGTCAGAATTGAAGCAATGCCCTGCCGATTTTAAGAGATCGCATCGAGTTTGCGTGAGCACGTCGGTGCAAGGGAAGGGTGGCGATCCGGGCGGCGGCGACGGCGGCGGCGGACGTGGCGGTGCCGGTGGCGAGGTGGGCGGCGGTTGGATGACACACTGGCCGCAATGAAGTCGACATTTTTGGGTGTAGATTTCGTTTGTCAAAGAGTTGAAGCAATGCCCTGAATTCCTGAGTGTCTCGCATTGCGTGAGCCCGAGTTCATTGCTGCACGGCGACGCTGGCGCGGGCGGATGCGGGGGTGGCGTAAAGGGCGACGGCGGCGGAAAGGGCGACGGCGCGCTGGCCAGTCGCGGGCCGCAGTCGGCGCAATCGGTGCCGTAGGCGCACCATTGGACTTCGTCGATGTCACCGACTCCTCCGTCCCTGCACACGCCGTCCTGGTTTACCGCGTGAATATCCGCTGCTTGGACATAGTCGTATGTGTGTGGGTTAAGTCCGCCATTCTCGTCCCACTCGTCGTGCCCCGGGTCGTCGCACGTGTCGGTGCAAATGTAGCCCGGAGAGAGCGGCGGTGGCGGCGGTGGCGGAGGTGGTGGCAAAGGTGTCGTAAAGGCGTGGCTCGGGCAGTCGCCTCCGTGTTGCGCGCCCGGAAATCCATCGGGCATGTAGTAGTTGACGCCAAAGAAGGCGTGCAGGTGCGCCGCGGAGTTTGAAAGCGGAGGCGGTGTGAGGGGCGGCGGTGTGAGGGGCGGCGGTGGCGGTCGCGTCGGGCTCGGCGCTTCGTAGGGCGGCGGGCTCCGTGGCGGCGGGTTTGGCGACGCGCTCGGTGGCGGCGGCGACGGAGAGGGCGTGGGTGCGCTACCGCCCGCGACGCTGCGTGTGAGCGTCATGCTCGAGTGCGCATCGCAATAGAGAACGACGTTACCAGTGTACTCGGATGGCACGGCCACCGCGACCGAGCCACTCGAGCCGGTGAGGCCGGTCGTGGTGCCCGTGACCCAGCCGGGTGTGACGCTGCGCGCGGTTCCCACGCGAAAGGGGTGCGAACCGCTGATGCCGGCGGCGACGAAGACGTACGTGTTGCCGGCCTCGAGCGTGCTCGGCAGGCTTGGCGCGTACGTGTAGTAGGGCGAG